>JAESGM010000140.1_pt1 | contig 163476 bp, 131 predicted proteins | sample 9269721 | NCBI WGS metagenome assembly JAESGM01 (sample SAMN15720920, study PRJNA650825) | algae metagenome | isolation source: Komarekiella atlantica HA4396-MV6 and co-occurring heterotrophs from... | place: USA: Theobald House, Kauai, HI | collected 2009-07-29 | reverse complement strand
CGATAGCACGCCCTATCTCGCCCGCCGTACCCCGCCCGCCGTACCCCGCCCGCCGTACCCCGCCCGCCGTACCCCGCCCGCCGTACCCCGCCCGCCGTACCCCGCCCGCCGTACCCCGCCCGCAGTGTCTCGCCCGCAGGTCCTCGCACGCCCCACCCCGCACGCACTATCCCAAGCATGCCCGACCCCCGCGTCGTCCGCGCCCCCGCCTTCCCCCCGGGGCTCGACTGGCTGCACACCGACGGGCGCCCGCTTTCGCTCGCCGAGCTGCGCGGCCGGCCGGTGCTGCTCGACTTCTGGACGTACGGGTGCATCAACTGCCTGCACACGCTCCCCGAGCTGGCGGCACTGGAGCGGCGGTTCGGGGGCGCGCTCGCGGTCGTGGGGGTGCACAGCGGGAAGTTCGTCGCCGAGCGCGACTCGGCGCGCATCGCCCGCGCGGCGGCCCGACTCGGCGTGCGCCACCCGGTCGTCAACGACCGGCAGTTCCGCGCCTGGCGCGCGTGGGCGGTGCGCGGCTGGCCGACGGTCGCGCTGGTGGACGCGCGCGGCTACGTCGCGTACGCGCAGGCCGGCGAGCGGACGGCGGGCGAGCTGGCGCCGCTGGTCGCGCGGCTGTTGGACGAAGCGGGGCTCGCGCCGGAGGGTGCGCCGCCGCCCCCCGCGCCCGCGCTCCCCGACGCCGCGCTGCGCTTCCCCGGCAAGGTCGCCGTCTCGCCGCCCGACGCCCGCGGCGTGCGCCGGCTGGCCGTCGCCGACACCGCGCGCCACCGCGTGCTGGTCGGCCGGCTCGACGCGTCGGGGGCTCGGCTCACGGTGGAGCGCGTGGTGGGGCGCGGCGTCGCGACGTCCGACGGCGTGGGGCCGGCGCCGAGCGGCGCGACGCGCGCGCAGTTCGCCGGGCGCGCCGACGGTGCGGGCGACGGCGCGGACGACGGCGCGACCTTCGACCGCCCGCAGGGGCTCGCGTTCGGGGTGGGTGCGCACGCCGGGACGCTGTTCGTCGCCGACGCGGGGAACCACGCGGTGCGCGCGGTGGCGCTCGACACGGGCGCGGTGCGCACGCTCGCCGGCACGGGCGCGCGCCGCCGCACCGCCGAGGACCGGGCGGCCGGGGCGATGGCGTCGCCGTGGGACCTCGCCTATACAATGATCGACGGGCGCCCGACGCTGGTGGTGGCGATGGCGGGCACGCACCAGCTCTGGATCGTCGACCCGAGCACCGGCGCCGCGAGCGCGCACGCCGGCGGGCGCGGGGAGGACGTGCGCGACGGCCCGCTGCGCGACGCGCTGCTCGCGCAGCCGATGGGGCTCGCCACCGACGGGCGCACAGTCTGGTGCGCGGACGCCGAGTCGAGCGCGGTGCGCGCCGCCGACGCGGACCCGAACGGCGCGGTGCGCACGCTCGTCGGCACGGGGCTGTTCGACTTCGGCGACCGCGACGGCGAGGGGGACGACGCCCGCCTGCAGCACCCGCAGGGGCTCGCGCTCGCCCCCGACGGCCGCCTGCTGGTCGCCGACACGTACAATGATGCGCTCAAGTGGCTCGACCCGGCGACGCGGCGCGTGACGACGTGGCGGCGCGGCTTCCACGAGCCGGGCGGGGTGGCGGTGGCGGACGGGCGGGCGTGGGTGGCGGATACGGGGGGACATCGGATCGTCACCTTGGGCCTCGAAGCCGGAGAGATCGAAGAGGTTGAGCTATCTTAGGAGCGGGAGTCGTTACTGCGGGAGTCATCACAGCGGGAGTCGCTACTGCGTCGCCTTGAGCTGCAAGCCACGCCGTAACGACTCCCGCTCTTGCGACTCCCGCCGTAGCGACTCCCGCCGTCGGGGTTCAAGCTCGACTCCCGCCGTTGAGGTTCAAGCTCGACTCCCGCAGTTCAGGAGCACGCGCACGTGTCCACGTCGCACAAAGGTTTGAACGCCGCGCTGAAGTCGAAGGCCTTCGCCCCCGCCTACTACTTCCACGGCGACGACGACTATTTAAAGGACGCCGCCGTCCGCCAGCTGGTCGACGCCGCCGTCGATCCGACGACGCGCGACTTCAACTGCGAGACGCGCCGCGGGGGGGAGCTGGACGCGCAGACGCTCGACGGGCTGCTGGCGACGCCGCCGATGATGGCGGAGCGGCGGTTGGTGGCGGTGCGCGACGTCGGCGCGCTGAAGAAGGACGCGCGCGCGGCGCTCGACCGCTACCTGCAGCGGCCGGCCCCCGACACGGTGCTCCTGCTGGTCGCGCCGGCCGGCGCGAAGGCGGACGCGAAGCTCGCCGAGCGCGCCGAGGCGTACGAGTTCGCCCCGCTGAACGAGGAGCGCACGGCGCGCTGGGTGACGCACCACGCGCAGGCGGAGCTCGGCGCCGCCGTCACCCCCGAGGCGGTGCGGCTGCTGCTGGGCGGAGTGGGGCTGGAGCTGCAGCAGCTGGCGGCGGAGCTCGACAAGGTGGTGAGCTACGTGCGCGGCGAGCGCGACGCCGGCGGGGCGGGCGCGGGCGGGGCGGGCGCGGGCGAGCCGCTGGTCGTCGACGAGGCCGCCGTGAGCGCGGTCGTCGGCGTGCGGCGCGGCGAGACGCTCGGCGACCTGCTCGACGCCGTGGCGCGGCGGGACGCGCGCACCGCGGGGGCGCTGGTCGGGCACGTGCTGGCGCAGCCCAAGGCGTCGGCGGTCACGACGGTGTTCGCCCTCTCGACGCAGACGCTCGCCATCGCCTGGGCGCAGGCGCGGCGCGCGCAGGGGGTGTCGCCGGGGGCGCTCCAGGGCGAACTGTTCGCGCTGCTGAAGGAGCAGCCGAGCGCGTACGTCGGCCGCCCGTGGGGGGAGGCGGTGAAGGCGTGGGCCGCCGCCGTCGACCGGTGGAGCGCGCCGGCGCTCGACCGCGCGTTGACGCTGCTGCTCGAGGCCGACGCGACGCTCAAGGAGACGCGGGTGTCGTCGGACGAGCAGGTCGTGGAGACGCTGGTGCTGGCGTTGTGCGCGCTGTGATCTGATCGCGCCCGGAATCGTGCCGTAGATCACACCCCCGCCCCGACGCTGACGTGAGAAGCCCGCGAACCCGGACGTCCCCGGCACGCGGGCTGCGCGCCGCCCCCGCCAATCGGACCACGCACGGGACCCGAGCGGAGGAGATGCAGATGCGCAGTGGACGGAAATCCCTGGAGGCGGCCGCCCTGGCGGCCGCGCTCGTCGCCGGCGTCGCGGGCGCGGCGTCGGCCCAACAGCCTACCACCCGCGACACGACGCGCGCGCCGCGCACGTCGACGTCGACCGGCGAGGTCGTGCCCCGCACGCGCGTGACGAAGGACGTGCCGTCGACCCCGGCCACGCCGCCGAGCACGACGACGTCGCCGAGTACGACGAGCCCGAGCACCACCAGCCCGAGTACCACCACGCCGCCGGACACCACCAGCCCGAGCACGACGCCGAGCAGCGGCCTCAGACCGAGCACGACGACTCCGGATACCACGACCCCGAGCACCACGACCCCGAGCACTACCTCGCCGAATGCGATGGCGCCGAGCGCGGGCACGCCGCCGATGTCGTCGATGAGCGGCGCGGCGGGCAACCTGTCCGCGCTGGCCGGCCCCGAGGCGCCGGCGATCGTCGCCTCGCTGCAGTCCGACGCGAACGCGATGGCCCTCCTCCACGAGTCGAACCTCGGCGAGATCCAGGCCGGCCAGCGCGCGGTCCGCGAGGCCTCCGACTCGGCGGTGCGCGCCTACGCGCAGCGCATGATCACCGAGCACACCGCGCTCGACGCGCAGATGATGCAGCTCGGGCAGCGGCTGAACGTCGCGCCGGCCCTCCCCGACAGCACGCTGCCGCAGCTCCAGCAGCGCGAGCTGCAGGCGCTTCCGTCCGGGAGCGGCGCGGCCACGGGCGGGATGACGGGCGGGGCGATGCGCACCGACTCGGTCGCCGGCCAGCCGAGCACGACCCCGTCGAGCGGGAGTGCGCTCGTCGGGACCGCGCGCGACAGCACCATTCCGGGCGGGACGTCGCCCGCCAGCAGCCGCTTCCCGGGGACGGACTCGACGCGCGCGGCCGGCGGCACCGCGGGCACCACGGGCACCACGGGCGCGATGGCCGGGCACGCCGGGCACACCATGGGCGCGACGGCGGGGAGCGCCACGGCGTTCGACCGCGCCTACATCGCGCACCAGGTGATGGCGCACGCCCGCACCCTGCAGCTCGTCGACGCGGCGGCCCAGCGCACCCAGCAGGCCGAGCTGCGCACGCTGCTCGAGACGCAGGCGCGGCCGAAGGTGCAGGAGCACCTGCAGCAGGCGCAGCAGATCCAGCAGCGGATCGGGAGTCCGTAACCGTACGGCAAAAACCAGCGGGGCCGCGGAAGAGCGCCATCGCTCCTCCGCGGCCCCGCTGGTCGTTCGCGGCGGCTGTTACGGCTGGTCGCTGCCGCCGCCGGTGGCGCCGACGACGGCGGGCGCCGCGGGCGCGCCGGGCGCGTCCTCGAGCGTCTTCAGGACGTCGCGCCAGGCGAACTTCCGCCCGCTGCCGAGGACGTAGTAGTCCATCCACGCCTTCTCGGCGACGCTCTTCACGAGCCGGTTGCGCGGGTCGGGGATGCCGTGCGAGTTCCCCGGGTACATGTAGAGCTCCGTCGGGACGCCGAGCTTCTTGAGCGCCATGTGCAGCTCGACGCTCTGCGGGCTCGGGACGCGCGGGTCGCCCTCGACGACGTGGATCATCGTCGGCGTCTTGGCGGCCTTGATGTACTTGATCGGCGACTGGTTCCAGTAGGCGTCGAAGTCCTCGTACGGGAGCTTGTTGCCGAGGTAGAACTGGCGGTTCCGCTGCACGTCGCTCTGCGCGTACATCGAGATCCAGTTCGACGTGCCGGCGCCCGAGCTGATCGCCTTGAAGCGGTCGGTGTGCGTGAGGATCCAGTTCGACCAGTGGCCGCCCGCGCTCCACCCGAGCACGCCCATCCTGGTCGAGTCGACCAGCCCGTCGGCGATCAGCCGGTCGACGCCGGTCATGATGTCCTGGTAGCCGGGGTCGAAGTAGTTGCCGACGATCCCGGTCTTGTGCGCCTCGCCGTAGTTGGTCGAGCCGCGGTAGTTGGGCATCAGCACCACCCAGCCGCTGCCGGCGTACACCTGCGCGCCGTAGCCGCCGTTGAAGCCGAGGACGTCCGCCGCGGCGGGACCGCCGTGGATCGCGACCAGGAGCGGGTACTTCTTCCCGGGCTCGTACCCGACCGGCTTCACGAGCACGCCGCCGACCGGCTTGCCGTCCTTCGACGTCCAGGTGATCTCCGACGTCTCGCCGAGCGCCAGGGTGCGCACCTGCGGGTTGGCGTCGGTGAGCTGCACCCACGAGGCGCGCCGCCCGAGCTGGTCGACCGACGCCACCGTGTAGGCGGTGCCGGGGGTCGTCGGGTCGCTGTAGTTCACCAGCAGGCGCTTGGTGTCCTCGTCCTGCATCACCTGCAGCGACGCCTTCTCGCTGGTGAGCTGGCGCGCGTTGCCGCTGGCCACGTCGAGCGCGAACAGCTGGTTCGTCGCCTTGACGCCCTCGTTGAAGTAGATCGTCTTGCCGTCGGCCGACCAGAAGTCGACGCCGACGTCGCCGTCGAGGTTCTGGCCGAGCTTCCGCCACTCGCCGCCCTTGTCGTCGACGCGGCGCAGGTAGGCGCGCCGGTTCTTCATGTTGTACGCCGACATGTCGTCGGACGCCGAGAAGGCGATCCAGCGCGAGTCGGGGGAGAAGGAGAGCCCGCTCTCGCCCGACTCGTCGTTGCGCGTCAGCCGCTCGATCCCGTTCCCCTGCGTGTCGAGCAGGTACAGGTCGCCGTAGATCCCCTGCTCGGTGATGTTGCGCTTGTAGCGGTCGTTCGGCACGGCGCCGAAGCCGATCCAGCGCCCGTCGGGGGAGATGGTGAAGGTGGCGACCGAGTACGACGTGTCGCGCGTCAGGCGCGTGGTCTTCTTGTCGGCCACGTCGAGCGCCCACAGCGACGACGCCGGCTGCTCGGCGTTGCGCACGTTGGCGGTGAAGCGCTTCTCGCGGCGGAGCTTCTCGTCGCGGTCGACGGTGTCGGCGGTGACGAAGTAGATGCGCTTCGCGTCGCGGCTCCAGCGCCAGAGGCCGACGCCGGTGGGGTGCTTGGTGAGCGCCGTCGCCTTGAGCGAGTCGAGCGGGGTGCCGGCGGCCAGCGCGGCGACGGGGAGGGCGTGCAGCTGCTCCTCGTCCGCCTTGCCGGCGCGGTAGACGAGCCACTGCCCGTCGGGGCTGAACTCGAAGCTCGAGACGCCGTCGCGGGCGTCGGTGACGCGGCGCCCCTCGCCGCCGTCGGGGCGCATGAGGTAGAGCTGCTGCTGCTGCGCCTGCGCGGCCGGCGCCTCGCGGTTGGAGGCGAAGACGAAGAAGCTGCCGTCGCGCGCCCAGCGCGGGCTCCCCTCGTTCTTGTCGCGCGTGTAGGTGAGCTGCCGGCCGCTCGCGGCGCCGCGCGCGGTCGAGACGACGTACAGGTCGGTCTGCGAGCGCGCCTCCTTCCAGTCGGGGGAGGAGAGGGTGTAGAGCGCCCACTTGGCGTCGGGGCTGAGCGTGACGCCGCCGACCTGCCGCGTGTGCTGCATGTCGACGAAGGTCATCGGCCGCTTGGCGGCGGGCGCCTGGTTCGGCGCCGACGCGGGCGTGCCCTGCGCGAGGAGCGCGGCCGGCGCGAGCAGGCCGGCGGCGCCGGCCGCCCGCAGGAGGCGGCGGGGCGGGAGGGGGGACGGGAGGACGGTCGGCACCGGCGGAGCTCCGGAAGGCGGGAACGGAGGCAACGCGCCGGGCGGGGGGCCGGGCGCGCGGTCGGACCCTTCGAGGATATGTCGGTGTCGCGCGGGTCGCGAGCGCGGCCGCTTATCTTGCGCGGGTGCCGTCCCGCCGTCCCCCTGCCGCCGCCCGCTCCGCGTCCGCCGCCCTGGCGATCGCTCTGCTCGTCGCCGGCGCGCGCGCGGGCGCCCAGGCCCCGGGCCCCCGCCCCGACGCGGTCCCACTCGGCGCGCCCTACGAGCGGGCGCGGGCGCTGGTGGAGGAGGGGCGCGGCGCCGAGGGGCGGGCGGTGATCGACTCGCTGCTGCGGGCCGCCGAGCGCGGGTCGCCGGCGTACGCGGAGGCGCTCTGGTGGCGGGCGGCGCTGGCGCGCGACGTGGCCGACGCGGAGCGCGACCTGCGCACGCTGGCGGTCGAGCTGCCGGCCTCGCCGCGGGCGGTGGACGCGACGCTGCGACTGGCGCAGCTGGAGCTGGCGCGCGGGCGGGCCGGCGAGGCGCGCGAGCGGTTGGAGCGGCTGCGGCGCGAGCAGCCGGCCGGGGCGACGCGGGCGCTGGCGAGCTACTGGCTGGCGCGGGCGCAGCTGGACGCGGGGGACGCGCGCACCGCGTGTGGGATGCTGAACGAGGCGGCGGGGGCGGCGCTGCCGGGGGATCCGGCGGCGCGGCAGGTGGTGGCGCTGCGGCGGCGGCTCCCCGGGTGCGAGCTGATGGTCGCGGTGGGGAGCGCCGTCGGGAGTGCGGCGGGGGATTCGGCGGTGCCGGCCGCCGACAGCAGCCGCGCCGCGCGCGCGGGGGACCCCCCCCACTTTACTGATACCACGCGCGTCGCGGCCGCGCCGTCTCCGGCGGGGGCGCCGAGTGCCGATTCGGCCAGCGTCGACGCTCCGCGACCCACGCCGCCCCCGGGCGAAACACCCCGCGACGCCGCCGCGCCCGCGCCGACCGCCGCGGCGGCCCCGAGCTTCACCGTGCAGCTGGCGGCCTACGACCGCCGCGAGCCCGCCGAGCAGGCCGCGGCGCGCCTCGTCGCCCGCGGGGTCGAGGCGCGGGTGGTCGGGACCGCGGCCCCCTTCCGCGTGCGCGTCGGCCGCTGGCCCACCCGCGCCGCCGCCGCGGCCGCGCAGCGCGCCCTGGCCGCGCGGGGGATGCGCGGCTGGGTGGCCGAGGAGCGGGAGGCCCCGGCCGCCGCGCCGTGAGCGCGCGAAGGTGAGCGCGCGGTGCGCGCGCGGGAGGCACGACCCTTCCATCTGCGGCGCGCATGAGCGAACCGATCGGCCGCCGGCGCTGGGCCATCGCCGAGGGGTACATCCCGGGCACGAGCCACGGCCCCGAACCCGCGATGACCAGCCACGAGACCGCGTGTCTCCTGAACGCCACCGACGCCGAAGCGCGGGTGGCGATCACCGTCTACTTCGTCGACCGCGAGCCCGCCGGCCCGTACCGGGTCACCGTGCCGCCGCGGCGCACCGTGCACCTGCGCTTCAACGACCTGCGCGACCCCGAGCCGATCCCGGTCGACACGCCCTACGCCAGCGTGCTCGAATCCGACGTGCCGATCGTGGTGCAGCACACGCGCCTCGACTCGCGGCAGGCCGAGAACGCGCTCATGACCACCATCGCGTTCCCCGGCGATGACTGACGCGGCGGTCGCCGCCGCGTCGACGCTCCCGCCCGAGGACCCGGCGCGCTCCGGGCACGAGTGGGCCAACTGGTCGGGCAGCTTGCGCTTCACGCCGCGGCGCGTGGTGACGCCCGAGCACGAGGAGGAGGTCGCGGCGCTCGTGCGGCAGGCCCGCGACGAGCGCCGCGTCGTGCGCCCCGTCGGCGTCGGCCACTCGTCGTCGCCGCTGGTCGCCACCGACGACACGCTCGTGTCGCTCGGGCGGATGAGTGGGATGGTGTCGCACGACGCCGAGCGCGGCGAGGCGACGGTGCGCGCGGGGACGACGCTCGAGGAGCTGGGCCCGGCGCTGCTGCACGCGGGGCTCGGCATGCCGAACTACGGCGACGTCGCCACGCAGGCGCTGGCCGGCGCGGTCGGCACCGGGACGCACGGCACCGGGCGGCGCCTCACCAACCTGTCGGGCGTCGTGGTCGGCGGCCGCCTCGTGGCCGGCACCGGCGACGTCGTCGCCTTCTCCGAGGACGACCCCGACCTGCTGCGCGCCGCCCGCGTCGCACTCGGCGCGCTCGGCGTCGTCACCGAGCTGCGGCTGCGGCTCCTCCCCGTCTACACGCTCGAGCGCCGCGAGTGGTGCACGACCGTCGAGCCGTGCCTCACGCACCTCGACGAGCTCGTGGACGGCAACCGCAGCTTCGACTTCTACTGGTACCCGCGCAGCGACGAGGTCAAGCTGCGCCTCCTCAACCCGCCCGGCGGCGGCACCACGCGCCTGCCGTGGGCGACGCTCGTCGAGCGGCGCGACGGGTGGGCGCACGACGTGATTCCCAAGCACAGCGGGCTGCCGTACCGCTTCGACGAGATGGAGTACGCGCTGCCGCTGGAGGCGGGCCCGGCGTGCTTCCGCGCGGTGCGCGAGCGCGTGCGCGCCCGCTGGCGCTCGAGCGTCGCCTGGCGCGTGCTCTACCGCACGGTGGCCGCCGACGACGCGTACCTGAGCCCCGCGCACGGACGTGAGACGGCGTACGTGTCGCTGCACCAGAACAGCACGCTCTCGTACTGGGACTACTTCCGCGACGTCGAGCCGATCCTGCGCGACCACGGCGGCCGGCCGCACTGGGGGAAGCTGCACACGCTCGGCGCCGCCGAGCTGCGCCCGCTCTACCCGATGTGGGACCAGTTCCACGCCGTGCGCGCGCGCCTCGACCCGGACGGCGTCTTCCTGTCGCCGTACCTGCGCGCGCTGCTCGGCGCCGGGGAGGGCGCGTGACGCCGCCGATCGGCCGGCGCCGGTGGGCGATCGCCGGCGGGCGGGTGCCGCCGCACGGCACCGGGGCGGAGCCCGCGTTCACGGGGCGCGAGACGCTCTGCCTGCTGAACGCCGGCGACGAGATGGCGAACGTGCGCGTGACGTTCCTGTACGTCGACCGCGATCCCGTGGGGCCGTACCGCGTCACGGTCGCGCCGCGCCGCGTGCGGCAGGTCCGCGTCAACGACCTGATCTTCCCCGAGGCCGTGCCGCTCGACGCCGCGTACGCCTGCGAGGTGGTGTCGGACGCGCCGGTGGTCGTGCAGTGCACGCGGCAGGACACGCGGGCGCGAGAGTTGGCGACGCTCGGCACCGTCGCCTTCCCGGCCGGCGCGTAGCGCGCCGCCGTCGGCTTCCTCGCCGCGTTCGACTCGCTGCAGTTCGAGCCATTTCGCTCCTATTTCGCCGACGGCGTGACGATGTTCTTCCCCTTCCCGCAGTTCGCGGCCCGGGCGGACGGGCGCGCGGCGGTGGAGTCGGTGTTCGGCCGCTTCATGAACGCGCAGCGCACCGCGCGCGCGAACGCGGGGCGCCCGATGGTGCAGGGGCTCACGCCGCGCGACCTGCGCGTGCAGATGGCGGGGGCGGACGCCGCCGTCGTCTCGGTCCACCTCGGCGGCGACCCGCCGGCGCGGCGGTCGGTCGTGTTCCGGCGCGCGGCGGACGGGGCGTGGCGCGTCGTCCACTGGCACGCGTCGCCCCCCCCGCAGGCCGCCGGCGGCGGGTGAGACGCCGTCAGCGCATCCCGCCGCGGTCGCCCTCCGAACGCCAGCTGCGCCGGGGCACGTCCGTTCCGCGCCCTCGGCGCTTGCGCGACCCCTCGTGCATCTGTCGCGCGGGCGTGCAGTTGGTGCGAGACATGCGGACGGTGGTCACCCAGACGCACGGCCGGCGGTGCTTCCGCACCGGCCGAGAGGTCGAGGATCGCCACACCTGCCGCCTCGCCGAGGAGATCGTCGAGCAGTGCCAGGGCGTGCGCGAGGTGCACAACAACCTCAAGCCGCGGCGCGGGCTGATGGACAAGATCGGCGCCGCGCTCAGCGAGCGCGGCGACCGCGAGGTTGACCGGACGACCGGGCACGAAGGAACCGCGACGACGGACATGTCGTCGGCCGACACGTCCGCGGCCAGCCGAGGACGCAGCGCGACGTCAGGCGCCGGCGCCACCACCTGACGCGTTCGGCGGCGGGCGGGCGGCCCCGCGACGAAGCCGCACACCCGCCGCCCATTCTCCCATCCGAGGACTCACCCATGCGCACCACGCTCCGCCTCACCGTGACGCCGCTCGCGCTCGCCGCCGTCACGCTCGCCGCCTGCGGCGGGAACCGGGACGCCCAGGCGACGGCCGACAGCGCCGCCGCCGCGGTCGGCGCCGGCATGGACACCATGGCCGGGCGGACCGGCGCCGCGATGGGCGGCGACACCGGCGTGATGGCGCCGGGCACCGCCGCCGGCACTTCCGCGATGCTCTCCGACCCGAGCACGGGGCCGCAGATCGACAGCGTCGTCACCGCGGCGCGCGCGGGCCTCACCTCGCTCGCGCCCTCGGTCGCCGTGCCGCTCATCCAGCGGCTCGAGGACAAGCTCGACAACTCGAACGACCCGGCGCTCACCGACATCGCCAAGGACCTCGAGAAGCTGCGCGAGGAGCTCGCCGACGACACGGTCGACGGCCCCGACGTCGCGAGCATCCTCGAGCGACTCGGCCCCAAGGTCACCAACGCCGCCGGGAACGCGGGGGCGGCGGCCGGGACGCTGCGCGAGCTCGGGCAGCAGCTCACGCAGGCCGCGACGCAGCTCCGCGGCGGGCGCTGAGGCGCGCCGGGGCGCCCCGACGACGCCAAGGGGATCAAGGGGTGGTTCTTCTGGACGCAGAGCCTCCCTGCGCGCCCGCGCAACCCGGTGGGGCTCGCGTCGGAGCCGGACGGCGCGGCGCGCTCCTCGTGGCCGACGATCGTGGGCAAGGTCGTGTGACGGGTGACCGCCGGTTCGCCGAGGCGGGAGCGATGACCCCGCACGGCGCGCGACTGCTCGGCGGGCGGCGTGGTCCGCGGCACGCGTCCTGACAGCGCCGGGCGTCGGCGGCGGGAGCACCCGCCGCGACCATGCCTTCCGGGAGGAGCACGTATGTCGTTCACCCGCCCGCGCCGCGTCCGGCGTCCGGCGCCGCTGCTTTGCGGTGGTGTCACTACGGTTGGTTTTCTAATCATTGTGGCGCCGTCGGCGTCCGGCGCGCAGGAGCTCCGCTACTCGCTGACGCCCACCGCCCAGCGCACGCAGTGGGACGACGCGCTCGGCCTCGAGGACACGTTCCTGTACGGCGGGCGCCTCGGCTTCGTCTTCGGCCGCCTCGTCGAGCTCCAGGGCTTCTACCTCACCAACCGCGGCGCCGACACGCGCGTCGCGGACCTGTACGAGCGGCTGAACGTCGACCAGCGGCCGCCGCAGAACCCGGGGCTCGACGTCTCGCACTACGGCGCGAACGTCGTCGTGAACTTCGGCAGCGGCGGCCTGGTGCCGTTCCTGCGCGGCGGTGGCGGCGTCCTGCGCTTCGCGCCCGACGGGGGGCAGCGGTCCGACCGGATCGCCCTCTCCTACGGCGGCGGGCTGCGCTTCGGCAGGCCGGGCGGGCTGCGCCTCAACGTGTTCGCCGAGGACGTGCGCTTCCGCGTCGACCGCACGCTGCTGCTCGCGCTGCCGACGACCGGCGGCACGCCGCCCGCCCTGGTCGACGAGGACGCCGACGAGCTGCGGAGCAACCTGGCGTACGGCGCGGGGCTCTCGATCCCGCTCGGCGGCGCGGTGTCCGGGAGCGACAGCCCGGTGGGCTCGCTCGGGAACGTGTCCGTTCCAGCCGAGGTGTTCGGCGGCGTGCTCGAATTCAACGGGGCGACCGGGCTCGGGCGGCAGAACGTGGCGGGCGTGCGGGCGGGGCTGGACTTCGGGCCCCTGGTCGGATTGCGCGGCACCTACTGGCGCGGCGTCAACTCCGACTACGACTCGTTCGAGGGCGTGGAGGCGATCGGCGCCGAGGCGCAGTTCAACCTCAACGCGGGGTCGGGGATCGCGCCGTTCGTGCTGCTCGGCGGGACGCAGCTCCGCTTCCGCGACGACCTGCGCGGGATCGACACGGCGGCCGCGCGCCGGCTCGGCGACCAGACGGCGCTCGTGCTCGGGGGCGGGGTGCGGATCCCGCTCACCGACCGCTTCCGCCTCACCGGCGCGGCGCGGAACTACCTCATGTCGCGCGCCGGGCGGCTGGAGGACGTGAACGACCCCGGCCAGCTCCGCAGCAACTGGCAGTACACGGCGGGGCTCAGCTTCGCCATCGGCGGTCGCACGCGGCCGCCCACGCCGAAGCCCCGGACCGACACGGTGTTCGTCGACCGGGCCACCGGCCGGCCCGTGGACCGCGACGCCGCGGCGCGCCGCGACGACGACCGCGTCGTACGCGAGTTGGTCGCCGACACGGTCGTCGTCACGACGCGCGGGGACACGCTGCGCGGCGCGGCGGCCGACAGCGCACTGCGCGCCGGCGCCGAGCGGCAAGTAGTGACGCGCGAGCGCACGCGACCCGCGCAGCGCCTCGCGCCGGGGCGCGGCGAGGCGGGGTACGCCAGCGACCGCGTCGTCGAGGTGGTCGTGCCGACCGAGGGCGAGATCACGGTGCGATACGGCCCGCCGCGCGAGCAGCCCGCGACGCCCGGCGCGGCGGTGGCGCCCTCCGTCACGCCGTCCGTGGCGCCGTCCGCGGCGGCGCCGACCGCGTCCGAGCTTCGCGACGCGGTCCGCGAGGCGGTGCGCACCGAGCTCGATCGGTACGCCGCCGAGACGCCGCGCTCCGCGCCCGCCACGCCGTCGTCCCCCCGGCGCACGCGCCCGGCGACGGGCGCCGAGGCGCGTACCGAGGTGCGCAAGGACGCGCCCTCGGCCGAGGAGATCGAGCGGCGGGTGATGGAGCGGATGCAGGCCCAGACGCAGACGCCGTCGCAGGACCGCGCGGCGCAGGACCGCGACGAGATGCGGCGCGCGATCCGCGAGGAGCTCGACCGGCTCGACCGCGACCGCGCGGACGCCGAGCGACGCGCGCGCGACGCCGAGGGGCGCGCCGAGGCCCGCATCCGGGAACTCGAGGCGCAGGCGCGCGAGCGGCAGGCCGCACCGCAGCCCGCGGCCGACCGAAGCCTGAACGGCTTCACGGCCTACTCGGGCGCGACGTTCACGGGGGGTGGGCAGGCGCTCGTCGGCGGGCGGATCGACCTCGGCGAGCTGACGCCGACGCTGCCGGGCTTCCGCCTGGTGCCGGAGCTGGCGTTCGGCTTCGGCGGCGGCGGCACGAGCACGCTCATCGCCGCGAACGCGGCGTACGAGGTCGGCGGGTTCCGCACCGGGCTCGGTCGACTGCGCCCCCACGTGTCGCTCGGCGCGGGCTTCCTCAACCTGAGCGAGCGAGTCGGCGACCGCGACGGCCTGGATCTCGTCGTCAACCCGGCGTACGGCGCCTCGCTGGAGCTGCCCGGACTCGCGCGGTTCAACGCCGGCGTCCGCCGGCCCGCGCTGCTGGTGGAGCACCAGGGGATCGGCTTCTTCGACGTGAACCGGCTGATCGTCGGGCTGCGCTGGCGGTGACGCCGGACGCGTCCGGGGCGCGCACACGTCTTGCCTTCGGTGCGCGCCACCGCCACCAGGACACCGCCGTGCATCGACACGTCCGCGCGTTCGTCGTTCCCGTGCTCGCCGCGTGCGCGCTCGCCGGCTGCGTGGTCGAGAAGGGCGGCGACACGTCGGCCGCGGACACGACGGCCGCGGCCGCGCCGCGCGCGTCCCAGACGGCCGTCGCGCCCGCGGGCACCGGCACGCCCGCGGACACCGCTGCCCCGTCCCGCCCCGACACGCAGCCGGACACCGTGGCCGGGGCCACCTCGCCCGCGGCGCGCCCCGTGACGGACGTGCGCGTCGAGGTGGACGTCGACGCCCGGCGCCTTACCGTGTACCGCGGCCAGACGCAGACGGCCAGCTACCCGGTGGCGGTGGGCTCGGCGGAGTGGCCCACGCGGCCGGGCGAGTGGACGATCACGCAGGTGGTCTGGAACCCCGAGTGGGTGCCGCCCGACGAGACGTGGGCCGAGCAGCGCGAGCGCCGCGCGCCCGGCGACCCGCGGAACCCGTTGGGCCGGGCGCAGCTCGTCTACGATCTGCCGCGCACCATCCACGGCACCAACGAGCCCGCGTCGATCGGCAAGGCGGTGTCGCACGGCTCCATCCGGCTCTCCAACGCCGACGTCACGCGGCTCGGGCGCGCGCTGATGGAGGCCGCGGGCGCCGGGCGCGACGAGGCGTGGTACCGCAGCGTCGCGGCGAACCGCACCGAGAAGCAGGTCGTCGACCTGCCGCGCGTCGTGCCGATCCGCGTCTTCTGATCACGCGCCGAATCGCGGCGCCATCTCGCCCAGGTAGTGGCCGTCGAGTGCGCGGTCCGCGTCGGCCGCCCGCGTCATGACTCCCCCGCTCGATCGGATTCGGTGACGATCGGACGCAGCAGGAGCACGGGCATGAACACCCGCTCGAGCACCGCCTCGGCGACGCTCCCCTCGACCAGCCGCCCCCAGAGCCCGCGCCCGTGCGTGCTCATCGCCACCCAGTCGGCGCCGAGCTCCTGCACGCCGCGCAGCAGCTGCTCGACGACGGGGTGCCCGTCGAGCACGCGCGTCGCTGCTCGCCAGCCGTCGGCGGCGAGGCGTCGGGCGACGGCGTCGAGGTAGGCGCGCTCGTCGGGCGGCGGCTCCCCCTCGTCGGCCAGCACGCGCTCGTCCGACCGGCTGGTGTCGAGGACGGACGTCGGCAGGAGCAGCGCGGCGCGATCACGTCCGGGGTCGCGCACCGTCACGAGCGTCACCTCCGAGCCGAGCAGCCGCGCCAGCGCGAACGCGGGCGCGAGGATCGTCTCGGCCTCGGGCGAGCCGTCGAGCGCGATCAGCAGGTGCCGGGGGAGGGGCGCCTCGCGCGTGTCGACGCGCGCCCCGGGGTCGGCGGCCGCCTCGTCGTGCAGCTGCGCCTCGCTCCGCGGCACCACGAGCACCGGCACGCCCCCCTCCCGCACGACCGACTCGGCCGTCGAGCCGAAGACGAATCGCGCGACGCCGCCGCGCCCGTGGCTCGCCATGACGACGAGGTCCGCGTCCATCTCCAACGCCGCGTCGTGGATGGCCGTCGCGGGCGCGCCGTCGAGGAGCACGCCCCGGCCCGCCCCGGTGCGGGCGACCACGTCGTCGAGGTAGTCCTGGGCGGCGCGCCGGATCTCGTGCAGCGTCTGCGGGTCGCCGAACGCCGCCCCCGGCCATTCGCCGACCGCCGCGGGCGGCTCGTACGCGTGCACGAGGACGAGCTCGGCGTCGGCCCGCCGGGCGATGCTCCGGGCCAGCGGCAGCGCCGATTCGGCGAAGGGAGTGCCGTCGAGCGGAACGAGAAGGCGCATGACGGGAGAGGGCGGCGGACGGGCGCGCGGCGGCGCGTGTCGCCGCCGAGCACGGCGCGGCAGGAGGTGTGCCGGCCGGGGGCCGGCGCGCGAATCGTGACGCGGCGCGCCGGCGCGCGGGCGTCCGCCTACAGCAGCCGCGCCATCAGCCGCGCGACCGGCTCCAGCATGCGGGAGCCGAGCCCGCGCCGGCGCCAGGCGTCGAGCGTGATCTCGTCGCAGTACGCGAGGTCGCGTTCGAACATCGCCTCCAGCTCCGCGCCGAGCGCGCTGTCCCACGCCACGAGCGCCGCCTCGTCGTTGTGGGCGAGCGAGCGGTTGTCGAAGTTCATCGTCCCCAGCACGCACCAGCAGCCGTCGACGACGAGCGTCTTGGCGTGCATCATCGTCGTCCGGTACTCGTAGATGCGCACCCCGCCGGCGAGCAGCTCGCCGTAGCGCGAGCGGCCGGCGTAGAACGTCGTCTTGACGTCGCTCTCCGGCCCCGCCGTGACCACCCGCACGTCGACCCCGCGCGCGGCCGCGTCGAGCAGGTGCCGGCGCAGGTCGTCGTCCGGGGTGAAGTACGAGTTCGTCACGTACAGGCGCTCGCGCGCGCCGGTGACCGAGAGCGCCAGGAAGCGCTCGGCGCTCGTGCTCCCCGCCGCCGGCGTCGTGTAGAGCAGCGAGGCGCGGACGTCGTCGTGCACCTCGTCCCCGGGCGCGCCGCCGTCGACGTTGGGGTCCGGCGTGGGGGCGGGGAAGAAGGTGGCGCCGGTGAGCAGCGTCCCCGTCGCCTCCGCCCACGCGGTCACGAACGCCGCCTGGAGCTGCTGCACCACTGGCCCCTCGAAGCGCACGTTCGTCTCGCGCCACTGGCCGGGGTGCCGCCCGTCGCCCAGCCAGTAGTCGGCGAGCCCGAAGCCGCCGGTGTAGCCCGCGCGCCCGTCGACGACGATCGCCCGCACGTGCGAGCGGTTCCCCAGCTTGTGCAGCGACCCGAAGCTCGCCGGGCGCAGCACCGCGACCTGCACCCCCGCCTCGCGCAGCGCGCGCCGCCACTTCCGCCCCACCGACAGCGTGCCGAAGGCGTCGAGCAGGAGCAGCACCGGGACGCCCGCGCGCGCCCGCTCGGCCAGCCGCTCGGCCATCGCGTCGGCCACCCGCCCCGGCTTGGCGTAGTACATCTGCACCGTCACGCTCAGTTGCGCCGCCTCGAGGTCGCGCCAGAGCCGTTCGTAGGTGCCGTCGCCGTTCTCCAGCACCTCGACGCGGTGCCCGCGCTCGAGCCGCGCGCCGGTCAGCAGCTCCACGGCGCGCACGAAGCGCCCGTCGTCGGCGACCGACGGGGGGCCGTCCGGGTCTCCGGGGGCGAGCACGCGCTCGACCGGCGTCCCGCGGACGATGTGCAGGAGGCCGGCGACCGCGAGGACCGCCAGCGCGACGAGGGCGGTGTAGAGCATCGCCGGCGGGCCAGTGCACACGCCGCACCGCCGTGACCGCCTGCGGGACCGGCTGCGCGGCCGCCGGGGCGCCGGGGTCGGCCGGCAGGCTATCTTGCGGGACGGGGGCGCCGGGCGCGGCGCCGTCCCGGAGTCCCGAACACCTGGCAGCTGGCGGAGCATGGCGGTCGCGGTCGACACCCCCCTGATGGAGCAGTGGCGCGCGGCCAAGGCCCAGCACCCCGGCGCCATCGTGTTCGTCCGCTGCGGCGACTTCTACGAGATGTTCTACGAGGACGCCGAGCTGGCCTCGCGCCTCCTCGGGCTCACCCTCACCAGCCGCAACAACGGGGGCGCCGCCGAGGTGCCGCTGGCCGGGATCCCGGTGAAGGCGTGCAGCGAGTACCTGCGCCGCCTCGTCGCCCGCGGCCACCGCGTCGCGATCTGCGAGCAGGTCGAGGACCCCAAGGCCGCCAAGGGGATCGTGCGCCGCGAGGTGATCGAGACCGTCACCCCGGGCGCCGCCTTCGCCGACGACCTGCTCGACGGCGCCCGCGCCAACTACCTGTGCGCCGTGCGCGTCGCCGGCGCCGGGAGCGACGCGGCGCTGGGGATCGCGGCCGCCGACGTCTCGACCGGCGAGTTCCGCCTCGCCGTCGCGCCGCGCCGCGACGCCGACGCCTGGCTGGCGCGCCTCGCCCCGCGCGAGCTGCTGCTGGCGCGCGGCGGCGACGACGACCGGGCGTTCGGTGCCCTCGACGGCGTGCTGGTCACCGAGCGCGAGGCGTGGGAGTTCGACCCGGGGCTGGCGCGCGACGACCTGCAGCGCCAGTTCGGCGTCCACTCGCTCGAGGGGTTCGGGCTCGGCGCGGCCGACGACGCGGCGGTGGGCGCCGCGGGCGCGCTGCTGCGCTACCTGCGCGAGCTGCAGCCGGGCGGGCTGCCGCACCTCGCGCGCCCGAGCGTCGAGCGCGCCGGCGGCACGATGCCGCTCGACGAGATGACGCGCCGCAACCTGGAGCTGGTCGAGTCGCTGCGCCCCGGCGCGGAGGGCGACCGCGCCGGGACGCTGCTCGGGGTGCTCGACCGCACGCAGACGCCGATGGGCGCGCGCCTGCTGCGCCAGTGGCTGCTCGCGCCGCTGCTCGACAAGGACGCGATCGACGCCCGGCTCGACGCGGTGGCGGCCGTCGCGGCCGACGCGCTGGCGCGCGAGCCGCTGCGCGAGGCGCTCGACGGGGTGCGTGACGTGGAGCGGCTCGCGTCCAAAGCCGCGGCGGCCCGGGCGACGCCACGCGAGCTGCGGGCGCTCGGGGACTCGCTGGGGCGGTTGCCGGCAGTGCACGCGTCGTTGGAGCGCATGCTGAGCGCGCGGGTGCCCGCCGAAGGCGGGCGGGACGGGGCGCGGGGCGCGCACGATGGTGACGAGTCCGCGCTCCGCGCCCCGCGCTCACTCGGCCGCCTCGAGGAGGTCGTATCCCACTGGGATGACTGCGCCGAGTTGAGCGACGCCATCACCACGGCGCTGGTCGCCCGCCCGCCCCTGATGCTCGGCGACGAGCCCACGGTGGCGCCCGGCCACGACGCAGAGCTCGACGCGCTCTGCGCGCTGCGCGACGGCGGCAAGGACGCGATCGCCGAGATCCAGGCCGCCGAGCGCGCGCGCACCGGGATCCAGTCGCTCAAGGTCGGCTTCAACAAGGTCTTCGGCTACTACCTGGAGATCTCCAACGCCCACCGCGAGCGCGTCCCGGCCGACTACCAGCGGCGCCAGACGCTCACCGGCGGGGAGCGGTACGTCACGCCGGCGCTCAAGGAGTACGAGGAGAAGGTGCTCACCGCCGCCGAGCGCATCGAGGCGCGCGAGCGGGCGCTGTTCGAGGCGCTGCGCGCGCGCGCCGGCGCCGAGGTCGCGCGGCTGCAGCAGGTCGCGGCGCGCGTGGCGGAGCTGGACGTGCTCGCGGCGCTGGCCGAGGTGGCGGAGCGCGAAGGGTACGTGCGCCCGCTCGTCACCGAGGGGTACGACCTCGACGTCGCCGGCGGGCGCCACCCGGTGGTCGAGCGGATGATGGCGCGCGAGAAGTTCATCCCCAACGACGTGCGCCTCGTCGAGGGGGCGCGCCTGGTCATCCTCACCGGCCCGAACATGGCCGGCAAGAGCACGATCCTGCGCCAGGTGGGGCTGATCCAGCTCATGGCGCAGGTGGGGAGCTTCGTCCCCGCCACGCGCGCCACGCTCGGCGTGGTCGACCGGCTGTTCACGCGCGTCGGCGCGAGCGACAACCTGGTGCGCGGGCAGTCGACGTTCATGGTCGAGATGACCGAGACGAGCGCGATCCTCAACACCGCCACCGCGCGCTCGCTGGTGCTGCTCGACGAGATCGGGCGCGGCACGTCGACCTACGACGGCGTGTCGATCGCGTGGAGTGTGAGCGAGCACCTGCACGACCGCGTGGGGTGCAAGACGATCTTCGCCACGCACTACCACGAGCTGGTCGCGCTGGCCGACGAGCTGCCGGCGGTGCGCAACATGACCGTCGCGGTGCGCGAGGTGGGAGACCAGGTGCTCTTCCTGCACCGGCTGGTCGAGGGGGGCGCGGACCGGTCGTACGGGATCGAGGTGGGGCGGCTGGCGGGGCTGCCGGCGCCGGTGCTGGCGCGCGCGAAGGAAGTGCTGGCGGTGCTCGAGCAGGAGGGGGCGAGCATCGTCGCGCGGGCCGGCGGCGACGACGGGGCCCCCGGCGCCGCGCGTCGCGCGCCGCGCGTCGGAGGCCCGCGCGCGACGCGCGACGCGCGGCGCCCGGCCGGCCCCCAGCTGGCGCTCTTCGTCCCCGAGGCGCCCGCCCCCACGCCGCACCCCGTCGTCGAAGAACTCAAGCAGCTCGACCCGAACCACCTCACCCCCATGCAGGCGCTCGCGCTGGTCGCGCGCCTCGCCGCCGAGGCCAAGCGCCCGTGACGCCGCCCCGCCGTTTCGCCTTCCTCGCCCTCCTCGTCGCCGCGGCGTGCGGCGGCGAGAACGCGCGCCCGAGCGACAGCGCCGCCTCCCCCGCGACGCCCACCACGCCCTCGACCCCCGCCCCGCCGACGGGGTCGACGTCCGGCACGCCGACCTACGCCGGCGTCGTCGTGCAGCGCTACCCGCACGACACCGCCGCGTTCACGCAGGGGCTCTTCTTCGTGAACGGGCAGATGTACGAGACCACGGGGCTCGAGGGGCGCTCCGAGCTGCGCAAGGTCGACTACCGCACGGGGCTCGTGCGGCAGCGGCGCGGCGTGCCGGCGCCGTACTTCGGCGAGGGGAGCGTGGCGCTGAACGGGCGCCTCTACCTGCTCACCTGGAAGTCGGGGCGCGCCTTCGTGTACGACCTCGAGACCTTCGAGCCGCGCGACACGCTGCGCTACGCCGGCGAGGGGTGGGGGCTCACCACCGACGGCACCGCCCTCTACATGAGCGACGGGAGCGACAGCCTGCGCGTGCTCGACCCGCGCACCTTCGCCGTGCGGCGCGTCGTGCGCGTGCGCGACGGCAACTCCCCCGTCTCGCAGCTGAACGAGCTCGAATGGGTGGACGGCGAGATCTACGCCAACGTCTGGCAGAGCGAGCAGCTCGCGCGCATCGACCCCGCGACGGGGAACGTCACCGGGTGGATCGACCTCACCGGCATCCTCCCGTCGGGGCAGCGCACGGGGAAGGAGGACGTGCTGAACGGGGTCGCGTACGATTCCACCGCCAAGAAGCTGTACGTGACCGGCAAGTGGTGGCCGACGCTGTTCGAGGTGCGGGCCGAACGGCGCTGACCTCGTGGCGGCACAACTCCAGTCGCCCTGAGCGCAGCGAAGGGCCTCTTCGATCTGGTCGCCCTGAGCGCAGCGAAGGGCCTCTCCGAGCTTCAAGTCAGGAGCTCACAGAGGCCCTTCGCTGCGCTCAGGGCGACTGTGAGGTTCGAGCCGCGCGGCCGCGCGGCCGTCCGTTGCGCCCTCCGGCCCCGCGCGTCCTCGCTTGACGCGCCCGCGCGGCGGGGTGCATCGTGGCCGCCGCAAGCGGCCGTCCGCATGTCTCCCCTCCGACGAACGCCCCCTCCGTGCGTCCCCCCGCCATCCTCGCCCGCGCGGTGGCGCCGGGCCTCTGCCTCGCCCTCGCCGCGGCCTGCGCCTCGCGCCCCGCCGCGCCCCCGCCTTCCGACGCCGCGGCCGCCGCCGCGCGCGAGCGCGCCCAGGGGTCGCCCCTCGCCGGCGACGGAGTGCTCGGCGTCCCGCCCTTCGCCGTCGCCGCGGGCGACACCGCGCTGGCGCCGCTCGGCTACGCGCTCGCCGACCTGCTGGCGACCGACCTGGCGCGCAGCAGCCGCGTCACGCTCGTCGAGCGCACGCGCCTCGGCGAGGTGCTGCGCGAGCTCGACCTCGCGCAGGCGGGGCGCGTCGACTCGGCCACCGCGCCGCGCGTCGGGCGGCTCGTGCAGGCGCGCCGCCTGCTCGTCGGCACGGTCGGCACCCTCGGCGACGCCAACACGCTGCGCCTCGGCGTGCGCGTCGCCGACGTCGGCACCGGCGCGCTGGCGGCCGCGATCGACGCCCGCGCGCCGCTGAACGACGTGCTGGCGGCGGAGAAGGCGCTCGCCTTCCGCCTGCTCGACGCGCTCGGCGTCGTGCTGACGCCCGCCGAGCGGCGCACCATCGAGGAGCGCCCGACGCGCGACCTGGCCGCGCTGCTCGCCTTCGGGCGCGGCGTGCGCCGCCAGCTCGACGGCGACTTCCGCGGCGCGGTGGAGGAGTTCAACCGCGCGCGCCGCCTCGACCCGAACTTCCGCCAGGCGCGCGACCGCGCCGCGCAGGCGCGCGCGCTCTCCGAGTCGGGCGTCGCCGCGGCGCGCGTCGTCGTGCCGGGGGTGCGCGCGGTCGACGGCGCCGTGGCCGGCGCGCTCGACCGGATCAACCGCCCACTCGACCTCATCACCTCGACGGTGCGCGCCACCGGGAGCGCCGCCGACCCCGCGTTCCCGAGCACGGTCGCCACCGTCGTCATCCGGGTGACGCGCCCGTGAGCCGCCCCTCATTCATCGCGCGCGCCGCCGCGCTGCTCGCGCCGGCGATCCCCGCGGCGCTGGGCGCGCAGGACCGCCTGCTCGGCCTCCGCGCCGCCGGCGCCGGCGTCACCGCCGAGGTGATCCGCATCGGCGGCGGGGGCGTGCCGCAGGCGGGGGTGCTCGGCGACTCGGCGCGCGTGACGCGCGTCGCGCAGCTCTCGGTCCCCGTGACCGCGGTGACGCCGCTCGGCGGCGCGTGGACGCTCGACGCGACGGCGATCTACGGCAGCGGGCGCGTCACGCGCGAGGGGACCACCGGCGCGCGCACGACCTCCGCGCTCGCCGGCGTCAGCGACGTGCGGCTGCGCGCCACCGGGCGGCTGCTCGACGAGGCGCTGCTCGTCACCGTCGGCGCCAACCTCCCGACGGGGCGTACGGAGCTCGACGCCGAGCAGCTGACCGCGTTGCGCGCGCTGGCGGCGCCCGCGTTCGCGCTCGTCGCGCCGCCGGTCGGGCAGGGGCCGAGCGGGACGCTCGGCGTGCTGCTGGCGCGGCAGGCGGGGGAGTGGGCGCTGGTGGGGGGCGTGTCGTACGAGTACCGCGGCGAGTTCGCGCCGGTGGCGGCGCTGATCGCGGGCGCGCCGTCGGTGGACTTCCGCCCCGGCGGCGTGGTGCGCGCCTCGCTCGGCGCCGACCGCCCGCTCGGGCGGCACCGGCTGAGCGCCGCCGTCTCGGCCGACGTGTTCGCCGAGGACCGACTGCGCGCGGGTGCGACCGGCGCCGCACCGCCGTCGGGGCTGGAGCTGGCGCAGGTGCGGCTCGGCCCCGTGCTCACCACCGACGTGCAGCTGCAGCTCGCGGCGCCGCGGCTGCGCGAGCTGGTGCTGTGGGGGACCAACCGGTGGCGCGCGCGCTTCGCGCGCGACGGCGTGACGGTGCCGGGTTCCAGCGGCAACTACCTCGACGCGGGGGTGCGCGCGACGCTGCCGCTGGCCGCGCGCACCGACCTGTTCACCGCGCTCGACGGGCGCCTGCACACCGGGCTCGATCTCGACGACGCGCTCACCACCGCCGGCGTCGCCGGGGGCGCGCTGACGCTCGGGCTCTCGCGCGCGGCGGGGCCGGTGACGGTGCAGCCGTTCGCGCGGGCGCAGGCGGGGCAGCTGCGCTTCGCGCGGCTCGCGTCGGCGTCGTACACCGGCGCCAGCGCCGGCCTCACGATCCTCACCCGCTTCTGAGGCCGCGCCGCATGCGCTCACTTCGATTCCTCGCCGCCGCGCTACTGCTCGCGGGGTGCGGCGGCGCCGCCGACCTGCTGAGCCCCGGGGCCGAGGGCCCGCTCCCGGCGCGCCTCGCGCTGGAGATGCGGCTGCAGGCGCCGGTGCAGGAGGGCGCCGTGTCGCTGCGCGTCGCCGCGACGTACGACCGCGCCGACGGCACGCGCGCGCCGCTGGCCACGCAGGCGCTCGTGCTCTCGGGCGCGCGCACGCAGGACGTGCCGCTGTCGATCGACCTCGGCCCCTGCCTCGCCGACCCGCAGCGCAGCGCGCTCGCGGTCGACGGGCAGCCGGCGTGCGCGGTGCGCCTCACGCTGACGCTCCTGCTCGACCAGCAGCGCGTGCTCGACGAGCAGACGGTGGGCGCTTACGCGCTGCGCCCCGGCGTCACGCTCGCGCCGGGGGCGCCGGTGACGCTGTACGAGGTGCGCGGCGTGGCGGTGATCCCGCCCGACACCGTCGTGCTCCTGCGTCCCGAGGGGATCGTACGCCTCGAGGTCGGCACCACGTCTGCACTCACAGCGCTCGCGGTCGACCCGGCCGGCGTGCCGCTCCCGGGACGCACGGCGACCTGGCGCACCAGCAACGCGGCCGTCCTCACAGTGAGCAACGCGGGCGTCGTCACGGGCGTGGCCGCCGGTGCGGCTCGCGTCACCGCGACCATCAACGGGCGCGAGGGGTCGATCGATTATGCCGTGTTCCAGAAGACCAACATCATCACCGTCGTCGCAGGCGGCGCGGGGAACGGAACCATCCGCTCGACGCCCGCCGGGATCGAATGCCGGGTAGTCGGTGGGCAGCCGCAGCTCGGGTGTAGCTTCGCCTTTCCGATCGACGTGCCCGTGACGCTGCAGGCGGTGCGGCAGCAGGGCTCCGCCTTCGTCGGCTGGGGGGAGGCGTGCGCCGCCGCGGGCACCGCCGACCGCTGCACGCTCACCGCCGACCAGCCGCGCACCGTGCGCGCGATCTTTGCGCCCGAGCGCGCGCTCGCCGTCACCAACACGGGCGACGGCGCGGGGGTGGTGGGGAGCGTGCCGGGCGGGATCAGCTGCCGCTTCGCGCCCGAACCCACGGGCGCCTGCGCCGGCGCCTTCGCCGAAGGGGCGTCGGTGACGCTCACCGCGGCCGGGACTGCGCCCGATGCCTTCGCCGGGTGGGGGGGCGCGTGCGAGGGGACGACGGCGCCGACGTGCACCGTGACCGCGGGCGCCGCGGCGGCCGGCGTGAGCGTGCGCTTCGTGCGCCCGCAGCCGCTGAGCGTCGACGTCGGCGGCACCGGCGACGGAAGCGTCACCGGCGGCCCGATCGCCTGCGCGCGCCGACTCGGCGCGAACACGGGCACCTGCACCGCGACGCCCGCCGCCAACGCGCTCGTCACCCTCGTCGCCGCGCCCGAGGCGAACAGCACCTTCGCCGGGTGGACGGGGGACTGCGCGGGGGCGGGGGCGTGCGAGGTGCGCGTCGACCGCGCGCGCCGCGTCGGCGCGACCTTCACGCGCCGGCAAGTGACGCTCGCGGTGGCGCTGAGCGGCGCCGGCGCGGGCGCGGTGGTGGTCGACGGGCAGCGGTGCGCGCTCGGCGCCGGCCAGGGTTCGCAGAGCTGCGCGCTGCGCGTCGACGTCGCGCGCCCGCTCGCGCTCTCGACCGAGCCGGCGACCGGTTCCGAGTTCGGCACGTGGGGCGGCGCCTGCGCGGCGAGCGCGCGCACGCCCACCTGCACGCTCACGCTCGACGCCGACGCCTCGGTGGGGGCGACGTTCGTGCCGGGCGCGGTGCGCGTCACCATCGGCGGCGACGCGAACACCACCGGCGGCGGCACCGTCGCCACGCCCGCGGGCGCGGAGCCGCGCATCGCCTGCACCGTGCGCGGCGCGACCGCCACCGGCAGCTGCGACGCCCCCGTCCCCGTCGGCGCGACGCTGGTCCTCGACGCCGCGCCCGACGCCAACAGCACCTTCGGCTCGTGGACCGGCGCCTGCGCCGGCACCGCGGGGCCGCGCTGCACCTTCACGGTGCGCGCCGCGGCCGCCGTCGGCGTGCGCTTCCTGCGGCAGCAGTCGACGCTCGCGATCGCGCTCACCGGCACCGGCGGCGGGACGCTGACGCTGAACGGCGCGCCGGCGTGCGCGCTGACGGCGGGGCAGGGGAGCGCGTCGTGCGCGCGCCTCGTCGACCTGGGCACGACGCTGACGCTCACGCTCGCCCCGGCCCCCGGATCGGCCGCCCAGGCGTGGAGCGGCGCCTGCGCCAACGTGTCGTCGCCGAGCGCGCCGTGCACGGTCGCGGTCAGCGGGACCACGGTGTCGGTGGGCGGCGCCTTCCTGAACACCAGCAACGTGCTGCGCGTGCGCCCCGCGCCCGGCTTCCGCGGCGGCGGGCGCGTGCAGTCGGGCGACACGCTCGTCGACTGCACCATCGCCCCCAACACCGGCGCGACGTCGGGGCGCTGCGACGTGAGCTACGCGCCGGGCGCCCAGGTCACGCTCTCGCTCACCAGCTTCACGATGTCGCAGTTCCGCGGCGGGTGGTCCGGGCTCTGCGCCACGACGTCGACGAGCTGCAGCGTCGTCGTCCCGCCGGGGGGCGGCGTGGCGACGATCACCCTCCCCGAGCAGGTCGCGGTCGGGATCGCGGGGAGCGGCCAGGGGTCGGTGTTCGTCGACTCGTCCTCGCAGAGCTACGCGCTGACGCCCTCGGTGCAGGGCCCGCCGGGGACGTTCACCTTCTTCGAGGGGCAGACCGCGCGCCTCTTCGCGTCGAGCGTCGCCGCCGGCGGCTTCCGCCAGTGGGGCGGGCTGTGCGCCGCGAGCGGCAACGCCTCGTTGTGCACGTTCACGGTGCCCGTCGGCTCGGCGACGGGCGGCTCGGTCGGCGCGACGTTCGACTTCGCGGTCCCGGTGCGCGTCGGCAACGACGCCGGCGGCACGGTGACGGTGCAAGGGATCACCGGCCCGAACACGGTGTGCACGCGCCCCAACGGCGGCTTCACGGATTGCGTGCTGCGCGCTCCGGCGGTGACGGTCACGCTGGCGGCGACACCGGTGCCGGGCTCGGTGTTCGACGGGTGGAACATCGCGGCGTGCGGGACCTCGCCGACGTGCAGCGTGGACCTGCGGACGCTGGTGGGGCAGGTGGTGGCGAACTTCGGGCCGGAGGAGCTGGCCCTGCTGCGGAGCGTGAGACCGAAGAGCGCGAAACCGTAGGGCGCGAAACCGTAGGGCGCGAAACCGTAGAGCGGGAGTCGTTACGGCGGGAGTCATTACTACGGGAGTCGTTACTACGTGGCTTGTAGCGTGAGGCCACGCAGTAACGACTCCCGCCCTTTCGACTCCCGCCGTAACGACTCCCGCTCTTGGGTTTTATGGCCTCGAGGTTCGCTCCGCCGACGCCAACCGCACCCTCGCCTGCTCCAGCTGCGGGTCCTCCTGCAGCGCGCTCTTGTACAGCGCGATCGCCCCCGGCACGTCGCCGCGGTCCTGCTTCTCCAGCCCGCGGCTCATCAGCATCACCGCGCGGAAGCGGTTCGCGCCCCCCTTGGGCGGCTCGGTGCTGGCGGTGCGCGTCGGCGCGGCGTCGCCTCCGGGGACGGGCGCGACGCGGAAGGGGATCGGCGGCAGCTTGAGGCCGTCGTTCAGCCGCGTCCCCAGCTGGTCGATCAGCGCCAGCACGTCCTCCGCCTTCCCGCTCACCGACTCGGCGTGCTCGATCACCCCCGTCTCGGTGTTGATCGACCGCGCCACCAGGCGCACGCGCTGCTTCGGGTCGATCACGAACGCCCCCGTCAGCATGTGGTGCACGCCGAGCAGCTTGCCGACGCGCACCGCCGTCTCGGCGTCCACCCGCCCGCCGGCGCCGAGGTTCTGCTCGTCGAGCAGCTTCTGCAGGCGGTCGCGCTCGATCACGCGCACGCCCGTGTTGGCGGAGAGCGTCGTGACCAGCATCTCGGCCATCCCGCGCGTCAGCGGCTCGTAGTCGGCGCGGTTGGTGAGCGCGCTGTTCTCGAACGGGAGCACGGCGAGCGTGGGGCGCCGGTCGCTGGACTGCGCGCCCAGCGGGGCGGCCGGCGGCGCGGCGGTCAGGCCCAGCGCCAGCGCCCCGAGGGCGAGCAGGGCGCGGCGGCGGGACGTCGGGGAGGGCATTGCGGGGACCTCGTGGAGTGGGTGGCGGGCCTTCCAAGCTCGTGCGGGCCGTCCGGGAGCGTCAATAGGTTGCGCGCCCCCTTGCGCCGGAGTCTCTCGAAGGACTGGATGGAGCGGGCGGGATACGGCGGGCGGGGTGGGACGGGCGGGGTACGGCGGGCGAGATGAAGCGCGTCACCGCCGTACCCCGCCCGCTGCACCTCGCCCGCCGTACTCCGCCCGCCGTATCCCGCCCGCCTCACCCCGCCGTCATGTCGAAGATCTGCCCCGTCTGCGGGACCACCTACTCCGACGCCAACGCCTTCTGCCCCGCCGACGGCACCACGCTGCGCGCGGCCGAGGTCTCGGCGGACCTGATCGGGACGGTGGTGGCCGACCGCTACCTCGTCACCGACCTGCTCGGCGAGGGGGGGATGGGGAAGGTGTACCTCGCCCGCCACGTCCGGCTCCCGCAACAGGCCGCGATCAAGGTGTTGCGGCACAACATGCTCAAGGACGCCGCCGCGGTCGCCCGCTTCACGCGCGAGGCCGCGAGCGCCAGCCGCATCGACCACGACCGGGTGGCGCGCGTCTACGACTTCGGCGAGACGAGCGACGGGACCGTCTACCTGGCGATGGAGTTCGTGCCGGGGCGCACGCTCAAGAAGCTGCTCGCCGACACGGGGCCGCTGGAGCCGCGGCGCGCCGCCGGCATCGTCCGCCAGATCGCCGAGGGGATGGACGCCGCGCACCGCCTCGGGATCGTGCACCGCGATCTGAAGCCCGACAACGTGATCGTCGTCGAGGACGCCGACGGCAGCGAGCGCGTGAAGGTGGTCGACTTCGGCATCGCCAAGGCGCTCGGCGCCGACGAGGGGGCGGGGCTGACGCAGGCCGGCTACGTCGTCGGCACCCCCGAGTTCATGAGCCCCGAGCAGCTGCTCGGCGGCGCGGTGGACGCGCGCAGCGACGTGTACGCGCTGGCGATCATCGCCTACCAGTGCCTGACGGCGAGCTTCCCGTTCGACACGTCGACGCTCGAGCGCATCATGGCGGCGCGACTGACCCAGGACCCGCTCACGCTGGCGCAGGCGCAGCCGGCGGTGGGGTGGCCGGCGGAGATCCAGGCGGTGCTCGACGCGGGGCTGGCGCGCGAGGTCGAGCACCGGTCGGCGAGTGCGGGGACGTTCGCGCGCGCGCTGGCGGAGGCGATCGAACACTGGCGCCCCGCGTCGCCGGGGATGCGCCCGCTGGTGACGCCGCGCGTCGTGGCGGCGGTGCCGGCGGCTGCTGAGTCGGCGCCGGCGCCCACCGGCGCGGCGTCGGTCGCGGCCCCGCCGGCGCCGGCCACTTACGCGCCGCCGCGATCGTCCGCTCCTGCACCCGCGCCGGCGCCGCTTCTACCGCCCGCCGCCGCGCCCGTGCCCGTGCCCGCGTCGGTGCCGAAGCGCAGCGCGATGCCGATGGTCGCGGTCGCGGGCGGGTTGGTCGCGGTGCTCGCGGGGGCCGGCGCCTTCTTCGTGCTGAACGGGCGCGACCCTGCTGCGGCGCCGGCCCCCGCGGCGTCGGACTCGCTGGCAATCGCGCCGACGCAGACGCAGGTGCCCGCGTTGCCGGCGGCCGTTCCCGCTGCGACGCCACCCCCAACGCCGCCGGCAACGCAGCCCTCCGCCGCGCCGGTGGCAAGCGCGCCGGCGCCCGCCGGGCCCGCGCCGTCCACGCCCCGGCCGGCCGCCGCGGGTGCCGACGACGCCGACGTCGCCGCGCGCCGCACGCTCGACAGCATCACGGCGGCGTTCGACCCCGACCGCATCGACGAGGCGGGGGCGCGCGCGGCGGTGCCGGTGCTCGAGGCGCTCCTGCCCAGGCTGCGCGCGGAGGACCGGACGTGGGCGCAGCTGCGGCTGGTCGAGGCGCACGCCCTCTCCGACGACACCGCCGCCGCCTGCCGCGCGCTGCGCGGCGCGCGCGCGGCGGCGACGACAGGCGCGCAACGCGAGGCGGCGCGGCGCTGGGAGGGGCCGCTGGGCTGCTGACCCGCCTGACGCGCGGCTACGGAATGATCGTGTAGCCCACGCCCGCCGGCGCGCTCGCGTTCCCCGCGGCGTCGACGGCGCGGACCGAGAAGCCGTACGAGCCGGGCGGTGCGCTCGCGACGGTCAGCACGCTGTACGAGGGCATGGCGAGCGTCGGACACGCCGCGCCCGCGCCCGGCCCGAGCTGCAGCGCGTTGCCCACCGCCGACGTCGCGCACAGCACCGCGCCGACGGCGGTGGTGGCGCGCAGCGTCACGCGCAGCGGCGACGCCCCGAACCCGATGTCGTCCGCGAACGAGAGCCCGATCCCCGGGTGCGACGAGTAGGTGCCGCCGGTGACGACGCCGGTGATCGCGATCGTGGGCGCCGACACGTCGCTCTGAATGACGGCCGTGACGCCGCGCGCGGCGTCCATCGTGACCGTGCACGTCGTCGCGAGGAGTGGACCGCACGCCCCTCCCCACGAGATCAGCGAACCGGCCGGCACCGCCGGCGTGGCCGTGAGCGTCACCACCGTGCCGATCGCGAACCCCGCGCTGCACGCACCGCTCTGCGCGCCGCCGGCGCGCACGCAGTTGATCCCCGACGGGTTCGACGTTACGCCCCCCGCACCGCTGCCGACGACGCTCACGGCCAGCGTGACCTGCGGGAGGGCGAAGGCCGCCGTCACCGCCTGCGCCGCGCCCATCGTCACCACGCAGGTGCCGGCGCCCGCGCACGCGCCGCCCCACCCGGCGAACGTGCTACCGGCCGCCGGCGTCGCCGTGAGCGTGACGCCGGTGCCGGCCGGGAAGCTCGCGGCGCACGCGCCGCTCTGGCCGCCCGACGCGCGCGTGCAGCCCACCCCCGCCGGCGCCGAAGCGACCGAGCCCGCCCCGGCGCCCGCGGTCGTCACGGCCAGCACGTGCGTCACCGGCGGCGGGACGAGGCCGAACGTCGCCGTCACCGTGAGCGCGCTCTGCGGCGTCACCACGCACGTCCCGGTGCCCGCGCACCCGCGGCTCCAGCCGAGGAAGGTGCTCCCCGGTGCCGGGGCGGCTGCGAGCGTCACCGTGGTGCCGGGCGTCATCTCCTGGCTGCACGTGCCCGTCTGCGCGGCAGCGCCCTGCGTGCGCGTGCAGCTGATGCCGCCGGCCGCCGCGGGCGTCGCCAACACGGTGCCGCCCCCCGCCCCGGCGAGCGTGACGCCGAGCGTGACCGTCGCCGGCGGCGCCGGGGCGAACGTTGCCGTCACGCTCCGCGCAGCGGTCATGGAGACGACGCACGCGCCTGGACCCGCGCAGGCGCCACCCCACCCGGCGAACGCGCTGCCCGCGGCCGGCGTGGCGGTCAGCGCGACGCTCGCCCCGTCGGCGAAGCTCGCACCGCAGGCGCCGGTCTGCGCGCCACCCGTGCGCGTGCAGACGATCCCCGCCGGGGTCGACGTGACATTCCCGATCCCCGCGCCGGCAGTGGCGAGCGTCAGCGCGAAGGTTGCCGGCGGCGGCGGTGACGGTGGCGGAGGTGCTGGCGGCGTCGGCGGCGGCGTCGGTGCTGGCGTGGGCGTGGGCGTGGGCGCGGGCGTGGGCGCGGGCGCGGGCGCGGGCGGCGGTGCGGGCGGTGCGGGCGCGGGCTCCGGCGGGCGGGCGAAGGCGGCGGTCACCGTCTGCGCGCCGCCGACGGTGATCGCACACGACGGCGCGTTGCCGCACGGGGCGCCCGTCCATCCGCCGAACGTGCTCCCCGCCTCGGGCGTCGCGGCGAGCGTGAGCACCGCGCCCGCCGAGAACGCCGCCGCACACGTGCCGCCACCGGTGGCGCACGTCATTCCGCTCGGCGTCACGCGCACGGCCCCGCGCCCGTCGCCGACGATCGCGATCCGCACCTCGTGACTCGCCGGCGGGGGCGTCTCCCCCGGGCCGGTGCGTCCGTCCCCGCAGGCGAGCAGCAGCGCCGCCGTGGCCGCGGCGTTGGCCGCGGTGCCGCGTGTGAAGCGTCCTCGCATCGATCCTCGAAGCACGGGCCCGCCGGCCACGTTGCGGGCCCGGCCGTCGTCGGCCACGCCACCGCGAGAGGCACGGTCGAGTTCGGCAATCTGCATCCGCCGCGGGGCCTGTCAACGCGCGAAGCGGGGCGCGAAACGAACCCGGGCCGCGCGAACGGCGTCGCGCGGCCCGGGCCCGTGACGAGTGAGGCGTTCAGCTCAGCGCGTGACCTGCGGCGTGCACGCCATCCCGCCCAGCCACCCGCGCTTCAGCACCGGCAGCCCGCTCTGCGCCTGGAACTCCACCGCCACCGCGTTCCCACCCGTCCCCCACTCGGCGCGCACGTTCGCGCCCTCCCCGTCGCTCTTCGTCGCCTTCGCGACCATCCGGAAGAGCGCCCACTCGCCGGTCTCGCGCGCGATCGTGCGCTCCCGGTCGCGCGTCATCCGCTCGTCGACCACCGCCGTCAGCTTCGCCTCGCGCCCGGCCGGCGACGGCCAGGTGAACTGCGCCGGCGGCGCGTTGCGCGCGAAACGCGCGACCTGCTGCCCCTGCGTCAGCGTCACCGTCTTCACGTTCCCCGCCGGGACGCCGCGCGCCGTGAGCGTCACCCGCGGCTCCGCGCCCCCGTCGAACAGCGCGTCCGAGCTGCGCGCCGCGCGGTTGAAGAAGTCGACGAACTGCGCCGAGAGCGCGATCGGCGCGCCCGGCTTCGCCACCCACCGCTCCCCCTGCTTCTCCAGGAGCCCGGCCAGCCGCTCCTGCTGCAAGACCCAGAGCGCGCCGCTCCCCGGCGCCAGCTGCGCGGCGACCTCGGGGAAGGTCGCGTCGGCCGCGGCGTCCGGGTTGAAGGGGAACTTCGCGAGCAGCGGCGTCATCGCCGCGCACAGCGCGCGGCCGCGCTCGTTCAGCACCTTCGTCAGGTCGGCGATCTCCTTCGCGCTCATCGCCGGCAGCGCGCCCCCGCCGCCCGGGCGCGGCGCGCGCGGGAGCGGCGTGTTGCTGATCGACGCCAGCGCCACCTCGGCCCCGCCGATCGGCGCCACCAGCAGCTGCTCGACCACCGGCGCCAGCTGCGCCGCGCCCGGGTTGGACACCACCGCCTGTCCGGCCAGCTGCCGCGCCGCGACCTTCGCCTGCGCCGCCTGCATCAGCATCGCCTGCTGCGCCGCCTGCCGCCGTGCCGTGACGCTCGACGAGTCGGCGCCCGGCGGCATGTTCCCCACCTGCTCCATCGCCCCCTGCAGCGCCAGCAGCGCGTTGGCGTAGGGCTGGTTCTTCTCGCTCACGAACTTGTCGGTGACCTCGCCCGGCGTCACCGCCTGCACCGGCTGGAACGCCGCCGCCATCGCCGAGTCGACGATCGTGTGGCGCGCCGCCAGCGAGAACGCCGCCAGCAGCGGCGACTGCGCGCCGCCGAGCGCGCCCAGCTGCGCCGACGAGGCGCGCAGGTTCGCGGCGCGCGCGACCGACGTCGACGACAGGAAGCGGCGCCACGCGTCGGCGTAGTCGGCGCGGTAGCGCGCGCGCAGCGAGTCGAGCACCGTCGCCTTGTCCTGCGTGAGCGCGGCCGACGCGTCGCCCACCACCCAGCGCTCCCCCTCGAAGTAGCGGTCGGCGTTCCTGAACGCCTCGCCCATGAACGCCCACCCCTTCGCCGTGTAGGCGCCCGCGACCTCGGAGGGTGCCTGCACCACCCCCGCCGCGCTTGGCGCGAGGTCGAGCAGCCGCGCCGGCGGCGCCGCCTTGGACGCCTCGACGATCATGTTCTGGTAGATGCGCTCCGCCCCCGCGAACCGCCCCAGGAAGGCGCGCGCGCGCCCCACCAGCGCCGCGTCGGCCGCCTCCGGGAACGGGTTCGTGTCGGGGAGCATCGCGGCGTGGAAGGCGAACTGCTGCCGCGCCAGCGCCGCCGCGTCGGCCTCGGGCTGCTGCCCGCGCTCCCAGTGCGTGAGCAGCACCGGCGCCAGGAACTCGGGGGTGCTGCGCGCCGGCTCCGCGGTGCCGATCAGGTACGCCTTCGTGCGGGCGTAGTGCGCGCCGTAGTCGTCCCCCTCGCGCGGCACGTCGGGGAGCGCGCGCAGCGAGTCGACCAGCGCCCCCCACGCCGCCGCGTGCAGCTGCTCGTGGTAGCCGCGCGCCCACACCGCGCGCCCGGCGCCGAGCAGCGCGCCGCCGCGCCAGAGCCCCCAGCGGAGCCGCAGCGGCGGGCCGTCGGCCTCGAACTGCCGCAGCGTGTCGAGCGTGCCGCGCAGCGCGTCGAGCGTGCGCAGCGCGTCGGCGCTCGGGAAGACGACCGCGCCCGCCGGCGCCACCAGCGCCGGGAGCGCCGCGACGGCATTCGCCTGACGCGCGGTGCGCTCCGCCCAGGCGCGGTTGCCGAGCCACGACGTGGTCACCCCGGCCGCCACCAGCAGCGCCGCCGCGATCCCGGCGCCGAGCAGCGCGCGCCGCGTGCGGCTCACCCGCTGCCCGCCGCGCGCGGCCGCGGCCGCGCCCTGGTCGCCGAGCACCACGTCGCCGAAGAAGCGCTCCAGGAACACCCACTGCGGAACGCGCCGCGTCGCCGGGGGCGCGTAGCCGCCGACCCCCGCCGGCGACATCGTGGCGTCCGGGCGCACGAAGGCGCTGGTGGCGCGCGAGCCGGCCGGCGCCGCCGCCGCCGCGGGCGCCGCCGCGGCCGCGCCCCCGTCGGCGACCAGCACCGGGCGCGCGCCGGTGAAGTAGAAGCCGCGCAGCCGCGGGCTCGCCCCGAGCTGCATCGGGCGGCACAGCTCCACCAGGAAGCGCGTCGCCGCGGGGGCGAGCTTCCCGATCTCGCGCGGCAGCTCGTACGCCGCCAGCCGCCGCTCCTCCACGCTCTCGCGCGCCAGGAAGACGGGGCGCCGCGCCGCCACCGACGCCGCCAGCTCCGCGAACGCCCGCTCCAGCCGCGGCGCCAGCCGCTCGGCGTAGCTCCCGGCGGCGCCGGCCGATCCCGCGTCGGCGTCGAAGGGAAGCGCGGCCCCGAACGGCTCGCGCACCTCGTCGCGCGTCAGCGGCGCCGCCCAGGCCTCGAAGTGCGGCAGCCGGTCGGCCTTCGTGAACAGGACGTAGACGGGGAGCGAGAGCCCGAACTCGCGCGCCGCGTCGGTCAGCCGCTTCCGGAGCAGCTGCGCGGCCGCCTCGAGCTGCTGCCCCTGGTCGCCAAAGAAGAGGTCGCAGCTCACGCACACCACGGCCGCCCGCGGCGCCGGCTCGGCGCGCCCGACGGCGGCGGCCAGCGCGGGGGGGCGCAGCGCGCGCACCACCTGCCGCCACCGCCCCTCGTCCGCCAGCACCTTCCCGCCCGGCTCGGCGAACACGGCGTTGCGCGCCAGCCAGAGGTTCGCGGCGGCGGTCGCCGGCGGCGCCTCCCCGGCGGCGTCGCCGGCCAGCAGTTCGGCGTCCAGCCCGCCGCGCACCACCACGGTGCTCTTGCAGCTCCCCTCGGTGCCGACGAGCAGCACCAGCGGGCGCTCGTCGAAGCCGCCGCGCGGCAGCCGCGCCCGCGCCGCCTCGACGGCGGTCAGCGCGTCGTCGCGCCCGGGGCCGGCCGCCGGGGCGACGGGCGCGTCGGGGCGCAGGAACCAGAGGAGCGCCCCCGCCGCCACGAGGCCGAGCGCGACCAGCGCCACCTGAAGCACGGTGCGCTCGCCGGGCGAGAGCGGGAGGACGGCGCCGAGCAGCCAGGCGAGGAGGAGGAAGACGAGCAGCGTGGCGAGCGCGGCGTACCAGCGCGTCGCGGCGGGGCGGGACATGGAGGGGTGCGGCGGGAGTGGAGCGCGATTACGAGGGCGGCGTCTGGCGCGTTACCGGGTGCTGACGGTGCGGATCTGATCCGTGGTACTCCCGAGGGTGAGCGCGCCCGCGCCCCACAGTGCAGCCGCCAGGACCACCGAGGCGGCCAGCCCGATCGCGAGCCGGCGGATCCACGGGTCGCGTAGCGTCACCGCGTCCGCAGGCGGACGCCACGATGGCGCCATCGCCCCGTAGTCGCCGCGCAGGCGGGCCAGCCGGTCGCCGACGCGGGCGGCGATCGTCTGCAGCGAGGCGGCGTCGTGCCCGTAACGGCCGCGGAAGCCGAGGAGGAGCACCAGCTGGTGCACCTCGAGCAGGTCGGCCAGCTGCTCCGAGTCGGGTCGGGCGAGCAGCTGCTCGACGTGCTGGAAGAACCACTCGCCGGCCAGGTGGCCGCCGAACAGCTCGTCCTGGAGCGGGCGGCGCGCCCAGTCGGCGAAGGCCGGCTGCCGCGCGTTCAGCGCCGACTCGTCGAGGAGGGCCACGACGGCGAACACGGCCAGCCGCGTGTCCTCGGCTGCGAACCCGATCCCGCGCGCCTCGGCGTCGGCGCGCTGGAGGAGCTGCGTCATCTGGGCGCGAAAGGGCGCCGCGTCGGCGACCGGTTGCCGCCCGGCGCGCAGGCGCACGACGGCAGTCAGCGCTTCCTGCAGCAGGAAGGCGAGGCGGCCGCGCGGGGCGGGGGCGGCCGCGGATCCGGCGGCGAAGGCCGGAATGGGGGCGGAGGGAGCGTTCGGTGCGGTCATCCGACGGAGACTCTCGCGGACGCGGTCGGGCAACGCTCGCGAGCGGCCGGCGCGTCACGCGGCGGGGGCGCGGGCGCTCTGGTGTGGCGCCCGGGGAGGGCCAACGTACGTGTGTGCGCGTTGGGGCGCCACGCGGCGGATGACCCCTGGATGGCGGGTGGGGCGTGCGAGGTGGAGCGTGCGAGATCCTACGTGCGAGGTACGGCGTGCGAAGTGAGGCGACGGCACGCCCTATCTCGCACGTGGTACCTCGCTCGCCGTACCTCGCACGCCTCACCTCGCACGCAGTATCCGATCAGTTGGCCGCCAGGATCACCAGCTCCAGCGCCGCATCGGGTAGCGCGTCCGGCACGTACACCCCGAACTCCCGCGTGTCGCGCAGCCCCTGGGCGCACGGCCCCGCGAGCGCGATCTCGAAGTAGACGGTGTCCGCCCGCGGTGCGATCCCGGCCGGCGGGGCGGGGAGGTGCTCGAGCGCCATCCCGGGGTAGGCGCGGCGCACCAGCTCGAGCACGAACTTGCTCGCGCACGCCTTGGCGAACTGCGGCACGCGCACCGCCGTCTCGACCGGGCCGACCGCCGAGCGCACGGCCAGGAACCAGCGCGCTCCGGGGTCGAAGGAGCGCGGGTCGGTGACCTCGGTGGTGTGCAGCACCTCGGAGACGCGGGTGAGCGGCGCCGTCGTCGCCCGCGCGGCCACCACCACGTCCAGGTGCTCGCGCAGGTGCCGCTCGAGCGCCCCGAAGCACCCGCCCAGGTCGTCGTGCTGGTAGGTCGGGAGGTCGCGCGCCTGCGCCGTCAGCGAGAAGGTGCAGAGGGCGCCGGCCAGGCGGGCCAGCTCCAGCCAGAGGCGCTCCGGGTGCACCCCGCGCGCGATCAGCAGGTGGCGGAGCGGCGCCTCGGCGGAGCGCACGGCGTGGAGGAGCCAGCGGGTGGCGACCTCGTTGCCGGCGTAGGCCGACGGCCCCGCGCCGGCGACCGGCGGGCCGGGGAGCGGCTGCACCGCCGTCGCCAGCGAGGCCGCCTTGGCCTCGAGCATCCCGACCGTCCGCTGCAGGAGGGTGAGGAGCGCCGGGCTGGCGGCCAGCTGCAGGCAGGGGGGGATGAAGCTCGGGTCGGCGACGAAGTGCCCGGCCCCGTCGCGGCGGATGCGGGCCACCGGGAGCGACACCATCCCCGGCGCCACCTCGTCGTCGAGGAGGAGACGGAGGTTCTTGGCGGCGAAGGGGAGGGCGGCGCGGTCGGCGCCGGTCACCTCGTCGACGACCTCGCGCTCGACCGCGACGAAGCGCGCCTCCCCCCCCCCCGCCGTGCCGTCGACGTTCGGCTCGTCCGGGCGCCAGGCCGGGAGCGCGAGGTGGACGACATGGGCGTCACGCGTCGGGGAGGCCTGGTCGGCCAGCGCGCCGGCGGCGGGCGGAGCGTCGGCGTCCGGCACGTCGAACGGCGTCCCGTCGGGGAGGAGGCCGCGGGCCAGCCGGAGCGCCAGCGTCCCGTTGCGGAGCGCCTCCTCGTCGAGCGCCAGCGCCGTCACGCCGTACGAGTGCGCGAACAGCGCGCGCACGGTGAGCGCGACCGCCTCGTCGAAGTGGCGGCGCTGCGCCTGGAAGTGGTGCGGCGCGAGGTACATCCCCTCCTGCCAGACGACGCGGGCGGGGAGGTGCGGCGTGGCGCGCATGGAAGCGGAGGCGGCTGATTGCGGGGGCGATGCGAGCGGGTGAACAATACGCCGCATGAGCGACGACTTCCACGCGCGCTACCGCCTGCTCAAGTGCACCGCCGTCGACGACGGGGTGCGGACGCACAACGCCCAGGAGACCACGACCGGCCGGGTGGTCATGGTGCACCTCGCCGACGCCGCCGGCCCCGAGGAGGTGGACCAGCTCCGCGCCGCGCTCGGCCGCCTGACGCCCCCCGACCGCTCGCGCGTGCTGGAGACGGCGACGATCCCGGCCGGCTTCGCGGTCGTGACGGAGTTCATCCCGGGGATGCAGGGATTCCCGAGCTGGCTGCGCGCCCGCGTCGGCGACTGGGAGGGCGGGCGCGTCGAGCCGGCGGTGGATTCGCCGGCGGAGGTCGAGCCCGCGCCCGCCGCGTCACCGGAGTCGAAGCCCGTGGCCGCGGAGGCGGAGCCCGAGACGCCACTTCCGCCGCCCACCGCGCCGGCGTTCGCCTCGGGCCCGCACCGCATCCCGACCCCGCCCGACGGGGAGGACTTCGCCGCCCTGTTTGAGACGGCACCCGCCGCCGCTCCGGATGGAGTGCCTGCCCCATCCGAGCCGGCCACCCCCGCCGACGAGCCCCCGATCGCAATCGAGTTCTCGGTAGGCGCCCCACCCTCCTCGTCGCCGCCGAGCGGGGCGGCCAGCGCGCCGCGTCAGCCGGGAGAGTTCACGCGGCTGTTCATGTCGGCCGGCCAGACCAGCTTCGAGAGCGCCCCCGCTCCGCCCCCCGCCCCGACTCCGGCGCCGCCTCCGCCGGCTGCTGTCCCTATCCCCGCCCCCGCCGCGCGCGAGCCGGGAGAGTTCACGCGCATGTTCCAGGGGGGCGCCCCGGCGGCGCCGTCGGCCGCCCCGGCCCCGCCGCCGCTGGCACCGGCCACGCCGGCGCCGCCCGCGGGGGCCGGACTCGCTCCGGGCGAGTTCACCGGGCTCTTCAAACAGTCCGCCGCCCCGATGCCGACCGGCGGCGCGGCGCCGTCGCCGTTCGCTCCGCCTGCCGGCGCGGCGCCGGCCGCGTGGCCGCCGGTCGCGCCGCCCCAGCCCCCGCCGGCGGCTCCGGTGCTCCCGCCGCCCCCACCGCCTCCGCCGGCGTCGTACGACGCCGGCTTCCCGGCCAGCGCGACCGGCGCGCTCGCCGCCCGCTCGCCGGCCGCGTTTCCGCCGCCCCCGCCGCCGCCGCCGCTACCTCCCGCGGCGCCGCCGATGCCGTCGTTCGGCGCCCCGCCCGCACTCCCCCCGCTCCCGCCCCCCTCGGCGACCTCGCCGTTCGGCGGCGGGCAGTCGCCGGTGCTCCCGCCCCCGCCCGCGTTCGGCAGCGCGTCGCCCTTCGGCGCCCCCCCCGCCGGCGCCCAGCCTGCCGGCGGCAGCGAGTACACGCGCATGATCCGGCAGAGCGTCACCCCGCCTCCGCCCCCCCCCGTCGCCCCGACCGCTCCCGCCGCCCCGGCCCCGCCGCGCCGCTCGATCCCGATGCCGCTGATCATCGTGATCAACGTCGTCGTACTGCTCACCGTGGCGCTCGTGCTCTACTTCGCGCTCCGCCCCCAACGCGCGCCAACGCCCGCCGCGCCTGATGCCGCGGCGACTGCCGCGCCACCGGCAACGAAGTAGACGACGCGACCACTCGGCGGGCCGGGCCTTTGAAAGTCAACTGAAAAGCAGGGGGGATAAAAATCTGAGAAGATCGGATGAAGAATCTGATAGTGCGTGCCCGGCGCGCGGCTCCCCGCCGCCACACGGAGCCCATCAGATCTTTCTCAGATCTTCTCAGATTTTCATCCCCTTCTGCTTTTCTTGGTCTTCCTCAGGGCGGCGTTACTGGAGCACGACCACGAGCTCCAGCCGCGCCGACGGCAACTCCGCCGGCACGTACACCGCCAGGTTGCGCGCCCGCGTCACCGCGTCCCACGCCGCCCCCGCGCGCCCGACCGCGAAGTAGAGGAAGTCGAGCTTCACCGGCACTGCCGCCGGCGGCTGCGGCACGTGCACCAGCTCCAGCCCCGGGAGCGCCTGGCGGATGAGCGTGTCCACCACGTCCGCCGAGCCCACCTTGCACCCGTGCACCACGCGCGACACGAGCTCCGCCTGCCGCACCGGCGCGCTCACCGCGAGGTACCACTGCGGCGCCTGCAGCCACCGCTCCTGGTCCAGCGCCGCCGCCTGCACCGACGGCGCCACCGGCCGCAGCGGGATCGCCACCGCCGACTCCGGGACCGCCGTCTCCAGCAGCTCCAGCAGCCGCGCCTCGAGCGCCGCGAAGCACTCGCCCAGCCGCGCGTGGTCGTAGACCGGGAGCGGGCGCCCTGCCGGCGCGAAGGTGGTGAGTGCGCCGCAGAGCGCCGTCATCGCCTCCCACAGCGGCTCCGGGTGTCCGCCGCGCACCTCGCCCAGGTGGCGCAGCGCCGGCAGGTGCGTGTTGAGCGTGTAGAGCAGCCAGAAGCTCGCGACGTCGGTGATCGAGAAGTCGGCCAGCCCCTGGTTCCGCTGCCGGCGCGACCCCGCCAGCGCCGCCGCCTTCGCCGCCACCCGCTCCAGGACGCGCCGCGCCGTCGCGGTCAGCGTCGCGCTCGCGGCCACGTCCAGCAGCGGCGGCACGAACGCCGGGTCGAGCGTCACCTCCCCGCTCGGCGCGCGCAGCAGGCGGGCCACCGGCATCGTCGTGTACCCCTCCGCCGCCTCCCCCTCGAGCACCAGCCGCAGGTTGGAGCGCGCGACCTGGATCGGCCGCTCGGCGAGCCCCGTCGTCTCGTCGCGGGCGAGCGCCTCCTCGGCGCGCCAGCGGGCCGTCGTCGCGGCGCCACTGCCGGTGCCGTTGCCGTTGGCGGCGCTGTTGGCGCCGGCGCCCGCGGCCGCCACGTTGCGCGCCCCCGGCCGGTACTCCGGCACCGCCAGCGAGACGAGCAGCGCGCGCTGGTCCTGCGCCCACGCCGCGTCGAGCGCGCGCGGCGGCGGCGTCGGGTCGGCGCCCGGCGCCTCGAACAGCAGCCCGTCCGGGAAGCGGCCGGCGATCTCGCGCACCACCAGCGTCCCGCCGGCGAGCGCGCCGCGGTCCACGTCGAGGCGCGTGATCCCCCACGGGCAGAAGGTGAGCGCGCCGAGTTGCGCGCGCAGCAGGTCGTCGTGGTAGCGGTCCTGCGCCTGGAGGTGGTGCGGCGTCAGGAGCGTGCCCTTCGTCCAGAGCACGGGGTGCAGGGGAGGCATGCGCCACAAGCTACGAGGGCGCCGCGATCCTGCCAGCAGCCGGGCGCGCCGGTCAGTGCGGGCGGAGCTCCGCGACCGCCACCGTCAGCGCCGTCCAGCAGGCCAGCAGGCAGTAGCCGGGCGGCACCCAGACGCCGGCGTCGGCGTCGGGGGTGAAGGCGTAGGCCGCCGCCTCGCGACGCGCGTGCGGGGCGCGGCGCGACAGGCCGACCATCGCCGGCGAGACGAAGCCGGCACGCCGCCCCGGTTCGCAGAAGCGCGCCCACGTGTCGGCGAACCAGTAGGTGTCGGGCGCCCCCGCGCGCCCCGTGACCTGCGCCCAGCGCGCCAGCGTCGGCGGGTCCATCCCCCGCGCCGCCAGCGCGTCGGCAACCAGCAGGCGCCCGGCGAACCAGAGGATCGGGGCGGCGGGGGGCCACCGCACCCCCGGGGCGCCGAGCGCCGCCGCGTCGACGAGCGCGCCGTCGGGCGGCGGCTCCTCGTCGGCGCGTGGGGCGGTGGGCGCGGCGCCGCGGTCGACCAGCACGGTGAGGCGCAGGTCGACGAGGGCCTCCAAGCTCGTCGGCGCGCCGCCGGCGGCCGGGGCGTCGGAAAAGCGCACCGTCGGCACGGCCGCCTGGTGCAGGGCGACGCAGACGCGCGTCCCCGGCGCCCAGGCGACCGCCGCGCGCGGCCCGGCGCCGAGGGCGTCGAACGCGTCGAGCAGGCGGCGGGCGCGCGCCGTGTCGGCGGCGTCGCGCGCGTCGCCGAGCGCCGCCAGCGTCGGCGTGGGCGCGACGAGGCCGAGGGCGTGGCGCGCCAGGGCGAGCGCGCCGGCGGCCGCCGGCGCCGGGAGGCGGGTGCGCTCGACCGGGTTGTGCACGACGACGCGCCCGGCGAGCCCGCGCACCAGGCGCGCGAGCGCCGGCGGGGCGGGGAGGCGCGGGTCGAGCGCCGGGGCGAGCGAGGCGTGGTCCGCCGCCGCGAGCGCCGGCAGCGACGCGCCGAGCGTGGCGCGCAGGGCGCCGAGCGCGCGGGCGTCGTGCGCCCACGGGGAGAGCGCGACGCGGAGCGGCGGCGGGAGGGTGGGGGGCACGCGAACGGTCGTGGCGAGATTCGCGCCGCGTCGCGCCGCGCGTCCGTGACGCGGCGGGGAGAACGGCGTCTTAGTCGGTCTAGGTAGTTCGACCCGTGGCGAGTGGCGCGCCGCGCGGCAGAATTCGCGCGTGTCGGCGGCGCCGTGACCGCTCGCGTGCGTCTGCGTCGTCGCGCACGCGTTGCTTGACAGGTGGTGACGCGCGCCACACCCTAGGGGGCCTTTTCGGCGCCCTGGTGTGCACGCCGAGTGGCAGCCGCCCGTCCGGGCCGCCGCGAGGCGCGCGCGTCGCGCACGAGCGCACCGAAGCGTCAGGCAAGCCCCGTACCCCGTGTTCCCCACCCGCAGGAGCCGACATGGCTGACAGCACGCAGAAGAAACTCGAGCGGGTCCGCCCGCCCCGCATCCAGATCGCCTACGAAGTCGAGACGGGCGGGGCGATCGAGATGAAGGAGCTGCCCTTCCTCATGGGCGTGCTCGGCGACTTCACGGGGCAGCCCACCGAGCCGCTCGCGAAGCTCAAGGACCGCAAGTTCGTCGAGGTCACCCCCGACAACTTCGACGACGTCCTGGCGAGCATGAAGCCGCACCTCGCCTTTACCGTCGAGAACAAGCTCTCGGAGGAGGCCGACGCGCCGAAGCTCGCCGTCGACCTCAACTTCCGCAGCATGGACGACTTCTCGCCCGACGCCGTGGCGCGCCAGGTGAAGCCGCTGCGCGAGCTGCTCGACCTGCGCACGCAGCTCGCCGACCTGCGCGGCTCGCTGCAGACCAACGAGAAGCTCGACGAGGTGCTCCAGGCGACCCTCGGCGACGCCGACAAGATGTCGAAGCTCCGCGCGGAGCTCGGGCTCGGGGAGGGCTGACCATGGCGGAGACGCAGGCGGGCCAGCAGGCCGCCACCTACAGCGCGAACGCCGAGGGCTCGCTCCTCGACCAGATCGTCGCCGACGGCCGCGTCGGCGGGCGCGACGCCGACGCGCAGGCGCGCGGCAAGGACCTCGTCAAGCGCTTCGTCGCCGAGGTCCTCGAGGGGTCGATCACCGTCTCGCGCGACACCGAGACGATGATCAACGCGCGCATCGCGCAGATCGACCACCTCCTGTCGATCCAGCTCAACGAGGTCCTGCACCACCCCGAGTTCCAGAAGCTCGAGGCCAGCTGGCGCGGGCTCAAGTACCTGCTCTCGCAGAGCGAGACCGGGACGCAGCTCAAGGTGAAGGTCCTCAACGTCTCCAAGAAGGAGCTGCTCAAGGACCTGCAGCGCGCCCCCGAGTTCGACCAGAGCGCGCTGTTCAAGAAGGTGTACGAGGAGGAGTACGGCGTCTTCGGCGGCACGCCCTTCGGCGCGCTCGTGGGCGACTACTACTTCGACAAGTCCGGCCAGGACATGGAGCTGCTGGAGAAGGTGTCGCAGGTCGCCGCGGCGGCCCACGCCCCCTTCCTCTCGGCCGCCGACGCGTCGCTGTTCAACCTCGAGAGCTTCTCGGAGCTCGACCAGCCGCGCGACCTCGCCAAGGTGTTCGACACCACCGAGTACGCGAAGTGGAAGTCGTTCCGCCAGAGCGAGGACTCGCGCTACGTCGCGCTCACCGCGCCGCGCGTCCTCGTGCGCGAGCCCTACGGCAGCGCCACGGTCCCGATCGAGGCGTTCAACTACGAGGAGCGCGTCGACGGCACCGACCACTCGGCGTACCTGTGGGGGAACGCGGCGTACGCCCTGGCCGCCAACATCAACAAGGCGTTCGCGCTCTACGGCTGGTGCGCCTCCATCCGCGGCGTCGAGAGCGGCGGGCTGGTCGAGGGGCTGCCGGTGCACAACTTCCGCACCGACGCCGGCGAGCTGGTGATGAAGTGCCCGACCGAGGTGCAGATCACCGACCGCCGCGAGAAGGAGCTGGCCGACCTCGGCTTCGCCGCGCTCGTGCACCAGAAGGGGACGGACAAGGCCGCCTTCTTCAGCGTGCAGTCGGCGCAGAAGCCCAAGGTCTACGACACCCCCGCGGCCACGGCGAGCGCGCGCATGTCGGCGCAGCTCCCCTACATCTTCGCCACGTCGCGGTTCGCGCACTACCTCAAGGTCATGATGCGCGACAAGGTCGGCGGCTACGCCACCCGCGGCGACGTCGACTCGTTCCTCAACCGCTGGATCCAGAACTACGTCGCGCCCACCGGCGCGTCGGCCAGCATGAAGTCGCGCATGCCGCTCTCCGAAGCGCGCATCGACGTGATGGAGGTCGCGGGCAAGCCGGGCGCGTACCGCGCCGTCGCCTTCCTCAAGCCGCACTTCCAGCTCGACGAGCTCGCCGTCTCGATGCGCCTCGTCGCCGACCTGCCCGCGCCGGCCGCCTGAGCCGACGCCCGCCGCACCCCTCCCCTCCTCACTCACACTTCCGGAGCACTGTCATGGCGTTCGACGCATACCTGTTCATCAAGACCGTCGAGGGCGAATCCGCGGCCACCATCGAGAAGCCCACCGGCATGGACAAGCCGCCGATGGACGTCATCAGCTTCTCCTTCGGGGCCAGCAACCCGACCAACCTGGCCGCCGGCGGCTCGGGCGCGGGCAAGGTGAGCGTCAGCTCGCTGAACATCATGAAGAAGACGGACAACGCGAGCCCGGTCCTCTTCCAGCAGTGCTGCCAGGGCAAGCACTTCGAGGGTGCCGCGCTCGTCCTGCGCAAGTCGGGCGGCAACGACAACCCCGACGTCTTCCTGACCTACGAGTTGAAGCAGGTCTACATCGAGAGCATCCAGTGGTCGGGCTCCTCGGGCGGCGACGACGTGCCGACCGAGTCGCTCTCGCTCGCCTTCGCCGAGATCAACATCACCAACTTCGTCCAGGACAAGGACGGCAAGATGAAGAAGGGGAACGGCGCCGGGTACAACGTCAAGACGGTCGCGAAGCTCAAGTAACCGCCCCGCCGGACCTGCCGATGCCCACCGCACGCGAGCTGTACGACGCCGGGCGGCTGGACGCGGCGATCGAGGTGCTGGGCGCCGAGCTGCGCGCGCACCCGCTCGACGCCCAGCGCCGCACCTTCCTCTTCGAGCTGCTCACCTTCGCCGGCCAGTACGACCGGGCGGCGAAGCAGCTCGGCGCCCTCGCCTCGGCCGGAGCACAGGCCGAGGCGGGGACGCTGCTCTACCGCGCCGCGCTCGAATGCGAGCGGGTGCGCGAGCACATGTTCGCCACCGGCGACTTCCCCGCCGCCCCGGCCCCCGGGCCGGTGGCGGGGACGCTCAACGGGCGCCCCTTCCTCTCCATCGAGGACGCCGACCCCCGCGTCGGCGCCCGCCTCGAGCTGTTCGCCGGGGGGCGCTACCTCTGGCTCCCCTTCGCCCACCTCGCCGCCCTGCGCATGGACGCCCCGGCGCGCCTGCGCGACCTGCGCTGGGCCCCGGCACGCGTCGCCACCGGCCCGTCGGTGCGCGACATGGAGCTGGGCGAGGTGCTCCTCCCGACGCTCACCCCCGCCGCCTGGCGCCACGACGACGCCGACGTCCGGCTCGGCCGCGCCACCGACTGGGACGAGCTCCCCGACGGCACCTTCGTCCCCGCCGGGCAGAAGCTCCTGCGCGTCGACGACGAGTACGTGCCGCTCGCGCACGTCCGCGAGCTCACGCTCGCCCTGCCGCCCTCCCCGGCGGCCTGACGCGGCGCCCCCGCCGCCCCGACGCACCCGGCGCCTCCGCGCGCCCTCCCCTCCCGCCGTTTCGCGCGCCGCGCCCCCGTCCGCCGCCGTCGCGCCGCGCCCCCCGCCGCATGCCGATCGACTCCGCCCTCGTCGAAGCCCTGCTGACCCCCGTGCCCGGCGACCTGCCGTCGGGCAAGGACCTCCGCTACGACCCGCGCTACGACCGGGTCAAGGAGGCGCGCCGCGAGGACCTCGACCTTCCGTCGGGCGGGCTCGCCACCGAGCGCAAGGTCGCCGACTGGGCGCAGGTGGTCACGCTCGGCACCCAGCTGCTCGAGAAGGAGACCAAGGACCTCCAGCTCGCCGCCTGGCTCTCGGAGGCCCTCCTCAAGCGGCAGGGGCTCGGCGGGCTGGCCACCGGGCTCACGGTCCTGCACGGGTTGCTCGAGAACTTCTGGGAGACGCTCCACCCGGAGCTCGACGAGGACGACCTGGAGCTGCGCGCCGGCCCGCTCGAGTGGGTCGGGATGCGCCTCGACCTGGCGGTGCGCCAGGTGGCGGTCGCCGGCGGGGTCACCTACCTCGACCATCAGCAGTCGCGGACCATCCCCACCCAGCAGCAGGTGGAGGAGGACTCCGACCGGGCCCCCGCCCGGCGCGACGCCGAGGAGCAGGGGAAGCGGATGCCCGAGGACGTCGACCGCGCCATCGCGGGCGCGACCAAGGCGTTCTACCGGACGTTCGTCGCCGACGCCGACGCGGCCGCGGCGGCGCTGGCGGCGCTCGAGGGGGCGGCCGACGCGCGCTTCGGGCGTGAGGCGCCGTCGTTCTCGAAGCTCCGCGGCGCGCTCGACGACGTGCGGCGCTTCGGCGCCGGGCTGCTGGCGCAGAAGCTCGAGGCCGACCCCGACCCGGTGGCCGAGGCGCCGCTCGACGCCGGCGACGTCGGCGCCTACGCGCCCCCCGCCGGGTGGAGCGCCGACGGCGCCGGCGACGGCACCGTGTCGGCGACCCCCGCCTCCCCGGCCGACGCCGCCGCCCGCGTGGCGGCCGCCGCGCGCTTCCTGCGCCAGCAGGACGCCGCCAACCCGGCGCCCTACCTGATGCTGCGCGGGCTGCGCTGGGGGGAGCTGCGCGCCACCCCTGGCGAGGTCGACCCGCGGCTGCTCGAGGCCCCGCCGACGCCGGTGCGCGCCCGCCTCAAGGCGCTCCTGCTCGACGGGCAGTGGGGCGAGCTGCTCGAGCAGGGCGAGCAGCTCATGGCCACGCCGCACGGGCGCGGGTGGCTCGACCTGCAGCGCTACGCCATCACCGCCTGCGCCCAGCTGGGCGGCCCGTACGACGCCGTGGGCGCCGCGGTGCGCGACGCGCTGCGCACCCTGCTGGCCGCGCTCCCGCAGCTCCCGACGATGACGATGATGGACGACACCCCGACCGCCAACGACGAGACGCGCGCCTGGCTGGCCGCCGAGGGGCTGGCCGGGGGGGAGGACGCGCCGGCGGCCGACGCCGACGAGGACGACGGCACGCTCGACGACGGCTCGGCGTCGCTCGACGAGGCGCTGGCCGAGGAGGACGAGACGGGGGAGAACGGCGGGCTGGCGCAGGTGGCCGCCCGGCGGCGGCGCCGCGCCGCCCCGTCGGCCAACGGCGCGGCGGGGGCGCGCGACCCGTTCGCCGCCGCGCGCGCCGAGGCGGCGGCCGGGCGCGCGGGGCGCGGCGTCGAGCTGCTGGTGCGCGAGCTGGCGCGCGAGCGCTCGCCGCGCGGGCGCTTCGTGCGCGAGACGCAGATCGCCTACCTGATGGTCGAGGCCGGGCTCGACGCCGTCGCCCGCCCGATCCTCGAGAAGCTCGTCGCGATCGTGGACGAGCGGAAGCTCGACGAGTGGGAGGCCGGCCCGCTGGTGGCGCAGCCGATGGCGCTGCTCTGCCGCGTGCTCGACCGCCTCGACGAGGACGCGGGGACGCGCCACGAGCTGTACCTGCGCATCTGCCGCCTCGACCCGCTGCAGGCGATGGGCCTGCAGGGCCAGTCGCGCGGCTGACCGCGATGGCCCGCACGCAGCTCGAGCGCACGGTCCTCCCGTCGCTGCTCGACCGCCTCACCGACCTCGAGCCCTCGCTGGCCGGCGACGCGGCGACCAGCCACGAGGCGTCGGTGCGCGCCTTCCGGCGCTCGGTGCAGCGCGACGTGGAGACGCTGCTCAACGCCCGCCGCTCGACCGACGACGCGCAGACCGCGCCCTTCCCCGAGGTCGCGCGGTCGGTGCTCGTCTTCGGCCTCCCCGACACCAGCGCGCTCGCCATCTCGACCGAGGACGGGCGCGAGCAGCTGCTCGCCTGGCTCGAGGAGACGCTGGCGCTGTTCGAGCCGCGCCTCGCCGACGTGCGCGTCCGGCTGGTCGACGCCGACCAGGGGAGCGCGCCGCAGGTGCGCTTCACCGTGGAGGCGCTGCTGCGCATGGACCCGAGCCCCGAGCAGGTGGTGTTCGACACGGTGCTGGAGCTGGCCACCGGCGCGTACGGCGTGACCGGCGCCGGCCCGGCCGCGGCGCGCTGAGGGGGCGGCCGTGCAGGACGACCTGCTGCTCTACTACGAGCGCGAGCTGACCTACCTGCGGCGCATGGGCGCCGAGTTCGCCGCCCGCTACCCCAAGGTCGCGTCGCGGCTGCAGCTCGAGGCCGGGAAGTGCGACGACCCGCACGTCGAACGCCTGCTCCAGGGGTTCGCCTTCCTCTCTGCGCGCGTGCACCGGCGCATCGACGACGACCTCCCCGAGGTCTCCGAGGCGCTGCTCGACGTGATGCACCCGCAGCTGGTGCGCCCCATCCCGTCGTGCTCGATCGTCACCCTCGAGCTGGACCCAGAACTCGGCAAGCTCCCCGGCGGCGTGCGCGTGGCGCGCGGCAGCGAGATGCGCTCGCGCCCCGTGCAGGGGATGCCGTGCCGCTTCCGCACGGTGTACGACACCACGCTCTGGCCGCTCACCGTGGGCGCGGCCGAGTGGGCGGGCCCCGACCGCGTCGGCGGCGTGCGGCTGGGCGAGACGGTGGGCGTGGTGCGTGTCGAGCTGCAGGCGTTCCCCGGGACGCGACTCGGCGCACTCGCGGTGGCGCCGGCGTCCGAGGCGGTGCTCGCCGGGCGCCCCGTTCCGCCGGCCGCCGACGGCGAGGGCGCGCGCGGGCTCGACGCGCTGCGCTTCCACCTCGCCGGCGAGACGAGCGTCACCGACACGCTGTACGAGCTGCTGCTCAACAGCTGCGGCGGCGTGGTGGTGCGCGACCCCGACCAGCCGTCGCGCGCCCCGGTGGTGCTCCCGCCGCACGCGGTGCGCCCGGTGGGGTTCGAGCCCGACGAGTCGCTGCTGCCCTACCCGCGGCGCCTGTTCGGCGGCTACGCGCTGCTGCAGGAGGTGTTCGTGCTGCCGCAGAAGTTCCTGTTCGTCGAGGTCGCGGGGCTGGCCGCCGCGCTGCGGGCGCTCGACGCCGGGCCGCGTGCGGAGCTGTGCTTCGCCGTCGCGCCGTTCGAGCGGCCGGAGCGCCGGCAGTTCCTCGAGCTGGGCGTCTCGGCGCGCACGCTGCGCCTCGGGTGCACGCCGGTGGTGAACCTGTTCGAGCACGGCGCCGACCCGATCCTGCTCACCGAGCGGCAGGCGGAGTACCCGGTCGTCCCCGACGTGCGGCGCCGCCTCGAGATCGAGGCGTGGGCGGTGGAGCGCGCGGCCGGCGTCGCGCGCGGCCGCGGGGAGCCGACGCCGCTCGCGCCGCTGTACGACTTCCGCCACGGGCGCGGCAGCGCCGACGGCGTGTTCTGGCACGCGGTGCGGCGCCCCAGCGCCTGGCGCACCGACCGCGGGACCGAGCTGGCGGTCAGCTTCGCCGACCTCTCGGGGCGCGTGCGCGCCCCCGAGGCCGAGGTGGTCTCGCTCACGCTCACCTGCTACAACGGCGACCTGCCGAGCCGCCTCCCGTTCGGCGTCGACGAGCGCGGCGACTTCGAGCTGGCGCAGGCGGCGCCGCTGCGCCGCATCGTGGCGCTGCTGAAGCCCACCGCCGTCGTGCAGCCGGCCCTCGGCTCGGCGCTCGTCTGGCGGCTGATCTCGACGCTCTCGCTCAACCACCTGTCGCTGGTCGACGACGGGGTGGAGGCGCTGCGCGAGCTGCTGCGCCTGCACAACGCCGGCGGCTCGACCGCGGGCGACCGGCAGATCCAGGGGGTGGTCGGGGTGCGCAGCGCCCCCGCATTCGCGCGCGTCGTCGGCGACCACGGGATCGCCTTCGCGCGCGGGCGCCGCGTGGAGCTGGAGCTGGACGAGGAGCAGTTCCCCGGCGGCGGGCTGTTCCTGTTCGCGAGCGTGCTGGAGCGCTTCCTCGGGCTCTACGCCACGATGAACAGCTTCACGCAGCTGGCCGCGCGCTCGCGGCAGCGGCGGCGCGTGGTGCGCGAGTGGGCGCCGAGGGCCGGATGCCGGACGCTGGTCTGAGCGCCGAGGTGACGCCGGGCGCCGCGTACGCGCCGCCGGCCGTCGACGCCGCCCGCGAGGTGGCGCCCGAGGTCGCGGCCGCGGAGGCCGCCGACGCCGACGCGCGCCGGCAGCTGCTGCGCGCGCTGCGCGACGAGCCGACGAGCTTCACCTTCGCGCAGGCGGTGCGGCTGCTCACCCGGCTGCGCCCCGAGCGCGCGCCGCTCGGCGGGTGGGCCGACCCGGCCGACGAGGTGGTGCGCTTCGCCGTGCACCCGTCGCTCGGCTTCCCGCCCAGCGAGCTGCAGGCGCTGGAGCTGCCGCCGCCGCTGCTGCGCGAGTCGGGCGAGGGCGGCGCGGCGCCCGCCCCCGACCCGAACGCCGGGCGCCCGATCGTCCCCGGCTCGACGGCGCGGATGCAGGGGTTCGCCGTCGACCGGCCGGCGCGCATGACGGTCAACCACTTCGGGCTCACCGGCCCGCAGGGGGTGCTGCCGCACGCCTACACCGAGCACGCCGCCGCCCGCGCCCGCGCGCGCGACACGGCGTTCCGCGACTTCCTCGACCTGTTCCACCACCGCGCCCTCTCGCTCCACTACCGGGCGTGGGCGCGCGCCCGCTTCGCCGTCGCGCAGGAGGCGCGCGACGAGGACCGGCTGCACGACCACCTGCTCGACCTGGCCGGGTTCGGGACCGAGGCGGTGCGCGAGCGGTCGCCGATCCCCGCCTCGGCGCTCGCGTTCTACGCCGGGCTGCTCGGCGGCCGGGTGCGGCACGCCGACGGGCTGGCGCGCCTGGTGGGCGACTACTTCGACGTCCCGACCGCGGTCGAGCAGTTCGCCGGGGCGTGGCGCCGCGTCGACGCCGGCGGACAGCTGACGCTCGACGCGCCGAACGACGCCGGCCGCCTCGGCTTCGGCGTGCTCGGCGACGCGGCGTGGGACGCCGAGGCGCGGGTGACGCTGCGCGTCGGGCCGCTGACGCGCGCGCAGTTCGACGCCTTCCTCCCCGGCGGCGACGCGCACGCGGCGCTGGCCGCGCTGGTGCGCCTGTACGCCGACGAGCAGGTGGGCGTCGACGCGCAGCTCGTCCTCTTGCGCGGGGCGGTGGGCGGCTGCACGCTCGGGGCGCCCGCCGATGCGGCCGCGCCGGCGGCGGGCGCGCCGCCGCGCCTCGGCCGCGGCTCGTGGCTGACCAGCCGCCCGATGACGCGCGACCCCGACGACACCGTCTTCGCGCTCTGCTGAGCGCGCCCCGTTCTCCACTCCCGTTCCCGCGTGCCCGGAGCCGTCATGTCCGTCAACCTGAAGTCCCTGATCGGTAAGCTGAACGCCGCGACGCGCGGGAACGTCGAGGGGGGCGCCGCGCTGTGCGTCGCCCGCACGCACTACGACGTCGAGGTCGAGCACTTCCTCACCAAGGCGCTCGACGCCAGCGACGGCGACCTGGCGCAGATCCTCAAGCACTTCGGCGTCAACCGCTCGCGCCTGAGCGACGACCTGGCGCGCGGGCTCGACCGCCTCAAGAGCGGCAACGCGCGCGGCCCGTCGCTGAGCCCGACGCTGGTGAAGATGCTCACCGAGGCGTGGACGCTCGGCTCGATCGACCTCGGCGCGCCGCAGGTGCGGACCGGGCACTGCGTGCTGGCGCTGGTGGGCAACGAGGAGCTCAAGCGGCTGGCGGCCGACGTCAGCAAGGAGTTCGAGAAGATCCCCGCCGAGGTGCTGCGCAAGGAGTTCGCGACCATCACCGCGCCGTCGTCGGAGGCGCAGGCGGAGCTCGGGATGGGGAGCGCGGCGCCGGCGGCCGGCGCGGGCGCGGCCAAGAAGGGGGGGGGGAGCACGCAGAACCTCGACCAGTTCTGCGTCGACCTGACGGCCAAGGCCAGGGCGGGGAAGATCGACCCCGTGCTCGGGCGCGACGGCGAGGTGCGGCAGGTGGTGGACATCCTGCTGCGGCGCCGGCAGAACAACCCGATCCTGGTCGGCGAGGCCGGCGTCGGCAAGACGGCGGTGGTCGAGGGGTTCGCGAAGCGCATCGCCGAGGGGGACGTGCCGGAGCCGCTGCGCAACGTGCGCATCCTGTCGCTCGACCTGGCGCTGCTGCAGGCCGGCGCCGGCATCAAGGGCGAGTTCGAGAACCGGCTCAAGGGGCTGATCGAGGAGGTCAAGAACTCGGCGACGCCGGTCATCCTGTTCATCGACGAGGCGCACACGATGATCGGCGCCGGCGGGCAGGCGGGGCAGAACGACGCCGCCAACCTGCTCAAGCCGGCGCTGGCGCGCGGCGAGCTGCGCACGCTGGCCGCGACCACGTGGGCCGAGTACAAGAAGTTCTTCGAGAAGGACCCCGCGCTGTCGCGCCGCTTCCAGCTGGTGAAGGTCGAGGAGCCGGGCGAGGACGTGTGCCTGACGATGATGCGCGGGATCGTGCCGGCGCTGGAGAAGCACCACACCGTCCGCATCACCGACGACGGGCTCGACGCCGCGGTGCGGCTGTCGCACCGCTACCTCCCCGACCGCCAGCTCCCCGACAAGGCGGTGAGCGTGCTCGACACCGCGTGCGCGCGCCTGGCGCTCGGGCAGCAGGCCACGCCGCCGGCGGTCGAGGACGCGCGCCGGCAGCTCGACGACCTGGCGGTGCAGGCGCGCGTGCTGGAGCGCGAGAGCGCGCTCGGCGCCGACCACCGCGAGCGGCTGTCGGCGATCGCCGCGCGCCGCGGCGAGGTCGAGGCGGAGCTGGCGCGGCTGCAGGCGCGCTGGGACGAGGAGCGCGGGCTGGTCGAGCGGATCCGCGGCGTGCGCGCCGGGATCGAGCAGGCGCACGAGGCGGGCGACGACACGGCCGCGGCGCGCGAGGAGCTGGCCGCGCTCACCGCGCAGCTCGACGCGTTGCAGGGGGAGACGCCGCTGGTGCGCGTGGCCGTCGACGCGTCGATCGTCGGCGAGGTGATCTCCGGCTGGACCGGCGTGCCGGTCGGCAAGATGCTGCGCGACCAGGTGAACGTGATGCTCGAGCTGGAGCGCCACCTCAACCAGCGCATCATCGGCCAGGACCACGCGCTGGAGATGATCAGCAAGCGCGTGCGCACCACCGCGGCCAAGATCGAGGACCCGAACAAGCCGAAGGGCGTGTTCATGCTCGTGGGCCCGTCGGGCGTCGGCAAGACGGAGACGGCGCTGGCGCTCAGCGACCTGCTGTTCGGCGGCGAGCAGAACATCGTCACGATCAACATGAGCGAGTTCCAGGAGCCGCACACCGTCTCCACGCTCAAGGGGTCGCCGCCGGGCTACGTGGGCTACGGCGAGGGGGGCGTGCTCACCGAGGCGGTGCGCCGGCGCCCGTACTCGGTGGTGCTGCTCGACGAGGTCGAGAAGGCGCACCCCGACGTGCTGGAGCTGTTCTTCCAGGTGTTCGACAAGGGCGTGATGGAGGACGGCGAGGGGCGGCAGATCGACTTCAAGAACACGGTCATCCTGCTCACCACCAACGCCGGCACCGACACGATCATGAACCTGACGGCGGACCCGGAGACGGCGCCCTTCCCCGACGGGCTGGTGAAGGCGCTCAAGCCGGAGCTCGACAAGACGTTCAAGCCGGCGTTCCTCGGGCGCATGGTGCTGATCCCGTACTACCCCGTGCGCGACGAGAACCTGAAGCAGATCGTGCGGCTCAAGCTGCGGAAGGTCGAGCGGCGGCTGCGCGAGACGCACAAGGTGGCGCTGGTCTACGACGACGCGCTCGTGTCCGCGGTGGCGGCGCGCTGCACGGAGGTCGAGAGCGGCGCCCGCAACGTCGACAACATCCTGTCCAACACCATGCTGCCGACCATCTCGCGCCTGCTGCTCGAGACGCTCGCCACGGGCGAGCGCCCGGGCGCGATCCGCGTCGGCGTCGACGACGCGGGCGAGCTGGCGTACGAGGTCACGCCGGCCGCGCGCGACGGCGGCTACTCCCTCGCCGCGCAGGCGGCGGTGCCGGCGTAACCGCCGGCGCAGCCCGCCGGCGCCACCCGGGAACCCCTCCCATGCCATCCGACACCCCGCCCACCGCCAAGCTCACGACCCCGCTCGGCCCGGACGCCTTCCGGGTCGTGGGGGTGCGCGGGCGCGAGGCCCTCTCCGAGCTGTTCGAGTTCGAGGTCGACGCCGTCTCGGACAAGCCGGACCTCGCCTTCGACCAGCTGCTGGGGCAGGGCGCGACGGTCGAGCTGTCGCTCCCCGACGGCGGCGCGCGGCCGGTGCACGGCATCGTGCGCAGCGTCGCGCAGGGCGCCACCGAGCGCCGCGACGGCGCGGGGGCGGTGACGCGCTACCGCCTCGTGCTGGCGCCCAAGCTCTGGCTGCTGACGCGGCGGCGGCAGAGCCGCACCTTCCAGCAGATGGCGGTGCCCGACATCCTGCGGGCGGCGCTGGAGGGGCTCGAGCCGGCGGTCGAGCTGCAGGGGACGTACGAGCCGCGCGACTACTGCGTGCAGTACCGCGAGACGGACTTCGACTTCGTGTCGCGGCTGATGGAGGAGGAGGGGATCTTCTACTTCTTCCGCCACTCCGCCGGCGCGCACGAGCTGGTGGTCGCCGACGCGCCCACCGGGCACCCCGCGGTGCCGTCGCCGGCCACGCTCAAGTACACCGAGCACGGCGCGGGCGGGACGCGCGCCGGCGGGCGGGTGACGGCGTGGGAGAAGGAGCAGACGCTCACCGCGTCCAAGGTCACGCTCTGGGACCACAGCTTCGAGCTCCCCGGCCGCGCGCTGGAGGCCGAGTCGCCGACGATGGAGAGCGTCGCGGTGGGGACGGTGACGCACAAGCTGAAGCTCGGCGCCACCGCGGCGCTCGAGCTGTACGACTACCCGGGCGGCTACGCCAAGCGCTTCGACGGCACCGCGCCGGGCGGGGGCGAGCGGGCCTCCGACGTGCAGAAGATCTTCCAGGACAACAAGCGCACGGCCGACCTCCGCATGCACCAGGAGGAGGCGCGGGCGATCCGGGTGCGCGGCGAGAGCGACTGCGCGCAGCTCACGGCGGGGCACAAGTTCACGTTCGCCGAGCACCCGCACGGCGCGGGCGAGTACGTCGTGCTCTCCGTGTCGCACGACTTCGACGCGGGGGACGTGACGCTGTCGGGCGACGGGCGCGAGGCGTCCTACGCGAACCGCTTCGCCTGCCTCCCCGCGGGGCTCCCCTTCCGCCCGGCGCGCGCCACGCCGCGCCCGCGCGTCGACGGGTGCCAGACGGCCGTCGTCGTCGGGCCGGCCGGCGAGGAGATCTTCACCGACCGCTACGGCCGCGTGAAGGTGCAGTTCCACTGGGACCGCGCGGGGAAGAAGGACGCCGACAGCTCGTGCTGGGTGCGCGTGGCCAGCACGTGGGCCGGCAAGCAGTGGGGCGCCGTGCACCTGCCGCGCGTCGGCCAGGAGGTCGTGGTCGACTTCGTCGAGGGGGACCCGGACCGCCCCCTGATCGTCGGCAGCGTCTACAACGCCGACCAGATGCCGCCGTACGTGCTGCCGGACAACAAGACGCAGTCCGGCGTCAAGACGCGCAGCGCGAAGCAGGGGACGAACGAGACGTACAACGAGCTCCGCTTCGAGGACAAGAAGGGGGAGGAGCACGTCCACCTGCACGCCGAGAAGGACCTGCAGGTGGTGGTGGAGCACGACGAGACGCGCACCGTCGGGAACGACCGCACGACGCTCGTCACCCGGCACGACACGACCGACCTGAAGAACGAGAAGGACGGTCAGCTGTCGGAGGGGAACCAGGCCCTCACGATCCACAAGGGGAAGCAGGACGTCACCCTCAAGGAGGGGAACCAGACGGTCGTGCTGACGAAGGGCGACCAGACGGTCACGCTCACCCAGGGGAACCAGACGGTCGAGGTGAAGCAGGGAAACCGCGCCCTGACGGTGAACGGCAACGACGCCACCAAGGTCACCACCGGGAACCGCACCGTGGTGGTCGCCGACGGGGACGAGACGCTCACCGTCGACAAGGGGAAGCACGGCGTGCAGGTCAAGATGGGCGACGGCGCGGTCACCCTCGACATGGGGAACTACTCGCTCGTCTGCAAGATGGGGAACATCTCGATCAAGGCGAACCTCGGCTCGATCACGCTCGAGGCGATGCAGGGGATCGAGCTGAAGTGCGGCGCGAGCTCGGTGAAGGTCGACCAGACCGGCGTCACGGTGAAGGGGATGATGGCCAAGGTCGAGGGGACGGCGATGGCGCAGGTGAAGAGCCCGATGACGCAGGTCAACGGCGACGCGATGCTGATGGCCAAGGGCGGCGTCACGATGATCAACTGATGGTCGACTGACCGCCGCCGGAGCCTACCCATGCTGACGAACGCCCCTCCCGCCGCCGGCTCTGCGCTGGCGCCCCCGCCCCCCCCCACGCCGCTGACCGCGGTGGCGCGCTGGCTCGCCGAGCGCGCCGCCTTCGAGGACGACGCGGTGCGGGCGCTCTGCCTCCGCGCCCCCGACCCGGACGCGCTGGTCGCCGCGCTGGCCGCCGAGGCGAAGCACGCCGAGGCGGTGCAGCTGGTGGCGCGCGCGCTGCCGAAGCGCGAGGCCGTGTGGTGGGCGTTCATCGCCGCGCGCCACGCGCACCAGCGCCCCTCGGCCGACGCCCCCGCGGGAACTCCCGGCACGGTCGCGCCGGCGGTGCAACACGCGCTCGACGCGGTGGAGCGCTGGATCGCCGCCCCGGCTGATTCCACGCGCCACGCCGCGTTCGAGGCGGCGCAGGCCGCGGGCGCCGACACTCCGGCCGGATGCGTGGGGATGGCGGTGTTCCTGAGCGGCGGGAGTCTCGCCGGCCCGGCGGTCCCGGTGCACGTCCCGCCCCCGGCCGGCGCCTGCTGGCAGCTGGTCGCCGGTGCGGTGCTGCTGGCGGCCGTCGGCGCCCCGCCGGCGCAGATCGCCGCCGCCTTCCAGGGCTACGTCGCCCAGGGGGTCGAGATCGTGCGCCGCCTCGGCGGCTGGGAGGCCTCGGCGACGCTGGCGCGGCAGGCGTACGAGCACGACGCGCAGCTCGCCGCCCAGGCGAAGGCGCAAGCCGCAGGCGGCGCCGCCGCCCCCACCGCCTGACCCGAGGCCACGCCAATGGGCATGCCCGCCGCCCGCGTCACCGACATGCACGTCTGCCCGATGGTCACCGGCGTGGTCCCGCACGTCGGCGGCCCGATCGCCGTCCCCGGCGGCCCGACGACGCTGATCGTCGGCCTCCCCGCCGCCACCGCGACCTCGATGTGCACCTGCGTCGGCCCGCCGGACGTGATCGCGCTCGGCTCGTTCACCGTGCTGATCTCGAGCAAGCCCGCGGCGCGGCTCGGCGACATGACGGGGCACGGGGGGACGATCGTGATGGGGGCGCCGACGGTGTTGATCGGGTGAGGCGAGTCGAGACCGTGTTCCCCCGTCAGCCGGCGGCGCGCGGCGGGGGCGTGACGAGCGACACGGTCGGGAAGCGGGTGCGCACGCGCCGGGGGTCGCGCGTGAGGAGCGTGTGGCCGGCGACCGCCGCGTGGGCGCCGATGAAGAAGTCGGGGAGCGGGCTGGCCTTCGCCTGACCTCGCGCCGCGCGGCGGTACGCCAGGAACGCCTTGCCGGCGAGGAAGGCCGCCTCCCACGGCAGCGACTCGCGCCCGATCTCGAGCGCGTCCAGGTCGTCGAGCAGCGCCTCGAGGCGCGCGTACGAGACGCTCGCTTCCGCGAAGACCACCGGGTTGACGACGACCGGCCCCGCGTCGAGCGCGCTCGCGAGCGCGGCCTCCGACCACGCGCCCCAGGTCGCGTCGCCCTGCACCACGTCCAGGAGCACGCTGGTGTCCACGAGCGTCACGCCGGACGGTGAGACCGGCGGCCCCGCCGCGCGGGTGGGCGGTGCGATCACACCCGCCCGCGCGTGAGCGCCAGCACCTCGTCGGTGGAGAGCCCCTGTCCCCGACGTCGGCCCGCGACCCGCGCCACGAGCCGCGCCCCGCGTCCAGCGCGGGGCGCCGCCCGTCGGACGACGACGACCCCGCCTTCCTCCACGAACTCGACCTCCGCGCCCGGTGCGAGGCCGAGGCGATCGCGGACGGCCTGCGGGATGGTGACCTGGCCCTTGGACGTGAGACGCGGCATGGGGGGATGCTCCGATGGCGGGTCGGTAAGAGTAATACCGCACCTTGGGGCACGGGAGCGTCCGGCCGAGCGAACGTCGAAGGATCTGGCGAACTCAGGAGCATGCGCCATACATTAGCGCACTCAGCCATACGACCCTCGGCGCCGATGCAGGCGATGGGGCTCGGTCGGCTCCTCCGCTGCAACCTGCCGTCGTGATGTCTCGCGTCCCGCCCGCAGAAATGGGCGTATGTATCCGGGTCGCCTCGTTCTGCTTTGCATTGTTCGCGTCAGCGTGTGGGGGGGGACGAGGCGACGCTGCGGAACCGCCTACGCCGCCCACGCCCACCGTGGCGGCCGTGACCATCACGCCCACCGCGGTGCAGCTGCTGGTCGGCGGACGCACGCCGCTCACGGTGAGCGTCACGGACTCGCGTGGCACTGCGGTTTCCGGGCGTACGGTGCAGTGGGCGAGCACCAACGGCGCGGTGGCGACGGTCGACGGCAGTGCCGAACTTCGCGGCCTCTCGGTCGGTATCGCGACTGTCACCGCAAGCATTGATGGTCGCATTGGCTCAGCCACGGTAACTGTTCTCCCGGCGGGCGTTACCAAGCTCCAGCTCGCACCCGCGGCCGCGTCGATCCCCATTGGCGGCGCGCTAACTTTCGTCGTTACGGCATTCGACACGCTGGGAGCGCCAGTAAACGCAGCTGCCATCACCTGGAACTCGAGCGCGCCTGCAATCGTGTCCGTCGATGCCGGTGGTGTGGCACGGGCACTTGCCGCGGGCACGGCGACGGTCACCGCGATGAGCAACGGGCGGACAGCAACCGCTACGCTGCAGGTCACCCGCCCGCCTGTTGGTGCCGTTACAGTCGCCTCCCCATCGCCGACTCTCGCTGTCGGAGCGCGCATGCGGCTCGCCCTCGCGGTGCGAGACACCGCGGGTACCCCGCTGACCGGCCGCCGCGCGTCTTGGAGCACGAGCGCGCAGAACGTAGCGATCGTGTCGCCAGATGGAGAGGTGCTGGGCCTAGCGCCGGGTACCGCCACTCTGACCGCGACCGTCGAATCGTCCTCCGGAAGTACGACCGTTCAGGTGGTGCCGGCCCCACCGGCGACCGTCGTCGTCACCCCGGCGGCTGCGACGCTGCTGGAAGGGGCGACGCTGATGCTTAGTGCTGTTCCGCGCGACGCGACGGGCATCGTGCTGGCGGGGCGCTTGGTGACATGGTCGTCGAGCGACACAACGCGCGCGACCGTATCGGCCATCGGCTTGGTGACTGCGCGCGGTTCTGGGACGGCGACGATTCGGGCGATGATCGACGGGGTCGCCGGCGTGTCGGTCCTCACGATAGCCGGGGCGCCGACGAGTACCGGCCCGTTCACCTTGACTGCGTCGAGCGGCAGCGGACAGACGGGCCTCGTGGGAGCCACGCTCCCCCTCGCCCCGAGTGTCCAGCTGCGAGACGGAGGAGGGCGTGGTGTCGCTGGAGCGACCGTCACGTTTGCGGTCACCAGCGGCGGCGGGCGACTCGCTGCTACTTCGGCGGTGACAAACGCTAGCGGCGTTGCCGCCGCTGGAAGCTGGACGCTCGGGCCGTTGGCAGGACTGAATGTGGTGCAGGCGAGCGCACAAGCCCCGAGCGGATCGCCGCTGACCGCGATGTTTACGGCGACGGCGATGACTAGCACTCCGTCGACGCCGCCCCGGGTGTGTTGCCGCGTGTGCACGACGGGCAAACCGTGCGGCGATACCTGCATCGCGGCAAACCTCACGTGCCGCACCGCCGGAGGCTGCGCGTGCGCTGGATCACTCGGAGTGGTCGGACCAAGCCTCGACGCTGTCGCTACGCTTGCCAGCGTCCGCGCCGCTGGTGGGGGCAACGGCTTCACCACCCTCATGCTCCCGGCACCGTTCACCACCTGCGGAACGCGCATCACTGCCCTGCAACCGGAACTGAGCGGCGGCTGGCTGCTCGGCACCTAGTGCAACCGCACACACAGGTACGGCGTGGGAGCAGCTGGGCTGCGCTACCATCACCCTGTTGTCACGGCGCCATTTCACCCCGATCAAGCGGGCAGTTTCGATGAAGTGTTGGTCCAAAACGGTGCGCAGTATCGTAGGCTGTGTCGCCGCATGCAGCGTAGCTGCCTGTGGCAACGAGACAGGCACCGGAAGCGCGAAAGCTGACTCCCGGGCTTGCTCCGCCACTCGCCAGGGATCAGCCGGCGACCGGCAGCTCGCCGAGTGCCTGACCCGCGACATTCGTGCCCCCCGGCGCCTTCAGCTGACGGGCGACGTGCCGGTGACGATCTATGTCGATCGGAGCGGGAGCATGCGGGGCTTCCTCGATCCGGACTTCCCGCGAACGCCCACCGACTATCGGTCGGTGCTCGACGGCTTGCTGGCCGTACTCGGGCCGAGCGAGGGATTCAGCTTCGGCACGGAGATCCGCCCGATCCCGCCGACACTTGCCACCGCCACCGGTCTGGCGAACCGGGAGTTCTACACCGACAAGAACACGGACGTAGAGGCGGTGCTCGCGCGCATCGCCGCGGACACGCTACTCACGCGCACCCACATCGTCATCGGTGACGGGCGGCGCGGGGCGCCGGCGACGGCGCTCGCACAGTTCGTACGAATGCGCGAGGTGGCGGTCGCGTGGACGCGCGCCGGCGGTACCTTCCTCGCGGGGGTGACGATGGCGCCGTTTACCCCGGTCCCGTCCGATCCCTCGGGGTGCCGCAGCGAAACTGCGGCAACGGGACCATCCGTCTGTCCGCTTTACGCCTTCGCCTTCCTCCCGCCCCGCAAGGGATCGGCGGCGGCGCGCGCAATCGCCACACTTTTCGAGCACCACTACGCCTGGCCCCTGGGTTCCCCGGGCGCCGCGCGACTCGAGCTGGCGCCGGCCGGTCCGGTCAGCGGGATCAATTACGTCCGCCGGTGGGCGTGGTCAGCCGATTCCGTTCCCATCGGGCGCTTCACCAGCAGCAGGCCTGCCACACAGTGGCTGCCGCTCGTCCCCGCGCTTCGCGACTCGAGCGACGTCACCGTCCGAACCGTCGGCGCGTTCGTCAACGGTCAGCGGCTCCGCCCCGAGATCCGCGTGCGCGCCCTCCAGAACGGTTCGGCCGCGTCGGCGTGGGGCCCCGTGGGAGCGAATGCGCCGGTGCGCGTCGACAGTGTCGGGGGGCGCGATGGGCAGCGTAGCGCTGTCGCGGTGATCACCGGGCGAACCACCGCTACGAAGGGGCTCTACCGTGTGGACTTCGTGCCGTCGGGTGAGCCGAGCTGGCTCGGGCAGTTCGACGCGAGCGACGCGACGGACCGCCAGCGAACCTACGGCCTCGGACGCCTGTTCGAGACATTCCGCAGCGATGCCGCGTCCGCGAGTGCCGACTCGCTGTCGGTCGCCCGATTCATCCTCGTCGTCAACTGACGGCGCCTCGACGCCCGCCCACCCTTACGCCGACTACCACCACGATGTGGGATCTGTTCCTGCACCTCTGGGCCGCGCCCCCGACGCAGCTGTCGCTGACGTGCCCCGCCGGCGCACCCGGTCAGACCACGAATCCGACGGGGAACTTCGACGAACGGACCGTGCAGGCGGCGTACTCGATCGTCGCCACCGAGTCGTTCGTCGTCGTCCTTCTTCTGGTAGTCGCCTGCTACGGCGTCACGCGAATGAGCTCGGGCCCGCGCTTCACCAGGCGCTGGCTCGGGTTCTGGTGCGCGTCGGTCGTGCTCGTGGCCGCCGTGGTCGGGCTCCAGCTGCATCTTGCACCAGGGACCACGGCCGAGGTGAACTCGTGCGAGTCGAATCCGGCTGCGTTCCCGGTGCCGCTTCCCATGGCGACCGTGATGCTCCGCACGCTCGCCGGCGGCGCGTGGGCGGCGTTCGCCTTCCCGCTCCTCTCGGTGGTGCTCACGCAGACCTTCGGGCGGTGGGCGACCCTCGGCAACGGCTTCTTCCACAACCGCGGTACGCCGTGGCCGCGCCTCCTCTCCTCGCCCAAGTGAGCCGTGCCGGTCTCTCTCGTCTCGCCTGACGCGGCCCGCCGGTCGCTGACCTACTTCGCGCTCGGGGGCAGCGGGATCCGCGCCCTCGAGCCGCTCCTCCACCTGTGCGCGCTCGGCCTCGGGCCGCGGCAGCTCAAGGTGGTGATGATCGACCCCGATCAGTCGAACGCCGCCGTCTCGCGGTCGCGCGCCCTGCTCGACCAGTACCGGCGCGTGCGTGCGGAGCTGACGCGCGACGGCGCGCCGGACGAAGGGTACTTCCGCACCGACGTGCTCGACGTCCTCGAGGCAGGGCGGGAGCAGGGCGGCAGCGTGCTCTGGTCCCCCATCGCCGACGACGACCACCTGCAGGACGCGAGCTTCTCGGCCCGTGTCGGCTCCGATCACATGGTGCGGCGCGCGGCGCCCCTCGGCACGCTTTACGAGCTGCTGTACGCCGAGCGCGTGCGTGGCATGGACCTCACGCTCGGGTTCCGCGGAGTGCCGTCGATCGGCACCGTGTTCATGAACCGCCTGCGGGAGCAGCCTTTCTTCGAGCAACTGCTGACGCAGTCGCGGACCGAGGCGGACGCGGTGTTCTTCGCGGCTGGTTCCGTGTTCGGGGGCACAGGGGCGGCCGCGCTGCCGGTCGTCGGGCGCGCCCTCGTGGAGGGGCTGCGCAACCGCCCCGACCGCAACGACGTTCCAGGCGTCGATGCGCGCCGCGTCGGCGCCGTGCTCCTGCTGCCGTACTTCACGCTTCCCACCCCCCCGTCGGCCGACGCGCCGGACGGCGGGCTTCGCCCGGAAGCGGCGATCTTCGCCCAGAACGCCGCCGCCGCGCTCCCCACGTACACGGGGCGCGACGCACGGTACGGCGGCTACTACGTGGTGGGCGACGGAGAGCCGCGGCAGCAGGATCGCAACGAGGTCGGCGGCGAGGCGCAGGCCAACCGCAGCCACTACATCGAGCTGTACGCCGCCCTCGCCGCGCTCGACTTCACTGCCCGCGGTGGCGAGCGCCCCGAGCAGTCGCTGCCGGCGTTCCGGACGACGGCCGTGTCGGGGACCAATCTCCGCTGGGCGGACCTCCCGCTCGACGCCGCGAGCCGCGATCGGCTCATCGGCGGACTGGTGGCGGCGCACACGTTCTTGACGCTGTTCCGCCCGGACGGCACGTCGCTCCCAGACCTCGCGAGTCGTCTCCACGGCGCCACCTGGCTCTCGACGCTCGGCGTGGGCGCGGCGGCCCTCCAGGAGCGCTCGCGCCTACTCGATGAGATGGGGCGCTTCTTCCTGCAGACCTGGGAATGGGTGGGGGAGCTGGGCGCCTCGGGCCCCGCCCTCGAACTCGTGCAGCGCCCCGGCGGCCGGCCGAGCGCCCTGCGGCACGACCAGGCGATCGCGGGACGCCGACCGCTCGGTCGGCTCGGCGATACGAGTCGCGACGGTCACGAGGTGTTCCGCCACTGGAACGTGGCGGCCCAGAAGCACGCCCGCTCCGGCATCAAGGGGCTGCTGTCCGTCCTGCGCGAAGGGAGCGAGGGGTTCGCTTCGGAGCGCTTCGCCGAAACCGTCCAGCCGGCCTGACCGATGCCGCGCAACCTGCTGCCGCGCCTGCGTCAGGCGCCGAACCCCGCGAACGTCCCACTCGCCAAAGTCGGCGAGTGGACCGACCTGCAGACGCCCGGAGAACTCGCGAAGCTCGACTACGGCGTCCTCCCCGACGAAGACGTTCGGACGCGCGTCCAGTCGATCCCGAGCCCGTGGGCGCGCCTGCTCCTCTTCCGGGCGGCGCTCGACGATCCCGGTCACCCGGCGCGCCGGCTCGTCGAGAATGAGCTCCTCGACGCGTTCCAGTTCCTCTGGTCCCGCAGCGAGCGTCCCGGCGTGCGGCTCGAAACCGCGACCGTGCGCGTCGAGGAGCTGGAGGACGTGGCCCGCGAGACCGGGCAGCAGCGCGCCGAGTGGTTCGGCCGCGCGCTTCGCGAGCTGCTGCCGCGCCGTGACGGCGCCGGAGTGGCCCCCGCGTTCGAGACGATGACGATCTTCCTGGTGAACGGAAGGCCGACGATCGCGACGTCGCCGTACACCGTGCTCTTCACCGCGGAGGACGCGGTTCGGCTCTCGCCGAGTGAGGCGGGGACCTTCTTCCGGTACGCAGGCAACGGCGAGACGCGCACGCTCGCCCGGCGGCCGTTCGCCTTCCAGCGGTACGTCGCGCAGGTGCTCGTGCCGCAGCTCGACCAGCTCGCGACCACGCCCGCGCCCAACACCGACGGCGCAGCCGTCCAGCGCCTCCTGCGGCGCTGGCTGGTGGACGAGCTGCGCGCGTGCCAGCGAGAGGCCCGCACCGAGCAGCGGCGCGAGGCGCTCACGCCGCCCGCGAACGGCGCCTGGCAGTCCGCGGCGTCCGCACTGGAGCTCGACCGGATGGACGGCGTCGCCGGCGATGTACAGCTCTTCTTCCAGCGCGCCGGCGCGCAGATGCGCGAGAGCCGCTGGATGCTCCGCCCGTCGCGGCAGGGAATCGCGCGTCCGCCCCTCGTGCTCGACCGCGAGTCGTTCGACAGCCGCTACCTCCCCGACAGCCCACCCGTGCGGCTCGACGGATCGCTCGCCGACCACCCGTCGCGCGAGGTCCTGCCGGGCACGGCGACGAGCTACCCCTGGGTCAGCCCGCTCGACGACTGGTTCACCGATCGGCTGCTCCTCCTGACCGAGCCGCTCAAAGGCGACTGGCCGAGCGCTGGAGCCGTGGCCGGCCCCGACGATGCCGTGTATGGCTTCTCGGGCGCGGGGCGCTTCACGTCGCAGTACGCCGGGCCCGAGCGTCACCTGCGGGTGCCGCACGTGGCGCTGCCGTTCACGCCCGAGATCCTGCGCTACTTCACGCCGGAGGACTTGGAGCGGCGCCTCTCGATCGAGGTGCAGCCCACCGGCGTCGTCGTGGTGACGCTCCGGCTGCCGATCGGTCCCGACGGCGCCGAGCTCCCGGTGCGGCGGCGCTACGACGCAGCATCGGTCGTGCGCGTGCGCGGGCCCGAGCTCGCGATCTGGCCGAGCTTCCGAAGCCCGCGCTGGCGCGACTACCTCCTCTTTCAGCAGGACCCGCCCGGCCAGCCGATCCGTCCGCTGCAGGTGGACGGGGTGGCCGACGGCGAGCTGCTGGCGAGCACGGAGGAGCAGCGGAGCGACACGGTCTACGTGACGGCGTTCGAACGGGCGCCCGAGGCGATCGTGTTCCGCGACGCGATCGGCGGAGGCGCGGCAAAGGTCCTCGGGCTCGTCCTCCCCCGTTACCTGGAAGCCGGGGCGCCCGTGCCGCAGCGCTGGGAGGTCGGCGTCGACTTCGGAACGTCGAACACGGTGATCAGCCGCCGGGTGGGCGGGAACGAGCCCGAGATCCTCGGAGCCCCGCGCCTGACGCTCGCGCTCACGCAGCCGACCGATGCCGCACGGCGGAACGCCGACGCACACTTCTTCCCGCCGGCGCTGGACGCGCGTCCGTTCGGGACCGCGGTGGTCCGCCAGCGGCAGCTCCCCAACCTCGACATGCACGCGGAGCGCGTGGGCGTGCGCGTGAACGTGCCGTTCCACGGATTCGTCGAGCCCGGGAGCCGCAACCGCGTGGTCGGGGACCTGAAGTGGTCGACCGACCAGGAGCAACACTTCCTCACCGCGGCGTTCCTCCGCCACACGCTGGCGGTGGTGCTCGCCGAGGCGATCCGCGACGGCGTGGACCCGCGCCGGGTGGACGTGACGTGGTCGTACCCGCGCGCCTTCACCGCGGCGCAGCGGAATCAGCTCGACGCGCTCTGGCAGCAGGTGCGGCGCTACTGGGACGAGCGGTTGCGCGACACGGCCGACGTGCAGGGCGGCGCCCCGAACGTCGGGCAGATCGCGCGCGGACCGGACGAGAGCAGGGCGACCCTCCGGTACTTCTTCAACGCGCAAGAACTGACGGCCGCCGGCCACGTCAACGTGGTGGTGGACGTCGGCGGCGGCACGTCGGACATCGCCATGTACGGAAGCGGCCGCGTGCTCGCGCTCGACTCCGTCATGCTCGGCGGCCGGAATCTCACCGGGCGGCGGGACCAGGCGGGGAGCGCCGATCGCGTGTCGAACCTCTTCGTCAGCCGGTTCGTCAACTGGAGCGAGCAACACCAGCTGGCGAACAGCCCCGACGAGGCCGCGGCGGTCCGCAAGTACCGAGAAGACGGGCAGGACCACCTCGCGTTCAGTTACCTGCTCCGGTCGCGCTGGTTCGAACTGCACGGGCGCCCGTTCGCCGGCCACCAGGCGTGCCACCGCTTCCAGGGGGCGGTGCTCTACTTCTACGGGGCGCTCTTCCACTACATGGGGCTCTCGCTACGCTCCCTCGCGGCGGAGGGCACGAACGCCGCGGAGTTCGTGCCGGCCGTGGTGAAGCTGGCCGGGAACGGCAGCCGCTACGTCGACTGGCTCACCGATCTCGTGCCGGACGGGCCGGGGCGCGCCGAGGCGTTCCGCCCGTTCGCCGATTTCTTCGGGCGCACGCTCGTGCACGCGATGGGGCTCGACGGCGCGGGCGTACGGCTGCCGGAGATCCGGCTCTCGATCAAGCCGAAGCTGGAGGTCGCGCTCGGTCTCGTGGCGAAGGTGGACCTCCAGGGGCTGCGCGAGGACGGCGCCGCCTGCGCGCCGCTCATCGGGGAGCGCGTGCGCGTGCCGCTCGGCGACGATTCGACGCCGCGGACCCTGGGGGCGCTGTCGCGGCTCGACGCACACCACGCCATCGAGCCCGGCGCGGTGGCGCACCTCTCGTGGGAGAGCGGCCCGCTCGAGATCCAGCGCTACCACGACCACTTCGTGGCGCAGCTGAAGCAGCTCGGGCCGCAGGGCGCGCAGTGGGGGGAGAACCACCGACTGGTGAGCGCCCTGTTCGACCGACTCGACGCCACGGCTCTGCAGCAGCGCGCCCGCACGCTGCTCTCGTATCTGGCGAGCCGCCACCACGGGTTCCACGGGTCGCTGTTCCTCGTCGAGGCGGGCGCGGTGCTCGACACTATGATGGAAGACTGGTTCACCGCGCCCGGCGCCCCGCTCCCCACGCCCACGATCTCGCACGCCGCGGTCTCCTCGCGCTGACGCCTTCACGATGTCCACCGTGACCCCTCCTGAGCTCGATCGCCCGCTCACACCGTTCGGGGCCTCGACCGCGCTCACGCCCGCGACGAACGGCGCCGAGGCGTCGTCCGTCGAACCCACCACGCCCGCGGCGCTCGCAGAGGCGGTGCTCGCCATGCGCGAGCTGCCGCCACGAAGCGATCGAGCCGCGCTCCGGTACGCGTCAATCGGCGTGGCCGCATACTTCTGGCTCGCGGCGGCGCTCGTCTACGCGCTGGTATGGCGCGACGGTCGGGTGCAGGTGGACGCGCTGCGGGATCTGATCGGCGTCGGCGCGCAACCGAACGTCGCCGTCACGGTGCTCGTGGGCCTTGGGATCGTCGTCACGGCGATCACCGTTCTGCGCGTCTTTGTCGACATCCGCCTGATGCGGAGCGAGGAGGACGACATCGAGTGGGTGCGCCAGAAGGGGCGGCCCGGGCTCCCGTTCGTGTTCCTCCCGACCGCGGAGCGGGAGCGGGCTTTCCGCCAGCACCAGAAGACGGGCGAGCCCCTCGTGCTGCAGGGGCGCGGCCGGGTGGAGACGCTCCTCGACGAGCGCGTGCGCCGCGTCCAGATCTCACTCGCCAGCGCCGATGGTGGAATGGTGGTGCCGGCCGAGTTGCGCGGCATCGCCGAGGTGCGCACGGCGGCCTACGGCGCCTTCGCCCGCTACGCCTCGTCGCTCCTGCTGCTACTCGCGGTGCTCGGCACCTTCGCCGGCGTCAAGACGGCGCTCCCGGAACTCATCAAGGCGATCGGCACCGAGACGACCGACAACGAGGGGCTGGTGAACGCGCTCGGGGCAGTAGCGAGCGCGTTCGGCGCCAACGCGCTCGCCCTCGTCGGCGCCGTGGCCGTGGGGCTCATGGCGCAGGGGATCAGTCTCGGGCGGCGGCACCTGCTCGAGCGTCTCGAGCTCATCTCGGCCGAGTACCTGTACGGCCGCAACGTGGCCGCCGACGCCGATCCGCTGCAGGCGGCGGTGACCGCGCTGCGTGCGACCGCCACCGAGATGCACACGGCGAGCGGTGTCATGTCGGGAGTCGAGCAGGGGCTGGAGGAGCTGAGCCACGGCTTCCGCGACGCCATGCAGGGGCTCGCCGACCGCCTGCACGACATCGTCGCCCAGCAGGAGGCCGGGCTCTTCGACCGGACGGGCGACGCACTGCTCGAGCTCCGGGCGCGCATGGACGATCTCGTGCGCAGCGTGGGGGCGAACGCGCAGACCTATGCCGGGCTGGCCGAGGCGGTCGGCACGCGCTCGAAAGAGACGCGCGAGGCGCTGCAGCAGATGCAGGAGACCAACGCGCAGCTCGCCAAGGCCCTACAGGGTGTCGTATCCGCCGGGCAGGGTACTGCCGCGGCGTACGAGCACATGAAGACGGCGCTGGACCGCTTGCGGGAGCAGAACCACGTCACCGACGGGCGGCTGCAGGCCCTCACGGGTGCCGTGGCGGGGATGAACACGACCTTCACGGCGCTCGACAGCACGCTCGCCACGGCCGACAAGCGGCTACGGACTTCTGAGGACGAGTCGCGCCGCGCGTGGGAGGCGGTGGGTCGGGTGGTGCACGAGCGGCTCGCAGAAGCGACGGCCGGCATGCGGCAGCTCGACGCCCGCACCGCCACCGCGCTCGAGGCGCTGCGCGAGGCTGTGGACCGCCCGTCGCCAGCGCCGCCCGTCGTTACCGACCCGGAGGTGCCGCGCCTGCTGCGGGAGCTGGTGAGCGCCGTGCGGTCCCAGCCGGCCGCTGCGCCCGCCGTCCGCACGCTCCCTTCCGCCGCGCCGACCTGGCGCGCGCCCGCCCTCGCGTTCGGCGGGGCGCTCCTCGGCTGCTCGCTCGGGGCGGCCGGACTGTACCTCCTGCACCGGCAGTCGCGGGAGGAGTTTCGTGCGGTCGTGCAGACGCTGCAGCCGACGCTGGAGCAGATCCCGCCGGCGCTCGAGCGGCTACGTGGCGGCACCGAGCCGTTGGCACGCGGCGCTGCCGCGCCCACGTCAGGGGAGCGCTGAGTCGTGGCATCGCTGTACGGGCACGACGCGCTCGAGGGCGGCGAGGAAGGCAGCGTGTGGCCGGCCCTCTCCGACCTGCTCGCGGCGACGACGTTGATTTTCTGCGTGCTGTTCGCCGTGACCGTGGTGCCGGCGATCCGCATCAATGAGACGAACCGGGCGCTCCGGAGCAGTCTCGATTCGCTTCATGTCAAGCTGAGCACGCGCGACGTGCAGGTCCAGCGTGTGGGAGACTACCTGCGGCTGACGATCGGTGGGGACGTCGTCTTCCCACAACGCGCCTTCGAGCTCGCCGACATGAACCCGCTCGGGCGCGCGAAGCTCGACGCGCTCGCGGCGACGCTGCGCGACTCGAGCATGCTCGAGAAGATCGATCAGATCCAGGTCGTCGGCCACACGAGCAGCGAGGGCTCCGACGACGAGAACTGGCGCCTCTCCTCGCGGCGCGCGGGTACGGTGGCCATCTATCTCGTGACGCAGGGACTTCCGGCGTGCCGGGTGACGGCGCTGGGCCGCGGGCGCTTCTACCCGCTCAATCCGGCGCAGGCGCGGCGCGACGCGCGCCCGAATCCGCAGGATCGCCGCATCGAGATCGAGATCCGCCCCGTGGTGCTCGACGATACTGCGCAGAAGCGTCGCCGTGCGGAGTGCGTAGAGAGGGCCGGTCGGGTATCTGCGGGGGAGGAGCAGCCGCGCGCGAGCGTGGCGCCACCCAAGGCGCCCGCGGCCGTACCGGACCTGCCGTCGGCCGCAGCTGCCGCCGCCCCACGCGAACCGCGCGTCACGCCACGCGCTGACACGGCCGGGGCCCGGACACTCGAGCGGCCCGGTCGGGGCCAGCCGCCCGGAGAGGCCGATAGGCGATCGTCGGTCACAGACGGCCGAACCGCTGACTCGACGCGCACCCCTGACTCGACGCGTACCGCGGCGGGCACCCCGTGACCGAGGCGAGCCCGGAGCGAACGCCGCGGACGGATGCCGCGCTCAGCAACCCACTCCTCGCCGCGTCCCACGGCGAGGTAGTGTCGTGGCTGCGGCAGTGGGAGCACACCCTGTCGGTGCACCGCGCGCGGGCGGCGGAAACCGCCTCCGACGCCTGCGCGGAGTCGCTGGCCGTCTGCACGCAGCTCGTCCAGGCCGAGGCCGACGTCACCCGGGCGCTGGACGATCCGCGGCGCGGAGCCCTCCCGCGCCTGCTCCGCCGGCCCCCTTGGCAGCTGACACGCGGCGCGCCCGCTCGTGCGGCGTTCGATCGTCTCGCCGAGCGGATGTGCCGGACAGTGTCGGTCGCCCTCGCGCTGCAGCCGCTGGTCTCCGCGGCGCATCGGCAACTGGACGAGCTCGAAAGCCGCTACCGCGACTGCTTCCCAACACTGCTCGACGCGGCGCTCGCGCGCCGCGGGCTCTCGCGCGCAGCCCTCAGCCGCGTGAGTCGGATCGAGGACGCGGAGCGCGTGCAGCACCGCCTCGGCGACGTGGCCCGCGAGATGGCGCACTGGGCCGAGCTGCGCACGCAATGGCCAGATGCCGCGCCCGCCGTCGAAGCCAAGCACGAGGTGCTCAGGGGCGACGAGTTGCTCGCGCTCGCAGTGCGTGCGCTTGCCGAGCGCGAGCGACTGACGTCCGCGATCCATCTTTCCCACGAGGTGAGCGTCGCGCTCGCGCGGCACGCCGCACTGGCTCCAGGCTCGTTCGAGACAGGCGCCCACGACGCGAGCGAGCGGGACGCGGACCGGCGCGGCCCGGCCGTACGTGAGCTGCTGCTGACGGCCGCTCGGATGGGGGCGCAGGTGACCACCGCGGGCGAGGATGCGCCGCTCTGGGCGTGGGTACTCGGGCGCGCACCGCTCGGCCACGGGACGACGTGGCAGTCGGCCGACCTCCCGGCGTGGGAAGCACTCGCCAATGACGTGCCGTCCGACCACGACGCGTTGTACGTCGTACCGGTCGACGGTGCGGGGAGCGACGGGCTGCTCCTCCTGACGCGCGACGTCTCGACGTGCGTGCGGATCTGGAGCGCGCGCGTCGAGCCGGGGCGCGAGGTGCAGGCGGTGCTGAGCACGCGTCCTGGCGACGAGACCGATCCAGTGGCCGAACGGGACGTGCGTTCGGTCTTCGACGGCTTGCAGGATCGCGTCTCCGCGTCGTACGAGACGGCGGTGCGGCCGCGGCTCGTCGTTGTGGCGGGGGCGGGGCGCCCCGGTACGTGGTTCGCGCGCCTGGTGCACCGCGGCGCCCTGCGCCGCACGAATACGCCTACGTGGCGGGCGGGGGATGCGCGGGTGGGGCGCATGCGCGTGCTGCGCCCGGCGCGCGCGGATGCCGTGCCACTGGTCGAGGTGGCGGGGCAGGCCGGGTGTGCGGTGCTCGGGTTGGTCACCCTTGAATCGGTCACTGGGCTGGCGGGCGACTGCACCGCGTGGCTCCGCGCGCCGCTCGCCGACACGATAGCCGCCGGTGTGATGGTGGCGCGTGAGCGGCTGCTGTTCGAGGAGCTGGCCTCCGGCACGGCAGGCCAGCCGCTCGCCATCCGCCCGATCGGCGAGGCCCGGCGTACGGAGCATGGCGAGCCGCTGCCGCTGTACCGCCGTCCGCTCGCCACCGGACCGGGGCTCGGTACCCTCGACGCTGCGTGGGTCGGGTCGGCCAGCGATCGGGCGGCAATCATCCGGGCGATCGCCCGCATCGTCTGCGCGGTGCATCGGGTGGGAGCGGTACTCGGCCTGGTACACCCGGACGTCTTCGCATACGGTTTCAATGCCGGATCCCGGGGGCGAGAAGGACTCCGGCCGACGGCGTTGCTCGCCTACGCGCCGGTCGCCACGCCGATCGGTCAGGCGTTCCCGGTCGCCGGCGCTCTCGCGCCGGGTGCCGTCTGGCCGCGCCACCGCCACCTGGGCATCGAGGCCGTGCCGCATGCACTCCGGGACGGGGCGATGGCAGCGCGCGTGGTCGACGCAGAGGCCGTGCTCACGTGCGCGCTCGACCTGCTCGCTCTTGAGCCGCTCCCCGCCGGCCACTACGTGGTGGGGCGCCGGGTCGCGGCGGTAACTGAGCACCTAGCGTGCTTCGCGCATCCGAAGCTGGCGCTGCGCATCGCCACCGTTCTTGACGAGGCGAACGCGCCCGCACTCGCGACGGTGCTCGACTGGTTGGGGCAGACACAGGCGGGCCTTACCGACGTGGGCTGATCAGGGGAAAGTAGACCGTGGGGGTGGGCAGCGACTTCGCGACTGACACTCGGGGAAGAATCAAAGTCGAGGCGGGGTCGGAAATCGTGCTCGCAGCGTTCCCTGTCAGCCGGCGTTCTGCGAGGGGTTCGCCTCCTGTCCATCGACAGGCGATATGAAGACGTTGTCTGACAAGGGCGGACGCTCGCCGAGGTCGGGTCAGGCACTTACCCGAATCCATCGGCGGAGAAACGGATTGCCGAACGCGTAGCGGTGGCCAGTCGCCAGTGCCACAAGCGCCTGTTGCGCGACCTCGCGCAGCATGTCCAACTGCCGCGGCAGGCCCGACGTCCGGTTCCACAAAAGGCGGTCCGCGTCACTGCGTACCGGACGCCGCGCAACGTCATCCTCCCGCATAAAACCTAGTCCCTACTGACCGTGTCTGGCGAACTCCGGTCAGCGTCAGCTAAGCCATCTCCGATTCACAGGAGCAGCAGGTACTCGTTAGTCCGCGAGCGTCGCGCTCCCGGCTCCTCGACGCCCGCCTTACCTAGTCCTCACCACCGCCACCCGCACCGTGCCGCTCGTCGGCGCCACCGTCGTCCGCGTCCGCAGCGTCGCCGAGCGCCCCGCGGACACCGCGTAGCGCAGGTACGCCGAGCCGCCGCCGACGAGACGCACGGTCTGCTGCACGTCGGAGGCGAGGGTGCGCGTGGCGAGCGGGTAGGGGCGGTTCGACGTGTCGTTGTAGGAGGTGAGGACGCTCCGGAACGACCAGCTGGGGAAGGTGAAGCGCGGCGCGAGCCCGGCGAGGGCGGGGGACTGCGCGTCGACGAGGTTCGCCACCGTCCAGTCCTGGAACCAGTCGTCGAGCGCGGCCGAGCCGCCGAGCGCCGACTGCAGGTTGCGGCGGCCGACGGTGCGGTTGTCGACCAGCCGCTTCCAGAGCGCCGCGTCGGCCGCGGGCGCCGCGTCGGCCGCCAGGCGGTCGGCCGCGTAGCGCAGGAACTGCCAGGTCGCGCCGCGCGTCTCGAGGTCGTCGTCCCGCCCGAACGGCGAACGGTTCTCCGGGTCGCGCAGGTACGTCAGCACGCGCCGCAGGTTGTCGTTGCCGTAGAGCGTGAAGGCGTCGAACGTCGCGTTCGAGGCGCGCAGCGTGGCGGCGCTCACGCGCCCGCGCGGCGCCAGCCCGGCGGCGCGGAAGAAGACCAGCTCCTCGGCGACGTGGCTCAGCCCCTCGTTCAGCCACACCTCCTCGAAGTCGAGGGCGTCGGTGACGTACAGGCGCCGCGCGGCGTTGATGAGGTGCTGGAACTCGTGCGCCAGCGTCCCCACCGTCACCTCGGCGACGTAGTCCTTGGAGCGCGGGTTGCCGTTGACCGTCCCGCGCGGGTCGGGGACGAGCATGTAGAAGAACTCGGCCGCGTTGCTCCCCGCGCAGTTGTCCCGCGTGCGGACGTTGTTCGGGAAGAGGTCGCGCTCCCAGAAGTAGCCGCCCACCACGTAGTCGGCGCCGCGCGGCGTCTCCTCGTTCACCGCGCGCGTGAAGAAGGCGATCGACCGCTGGTTGCGGTCGACGTCCGACGGCTCGCCGAAGTTCGCCACCGTCACCGGGTAGGCGAGCGTGTCGAAGGCCAGCGCGAAGCGCTGGTACTCGGCGTCGGTGAAGCCGTCGCGCGGGTTGGCCGTGTCGGCGAGGATCACCAGCCGCTCGGTGACGGCGGCCACGCGCCCGGTGCGGAACGCCGACGTCACCGTGTCGCACGGGGAAGCCGTGTTGGTGTTGACGCGCACGAGGTCCCCGACGCGCGGGTTCGCCTGCAGCAGCGTCCGCGAGACCCCCCCCGGCGTCCGGGCGCCGGGCGCCTCGGACGCCGCGCGCGCGCCGGCGAGCCGGGTCGCCCGCGCGGCCGCGATCCGCTCCGGGCCGAGGTGGCGGCGGGTCAGCTCGCGCAGGCGGCGGTGCAGCGGGGCGTCGGTCACCAGGGGCCCGTCGCCAGCGCCGTCGGCGCCGTCGGCCGCCCGGGCGGCGCCGCGCGCCCGCAGCGGCTCGGCGGCCGCGACGCCGTCCGCGGCCGCCGAGCCGCCGCCGCTCGCCGTGAGGGCCAGCGTGACCGAGGGGCGCAGGGTGTCGGCCAGCTCGGACGCGAAGTACGGCACGACCACGAACTGCTGGTCGGTCGAGCCCGCGGCCAGCGTGAGTTCGGCGTTCTCGCAGCCGCGGAACGTCTGGACCTGTCCGACGGCGAGGGCGAGCGGCTGCGGGGTGCGGCAGGCCGCGGCCACCGGGTCGACGTTGTTGACGGGCCCGACGGGCTCGGCGGGACTGTCGCCACCGCACCCCGCGGCGAGCCAGGCCAGCACGGCGAGGGCGGCGGGCGCGCGGCGGACGGCGGCGGGTCGGGCGGGCGGGCGGAGGCGACGCATCGACGAGGGGAGCGGGGACGGGGGCACGCTAACCGACGGCCCGCGCCCGTCTGCGGCAACGGGGCCGGAGCGGGGGGCGCGGGGAAGGGGCGGTGCGTCGCGCGGGGGGTGGGGCTCGGTCGTCGCCCGGGGCCCCCGCATGTAGATTCGGTTCTATGCCGTGCTCCCCGCGTGAGTTCCGCCCCGGCGCCGCGCCGGCCGTCCTGCTGGCCGTCCTGCTCGCGGGGTGCCGCGGGCGGGACGCGGACGCCGAGGCGCGCGTCGCCGCCGCGACGCCGGCCGCCGTGGCCGCGCCGGCGCCCGAGGCGGCGCCGGCGGCCGACGGACCGCCGCGCATGACCAACCCCGACCCGCCCTTCCGCTACCCGGCGGCGCTCTACGCACAGAAGGTCCAGGGGAACGTCACCCTGCGCCTCTGGGTCGACTCGACGGGGCAGGTGCGCCCCGAGTCGACGCGGGTGGCCGAGCCGTCGGGGTGGCCCGCGCTCGACTCGAGCGCCGTCGCCGGCTCGGCGAAGCTCAGCTTCCGGCCGTCGATCCGGGAAGGGCGCCCCGCGGGGGCCGCGATCCTCTTCCCCGTCTACTTCCGCCACCCGGAGGGGGCGCCGGTGGCGGGTGACACCGTGCTCCGCGCGCGCCCCTGACCGTCCGTCCCTCCCCCGATCTCGCCGTCGCCATGACCGCTCCCGCCGCCGACGCGGGCGTCCGCAACCGCCTGCCGTACGACTCCGTCCTCGACACGATCGGGTGGACGCCGCTCATCCGCCTCCACCGGCTGGGGCGCGGCGTGCGCACCCCGCTCTACGGAAAGGCGGAGACCTTCAACCCGGGCGGCTCGGTGAAGGACCGCATCGGGATGCCGATCATCGAGGCCGCCGAGCGCGCGGGGGCGCTCCGGCCCGGGGGGACGATCGTCGAGGGGACGAGCGGGAACACCGGCGTGGGGCTCGCCATCGCCGCGGCGATGAAGGGCTACAAGTGCATCTTCACGATGCCGGACAAGATGTCGCAGGAGAAGGTGCGACTCCTGAAGGCGTTCGGGGCGGAGGTGATCGTGACGCCGACCGCAGTGCCGCCCGACCACCCGGACAACTACGTGATGTGGGCGAAGCGCATCGCGGAGCAGACGCCGAACGCGGTCCTCGCCAACCAGTTCTACAACCAGGCGAACCCCGAGGCGCACTACGCGACCACGGGCCCCGAGCTGTGGGAGCAGACGGAGGGGCGCATCACGCACTTCGTCGCCGCGGCGGGGACGGGCGGCACGCTCACCGGCGTCGGGCGCTACCTGAAGGAGCGCAACCCCGACGTCAAGATCGTCGCCGGCGACCCGCAGGGGTCGATCCTCGCCGAGCTGTGGCGGCAGAGCCGCGGGCAGTCGGGGGAGAAGCCGGCCGGCTCGCCGTACAAGGTCGAGGGGATCGGGCAGGACAAGCTCCCGGGGACGCTCGACCTGTCGGTGATCGACGACTACCAGACGGTGAGCGACAGGGACAGCTTCGCGATGGCGCGCCGGCTGACGCGCGAGGAGGGGCTGTTCGTCGGCGGGTCGGCGGGGCTGATCACGCACGTCGCGCTGCAGCTGGCGCGGCGGCTCGACGACCCGAACGCCTGCGTGGTGACCTTCCTCTGCGACACGGGGGAGCGCTACCTGTCGAAGCTGTACAACGACGAGTGGATGCGCGAGAACCAGCTGCTCGACGCCGACCGGGTGACGCTGGCGCAGCTGGTGGCCGCGAAGGCGGAGAGCGCCCGCGACGGCGCGCCGCCCTCGCTGGTGGGGACGGCGCCGGGGGCGCTGGTGCGGCAGGCGCTGGGGCTGATGCGGCTGCACGACGTGTCGCAGCTTCCGGTGATGGACGGCGAGGGGGATTCCCTCCGGTGCGTGGGCAGCGTGACCGAGTACCACCTGACGACGCGCGGGCTGGAGAGCACGCGCTTCCTCGACGCGACGGTGGGGGAGGTGATGGACGAGCCCTTCCCGACGGTCGCCGCCGGCGAGTCGGTGGAGGCGGTGACGAAGCTGCTGAGCAAGACGACGCCGGCGCTGCTCGTGCAGGACGGGGGGCGCGTGGCGGGGATCGTGACGCGCACCGACCTGCTGCAGTTCCTGATGGCCCGCTGACCCGCGCTCCCCGATCGTGAACATCACCGTACTGCTCGGCGGCTACTCCGCCGAGCGCGACGTCTCGCTCGCCTCCGGCCTCCGCATCGCCGAGGCGCTGCGCACCGCCGGGCACACGGTCACCTGCGTCGACCCGGCCGAGGGGGCGCTGACGCGGGCGCGGGAGGAGGCGCACCTGGCGGCCGGGGTGGGGTCGACGCCGCCGTCGCTGGAGCAGCTCGGCCGCCTGGGCGACGGCGTCGGGTCGATCGCGCCGGCGCTCGCCGAGTGGCCCGAGGTGCGGGGGGCCGACGTCGTCTTCCTGGCGCTGCACGGCGGGCAGGGGGAGGACGGGACGGTGCAGGCGCTGCTCGACCTGGCCGGGGTGCGCTACACCGGGAGCGGGCACCTGGGGAGCGCGCTGGCGATGGACAAGCACCTCTCCAAGGTGCTCTTCCGCGCCGCCGACGTGGGGACGGCCGACTGGCTGATGGCGCCCCACCCCGACGGCGCGACCGCCAAGTCGCGCGCCCACTTCGCCGAGGAGGTGGAGCGGACGCTCGGGCTCCCGGTGGTGGTGAAGCCGTCGAAGCAGGGGTCGACGGTGGGGCTGGCGGTGGTGAAGGAGATCGGGCAGCTCGACGCGGCGCTCGCGCTGGCGTTCCGCTACGACGACGAGGTGATGGTCGAGCAGTTCGTGGCGGGGCGGGAGCTGACGGTCGGCGTGCTGGGGGACCGGGCGCTCCCGGTGCTCGAGATCATCCCCAAGAACGAGATCTACGACTACGAGGCGAAGTACACGCCGGGGATGGCCGAGGAGCGGGTGGCGGAGCTGGGGGACGGGACGCGGGCGCGGCTGGAGGAGCAGGCGCTGCGGGCGTTCCGGGCGCTCAAGCTGCGCGGGTGCGCGCGGATCGACTTCCGCATGGACGAACTGGGCAACGTGTACTGTCTGGAGGCGAACACGTTGCCCGGGATGACTCGGCTCAGTCTGGTTCCGCAGGCCGCGGAGGCGGCGGGGCTCTTGTTCCCGGCGCTGTGCGAACGCATCGTGGCGCTGGCCGCACGGGGCGGCACCGGGAGTGCAGGATGAGCGGGCCCCGCCCCGGCGGGGTCACCCCGACCGGCGGGAACCCCCGCCCCCGGTCGGGGTCTTGACCACGCTGTCGCTTTGCCGCCCGGTGCCCTGGCCGTGTCCCTCCCTTACGCTCCGCCCGACGACCCGGCCGCGCCGCGGATGACCCCGGCCGTGCTCTGGCTGATCGCGATCAACGTCGCGGTCTTTTTCGTCCAGCTCACCCTCCAGCAGGACCTGCCGCAGACGCTCGGCTTCCGGGCCGACGAGTTCGACGCGGGGCGGCTGTGGACGGTGGGGACGTACATGTTCGTGCACGCCGGGTTCTGGCACCTGGCGTTCAACATGTACTCGCTCTGGCTGTTCGGGCCGCGGCTGGAGCGGGCCTGGTCGTCGGCGTCGCTGACGCGCTTCTACCTGTGGTGCGGGCTGGGCGCGGTGGCGGCCTACGCGCTGCTGTTCGGCGGCGCGCTGCTGGTGGGGGCGTCGGGGGCGGTGTTCGGGCTGATGTACGCCTACGCGCGCCGGTGGCCGGACGACGAGGTGCTCTTCTTCGGCGTGGTGCCGATGAAGGTGAAGCACATGGTCTGGGGGCTGATCCTGGTGAACGTCGTCCTCGGCATGCTCTCGGTGGCGGGCGGGGGCGGGGGGGGGGACCGGGTGGCGTACGTGGCGCACCTGGGGGGCGTCGCCTTCGGGATGCTCTGGTTCCTGCGCCCCACCGGGCCGAGCGTGGAGCGGGTGCGCCAGCGGGTGGCGGCCGCCCCCGACGTCGGCGACGACCCGCCGCGCCCGGTGCCGAAGTCGTTCCCCCGCCCGCGCGAGCGGGGGAGCGAGAGCGACGAGGTGGTGGAGAAGAGCAAGGCGCTGACGGCCAAGCCGCAGCCCGCCCGCCCCGCCGCGCCGGCCCGCCCGGCCCCCGCGCCGGCCCCCGTCCCGCGCGCGGCGGCGCTCGACCTGGTGCTGGACAAGATCTCGTCGCAGGGGATCGAGAGCTTGACGCCCGAGGAGCGCAGGGTGTTGGAGGAGACGAGCCGGCAGCTACGGAACCGTTAGCTTCACACCCAACGGCGGGAGTCGTTACGGCGGGAGTCGACACGGCGGGAGTCGTTACGGCGTAACCCTCGACTCGAGGCTGAGGCGACGCAGTAACGACTCCCGCTGTAAAGACTCCCGCAGTACCGACTCCCGCTCTTGTGGTTCAAGCCCAAAGGATGCCGAAGCCCCACCTTCTCGAGACCTTCCCGAATCCGTACGCCGACCGGGACTACTCGATCTACATGGAGTGCCCCGAGTTCACCTCGCTCTGCCCGCTGGGGGGGATCGAAGGCGACGCGACGGACCTGCACGCGCTCGACGGGGGGGCGCCGGACTTCGCGACGATCCGGATCACGTACGTGCCGGGGGCGAAGTGCGTGGAGCTGAAGAGCCTCAAGCTCTACTTCTGGAGCTTCCGCAACGACGGGATCTTCTACGAGCGCGCGGTGAACCGGATCCTCGACGACCTGGTGGCGGCGGTCGAGCCGAAGGAGATCGAGGTCGTCGGCGACTTCAACGTGCGCGGCGGGATCAAGTCGGTGATCACGGCGCGGCACGCGGCGCGGCGCTGACGCCCGACTGACGCCCGCCTGCCGCGTTACGGGAGCGCGCCGCGGCAGGTGCCGCAGGCGGTGCCCACGGCGACGTCGAGGATCGCGCCGTCGTGGCGGAAGTGCACGGTCTCGTACGGGACTGTGGGGCGCGCGGCGCGGGCGTCGGGGGCGCAGACGCAGGGCGAGGTGGCGCGCACCGGGCGGCCGTCGGCGGTGACCAGGACGGCGCGCCGGCCGCGGCGCACGACCCGGCCGACGGTGCCGGCGGGGCCGGTGGTCGCGGCGCCCTCGATCGGGGCGGTCCACGCCGGCGCGCCCGGACGCCACCCGCGCGCGGGGGCCGGGCGGGGCTCGAGGTGCGCGTCCCACGTCGGGTCCTCGACCTCGGGGTGCGCCGGCGGGAGGGCGAGCAGCGCGTCGAGCGTCGCGGCGTACGTCGCCTCGAACTCGGCCCAGGTGCAGGTGAGCACGGGGCGCAGCAGGCGGCGCACGCGGTGCGCGGAGCGCGGCGGGTCGCCGAGGAGGGGGAGGAGGGCGGCGGCGGCGTCGCGGGCGGCGGCGGCGACGCGGCGCTCGGTCAGGGGCGGGCCGTCCTCCCCCGCAGGCGTGTGGGTGCCGAGGGCGAACGGGCGAAGCGCGGCGTCGAGGCGAAGACGGCGGTCGGACGAGGGCGGGGCAGGCACCCTACGAAGCTAAGCGCGGGCGGCGTCAGGGGTTTCGTCGCACGCGGGGGGCCGATACATTCCCGGTCCCTTCGCGAGCGCAAGATGATCGAAGTGGGCCGGATAGCTCAGGTGGTAGAGCGCCAGACTGAAAATCTGGGCGTCGGGGGTTCGACTCCCTCTCCGGCCACTCGCAAGTCCCGGAAGCGTGCGCCGAGCGCATGGACCGGCATCACAATCGCACAGCTCAGCACCGCCGTTCGGGAGGAGGTCAGCCCGGCGGCGGTGCTGCGTGCATTGGGGCTGAAGGTCTACGCTGGCAACTACACGACCCTGCGGCGGAGGGTGGTCCGTCTCGGTCTCGACACCTCGCACTGGGAAGTGAGCCGGGCGTCGTTCCCGAAATGCCCACCCACGCCGCCGGTTCCGGTGCGGACGCATCGTGGCGAAAGGGCGTGGCGCGACATCCCGGACGCCGAGCTGATGACCGCAGTGCTCGAGTGCCGGAGCGCGGCCCAGGTGATCAAGCGCTTCGAGCTGCCGATCTGTGGGAACAACTACAATCGGGTGCAGGAGCGCGTCCGTCGGCTCGGGCTCGATACGTCGCACTGGCGGCGGAACCGGCCGTACGACGGTAGGCCGGTGCAGGACTACCTGCGCGAGGGGGTCGTTTACCTCGGGCGGACGAAACTCAAGCAGCGCATCCTCAAGGCCGGCCTGCTCCGCAACGAGTGCTACGAGTGCGGCCAGGGTCCCGAGTGGTGCGGCCGGCCGCTCGTGCTCGTCCTCGACCACGTCAACGGCGTGGCCGACGACTGGCGGCCGGAGAACCTCCGGATGCTGTGCCCGAACTGCAACGCGCAGCAGCCGACGTTCGGCGGGCGGAACGCCACCAAACGACGGCGCCGCGCGAGCAGCGACGGGGGCACCGGCTGAGACCTGCGTGAACGGAGTCGGACTCCGCGCTCAGGCGCTCTGCCGACGCCGGCGCAGGACGCCGCCCACGACGCCGAGGAGCCCCGTGGCGACGAGCGCCATGCTGCCCGGCTCGGGAACCACGGAGCTGTGGCTGAACACCTCGGCCCGCCCCGTCCAGCCGGCCTGGCTGTTGGTGCCGGTCTGCCGGTACGTGAGCACCACCTCGAGGTTGTCGAGGAAGACCGGGTCGAAGTTGTTGACCCGCGGCCCGCCGTCGGGCGGCGGATAGCGGCAGGTGTTCGTCGCCGCGCCGGCGGTGCACGTGCCGGTGCCGATGTCGACGCCGAGCGGGATGAGCGTGGCGCCGGCGCTCCCGAAGACGTTGACGAACTCGTCGTCGTTCTGCGAGACCGACGCGCTCGCGCCCTCGCCGCGCGTGACGCTGACGCCCGCGGTGCTGGTGGCGCGCGAGTACAGGGCGGGTTCGATGAAGGTGCCGAAGTAGAACGTGTACTCGGTCGGGCCCGCCGTGATGTTGCTGGTGTTCGCGCCGAAGGTGATGTACGGGTCGGTCTTGAACGTGGCGTTGAGGTCGTTGATGCGCCCGTTGCCGACGACCAGCTGCCGCACGACGAGATCGAACAGCCCCGTGGTCGAGTTGAGCGTGATGAGCTGGCTCAGGTTCACGCACGTCTCGTCGACGCGGACGAACGCGAACGGCGCCGTGGTGCTGGCCGTGCCGCAGATCGGGGGCACGAGCGGCCCGCCGGGGAGCTGGGCGCGGGCGATGGGCGGGCTGAGCAGGGCGAATGCGAGGAGCGCTGCGTACCGGCGTTTCATGAGGTCCTCGGCGTCCAGAAGAAGGTGAAGGGCTGCGGCTCACCAAGTGCTGCACTCGACTCCGCCACATGCGTCCGCGAGTCCGGCGATCTCGGGCGTGGAGCGCGAATGATGCGGGCGCCGCCGTGGCGTGCACCGCCCGCGTCAGCGGGGAGAATCCGCACTGCAATCACAGGACCGCAGTCGCTGTTGCGTTTACGCGCGGTGCGCGCATCTTGAGAGTCGACCGTGTCACATGTTTGCGGTGCCGTGAGGACTGCCGGTACGCTGCACGGTGCCCGCTCGTGCGTTCCGCTCGTGCGTCCCCCCCCGGACGCGCGCTCCCGCCGCGCGCGTTCCCACCCGCGCGCCGCCCCCGTTCGGAGACGCCATGCACGCCCTCCGCCCGCATTCTGCCCGCCTCGGCGCGCGCCCCGCCGCGCCCGCGCTGCTCGCCCTGCTCGCCGCCTGCGCCGGCGACCCGGCCGGCCCCACGCCCCGCGACCGCGCGGCAGACGCTGCGAACGAGGTGGACCTCTCGCTCCTCCGCCCCAGCGAACGCCCGTCGTTCGGCGTCGTCGCCGACGGCCGGTACTGGGACGGCTTCAACTTCCTGACGAACGTGCCGCCGTGGCCGGCGCACCCGCCGACGCACTGGAGCCCCTCCGACTTCGACGTCGCCATCCACTCGCGCGACCAGGCGACCTGGTACACGCCCGAGCCCTTCCGCGCCATGCACGGCGCCGACTGCACGCCGTACCAGACCGACGAGCCGGCGAACGAGGTGCGCCACGGCGACGCGGGCTCGCACCCGGCGGTCACGTACGAGGACCTGAACTTCCGCTGCCGGAACCACATGATGACGGCCATCAAGGCGTCCGGCTACGGGGTCGTCTACCTCACGCCCAACGCGCTGGTCGACTTCACGAACGGCGAGGCGTCGATCAAGTTCGCGCTCTCCACGCTGCGCTCCTCGCCGCGCGACTGGGTGGACCTCTGGATCACCCCGTGGGACGACAACCTCGTCCTCCCGCTCGACGGCAGCCTGGCCGCCTCGACCGACCTGCAGGGCCCGCCGCGCACGGCGATCCACGTGCGCATGGCCGCCGACCCGCGCACGTCGCGCTTCGAGGCGTACGTGGTCAACCACTTCACGGAGGGGCGGCTGCCGGTGGTGAGCACCGCCGGTTACGAGCGCATCCTGCTCCCCGTCTCCACCCGGCGCGACACGTTCGAGCTGCGCATCTCGCGCTACCGACTGCGCTTCGGGATGAAGAAGATCGCCACGCGCAACGAGGGCGCGGGGAGTCTCACGTGGGTCGACGCGCCGGTGCGCACCGCCTGGACGCGCGGCGTGGTGCAGTTCGGGCACCACTCCCACAACCCGGAGCTCGGCGGCGGCACGGCGAACACGTGGCACTGGGACGACTTCGCCATCGCCCCCGCCGTCCCGTTCTCGATCATCCGCCCGGTGCGGACCGCGGCCGGGCGCGTGCGCTACGTCGACGCGCAGACGGCCGCGACGCCGGTGGAGTTCGAGCGCCCGGCGCCGGCGGGCGCGTACCTGCGCTTCGCCGCCTACGGCGCCGGCATCCAGGTCAGCGTCGACGGCGGCCAGACGTGGGCGGACGCGCGGCGGCAGCCGGCCGCCTTCGACCGCGCCGACCGCTTCCGCTCCTACTGGACCCCGATCCCGGACGGCGTCTCGTCGCTGCGCTTCCGCCAGGCGCCGGGCGTCGGGGGCGTCTGGTTCGTGCGCGACATGTCGATCTGGAGCCTCAACCCCTGACCCGTCGGACGACGCGCACGAACGAAAACGCCCGGCCGCGTGGCCGGGCGTTTCGCGTTCCGGGGCGGGCGTCGCGCCCGCGCGGTCAGCGCCGCTGCAGGCGGCTCAGCAGCCGCAGCATCTCGAGGTAGAGCCACACCAGCGTCACCAGCAGCCCGAACGCCCCGAACCACTCGGCGGCGCGCGGCGCGCCCTGACGCACCCCCTGCTCGATGCGGTCGAAGTCGAGCACGAGGTTCAGCGCGGCCACGCCGACGATCACGACGCTGATGCCGATCCCGAGCGGGGAGCTGTCCCACAGGAAGGGGAGCTCGGCGCCGAACAGCCGCGCCACCAGCGCCGCCAGCGACGCCAGCACGATCCCCAGCGTCGCGCCGACGACGATCTTCTTGAACATCGGCGTCGCGCGGACCACGCCCGTGGCGTAGAGCAGGTACATGCCGCCGGCCGTGGCGAAGGTCAGCACGACCGCGGTGCGCGGCAGCCCGGCGTAGCGCGCGTCGTAGAGCGCCGAGACCGCGCCGAGCAGCAGCCCCTCGAGCACGGCGTAGATCGGCGCCGTGAAGGGCGCCAGCCTCGGGACGAACACGGTCACCAGCGCCAGCACGAGGCCGCCGATGCCGCCGACGAGCAGGGCGGGCATCACGACGCCGGTGTTGCCGCCGGCGACGGCCTGCCAGGTGAACGCGGCGCCGAAGCAGACGAGGGCCAGCAGGACGAGCGTCTTCCAGGCGGTGCCGGCGACGGTCATCGTCGCGCCGGGCGTCCGCAGCCCGGTGGCCTTGGCCATCCGGGCGAGCATCGGGTTGGAGGATTCCATGCGGGTGGAGGCGTGGGGGGCGAGCGAGGGCACGGCGGCAGCGGCCTGGCCGCGCCTGGAAGCTACCACCCGGCGCCGTCCGGCGTCGTACGGCACCCCGCGTGAGGAAGTCGTCATGGGAGGCGTCCCGAGGCTGCGACGAGGAGGGGCGGGCGGGGAGCGACGGGCCCGCTGCGCCGTCAGAAGGCGACCACGCCTTCGACCACGAAGCCCTTGAAGCTGCCGCCGTGGCGGATGTCGGTCGGCAGGAACCCGTCGTACCGCTGGTCGACCCACTCGCCCTTGAGCAGGATCAGCGGGTTGACGAACCACCCGCCGCCGAACTGGGTGCGGTCGACGGTGACGTCGGCGCGGTAGTTCGCCGGCCGCCCCTTCACGGCGTTGTAGCGGCCGCTGACGTAGAGCCGGTCGTCCAGGAACCGGTAGGTCCCCTCGGCGACGGCCTGCGTGAACTCGCGGCGCGCCGCGCTGTCCACCGCCGCCTTGCCGCGCGCGCGCTCGAAGTTGCCGAACAGCTCGAGGCCGCGGTACTCGACGAACGGGTTGACCACCACCGCGTGCATCTCGTTGAAGCCCGGGTTCAGCGCGCCCGACCAGGCCTGCTCGCGCTCGGTCGCCGCGGTGTTCTCGAGCACGTTGTAGTAGCGCGAGCCGGCGCGGTCGCCGCTGTAGAGCGTCTGGTTCGCCGAGCGGGCCTGCGCGAAGGTCGAGCCGGTGAGGCGTACGCGGAGGTCGCGCGAGAGCCGGCGGTCGAAGCCCACCTTGGTCAGGTAGCCCGGCGAGCGCCTGGCGGCGTTGAGCGTCGTGCCGCGGATCTCGCCGTTGGTGACGCCGCCCATCGCGAACAGCCCGTCGAGGCGCCCGCGCGCCTGCACGTACACCTCGCCGCCCACCTGCGTCGTGAAGGCGTCCATGACGTAGTTGCCGACGAGCGGGTTGTACATCGCGTTCCCGTTGTCGGTGCGGCGGAAGTGGGCGTCGCCGTAGTTGATCTCGAAGTGGCCGGCCTTCACGGTGACGTAGCGCATCAGCGCGTTGAGCGGCGCGTAGTCGAGGGGCGAGGCGTCGACCTGGAGGTAGCCGTCCTTGACCCACGCCTCCTGGTGGTGGCGCGCGGACAGGTAGCTGGTCAGCGCGACCCGGATCCCGCGCGCGAGCTGCGCGTTGAGGTACAGGTTCGCGACCGCGTTATTGAAGCCGTGGCCGAGCGCGATGAGCTGGTTGGCGTTCACGCCGTTGACCACGCGCGCCTGCGCCGCGTTGCGGTGGCCGAGCCCCTGGAACTGCTGCGTGAACGCGCCGCCGAACTGGAGGTCGAAGCCGCGGTAGGTCACCGTGTCGCGCTTCGTCGTCTCGAACACGTTGATCCCGCGCGCGTCGTTGGCGCGCATGTACTGGATGCGCTGCTGCGGGACGATGCTGGCGACGCCCGACTGCTCGGCGCCCGCCGAGTCCTTCTTCGCGGACGCGGTGTCGGCCGGCGCGGGCTGCGGGCGCCCGGCGCTGGCGACCGTGACGTCCTGCGCGCCGGCCGTCGCGGCGAGCGCGAGGGCGCCGAGGAGGGTGGCGGAGGTGTGGGTGCGCATGGCAGGGTCCTCGGGAGTGGGGGCCGGGGCGGTCAGTGCTTCGCGGAGGCGGCGACGACGGGCTCGCCCTTGAGCACGAGGTCGAAGGCGACGGTGACGGCGTCGTCCACCCGCATGGTGCCGAGCATGAGTGACGGGGCCTTGAGGCCGTGGTCGGAGAGCCGGAGCGTGTGCCGGCCGGTGACGCGCAGCGCCTCGTCGCCCGCCCACGCCCCGCGGGCCTCGACGGCGACCGCGCGGGCGACGCCGCCCAGCGTCAGCGTGCCGGCGAGCGTGCCGCGCACCGCGCCCTCCTCGGCGACGAGGTCGTAGCGCTCCGCCGCGAACACGATCTCGGCGTGGTCTTTCGCCTTGAGCGCCTTGAGCATGTGCTCGTTCATCGTTCCGTTCCGGCAGTCGAGGCGCGCGGCGGGGATGCGCACCTCGACCGTGCGCACCGCCTTCTCCCCCGCCAGCACCGCGGCCACCGCGCCCGGCGCGGCCCGCACGTCGGCGTGCACGACGCCGGCGGCGCACGAGAAGCGGCGCACGGTGGAGTTGCCGTCGACCCAGACTCTGCTCTGCGGCTGCAGCACGAGCGGCGTGTCCAGGGCGGCGGGAGCGAGCGCGAGGCCGGCGAGTGCGACGACGAGGGCGCGCATGGGCGGTTCCTCCGGTCGGGACGGGGAGCGGGCGCGGGGGGCGCGGGCTCCGATGCCAAGGTCGCCGCGGGGGGGCGGCCGCGACGTCAGACGGTCGGGAGGCGCGCGGGCGGGTTCGGCCGGCGTCGGTGTGCAGGAATCCCCGACGGCCCGCGCCCGGAGGGTCAGGGCGTCGGCGTGGCCTCGGCGGCGCGCGCGAGCACCTGCGGCGCCGGCGTGTACGCCTCGAGCGTCAACACCGCACGCCCGGCGACCGGGACGACGCTCTCGATGCGTACGGGGAGGCGACGCGCGTCGTCGCTCAGGTGGAGGCGCAGCACGCCCTCACCCCGGTAGCGGCGCTCGTCGCGCACGCGCATCTCGACGACCAGCGTGCGGAACTCCCCGGCCGGCGTCGCCAGCGTCTCGCGCCCGACGACGCGCAGCACGGCGGGGTTGCGCTCGGGGTCGAAGTGGCGCGCCAGACGCACCTCGGCGTCGTCGTCGAGCGGCAGGGTGCGCACGAAGTAGAGGAAGGACAGCTCGTCGAGCGGGCGGTCGGTCTCGCTGGCGCCGTGGACGCCGTCGGCGCGCTCCCAGCGGCGCTCCTCCGGGTACAGCTCGACCCGCTCGTCGCGGCGCGCGAGCGGGTGACGCTCGTGCTTGTGGTAGCGGAGCGCGGCCATGCGCGCGGGGTCGAGCCAGGACTCGGTACGATCGCGCACGCGGACCGGGCCGACCCGCGTGTCGACGTCGAAGCGGAGCCGGAGCGCCTCCGCCCCGCGCAGCTCGAACGGCCCCTCGACCCACATCGCCGCGCGCCCGATCTCGCCGACGCGCGCCACGCGGGCCCGGTACTCCAGCCGCTCGCCCGCCCCGAACGGGAGGGCGGCCGCGGGCGCCGGCGCCTGGGCGCAAAGCACCGGCAGCGAGGCCAGCGCGACCAGCGCCGCCGTCATCCAGCGCGTCAGTCCGCGGTGGGCGGCGCGACGGCGCGCGTGGACGGGCGCGACGACGAAGCACCCGGTCGCGTTCGGGTCGAGCGGACGGCGCGCCGTGACGCCGGTGGGAACGAGGGTGCTGCGCATGGCGCCACGTTACGCCGCCCGCGCCGCCGCTCCTGTCGGACGTCCTGCACCTCGCTGTGAGGTGTCCCGCCGCAGAATCGCCCCCGTTCCCCGACGGCGCGCCGTCGCGCGGGCCACGAGGGGGCGCGGGGCGCTGCGGTAGCCGCCGGCCGCTCGGCCGGTGCCCGCCGCGAGCCGGCCGGGGGCGCGCAGAGGCGCGATGCCTCGTGTTCCGGATCTACCGGCGGCTGGCGCGCAGCGCGTTGAGGATGACCGCCACGTCGATCACCTCCTGCAGCAACGCCCCACCGACCGGGGGGACGTGGCCGAGCGCCGCGACGACCATGGCGACGGCGCTGAGGCCGAGTCCCGCGGCGAGACTCTGTCGCGCCACGTGTAGCGTGCGGCGACTGATCCGGATCGCCTCCGGCACCCGATCCAGCGCGTCGGCGAGGATCACGACGTCCGCCGCCTCGGCCGTGATCCCGCCGCCGTGCCCCGCGCTCCCGGCGAGCGCGATGCCCACGGTCGCGCCGCTCAGCGCGGGCGCGTCGTTGGTGCCGTCGCCCACCATCACCACCCGCTCCCCGCGGGCGCGCAGGGCGCGCACGGCCGCGACCTTGTCGGCGGGGAGCAGGTCGCCGCGCGCCTCCGTGAGCCCGAGCGCGGCGGCGACGCGCGCGACGTTGGGCGCGTGGTCGCCGGAGAGCAGGATCGTGCGCCGCACGCCGAGGGCGCGCATCGCGGCGATCACCGCGCCCGCCTCCGGCCGCAGGCGGTCGGCGTAGGCCAGTGCGCCGACGACCCGCCCGTCCGCCGCGACGTACGCGCGCAGCCCCTCGTCCGCCGCGAAGCGCGCGTCGAGCGCCGCCACCGCGGCCGCGGCGTCCACGCCCCCCGCGAGGCGCTCGAGCACGAAGCGCCGGGCGCCGACGAGGACGTGCCGTCCCTCCACGACGCCGCCGACGCCGCGGCCGGCGATCTCCTCGACCGCCGCGGCGTGCGGCAGCGCGCGAGTGCCCTCCGCGAGCGTCGCCTCCGCGAGCGCCGCCTCCGCGAGCGTCGCCTCCGCGAGCGTCGCCTCCGCCGCGGACACCGTGGACCGGGCGAGCAGGTGCCCCGAGCGCTGCTCCACCGCCCCGGCGAGCCGCAGCACGGCGGCCGGCGTCCAGCCCTCCGCCACCTCGACGCGCACGACCTCGGGTCGGCCGACGGTCAGCGTGCCCGTCTTGTCGAAGACCGCCGTCGTGACGCCGGCCAGCTGTTCGAGGGCCCCGCCGTGCCGGACGACGATCTGCCGGGCGGCCGCGCGGTTGATCCCGCCGATGATCGCGATCGGCGTCGCCAGGATGAGCGGACACGGCGTGGCGACGACGAGCACCGCCAGCACCCGCGTGGCGTCGCCGCTGGCGAGCCAGGCGAGCGCGCAGACCACGAGCGTGACCGGCGTGAACCAGACGGCGTACCGGTCGGCGAGGCGCTGCAGCGGGGCCTTGCCCGCCTGCGCCGTCCGCACGAGCTCCACGATGCGCGCGTACTGGCTCTCGCGCGCGAGCGCGGTGGCGCGCACGGTGAGCGCGCCCTCGAGGTTCGCGCTCCCGCTCGACAGCGCCGTGCCCGGCCCGGCGAGCACCGGGACGGGTTCGCCCGTGAGGCGCGAGGTGTCCACGTGCGACCGGCCGTCCGTCACGACGACGTCGCACGGCAGCAGCTCCCCGGGGCGCACCAGCAGCAGGTCGCCGACGGCGACGGCGTCGACGGGGAGGTCCTCCACGGCGGGCGTTGCCGCCCCTCGCGCGCCGGCGGTCGCGCAGATCCGGTGCGCCGTGCGCGGGGCGGCCGCCTCGAGCGCCCGCACGGCGGCGGACGCGCGCCCCTCGGCGTACCGCTCCAGGGCCTGGCCGCCGGTCTGCATCAGCACCACCACGAGCCCGGCGACCGGCTCTCCGAGCGACACCGCGGCGAGGATGGCCAGCATCGCGACGACGTCGCTCGCGAAGTGCCCGCGCAGCATCTCGCGCGCCGTCTGCCAGACCGCGGGCGCGCCGGCGAGCAGCAGCCCGACCAGCCAGACGCGGCGTGCCCCGGGGGGCCCCGCGACGGCCCACGCGAGCCCGCCGGCAGCCAGCGCCGCGAGGGCGGCGAGCGGCAGGACGAGCGGGCGCCACCGGCGGGGCGCCGCCCCCGCCGGCTCGAGGACCGGACCGGGCAAACGGCCCACCCCGGGATCGGCGCGCGTCTGGGCCGCGGGAACCGGCGCCGGTCCGGCACCGGGAGGCGCCGGCGGCGGGCCGAGCGACGGATCGAGCGACGGATCGAGCGACGAGAGTGCGCGCACGACGACCTCCCTCCTAAGTGGTGCGGGGCACGTCGGCACTGCCTGGTACCACAGACTCACCCGGGAGCCCTCCAGATGCCGTCGCGGAACTGCCGTCCGGCAGCAGGCCCTGGAGGAAGAACGCCGCGAGCTCCGCTCGGCCGCCGATCCCCGACTGCTCGTAGACGGAGACGGCGTGCTGGCGTACCGTGCGCTCGCTGCGCCCCGCCGTCAGGGCACGTCGGGACACGTGCCGGATCGAAGCCGCGGGCGGATCGGCCAGGTCGGCCGCGTCGTCAGCACGATCGCACCGGCATCTGCTCATCGGACGTCGTCCGAGGCCCGCTCGGGTGCGGCGGTCGCGTGCGGGGTGACGGCCACCTTGAGCACCCCGTCGCGGCGCGAGGCGAAGAGGTCGTACGCTTCGGTGATGCGGTCGAGTGGGTAGCGGTGCGTCAGCAGCGGGGTCAGGTCCATCCGCCGGTGCCGCACCAGCTCCATCAGCCGCCGCATCCGCTCCTTGCCGCCCGGGCAGAGCGTGGTCACGATCCGGTGGTCGCCCAGCCCCGCCGCGAAGGCGTCGTACGGGAGCGCGAGCTTGCCCGAGTAGACGCCGAGGCTGGAGAGCGTTCCTCCCGGGCGCAGGACCCGGAGACACTGCTCGAAGGTCTGCGGCGTGCCGAGCGCCTCGATCGCGACGTCGGCGCCGCCGGTGAGCCGCCGGACCTCGGCCACGACGTCGACCGCGCGGTGGTCGAGGACCACGTCGGCGCCCATGCGCCGCGCCATCGCGAGCCGCGTGTCGTCGCCGTCGACGCCGATCACGAGCGCCGCGCCCATGAGCCGCGCGCCCACCGTGGCGCACAGGCCGATGGGCCCCTGCGCCAGCACCACGACCGCGTCGCCGGGGCGGATGCCGCCCGACTCGGCGCCGCCGATCCCGGTCGACGCGATGTCGGCGAGCAGCACGACCTGCTCGTCGGTCAGCTCGGGCGGGATCTTGGCGAGGTTCGCCCGGGCGTCGGGGACGCGCATGTACTCCGCCTGCGCGCCGTCGATGGTGTTGCCGAAGCGCCAGCCCCCGATGGCCTCGTAGCCGCCCCCGTGCCCGCACTGCGCCTGGTGGTTGGACAGGCAGGCGTGACACTGGCCGCAGGGCGTGATCGCGCCGACGAGCACGCGGTCGCCGACCTCGTACCCCGTGACGCCGGGGCCCAGCTCGGCGACGACGCCGACGAGCTCGTGGCCGACGATGAGCCCGGCCCGCACCGGGTACTCGCCGCGGAGGATGTGCACGTCCGTGCCGCAGATGGTGGTCAGTGTGGTGCGCACGATCGCCTCGCCGGCGCCGGCGCGCGGGCAGGGGACCTCGCGCACCTCTAGGCGCTCGGGGCCGACGAACACCGTGGCCCGCATCGTCGCGGGGAGCGCGGACGCGGCGAGCGCGGACGCGGCGAGCGCGGACGCGGCGAGCGCGGACGCGGCGAGCGGCGCGGCGCGCGGGGCGTCGAACTGGACGTCGAGCTGGGCGGTGGGCATGCGACCTCCTGGAACGGGACGGGCGCACGATCGCGCCGCCGCGCCGCGGCCGCTGTCGGCTCCGGTCGGACGGCCCGCCCGCGGCCGGCGTCGGACTTTCGCCGACACGCGTCGCCGCGCTTCGCCGGCATCGTGCGACGGCCGCCCCCCGCATCGTGCGGTCAGAGGTCCGCGATTCATGCGCGTCGTCCCCCGCTCCCCCACCGGCGCCGAGCCGGCGTCGCCCGCCGACCGCGCCCCGCCCGCCGCGTCGCGGGGCGGGGCGGTGTTCGTCGCGCGCGGCGTCACGAAGGTCTACCACATGGGCGACGTCGACGTGCACGCGCTGCGCGGGGTCGACTTCGACCTCTTCGCCGGCGAGCTGCTGGTGCTGCTCGGCGCCTCGGGGAGCGGCAAGTCGACGCTGCTCAACATCCTGGGCGGGCTCGACACGCCCACCGCCGGGACGGTGCGCTTCCGCGACCGCGACGGCGACCACGACCTCGCGCGCGCCGACGCCGACGCACTGACGGCCTACCGCCGCGAGCACGTCGGCTTCGTCTTCCAGTTCTACAACCTCATCCCGAGCCTCACCGCGCGCGAGAACGTCGCGCTGGTCACCGACATCGCCCGCGACCCGATGCGTCCCGAGGACGCGCTGGCGCTGGTGGGACTCGGCGAGCGGCTCGACCACTTCCCGGCGCAGCTCTCCGGCGGCGAGCAGCAGCGGGTGGCGATCGCGCGCGCGGTCGCCAAGCGCCCGGACGTCCTGCTCTGCGACGAGCCCACCGGCGCGCTCGACGCCGAGACGGGGCGGCTCGTGCTCTCCGTGATCGAGCAGGTGAACCGCGAGCTGGGGACGGCGACCGCCGTGATCACGCACAACGCGCCGATCGCGGCGATGGCCGACCGCGTGCTCCGCATGACCAGCGGGCGGATCACGGAGGCGGCGCGCAACGTCCGCCGCGCGCGGCCCGAGGAGCTCACGTGGTGACCGCGCTGACGGAGCCGCGGGTCGCAGCGCCGGCCGCCGCGCCGCCGCGCCGCGCGCCCGCCGGCCAGGCCGCCGCCCCGCCCGCGCGGCGGCGGCGGCGGTGGACGCCCCCGGCGCTGACGCGCAAGCTGCTGCGCGACCTGTGGCGGCTGCGCGGGCAGGTCGCCTCGATCGGCGCGGTGGTCGCCTGCGGCGTGATGCTCGTCGTGTCGATGTACGGGACGCTGCGCTCCGTGCAGCGCGCGGTGGACGCCTTCTACGCCCGGTGGCGCTTCGCCGACGTGTTCGCGTCGGCCACCCGCGCGCCGGCGCCGGTGGCGGCGCGACTGCGGGCGATCCCTGGGGTGGGGGCGGTGGAGACGCGGGTCGCGCTGATCGTCTCGGTGGACGTGCCGGGGCTCGCGCTCCCCGCGGGCGCCCGCGTGCTGTCGGCCCCCGACCACGGCGCGCCGGCGCTCGACGGCGTGCACCTCCGCGCGGGGCGGATGGTGCGCCCGCGCAACGCCGACGAGATCGTCGTGAGCGTCGGCTTCGCGGAGGCCAACCGGCTGGCGGTCGGCGACAGCGTGGCGGCCGTGTTCGAGGGGCGGCGGCAGCGGCTGCGGATCGTGGGGCTCGGCATCGCGCCCGAGTTCGTGTGGGAGCTGGCCGCAGCGCCCGGCTTCACCGGCGACGCGCGGGCCTTCGGCGTCTTCTGGATGTCGCACGCCGCCCTCGAGCGCGCCGCCGGCGTGCGCGGCGCCTTCAACGACGTGGCGCTCCGCCTGGCGCCCGGCGCCAGCCGCCCGGCCGTGCTGGCCGCGGTCGACTCGGTGCTCGCCCCCTACGGCGGCGTCGGCGCCGTCGGGCGCGACCGGCAGCCGTCGCACCGGATCCTCGAGGGGGAGTTCCGGTCGCTGCGGGTGTTCGGGGTCACGCTGCCGCTGATCTTCCTCGCGGTGACGGTGTTCCTGCTGAACGTCGTCCTGGCGCGCCTCGTCGCCACGCAGCGCGGCGAGATCGCGGCGCTCAAGGCGTTCGGCTACACCGACCGCGAGGTGGGCGTGCACTTCCTCGGCTTCGCCGCGGCGGCGGTGGGGGTGGGGGCGCTGCTCGGGATCGCGTCGGGCGTCTGGCTGGGCGGCGCGTACACGGGGCTGTACGGGCGGCTGTTCCGCATCCCCGACCTGCGCTTCGCCCTCGACGCGCGGTCGGCGGCGGCGGCGGTCGCGGCGAGCGGCGTCGCGGCGTTCGCCGGCGCCTTCGCGGCGGTGCGCGGGGCGGTCCGCCTCCCGCCCGCCGAGGCGCTGCGCCCGGAGGCGCCCGAGCGCTACCGCCCGCTGCTGCTCGAGCGGCTCGGCCTCGGCGGCGCGCTCTCGCCCTCGGCGCGCATGGTGCTGCGCCACGTCGAGCGGCGGCCGGCGCGCGCCGCGTCGACCGTCGTGGGCGTCGCGCTGGCGCTCGCGCTGCTCGCGGGCACCATGTCGCTGTTCGACGCCGCGTTCCGGATGGTGGACCTGCAGTTCCGCATCGCGCAGCGCGAGGACGTGGCGGTGAGCTTCAACCGCGCCCGCCCCGCCGCCGCCGTGGGCGAGCTGGCGCGGATCCCCGGCGTGCTGCTGGCGGAGGGGTTCCGCGCCGCCCCCGTGCGCGTGCGGCGCGGCGCCGTCGTCCGCAGCACGCTCGTGACCGGGCTGCCGCGCGGCGCGACGCTGCACCGCGTCGTCGACCAGCGCGGCGCCGTGTTCGACGTGCCCCCGGCCGGCGCCGTCGTCGGCACCGCGTTCGCCGCGCTGCTCGGCGTCGGGCGCGGCGACACGCTGCGCCTGGAGCTGGTCGAGCGCGGCGGGGCCGTGCGGCACGTGCCGGTGGTCGGGCTGGCGGACGAGCTGTTCGGCCAGAACGTCTACATGGACGGGGCGGCGCTCGCCCGGCTGCTCGGCGAGGCGCCGCGGGTGAACGGGGCCTGGCTGCGCGTCGACCCGGCGCGCCAGGACGACGTGCTGGCGCGGCTCAAGGGGGTGCCCTCGGTCGCCGGCGCCTCGTCGCGGCAGGCGCTGATCGAGGCGTGGGACCGCCAGATGCTCGAGAACATCCGCATCTCGGGCACGCTCGCCGTCACCTGCGCGGTCGTGATCGCGCTCGGCGCCGTCTACAACGGCGCCCGCATCGCGCTCTCCGAGCGGGGGCGCGAGTTGGCGAGCCTGCGCGTGCTGGGCTTCCGGCGCGCGGAGGTGGCGGCGCTGCTCTTCGGCGAGCAGGGCGCGCTCACCGCGGCCGCGATTCCGCTCGGCGTCGTCCTCGGTGTCGCGCTGACGACGTTCATCGCGCACGCCTTCGTCTCCGAGGACCAGCGCTTCCCGGTGGTGCTCGCCGCGCGCACGATCGTCGGCGCGATCGGCGTGATCCTGATCGCCGCGGTGCTCGCCGGGCTGTTACTGCGCCGCCGGCTGAATCGGATGGACCTGATCGCCGTGCTCAAGACCCGAGAGTGAGGAGGGCGCATGTCCGCCAGGACGAGACTCACGCAGTTCCTCTCGCCGGCGCGGCTGACGCTCGCCGGCGTGGGCGTCGCAGTGGTCGCGGGTGTCGCGGCCGCGCTGCGCCCCGACGCGATCGAGGTCGAGACGGCGCCCGCCGCCCGCGCCCCGATGCGCGTGACGGTCGACGCGGAGGGGCGCACGCGCGTGCGGGACCGCTTCGTGGTCGCCGCCCCGGTGGCCGGGCGCCTCGAGCGGGTGCGGCTGGCGGAGGGGGACGCGGTGCGCGCCGGGGACGTGGTCGCGCGCATCGCGCCGGCGCCGCTCGACGAGCCGACGGCGCGGCAGGCGCTCGCACGCCTGGCGGCCGCGCGGGCGCAGGCCGCCGGGGCGGGGGACCGCCTCGGGGTGGCCGCGGCGGCCGACGCGCAGGCGCGCCGCGACGTCGCGCGGACGCGGCGCCTGGTGGAGGCGGGGGCCGCCGCGCCGCGCGCGCTGGAGGAGGCGGAGCTGGCGGCGCGGGCGCGCGCCGGCGAGCTGGCGGCGGCGCGTGCGCAGCTCACGGCGGCGCGCGCCGAGGTCGCGCAGGCGGCGGCGGTCGTCCCGGTGGAGCGCGGCGGCGCGGGCGGGACGGTGGTCGTGCGCGCCCCCGCCGCGGGGCGGGTGCTCCGACTGGCCGAGCCGAGCGAGCGGGTGGTCGCGACGGGTGCGGCGATCGCCGAGTTGGCGGACACCCGTGGGCTCGAGGTCACCGCCGACGTCCTCTCGACCGACGCCGCGCGCGTGCGCCCCGGGATGTCGGTGCTGCTGGAGGGGTGGGGCGGGCCGCAGCCGTTGCGCGGGCGGGTGCGCCTCGTCGAGCCCGCGGCGGTCACGCGCGTCTCCGCGCTCGGCGTGGAGGAGCAGCGCGTCGACGTCGTGATCGACGTGACGGCTCCGCCGGCGGCGCTCGGCGACGGCTACCGGGTCGACGCGCGGATCGTGGTGTGGGAGCGCGGGGACGTCCTGACCGTGCCGGCCGCGGCGCTGGTGCGCGATGGGGCCGGGTGGGCGGCGTTCGTCGTGCGCGACGGGCGCGCGCGCCGGCAGCCGCTGGCGATCGGCGAGCTGGGGGGCGGCGGCGCGCAGGTGCTCGGCGGCGTGCGGGCGGGCGAGCGGGTCGTCGCGTTCCCGTCGGACAAGATCCGCGACGGCGTCCGCGTGGCGGCGCCGTGACCGGCGCGCGTCGCGTCGTCTCGCCGCGGCGTCTACGACGCGGGCGTCTGCGTCGCGACGAGGAGGAGCACGGCGAGCAGCAGGAAGCCCAGCACCGCCGTCACCCCGTACACCGTCGACGCGGCGATCGGGCTCCGGCGGTGCGACGCCTGGTCGAGCAGCGCCGCGATGCGCGCGAACTGGCGGGCGCCGTACACGACCAGTCCGAGCCCGAACAGCACGTAGCCGGCGCCGAGCAGCAGCGCCGCCTGCGCGGCCCGCGAGGAGGCCGGCACGAGGTGCGCCACCGCCACGCCGCCGGCGGCGACCGAGAGCCCGGTGCGCACCCACGCCGCGAAGGTGCGCTCGTTGGCGAGGTGCGTGCGGTCGTACGCCAGCTGGTCGCGCGGCTCCGTCGGCGGGGCCGCCAGCGTGAGGCGCGGGCTCATCGCTCCTCCTCCGGCGCGAGGTCGGCGAGCGCGACGCCGGTGGTGGTCCGGACTCCCGCGGCCACGGCGCGGGCGAGCGCCGCGCGGTCCGCCCGCACCGTGTCCACGCCCGCCGCCGCGAGCACGCGGCGAGCGCCGCCCGGGGTCGCGCGCCCCAGGCCGTAGACGTCCGGGTACACCCAGAGCGTGTCGCGCCGCACCTCGACGACCTCGTAGCGCAGCGTCACGGGCACCGGCCGCCGGACCGCGAGCCGCACCGGGCGGGTCGAGTCGGCGAGCGCGGCGTCGACGACCGAGTCCGGCACCTCCGGCAGCGCGCGCCGGTGCACCAGCCGCGCGAGCGCGACGGCGTCCGCGTTGGCGAGGCGCACGCAGGCGTGCGAGGTCGCGCGGCCGAGGCTCCCCACGAGCGGCGTGCCGTGCAGGAACACGAGCTCCGTGACGCGCAGCTTCACCCGCCCCATCGGGTTGTCGGGGCCGGGCGGCGTGACCCGCGCGTCGCGCGCCCAGTCGCTGGGCGGCGGCACCCACCACGGGTTCCACACGACCTCGCGCACGCGGAAGACGCCGCGCGGCGTCGGGTAGCGGCGCGTGCCGACGGCGACCCGGTACGACCAGGTCGAGTCGCCGTCGCGCACGTCGAGGCGGTACGCGGGGATGTTGACCGCGACCGCGAGCGCGGGCACCGAGTCGGGCGTCGCCACGTCAGTCCGCGAGCGTGAGCACGGTCTGCCCGCGCGCGTCCTCCACCACGAGCGTCCGGTCCCGCCGCGCGTCCTGCGCCACGATCTCGATGGTGCGGACGTGCGAGACGACGTGCGTCAGGTGCCGCACCGCCTCCGGCCCCGCCGCGAACATGAGCTCGAGCCGGCGGTCCTTCGGGTCGAAGGCCGCGCCGAGGAACCGGTACCCGTCGGCGCCGAGCGCGAAGTGGTCGACGTCCGGGCCGGCGACCTCGAGCCGCGCGGGGCGGAGCTGGTTGCGCCGCGTGAAGGCGTCGAGCGCGCCCGGCCACTCGTCGGGGTCCACGAGCGCGACCTGCCCGGCGACCCGCAGCTCGAGGCGCACGCGCTCGGCGGCCGGGGGGGTGGGCGCGACCAGCACGCTGCACTCGGCGCGGCGGAGCGCGCTCGTCGCCACGCTGCCGACGACCAGCCGCTCGACCCACCCCGGCCCGTGGGTGCCGACGGCCACCAGCTCGGCCTGTCGGTCGCGCGCCACGGCCAGCAGCTCGGTGGGCACGTCGCCGGTCCGCACGAGCGTCTCGAGCGCCACGTCGTCGCGCAGGTACGGGCGCAGCAGCTCGCGCAGGCGCGCGTACATCGCGCCGACGCTCGCGTCGTACTCGGCCGTCCACGACGCCGGCAGCGGCAGCCGGTTCTCCACCGCGCCGCGCACGTGCACCAGCGTGAGACTTCCGCGCTCGCCGGGCGCCGGGGCGAGCAGCGCGAGCGCCGTGCGCGCGGCGATGACGCTGGCCGCGCCGAAGTCGACGCCGGCGACCGCGCGCCGCGGCGCCGCGCTCTGCCCGGGGGCGACCGCCAGCACCGGCACGCCCGCCCGCCGCATCACCTGCAGCGACACCTCGTCGCCGACCACGCGGTCAAGCAGGCGGTGGCTGCCGGTGCCGACGACGATCAGTCCGGCGCGTCGCTCGCGCGCCAGCTCGGCGAGCGCGCGCCCCGGGCTCCCCTCGCGGACCTCCAGGTGCCACCCGGCGCGCGAGCCGAGGATCGGCTCGAGGCGCGCGGCCACGCGGTTGATCAGATCGGCCTTGCGGTCGGCCTCGAACTCCGGCGGGAGCAGGAGCGGCGCGTCGACCATCGGATACACGGGCGGCGGCGGGAGCACCGCGGCGACCTCGAGCCGCGCCCCGAGCCGCTCGGCGAGCCGGCGGGCCGTCACCGCGGCCGCGTCGCTGCGGGGGCGCCCGTCGCAGCCGAGGAGCAGCGGCCCCTGGATGGGGCGGAGCTCGAGGCCGGGGTGCAGGGGCGCCGTGGTGGCGTGCGCGGTGGTCGACATGGGAACCTCCAGGAAGTCGGGGTCACGCGTTGCGGGGGGCGGGGGGCGCGCCGGGCGGGGGCGGCACGACCAGCAGCGACCGCCCGCCGGCGCGCGCCAGATCCGTCGCGACGCTCCCGGCGAGCGCGCGGTCGAGCCAGTCGTAGCGACGGCTGCCGACGGCGAGCAGCTCCGCCCCGGCGCGCCCGGCGACGTCGCGGAGCGCGTCGGCGACGCACGCGTACGAGTGCGCGGTCCGGCGCACGCGGTGCACGGCGACGTTCGCCGGCGCCGCGAGGTCGGTGGCCAGCGCGTCGAGCGCCGCCCCGACGTCGGCGTGCAAGTCGCCGGGCTCCCACGCGTCGCGCGCCCGGTCCTGGTCGACGTGCACCAGCAGGAGCGTCCCGCCCGGCCGCAGGAGCGTCAGCGCGCGTGCCGCCGCCACCCGCGACGCCGGCGAGAGGTCGACGCCGACGACGGCGCACCGCGCCAGCCCCTCGAGCCCGGGCGCCACGCCGAGCACGGGGCAGTGCGCGCCGCGCATGACGTGCAGGGTGGTCTCGTCGCGCGTCAGCCGGTCGACGCGCGCGTGGCGCCGGAGCCCCAGCACGACGAGTGCGGCGTCGAGGTGGGCCGCCGTCCGGACGATCGCGCCGGCCGGGACGCCCACGCTGGCGTGCACCGGCCACGCCACCGCCGCGCCGACGCGGCGGCGCATCAGCTCGCGGACCTCGCGCTCCTCGGCGTGGCGCGGCGCGTCGCCGATCAACGCCTCCGCGGCGGCGATCAGCCCCGGCAGCACCGAGGGGACGGGGAGCGCGCGCGTGTCGTACACCCGCACCACGTGCGGGCGGGCGCCGCGCCGTTCGGCCAGCGCCAGCGCCACCCGCGCGGGGGGCGACGCCTCCTGGCGCGGGTCGTCGCCCAGCACCACGACGCGGCCGGCCAGCCAGTCGCTGCGGACGGCGTCCGTGAACGCGGGCGGGGCAGGCGTCGGGCGCGTGCTACTCATGGCGTCTCTCCGCGGCTCTCCTCGTGCCGCGGCGCCTCGTGGCGCCGCGGGGACACCGCACGGTGCGACGCGCGGCGGCGCACCGGCGTCGGACGCCGCCCGGCGGCGTGTCGGCGTTGTCCGCGCCCACGCGTCGGCGGCCCCGCCGATCAGGGCGCGGCCGCCGAGGGGGACGGCGGCGCGTGCGCCGTGGCGAAGGTCAGCAGCGTCTGCCCGCCGCCGTGCTCGAGGCGGAGCGCCACGTCGCGGCCCGCCGCGTCGGCGTGCACCGCGACCCCCTGGACGTCCGGGATCGTGCGCGTCAGGTGCGCCGTCCGGGAGGCGTCGCGGCCGCTGCCGAGCATCAGCGCGACCCGGCCGTCGCCGCGGTCGTAGCTCGCCCCGAGCAGCGTGTAGCCGTGGACCTGCGCCTGCGCGCCGAGCGCCGGGTCGTCCTCCTCGAGCGTCGCGCCGCGGCCGCGGTTGCGCCGCGTGAACTCGTCGAGCAGCGCCGCCCACTCCTCGGGTCGGCGGCTCTCGCTGGTGCCGGTGAGGGCGCGCTCGGCGGCCTCGCGCTCGACCGGGGTGGGCTCGGGCGTGACGAGCACCGCCACGTGCGACCGCCGCAGCAGCTGCGTCGTCGTCCGCCCCGTCAGCAATCGGGTCAGGAGCCCGAGGCCGCGCCGCCCGGCGGCCACGAGGTCCGCGCCGTGCTTGCGGGCGACGGCGAGCAGCGCCTCCGCGGGCGCCCCCTGCCGGGACAGCGGCAGGATCGTGACGTCGCGCGGCGTGTCGAGCAGCGCCGCGGCGACGCGCGCCAGCCGGTCGGGCAGCGCGCGCTCGTAGGCGTCGTCGGCCGCCGCGAGCTCCGGCACCTCCAGTGCCGTGCGCGACCAGGCGTGCACCAGGTACAGCGTGCCGCCCTCGTCCAGCAGGGCGAGCGCGGCGCGCGCCGCCTTGACGCTCGCGGCGCTGAAGTCCGTCCCCGCCACCGCCACGCGCGCCGGCAGGCGGGGGAGCTCGTCGCCGACCGCGAGCACGGGGACCGCGGCGCGCTGCACGGTGCGCAGCACCACCTCGCCGCCCAGCAGGCGCGCGGCCAGGTCGTGGCGCCCGATGCCGACGACGACGAGCGCCGCGCCGTGACGGCGCGCCGCCTCGGCGATGGCGTGCGACGGCTCGTCGAGCACGACCTCGACGGGCCAGCCGGAGGGCGCGCCGGCGACCTCGTGCAGCAGCGCCGACACGCGGTCGCGCCGGCGTGCCAGCAGCGTCGGCACGAGGTCGACCTCGGGGCGCCAGGCGGGAGTGAGGCCGAGCCCCGGCAACCCCGGCGTGGGCAGCTCGACGGCGGACACGACGTGTACGGCGGCGCCGCCGCGGGCCGCGAGCCCGGACGCGACGGCGGCGGCGCGCACGCCGTCCGCGCCGTCGGTAGCGACGACGATGGGGCCGAGCGGCGCGCGGTGGGGCGCGGCGAAGGGGGCGTGCCCGGGGGCGGACGAAGCGGCGGTGCGCATGGCGGCGGGGAGTGTGGTAGCCTCGACGTGCGTCACGCCGGCGCCGTCGAGGCGGTCTTCGGAAACGCGTCCGTGACGCAGGTCCGTTCGACGATGCGCAGCGGTCCGGCGGCGCGATGTCGGACGTCGGAGGGCACGGTGGCCGGGGCTCACTCGCGCGCCCGCGGCGCGTCCCGTCGCGCGGGGCGCAGGTCGAGCGGATGGTCCACCGGGCGGGCGCGCACGGCTTCCGCCGGTCGCACGCTGAGCACCCACGCGTCGTCGGCCGCGGTCGTGGCCGCGCCGAGGTGGGCCTCGAAGACCACGGTGCCGTTGTCGAGCGACTCGGTGCTCCACATCCGTTCGACGCCGGCGCCGACACCGGGCGGCGCGGCGAACGGCTGGAGCTCGACGATGACGTCGACCGGTGCGAGCCCGCCGAGGCGCACCGCCGCGCGCACGCGGCGACCGCAGGGCGTCGGCGCGACCTCAGTGTGGACGACGTGGACCTGCGGCCAGGTGGCCTCGGCGCGGGCGTACCACCAGCGACGGCGCGTCGCGTCGTCGAGCGATTCGGGGTGCGACATGGGACCTCCGGTGACGGCGGGGCGGCCGCCGCGCGGATGCCCCGCGGCGCTCGCCCCCCGGAGCATGCGGCGGCCGGCGCGCCGGCGCTGTCGGCCGATCCCCGTCAGGCGCGAGCGCGGGCGGCGTCGGGAGTGGCGACGGGCGGCGCCGGTCGCGGGCACAGCAGCACCGGCGCCGGCACCGTGCGCAGCACCCGGTCGGCGAGCGTGGCGACCGCGCGCGGGACGTGGGGCGCCCGCCACGGGTTGGCGAGCGCGATCAGACTCGCCCGCGTCTCCTCGGCGCAGGTCGCGATCGCCGCCTGCGCGGAGTCCTCGTATCGGACGACGGCGCGTGCCCGGCCGTCGTCGGGGAAGTGGCGCGCGAGCAGCCGCGCGACGTGCGACTCGGCGAGCGCCCGCCGTCCGCTCGCCTCGCGGACGCGCTGGGAGGCGGTGGCCAGCGCCCGGATGGCGGGGGGCAGCGGCGTCACGACGTGCAGGAGCGTGACCTCGGCCGTCGCGTGGCCGAGCAGACGGCGCACGGCGGCGAGCACCTCGTCGTCGGCCGCGGTCCCCTCGAGCGCCACGAGCACGCGGCGCAGCCCGCGCCCGTAGGCCGCCTCGGCGGGCGTTCTCGGGAGCCACGGGTCGGGCGGACGCATGACGAGCACGGGGCAGGCGAGCCGGCGCAGCAGCCGCTCGGCGACCGTGCCCAGCCAGAAGCGGCTCGCCCCCTGGCCGTGGGTCGTCATCGCGACCAGCGCCGGGTCGACGCGGGCGGCGCGTCGCGCGATGGCGCGCGCGGGGTCGCCGCGCAGCACGGCCGTGGCGACGGGTGCGGCGCGCGGGTCGCGGCCGACCAGCGTCGCGGTGTGGCCCAGGTAGCGGGCGAGCAGGCGGCGCGCCGCGCGGTCGACGCCGCGCGCCAGGTTGCCCAGGTCGTCCAGCGCGCTCTCGGCGGCGGCCGGGAGGTCGACGCCGCGGTGCACGCCGACGAGTTCGACCCGCGCCGCCAGCCGCGCGGCGAGTCGTAGCGCGGGCGGCAGCGCGTGCTCGGCCGACGCCGAGCCGTCGAGGGGGACGAGGACGGTCCGCATGGCGGGGGCGCTAGGGGTGGGACGGCCGACGGGACGGCGGTGGCATGCGGCGGCGCAGAGGTGCGGCCGATCCGCCGCCCCCGCCGTCAGGCGTCGGCGGACAGACGGCGCGCGGCCCGCAGGCGAACGTGCCCGCGAGACCGACGGGGAGGACCCATGCGGACGGACGGTGCGACGCAGACGCGCGCCTCGCGCGCGGACCACGAACCCCGGCGCGCCGGCGCGCGTCCGGCGATCCGCGAGCTGACGCGCGCCGAGTGCGACGCGCTGCTCGCCCGCCAGTCGGTGGCGCGGCTCGCCTACACGTTCCACGACCGGGTGTCGATCGCGCCGATCCACTACGTCTACGAGGACGGCTGGCTGGTCGGGCGGACGTCCGTGGGACGCAAGACGTGGTCGCTGGCGCACCACCCCTGGGTCGCGCTGGAGGTCGACGAGGTGCGGGGGGCGTTCGACTGGGACAGCGTGGTCGTCCACGGGACGTTCTACGCGCTGCGCCGCTCGGGGACGGGGGCGGACCGCGCCAGCTGGGAGCGCGCGGTCGCGCTCCTGCGGCGCCTCGTCCCCGAGACGTTGGACGAGGATGACCCCGTGCCGTTCCGCGACGTCGTGTTCCACGTGCACGTCGACGCGGTGACCGGCCGCTCCGCGCGGCCCGTCGCGGCCGCGGCGCCGTGACGTCGGCTGACCGCGCCGTCGGACTCACGCCGCCGTGGGCGGCCAGTCGCGCAGGATCGCGTCGAGGTCGAGCGTATGCGCCAGGAAGCACGAGTGGCCGTGGCCGGCGAGCACGCGCACCGTCGCGTGCGGGACGAGCGAGGCCATCAGCTCCGCCTGCGCCACCGACGGGACGAGGTGGTCGCGGTCGGCCGCGAGGAAGAGCGTCGGGGCGCGCAGCGCGGTGAGCCGCGCGCGCAGGTCGTAGCGGGTGAGGATGCGCAACCGGTTGAGGTACCCGTGACGAGTCGTGCCCGCGGTGAGCCGCAGGAAGCGGGCGATCTCCGCCCGGTGCGTGTGGCGCGAGTGCAGGCGGAAGGCGGTCAGCCGCCGCACCAGCCGCATGGCGCCCCAGGGCATCAGCCCGATCGCGCGGATCGCGAGGTGGAGCCGGTGCTGCGGCCGGAAGTACGGGAAGGAGTTGAGCACCACGAGCGCGCGCACCCGCTCGGGGTGCGCGAGGGCGAAGCTCATCGCGAGGGCGCCCCCGAACGACTCGGCGACGAGCACGGCCCGCGCGCCGTCGGGCGCGACGGCCCGCAGCACGTCCGCGAGGTCGGCGACGAGCGTCTCCATCGTGTCGGCGGCGTCGCGGAGCGCGTAGGTGGCCACGCGGAACCGCCGCGCGAGCACGGGCGCCTGTCGGTAGAAGAGCTGTCCCGTGCCGTCCATCCCCGGGACGTAGACCAGCGGCGGACCCTCGCCGTCGACGCGCAGCCGGGCGTCGTAGGCGGCGTCGGCGACCGCCGGCGCGGGCCGCGTCAGGGGGCGACCGACGCCACGGGGCGGCGGCTCCGGGTCGCGTGGGCGGTCCTCTCGCTGTTCGCCGTCCTGAGCGTCGCGCTCGGGCTGGCCGTGCTCCCGGCGGTCGCCTTCTGGTCGTGGCACTTCCGCCAGGTCACCGCCGAGCCGTGGGCGCGGGTGGTCGTCCTCGCCATGGCGTTCGTCCCCGCCTACCTGCTCTTCGCGGTCGGCCTCATGGCGTACGCGGCGGCCGCCACGCGCCTGCTGGGCTGGCGCACGCCGCCCCACGTCGAGACGCCGATCGCGGCCTACGAGTGGCCGCTCCTCGACTGGGGGCGCTACCTCGTCACGATCCACGTCGTGCGCGTCTTCGCCGGCGTGGTCTTCCGCGCGACCCCGCTCTGGACGCTGTACCTGCGGCTCAACGGCGCCCGGATCGGACGCGGCGTGTGGGTGAACAGTCTCGCGTTGATGGACCACAATCTCCTCGAGATCGGCGACGGGGCCGTGATCGGGTCGGACGCGCACGTGTCGGCCCACATCGTGGAGGCGGGCGTCCTGAAGACGGCGCCGGTCCGGGTGGGACGCGGCGCGACGGTCGGCATCGGGAGCGTCGTCGAGATCGGGGCCGAGATCGGCGACGGCGCGCAGGTCGGGGCGTTGAGCGTCGTGCCCAAGCACGCGCGCCTCGAGTCGGGCGCCGTCTTCGCCGGCGCGCCGGTCCGCCGGCTGTCGCCGCCGCCCGCCGGGGCGTAGCGACGTGATACGCCGCGGCGCCCGCCGCCGGCGTCGGACGAAGCCGGACGCGGCGCGCGCGGTCGTCCGACGGCGCGCGCCGACCCGCCCGCCGAGCTTCCGGCATCGACTCACCGCACCCGGAGCAGCGCATGACGACCGCCGTGCAACCCGCCCCGAACCTCGCGACCGCGCCGCCGGCCGCCGCCCGCCCCTACGTCCGCTGGTTCGCCGACCTGACGCGCGCCGACGCGCCGATCGCCGGCGGCAAGGGCGCGAACCTCGGCGAGATGACGCGCGCCGGCCTGCCGGTGCCGCCGGGCTTCGTGGTCACCGTCGACGCGTACCGCCGCTTCGCCGACGAGAGCGGGCTGGCGGCGCAGGTCGCGGCCCGGCTCGAGACGCTCGACGTCGACGACCCCGACCAGCTCCGCGCGACGTCCGACGGGCTCCAGCGCCTCGTCCGCGCCACCCCGATCCCGGACGACGTCCACGACGCGATCCTCGGCGCGTACGCCGAGCTGGCGCGCGCGGAGGACGCGTTCGTGGCGGTGCGCTCCTCCGGCACGGTGGAGGACAGCGGCGAGCGGTCGTTCGCCGGCATGTTCCAGAGCACGCTCAACGTCCGCGGCGCCGACGCGGTGCTGCGGGCGGTGAAAGACTGCTGGGCCTCCGGGTTCACCGCCCGCCTCCTCTTCTACCGCGCCAAGCAGGCGATCGCCGGCGAGGTCCCGGTGGCCGCGGTCGTGCAGCGCATGGTGAACGCCGAGCGGTCGGGGGTCGTGTTCACCGCGAACCCCGCGACCAACGACCGCTCGCAGATCGTGATCGAGGGGGCGTGGGGGCTGGGCGAGGTGGTCGTGCTCGGCGAGGTGACGCCCGACCACTACGAGGTCGACAAGGCGACCCTCGCGATCGTGCGCAAGACCGTGGCGACGAAGGCGTTCCGGCTCGGGCGCGACGCGCGCACGGGCGAGACGGTGCGGCTGCCGCTCGACGAGGAGACCGCGGGGGCGCCCGTCCTCTCCGACGACGAGGTACGCGCGGTCGCCGAGCTGGCGCGCCGCGACGAGGCGCACTACGGCACGCCGCAGGACGCGGAGTGGGCGATCGAGGGGGGGCGCGTCTACCTCGTGCAGACGCGCCCGATCACGACGCTCGTCGAGAAGTCCGGCGACGGCGCCGGCGGGGAGCTGCTCCACGGGCTCGGCGCGAGCCCGGGGACGGCTTCGGGCCCCGTCCGCGTGCTCGCGTCGCCCGACCAGGGCGGCGAGCTGCGCGCCGGCGAGGTGCTCGCCGCGGCGATGACCTCGCCCGACTGGGTGCCGGTCATGCGGCGTGCGGCGGCCGTGGTGACCGACGCCGGCGGGATGACCTCGCACGCCGCCATCGTCTCGCGCGAGCTGGGCATCCCGTGCGTCGTCGGGACCCGCTCGGCCACGACGGCCCTCCGCACCGGGCAGGTAGTCACGGTCGACGGCCGCCTCGGCACCGTGGTCGCCGGCGCGCGTGCGGGCGCCGCCGCGGCCGACCGCCCAGAGGCCGCGGGGCGACCGACCGGCGATCGCGGGACGGTGCGGGCGGCGCCGGTCACCGCGACCCGCCTCTACGTCAACCTCGGCGAGCCGGAGCTGGCGGAGGCCGTCGCCCGCCTGGACGTCGACGGCGTCGGGCTGTTGCGCGCCGAGTTCATGCTGCTGTCCGCCCTCGACCGCACCCACCCGCGCGTGCTGCTGAACGAGGGGCGGGGGGACGAGCTGGTGGCGCGCATGGCGGCCGCGCTGGAGCGCTTCGCCGCGGCGTTCCACCCGCGCCCCGTCGTCTACCGCGCGACCGACTTCCGGTCCAACGAGTTCCGCGGCCTCCGCGGCGGCGACGCGATCGAGCCGCGCGAGGAGAACCCGATGATCGGCTACCGCGGGTGCTTCCGCTACACGCGGGAGCCCGACCTCTTCGCGCTCGAGCTGCGGGCGCTGAAGCGGGTGCGCGAGCGGTGGAACAACCTGCACCTGATGATCCCCTTCGTGCGCACCGGGAGCGAGCTCCGCGCCTGCACGCGGCTGGTCGACGAGAGCGGGCTCACCGCCGGCGTGGGGTTCCGCCTGTGGGTGATGGCCGAGGTGCCGTCGGTGGTCTCGTGGCTGGAGGAGTACGTGCGGCTCGGCGTGAGCGGCGTCTCGATCGGGTCGAACGACCTGACGCAGCTCGTGCTCGGCGTGGACCGGGACAGCGCGCTGGTGGCGTCCCTCTACGACGAGCGCGACCGCGCCGTGCAGGACGCCGTGCGCGCGATCGTGCGCGAGTGCCGCCGGCTGGGCGTCACCTGCTCGATCTGCGGGCAGGCGCCGAGCGTGTACCCCGAGTACGCCGAGTTCCTGGTGCGCTGCGGCGTGGACTCGATCTCGGTCAACCCGGACGCCGTGGACGCCACGCGGCGCAACGTCGCCGCCGCCGAGCAGCGGCTCGTGCTCGACGCCGTGCGCGACCGGGGCGGCGCGGCGATCCGGTGAGGGTGACCGGCTGCCGGCGTGCGTGGCGCACGACCAACGACTGCGGAGAGACGATGCCCCCACGCCGCATCCTCGTCGTGTACGGCACGGCACACGGGGTCGACCGGCTGGGCCGGACGCTCGCCGGGCTGGCGGCGGAGCGCGTCGACCTCGTCCTGCTGGACCGCTCGCTCCACGACGCGGAGCGGTTCGACGGCGTGCGGGCCGCGCGCGCGGCCGCCGAGCGCGCCGCGCGCGCGCGCGACGAGGTGTTGGGGGTGGTGTCGCACGACCTGCGCACCCCGCTGGGGACGATCGCGATGTGCGCGCGCGCGCTGCGCGACCCCGACGCCGACCGGGCGGAGCTCTCCGACGTGATCGCACGCTCCGCCGACTGGTCGCTGCGCGTCATCCGCGACCTGCTCGACGTGACGGCGATCGAGGCCGGGCGGCTCGCGCTCCGCCCCGAGCCGATGGCGCCGGACGCGATCGTCGAGGCGGTCGAGGCGCTGTTCGCGCCGCTGGCGGCGGCGGAGGGCGTCGAGCTCGCCCGCGAGCACGGCGGCGCGCCGCGGTGGGTGGACGTCGACGTCGACCGGCTGGTACAGGCGCTCGGCAACCTGGTCGTCAACGCGATCACGTTCACGCCGCGCGGCGGTCGCGTCACGGTCGCGGCGGGGGTGGACGGCGGCGGGGCGCCGACCTTCCGCGTGTCCGACACCGGGCGCGGGATCGCCCCCGACCACCTGCCGCACCTGTTCGATCGCACCTGGCAGGCGCGGACCACCGGGCGGGGTGGGGTCGGCCTCGGCCTGGCGATCGCGAAGGGGATCGTCGAGGCGCACGGCGGCACGATCGCCGTCGAGAGCGCCCCGGGCCTGGGGACCCGGTTCACGTGCACGATCCCCGCCGGGGCGACGGGGATGACCTGATCCGACCGCGGCGACTAGCGGTGCAGCAGCCCGATCTCGAGCGCGAAGCGGATGTACTCGGTGCGGTGGCGCAGGCCGAGCTTCTCCTCGATCCGCTGCTTGTACGTCTCGACCGTCTTGTTGCTGATGCCGAGCCGCCGCCCGATCTCGGCGCCGCCGAATCCGTCGGCGGTGAGCTGCAGCACCGTGCGCTCCCGCTCGCTCAGGGCGTCGAACGCGGCCCGGCGCTGCGACTCGGGGGACTGCGGCCGCAGGCGCTGGTGCGTGGCCAGCAGGCGCGCGACGCGGGGGCGCACGTAGACGTCGCCCGACGCCACGACGCGGATGGCCTCGACCAGCTCCCGCTCGGCCGCCTCCTTGGTGAGGTAGCCGCTCGCGCCGGCGTCGAGGAGGGGGAGGAGGCGATCCTCCTCGGGGTGCATCGAGAGGATCAGGACGCGCGTGGGCGACCCGCGCTCCGCGAGCGCCCTGGTGGCGGTGACGCCGTCCCCCCCGGGCATGTCGAGATCGAGCACGAGGACGTCCGGGGCGAGGCGCTCCACGAGGGCGACCGCCTCCGCTCCGTCCGCGGCCTCGCCGACGATCTCGAGGTCCTCCGCCTTGCGCAGCAGGACGCGCAATCCGGCCCGGAAGAGCGTGTGGTCGTCCGCCAGGACGACGCGGACGACCCGGTTGGCGACCGGCACGCCGCGCCTGGCGTACGGCCGTCCGGCGAGGGAGGCCCCGACGGCCGCCAGCTGGTCGGCGTCGTCCGACGGCGGGTGATCGGACGCGGGTGGGAGCTGGGACATGGCTGCAGGGTCCTCGGACGCGGCTGCAGGAACGAGCGTGGAACGGCGACTGATCGGGAACTTAGCACCGTCCCGCGGCGCCCCCGTCAGCCGTTCCCTGACGGCGGCATGCGCACCGGCGCCTCAGTCCGCGAAGGTGAGGACCGTGTGCCCGCGCGCGTCCTCGACGAGGAGCGCGCGGTCGCGCTCCGCCTCGTCCGCCACGAGCTGCAGCAGGCGCGCCCGCGTCACGCTGTGCGTCAGGCGCGCCGCCCCGCCGTCGCCGGCGCTCATCATGACCTCGATGCGCCCGTCGTGCCGGTCGAACGCGGCACCGTCGAATCGGTACCCGTCGCCGCCGGCGACGAACCCCGCCCCCGCCGGGCCGCTGACCTCGAGCCGCGCGCGGCGGCCGGCGTTGCGGCGCGTGAACGCGTCGAGGGCGCCCGCCCAGTCGGTCGCGTCGGCGAGCGAGACCTGCCCGATGATCCGGAGCTCGAGTCGCACCCGGTCGGCCGGAGCGGGCGCCGGGGCGACGAGCACCGTGCGCCCCGCCCGGCGGAGCGTCTCGGTGGCGACGCTCCCGACGAGCAACCGCTCCACCCACCCCGGCCCCTGCGTCCCCACCGCCACGAGCTCCGCGCCGACCTCGTCGGCGGCCTCCAGCAGCCGGTCGACCACCGGCCCCGTGCGCACCCGCGTCTCGATGGTGACGTCGGGTCGCGCGTGCGGGCGCAGCAGGTCGCGCAGCCGGGCGAACATCGCGCCGACGCTGGCGTCGTACTCGGCGGCCCAGGCCAGCGGGATCGGCAGGCGGTCCTCGACCGGCGACCGCACGTGGACGAGGGTGAGCTGCGCCGGCGCGTCGGCCCCGGCGTCGAGGAGCGCCAGCGCGGTCTCGGCCGCCCGGACGCTCGCGGCGCTGAAGTCGACCGCGACCACGGCACGGCGGATCGGGGCGGCGAGCTCGGGGGCGACGGCGAGCACCGGGGTCGACGCGTGGCGGACGACCTGGAGCGAGACCTCCTCCCCGAACAGCCGGTCGATCGCGCGGTGACCGCCGGTCCCCACGACGATCAGCGCCGCCTCTCGTTCGCGTGCGACGTCGGCGATGACGCGGGCGGGCGAGCCGTACCCCGTCTCCAGCGTCCAGCGCTCGGGCGCGCCGAGGACCGGCGCCAGTCGCGTGCGAACCCTGGCGGCGACCTCGTACTTGCGTTCGGCCTCGTACCCCGGCGGGAGCACGGGCGCCTCGTACGTGTAGGCGGGCAGCGGCACGAGCACCGCGAGCACGTGGACCGGGGCGCCGAGGCGCTCCGCCAGGAGGCGCGCCGCGACGGCCGGCGCGTCGGTCCGGGTGCGTCCGTCGGTCGCGAGGAGCACCGGGCCGTGCGTCGGACCGGCGGGGGCGTTCGCGTACTGGTGCGCGGCGGCAGAGCGGGTCGTCGACATGGGTCCTCCCGTCGGCTGAGCGTCGGTGCGAGCGTCGGTGCGAGCGTCGGTGCGAGCGTCGGTGCGAGCGTCGGTGCGAGCGTCGGTGCGAGCGTCGGTGCGAGCGTCGGTGCGAGCGTCGGTGCGAGCGTCGGTGCGAGCGTCGGTGGCGAGGCGGTTCGGAGGGCCGGCGGCCCTCGCCGCGCTCCGCGGCCGCGCGCGACCCCCGCTGGGGAAAGCGTACGACCGTTCGGGGCGCGCGGCTGTCGGGCGCAACGCTCCCCCGTGTCGGCGGACCTCCGACGCCAGGCGGGGGGCGCCGCGCGCCCCCTCGCTCAGGCGACCCGGCGCGCGCGGGCGAGGAGGTCGCCGACGTCGGCGGCGGGCGCGGGCCGCCCGAACAGGTAGCCCTGCCCGTACCGGCAGCCGAGGTCGCGGAGGACGTCGCGCTGCGCCGCGCTCTCGATCCCCTCCGCCACGCAGCGGATCCCCAGCGTGTCCGCGAGCGCGACGATGGCGCGGACGAGCGGCGCGCCGCGCGAGGGGTCGGTGACCGTGTCGACGAAGCTCTTATCGATCTTCAGCACGTCGACCGGCAGCCGTTGCAGGTAGCTGAGCGAGCTGTAGCCGGTGCCGAAGTCGTCGATGGCCAGGCGGACGCCGAGCGCCCGCAGCGAGGACAGCCGCCGGAGGGCCGCCTCGGCGTCGTACATCAGGACGCTCTCCGTGATCTCCAGCACCAGCGCGCGCGGGTCGAGGCCCGAGGCGTCGAGCGCCGCGCGCACGTCGTCGACGAGCGACGCGTGGTGCAGCTGCCGCCCGGAGACGTTCACCGTCACGCTGAGCGGCGGCGCGCCCGCCTGTGCGTCGGCGCGCCGGAGCCACGCCGCGCCGTCCGCGCACGCCTCGCGCAGCGCCCAGCGGCCGATCGGCACGATGAGTCCGGTCCGCTCCGCGACCGGGATGAAGTCGCCCGGCGACGCCGGCGTGTGCCCGCCGTGTCGCAGCCGGAGCAGGCACTCCGCGCCCGCCACGTCGCCGCTCGTCAGGTCGACGATCGGCTGGTACACGGCGCGGAGCTGGTCGGCGGCCAGGGCGCGGCGCAGGTCGCTCTCGATGGCGAGGTGACGCGCCGCCGCCTGGTGCATGGCGGCGGTGTAGACGGCGAACGTCCCCTTGCCGGCTCGCTTGGCGTCGTACATCGCCACGTCGGCGTTGCGCGCCACCTCGTCGAACGTCTCGCCGGCGACCGCGTGCGCGATCCCGATGCTCACGCCGAGCACGATCTCCGCGCCCACGAGGGGGACCGGACGCTCGAACGCGTCGAGGATGCGCCTGGCGACCACGGTCGCGTCGACCGTGGAGTCCGCGGACCAGAGCATGATCGCGAACTCGTCGCCCCCCAGCCGCGCGACGAGGTCGCACCCGCGCGTGGCGGTGAGCAGTCGCTGCGACACCTCGCAGAGCAGGCGGTCCCCCTCGGCGTGCCCGAGCGAGTCGTTGACCCGCTTGAACTCGTCGAGGTCGAGGAGCAGGAGTGCCACCGAGCCGGTCGCCTCGATCTGCGTCAGCGCCTCGCTCACCCGCGCGTCCAGGCGGCTGCGGTTGGCGAGGCCGGTGAGCGGGTCGTGGTCGGCGCGCCAGGCGAGCTCGCGCTCCATCGCGCGGCGCTCGGTGACGTCCTGGGCCATCGCCACGAAGCCGCGCGCCCCGTCGGGTCCCTCGAGACGCGAGACGGTGAGCTCGGCCAGCAGGTCGTGTCCGTCCCGGTGCCGCAGGCGCCGCTCGATCTGCACCTGGCTCTCGAGCCCCGCGGCGAGCCGGCTCAACGGCTCGCGCACCGCCCCCCCGGCGCCCGGCGGGGTGATCTCGTCCAGGCCCGTTCGCCGGAGCTCGTCGTCCGAGCGCCCGACGAGCCGCTGGAGCGCCCGGTTGGTCTCGACGAAGCGGCCGTCCTCCCCGTGCACCGCGATCCCGATCGCGGCGTGGTCGAAGATCGCCCGGAACCGGGCCGCGCTCGCACGCTCCGCCCGCCCGGCGGCGTGTACACGCTCCCCCATCATGCGGAACGCGTCGACGAGCGCCCGGATCTCCTCCGGCGCGGAGCGGGCGGCCGACGCGAGCGGCACGAGCGGCGCCGCCGCGTCGAACCCGCGGACGGCGGCCATGAGCTCGACCAGCGGCCGCGTGACCCGGCGCGCGAGCCGCAGGGCGAGCGCCACCGCGACCGCGCCGACCGCGCCGATCCCCGCGAGGACGAGGCGCAGGTGGCGGTCGCCCGCCGCACGCACCGCCGCCTTCGGCCGCACGACGACCACCCGCCAGCCGGTGGATGCGCTGGTCGACACCGCGGCGAGCAGTGGGCCCGCCCCGGCCCCGCCGTCGAGGGTGACCAGCCCGTCGGCCGTCCGCCCGAGCGCGGCCCCCAGCCGGGCGGCCCCGATCGACCGGAGCGGCGGCAGGTCGGGGAGCTGGTGGGAGTAGACGACCTGGCCGGCGCGGTCGAGGATGGCCAGCCCGGCCCTCGGCGACGCCGCGATGTGGCGGCGCAGCTCGGCGAATCGCGTGAGGTCGAGCGATCCCTCGAGCACCCCGTCCGGGCGGCCGTCGCGTCCCGGAACCGGGACGGCCACCGCCACGATCGGGTCCGACCCGAAGCCGCGGCCGACGAAGGCGTCCGAGACGTAGGGGGCATTCGTGGCCATCGGGACGCGGAAGTACGACCGGTCGCCGACGTTCGGCGTCCGGCCCCCGGGCGGGCTCCCGGGGGCGTGGTGCACCCGCACGTTGCCCCGCGCGTCGGTCACGAGCAGCGTGCGGAAACCGGGGAAGGCCTCGCGCACCCGTCGCAGGTGGCGCGCGACCTCCGCGGTGTCGGCTCCCTCGTCCGTCGCCGTGGCGGCCAGCAACGTCAGGGCGCGCTGGTGGGCGACGATGTGCTCGTCCGCGCGGTCGACCACCGTCGCCGCGCTGGTCCGGAGCTCGAACGCCGCCGCGTCGTCGAGCGACCGCACGAGGCGCGCGCCGGCCAGCCCGGCGAGGGCGAGCAGCGGCGCCGCCGCCGTCAGGACGACGCCGACGAGCAGCTGCGACCGAAGCGTCCGCGGGAGCACGGAGCGCACGAGCGATGCGGGAGGGGGCACGGGAGGCGACGGGTCGGCCGACGCGCGGCGTCCGTTGGGCGGGCGACCCAGGAGTCTCGGCCGCTCCCGGCCGCACCTTGAGCGTCGTGACGCCGGAGGCCAGCGGCGTCCGACGGCGCGGCGGGCCGCGGCATCGAGGGCCGGCGTGGCGGGACGCGGGGACGCCGGCTACCCTACGGGCAGGTCCCTCCCCGAACGCGCGGACGCCCCGCGTCACGCCGCCGCCGCGCCCTCCCTCCAAGCGCTGCTCGACGTCATGGGCGACCGCCCGACCCTCCCCGCGCTCGACGACGGCACCGCGGAGCGCTACCTGCGGTCGGCGGAGCTGCTCCACGGCGTGGTGTCGCTCGCCTCCGACGCCATCCTGACGGTGGACGCGGAGCAGCGCATCGTCCTGTTCAACCAGGGGGCGGAGGAGACCTTCGGCTACACGCCGGAGGAGGCCCTCGGGCAACCGCTCGACCTGCTGCTGCCGGCGCGCGTGCACGAGGCGCACCGGGCGGAGCACCTGCCGGCGTTCGCGCGGGGGCACGCGACCTCGCGCCGCATGGCCGAGCGCCGCGAGGTGCACGGCCGGCGGAAGAGCGGGGAGGAGTTCCCGGCGGAAGTCGCGATCTCGCGCAGCGCGGTCGACGGCCGGGTGTTCTACACCGCGATCGTGCGCGACGTGTCGGAGCGGCAACGCCTCATCGGGGAGCTGGCCCGCTCCAACGCGGAGCTGGAGCAGTTCGCGTACGTGGCCAGCCACGACCTGCAGGAGCCGCTGCGAATGGTGGCGAGCTACACGCAGTTGTTGGCCAAGCGGTACGGCGGGCAGCTCGACGAGCGCGCCGACCGGTACATCCGCTACGCCGTCGACGGCGCGCAGCGCATGCAGGCGCTCATCGACGACCTGCTCGCCCTCTCGCGGGTGGGGACGCACGGGCGCCCGTTCGGCGCCGTCGACGTCGGGGCGGTGCTGGACCGCGCGCTCGCGACCCTCCGCGGGCCGATCGCGGCGGCCGGCGCGGTGGTCCGCACCGGGCGGCTGCCGACGGTGCTCGGCGACGCGGGACAGCTCGAGCAGCTCTTCCAGAACCTGGTGGGGAACGCCGTCAAGTTCGCCGCGCCCGGCCGCGCGCCCGAGGTGTGGGTGGGCGCGACGCGCGAGGTCGGGCCCGGCCCGGTCGCCGAGTGGGCGTTCGCCGTCCGCGACAACGGGATCGGGTTCGACATGCGCCACGCCGACCGCGTCTTCGCCATGTTCCAGCGCCTGCACACGCGCGACGAGTACCCGGGGACCGGCATCGGGCTGGCGATCTGCCGGAAGATCGTCGAGCGGCACGGGGGCCGGATCTGGGTCGAGTCCGAGCCCGGGCTCGGCACCACCTTCTCGTTCACCCTCCAGGAGGCCCCGTGACCGGCGCGCCGCTCCGCCCCACGTCCGCCCGCGGCGCCTTCGACCGCGGCGCGACGCCGTTCGACGTGCTGCTGGTCGAGGACAACCCCGGCGACGTCGACCTGACGCGCGAGGCGCTCGAGGACGCGAAGATGTACATCCGGCTCAGCGTCGTGTCGGACGGCGAGCAGGCGCTCGCCTTCCTGCGGCGCGAGGGCGCGTACGCCGACGCGCCGCGCCCCGACCTGATCTTCCTCGACCTGAACCTCCCCAGGCTCGACGGCCGCGGCGTGCTGGCCGCGGTCAAGCAGGACCCCGACCTGCGCCGGATCCCGGTCGTGGTGCTCACCAGCTCGGCCGCCGAGCAGGACATCGTGCGCGCCTACGAGCTGAACGCGAACTGCTACGTGACCAAGCCGGTGGACCTCGAGCAGTTCATCACGGTGGTGCGGAGCGTCGAGCAGTTCTGGCTCACAGTGGTGAAGCTCCCGCAGCCCGAACCGAAGTGAGCGAGACCGTCGACCCGCCGGCGCCCCGCCCGCCCGCCGCGCCGCCCGCGCTGCGCGTGCTGCTGGTCGAGGACAACGCCGGCGACGCCGCGCTGGTGGCCGACCTGCTCGACGAGGCCGCGGAGGCGTTCGGCGGCGCGCCGCCGCTGGTGGAGCACGTGTGGCGGCTGTCGGACGGGTGCGCGGCGCTGACGGCGCGGCGGTTCGACGCGGTGCTGCTGGACCTGTCGCTTCCGGACGCGCACGGCCTCGAGACCGTCGAGCGGGTGTGCGCGGCGGCCCCGGACGTTCCGGTCGTCGTGATGACCGGCCTGGCCGACGACGCGGTGGCGGTCCGCGCGGTGCAGGCCGGGGCGCAGGACTACCTGGTGAAGGGGGCGGAGAGCGCCCGGACGGTCGCGCGCGCGCTGCGCTACGCGGTCGAGCGGCAGGGGCTCGTGCGCGGGCGCGCCGAGGCGCTGCGCCGCGAGCGGGAGGCGCGCGCCGCCGCCGAGACGCTGGCCCGCGACAACGCGCGGCTGCTGGAGGAGGCCCGCCGGGCGGTGCAGGCGCGCGACGACGTGCTCGGGATCGTGTCGCACGACCTGCGCGCCCCGCTCAGCACCGTGGCGATGACGGCGTCGGCGCTCCGCGACCAGCAGGACGCCGACCCGCAGGCTCTCGCCGCGATCCTCACGCGCGCCGCCGAATGGGCGCTGCGCATCGTGCGCGACCTGCTCGACGCGAGCGCGATCGACGCGGGGCGCCTCGCCATCGACCCCGAGCCCACGACCGCGGCCGCGGTGCTCGAGCAGGTGGCGGCGCTGGCCGAACCGGCGGCGGCCGAGCGCGACGTGCGCCTCGCCGTCGCCTGTGCGGCGGACGCGCGCTGGCTCGAGGCGGACGTCGACCGCCTGACGCAGGCGCTGGGGAACCTGGTGGCGAACGCGATCAAGTTCTCGCCGACCGGCGGGACGGTCACGCTCGCGGCGTCGCGCGAGCACGCCGCGCGCCCCGGCGTCGCGTTCCGCGTCGCGGACGAGGGGCCCGGCATCCCGCCCGAGCAGCTCCCGCACCTGTTCGACCGCTTCTGGCAGGCCCGCGCGACGCGGCGGGGCGGGGCGGGGCTCGGGCTGGCGATCGCCAAGGGGATCGCCGAGGGACACGGCGGGTGGGTGCGCGCCGAGAGCGTGCCGGGGCGCGGGAGCACGTTCATTCTGTTCATGCCGGACCCCGCGGACGCACACGACTCGCGGCGCGACGACGAAGACTGACGGTGAACCGGGCGCAAGGCGCGGCGTCGGCGGGTCCCCGCGTCGCCGTCGGCGGAACTCCCGACGCGGACGCCCCGCTTGTCCGACAGTCGACGGCGGCGCGGCGGTCTAGCTTGGGCCCCGTCCCCACCGCGAGGTCCACGTGGCGCCCGTCGTCCCACCCCAGCCATCCGCCGCCCCGGCGTCGTTCGCCCCGGCGTCGTTCCCCACCCGCGACGCGGCGCGCGCGCTGGACGCGGCCTGCGCCGGCGACGCCCCGGTGCTCGTCGCGGGGCCTGCCGCCGACGGCACGTACCAGCGTGCGGTGGTCGGCGTCGACTTCGCCGACGCGAGTCTGCGCGCGGCGGCGCTCGCGCACGGGATGCTGGCGCCCGGTGGCGCGCTGTCGCTCGTGCACGTGAAGGAGCCGCTGACCTTCGGCGGCGCGGCGGCCGCGGCGTGGGAGTCGGTGCGCGGCGCCGAGACCGCCGAGCGGCTGCGGCTGCTCGTCGCCGCGCTGCTGCGCGGCGGGCGGCGCGACGTGCGGCTGGGCACCGCGACGCTGGTCGGCGACCCGGCCGACGAGCTGCTGGCGTACGCCGCGCGCGTGGGCGCCGACCTGGTCGCCTGCGGCGTGCGCGGCGGGCGGTGCGGCGCGCGCGGCCCCGCCGGGCGCGTCGCGACCGTGATCGCGCGTCGGCTGTCGGCCCGGCTGCCGGCGTGCACGGTGCTCGTGTGCGCCGAGCGCTCCGCGGGCGACGCCGACTTCGAACGGCGGCAGTAGCGCGCGCCGCGGTCGCGGCGACGCGGCCGGCGCGCGGAGATAGACGACGTTCGGGTGCGAAATACGATGCGCGCGCCGTGAGGGCGTGCGCAGGCCGCAGACGGCCACAACGCACGTTCTTTGCAGCGCCACCGCGGCGCGCCGCGGTCCGCTCCCGGCCACCTTCCCGACGCGCGCGCCCACGCCCAGCCCGACTCGCCTCGTGCTCCCGTCGTCGCTGCCGGTCATCGTGTTCTCGGCCGTGTTCTGCCTCGTGCCGGCGCTCGTGATGTTCTGGGCGTACCGGCGGGGCCTGTTCCGGGACCTCGACGCGCAGAGCCGCGTCATCTTCGACGAGCGCGACCTGCGGGTCGCGCGCCCCTGGGAGTCGCCGGTCGAGCGGCTGACGCGCGAGGTGCGCCACGGGGCGCCCGAGCCGGCGGCGCCGGGCGAGTGGGGAGGGGCCGCGTGAGCGCCGCCCCTCCGCCCCGCGCCGGCGAGGTCGACGACGACGTCGGCGGCCTCTCCGCGACCGAGCTCGCCGCCGTCGCCACGGCGCGCGGCCTCCGCCCCGAGGACCTCGCTGCCCGCCTGCGCGCCGACGCGTCGAGCGGGCAGGTGGTGCTCTTCATCTACGCGGTCGCTCTCGTCTGGCTCCTCGTCGGCTCGCTGTTCGGCGACCTGGCGAGCTTCAAGCTGCACTGGCCCGACCTGCTGACGCGCTCCGCGCCCCTCACCTTCGGCCGCGTGCGCACCGCGCACCTGCACGCGGTCAACTACGGGTGGGCCACCGCGGCGCTGATCGCCACCTCGCTCTGGCTCCTCCCGCGCCTCGTGCACGCGGAGCTGAAGGGCGCCGCCCTGGCCGTCGTCGGGGCCGTGCTGTTCACCCTCGGCGTGCTCGGCGGGATCGTCGGCGTGCTCCTCGGCTACAACGACGGGATGGAGTGGCTGGAGGGGAACCGCTGGGTCACCGCGCCGCTCCAGGTCGTGGGCGGGGGGCTGATCGGGCTCTCGCTCTTCCGCACCGCCGCCGCGCGCACCGCCGAGCACCTGTACGTGAGCGTGTGGTACATCCTGGGCGCGTTCGTCTGGTTCCCGATGCTCTACCTCACGGCCAAGATCTACCCGTGGTCGGGGGCGGAGAGCGCGGCCGTGAACTGGTTCTACGCGCACAACGTGCTCGGCTTCTGGCTCACCGCGATGAGCGTGGGGGCGGCGTACTACTTCATCCCCAAGGTCCTCGGCCGCCCCGTCTACAGCTACCAGCTCTCGCTGCTCGGCTTCTGGTCGCTGGCGATGTTCTACTCGCTCAACGGCATGCACCACCTGGTGGGCGGGCCGATCCCCGAGTGGATGATCACGACGAGCATCGTCGCCAGCATCTTCATGTTCATCCCGGTCGTCGCCACCGGGATCAACCTGCACATGACGGTGCTCGGGCGCTTCGGCGCGCTGCGCTACTCGCCCACGCTCCGCTTCGTGGTGCTCGGCGGGCTCGCGTACACCGCGGTGTCGCTCCAGGGGTCGCTGACGGCGCTGCGCGAGGTGAACCGCATCACCCACTTCACGCACTGGACGGTCGCCCACTCGCACGTCGGCGGCTACGGCTTCGTGACCTTCGTCGCCTTCGGCGCGATGTACTACATCGTGCCGCGCCTGGTGGGACACGAGTGGCCGAGCGCGCGGCTGATCCGGTGGCACTTCAACCTCGCGCTCGCCGGCATCACCGTCTACGTGCTGGCGCTCTCGTGGGCGGGCGTGGCGCAGGGGCTGGCGCTGCTCGACCCGAAGCTCCCCTTCCAGTACTCGGTGACGCGCACCATCCCGGGGCTGTACGGGCGCTCGCTGGGCGGCGTGCTGATGACCGTCGCGCACGTCGTCTTCGCGTACCACTTCTACCTGATGGTGCGCATGCCGCGCGGCACGCCGCGCCGGAGCCGGCCGCCGTTCCACGAGGCGCAGCCGCTGCTCTACAGCGCCGAGGCGTCCCGGTGACGCGGCCGCTCCTCATCGTGCTCGGCGCCTTCGCCGTGATGGCGAGCGCGATCTGCCTGCTCGTGCTCGTGCCGGCGGCGATGCTGCGCGAGGTGCGCCCGCCGGCCGGGCTCGCGCCGTACACGGCGCGGCAGCTGGCCGGGCGGGAGAGCTACATCGCCAACGGGTGCCTGTACTGCCACTCGCAGCAGATCCGCGACCCCGCCTTCACGACCGACGTCGACCGCGGTTGGGGGAACCGCGCCACGGTGCCCGCCGACTACGTCTACGACCGGCCCCACCTCATGGGGACGATGCGCACCGGGCCCGACCTCATCAACGTCGGGCAGCGGCTGCCGAGCGAGGAGTGGCACCTCATCCACCTCTACGACCCGCGCGCGCTCAACGAGTGGAGCAACATGCCGGGGTTCCCGTACCTCTTCGAGGAGCGGGCGCCCGCCGACGTGGGCCCCACCGAGCGCGTCGTGCGGATCCCCGGGCCGCGCGCGCCACAGGGCGTGGTGGTCGTCGCCACCCCCGAGGCGCTCGCCCTGGTCGACTACCTGCTCTCGCTGAAGCGCGCCTACCCGGTGGCGGCCGAGTCGGCGCACGTGGCCAGCACGGCGGGGCACCGGTGACCGCGCCGGGCGGTGAGCGCGGGGCGGGCGCGACCGACCTGCAGCCCGACGTCGAGCGGCTGCACCGCGCGGTGCTGCGCGAGCCGAGCGACCCGCAGGAGGGGCGCGAGCCGCTGCCGTGGTGGTTCGTGGCCACCATCGTGCTGGCGCTGTTCTGGGGCGGGTGGTACCTCGGCCGCTACGGGGGAGAGTTCAATACGCAGACGCACGTCGCGCTGCGCGACGGGCGGCAGCCGGGGATCGCCGGGGCGGCGGCGGGCGCCGTGACCGCGGCGGTGTCGAACCCGGTGCAGCAGGGCGAGCGCCTCTACCTGAACAACTGCCAGGGGTGCCACCAGCAGAGCGGCCGCGGCGTCGCCGGGGCGTTCCCGCCGGTGGTCGGGTCGGAGTGGGTGACGGGGCCGAGCGAGACGCTCGTGCGCATCCTGCTGCACGGGCTGCAGGGGCCGGTGCAGGTGGCCGGCGCGACGTACAACGGCGCGATGCCGGCGTGGAAGGACGTGCTCGAGGACGAGGAGATCGCCGCCGTGGCCACCTACCTGCGCCAGTGGGCGCCCAACGCCGCCCCGGCCGTCGCCGGCCCCGAGGTCGCCGCACTCCGCACCGCGCACGCCGACCGCACCGAGGCGTGGACGGCCGCCGAGCTGGAAGCCGCGGCGGGAGCGCGCCCGTGAGCGCCGCGACGCCGGCGGTGCAGGGCGGCTCGGGCTACCGCGAGCGGGAGCCGTTCGTGCTCACGGCGCTGTTCGACACGCCCGAAGCGGTCGACCGCGCGCTCGACGCGCTCTACACGGCGGGGGTGCCGCGCGACCTGATCGACGTGGTGGTGTCGCGCGCGGCGGCGCAACGCTTCTACGGCGCGCAGGGGCCCGGGCGTCGCGCCGCCCGCGAGCCGGGGCGCGAGACGTTTCGCTACGCGGGCGCCGGCGCGCTCGCCGGGTTCGTCGCCGGGGTGTTGTTCTCGCTGCTCATGCTGATCTGGCCGGGGATCGAGGCGCCGGGGGCGATGGCGCCGGTCGCGCTGTTCGGACCGAACGTCGGCACGACCGCGGGCGCCGCGATCGGCGCGCTCGTCGGCTTCACGCGGCGCCAGCGCCCCGACCCGCGCTACGCGCGCGCCGCCGACGCCGCCGACGCGATCCTGCTGGCGGTGCGCGCGCGCGGCGCCGCCGAGGCCGAGCTGCTGGAGCGACTCGTCCGCGGGCAGGGCGGGCGCGAGCCGCGGCTCGAGGCGCGGTAGCGGCCCGCTCGCCTCGCGCTCGGGCGCGTGCCGGCGTGACCGGCGCGACGCGCGGCGCCGTCCGGCGTCGTCAGTCGCCCGTCGGCACGATGGCCGCGGTCTCGATCATGAGGATGACCGAGCGCTCGGGCGCGCGCGTGCGGTGCACCACGCCCTTCGGCACCACGAAGCCCTCGCGCGGCCCGAGCGTGACCACGCGCCCCGGTCCGTCGGGCGCGGGCTCCAGGTCGATGAGGAAGCGGCCCTCGAGCACGAAGAAGAACTCGTCATCGCCGTCGTGCTTGTGCCAGTGGTAGCTCCCCTGCATCACGCCCAGGCGCACCACCGAGTCGTTCACGCGGCAGAGCGTCTGGTTGTACCACGGGTCGGTCACGGCCGCGACGAGCGGGTCGAGGGCCACCTTCTCCAGGGCGGGGACGAGCACGTTCAGGTGGGTGGCGTACGGGTACTCGGGCATCGGACGTGTGGGGGGACGGCGAGGGGACGGGCGGCCGGCGCGGGCGCGCTCAGCCGAGCGGCTTCTCGAACCAGTGGTCGGCGTACGGCTCCGCGTTGAAGGGCGTCACCTCCGCGTAGCCCGCGCTCCGGTACAGGCCGATCGCCTCCGTGAGCGCGCGGTTCGTCTCGAGCCGCAGCGTGTGGAACCCGAGCGCGCGCGCCTCGTCCTCGAGGGCGCCGAGCATGCGGCGCCCGAACCCGACGCCGCGCATCGCGTCGGCGATCCACATCCGCCGCAGGTAGCCGACCCCCGGGGCGAGCGTCTTGAGCGCGCCGCACGCGACCAGCTCCCCGTCGACGCGACCCACGAGGAAGGCGCCCGACGGCGGGCGCAGCTCGGCGTCGTCGGTGGGCAGGCTCCGTCGCGGGTCGAACCCGTGCGCGAAGCGGCGCGCGAGCTCGTCGAAGTACCGGGCGAGGCACCAGCGGGCGTCCGACGACGCGGGGTCGACGCGCTCGATGCGGACGGCCGAAGCGCGCAGCAGCCCGTGGACCTCGGCCATGGCGGCCACGAGTCGCGCGCGCTGGGGCTCGGTCAGCGGCGCGAGGATGGCGGCGGCCGCCTCGTCGGAGCGCCGGTTGGTGTCCGCCACCGCGGCCCGGCCGGCGGGCGTGAGCTCCGCGCGCCGCACCCGCTCGTCGTCGGCGCCGGGGCGCACGGTGACGAGCCCCTCCGCGGCGAGCCGCTGGATCAGGCGGCTGAGGTAGCCGGAGTCGAGGTCCAGGCGGGCCCGCACGTCGCGCAGGTCGGCCCCGTCCGGGCCGATCTCGTAGAGCACGCGCGACGCGCCGAGGGGGCGGTCACCGCCGAGGAAGCGCTCGTCCAGGGCGCCCGCGCGCTGGGTGACCAGCCGCTGGAAGCGCCGGACGTCGGCGATCTGCGTGGGGAGCATGTCTGACTATGGTCAGACAATGCGTCGCCGTCAAGGTGGCGCCGGGAGCGTCGTCAGGAGCGTCGCCGTCAGCGCGTCGATCGCGGGCTTCATCACCTTCGCGTGCATCTCGGCCTCCCCGGCCGTGCGCATGACGCCCGTCCCCTTCTGGACCGTCTCGCCGGAGTGGTGCACGCGGCCCGTCGCGACGTCGACGAGCCGCGTGCGGAGCGTCGTGTGCCCGACGCCCCCGTCGCCCTGCGCGGCGTACTGGGTCACCGCCCCGGTCAGCACGTAGCGCACGCCGAGCCGCCGGCCGACCGCCACCGCCGCCGCCGTCGAGCTGTCGTGGTTGACGGCGGAGAGCGTGCCCTGCGACGCGTTCCTCGTATGCCGCGTGTCGTAGACGTCGAACCGCCGCGTGTCGTGGAGCGTGGCCGACAGCTGCGCCTGGAGCCACCGCTTGGCGTTGGGGGTCATCCCCGCCGCGTCCGCGGCGGGCGTGAACTCGACCACGGCGATCTTCACGGCCGTTCCCGGCGCGCCCCGCGACGGCGGCTGGGCCGCCGAACCGCTCGCGATGGTCGCCACCAGCAGCAGTGCTCTCGATACGTGTGTCATCGTTCCGGTCTCCTCGGGATGGCGGGACGGACGCGTCCGACGCGGGCATGCGGGTCGCCCGGCGGAACGTCGCCCACGGACGTACGGGGACGTACGACGTTCCGCGCCCGGATCGGACACGGCACGATCTCCTGCAGCACGACGCCCCAGGCTACGACCGTAGCCTGGGGCGGCGAAGCGCAGCGGGCGCCGAGTTCTGGCGAGATCGTGTCAGGAGCCCGCGCGCGGGTCGATGCCGATCCGCTGGTGCAACCAGTCATGCTTGTCCAGCGACGCCTGCGCCGGGAGCACGTGTCCCGTGTCGTACCAGCGAAGCTCCTTCGGCGCCGGCGCCGCGTCGTACAACGCCTGCGCGTCCAACGACGGCACGAGGTCGTCCAGCCGTCCGGCCTGGAACAGCAGCGCGGACGTCGAGGCGTGCGGCAGGAAGCGGATCGGCTCGATGGGCGTCATCGCCTGGAACCACAGCGCGCGCGTCGCACACGACTGGCTGGTCAGCTTCCACGATCCACCGTCTCGGGATCACGGCGAAGCGGTGGCGCTCGGGCCGGCGCACCACGGTCCCCACAGGTTACGGGCCGGAGCGCGCCCGCGCCGCGAGCGCGCGTTTGCGCTCGGCGGTGTAGTGCCACCACGGACGGGCCGGCGCGCCCTCCATGAAGCGCACCGCCGAGAGGAACACGTCGAGCACGCACGGGTCGTGGCGGACGCCGGTCGCGGCGCACAGCGCGTCGTAGAGCGCGTACGGGTCACGCCCGGCGAGGTCGCCGGGGTGAGACACCCCGACGCCGCGCAGGTCCCCGGCGATGGACGGCCCGACGTTCGGCAGGTCCTCGAGCCGCGCGACCGTCTCGCGCGTGACCGGAGGTCGCGCGCGGCGCGCGCGGGCGACCTGCACGCCGCGCGCGGCACGCGCGGCACTCACGGGTCGACCCCGGCGGTCGCCGCGGCGGCCGGCGCCGGCGGGCCCGGCAGGCGCATGGAGAACCCGACCGTGGTGCCGCCGGGCTCGCGCACGTACAGCTCGGCGGTGCCGTAGAACGTCTCGTGGCGCGCCTTCACTACCGGGGCGCCGGCCAGCGCGGCCTCGACCGCGTCGAGGTCGTCCACCTCGAGGAAGAGCAAGGCGGCGCGTCCGGCGAGGTCGCGCGTGCGCTCGGCGCGCGTCGCCTCGGGCTCGGCGGCGAGCACGCTCGCGCGCGTCTGGTACATGACCTCGACCGCGTCGCGCTCGGCGCTCGCGAACACGAGCCGGCCGTCCTCGCCCGGGACCGCGTTCGCCTGGCGGAAGCCGAGGCGCTCGGTCCAGAACGCGAGGCACGGCTCGACGGCGTCGACGACGAGCACCGGCGAGAGCTTGCCGAAGTGCACGCGGGGGCCGGTCGGGGCGGGCGAGTCCGCGGCGAGAAGAGGCGGCATGGGCGGCGGGGAGGGAAGTGGGTGGGCGCGGGTGGGCGCAGCCGGACGCGGCGTTCGGGACGTCCTGCCGGCATAGTCTAAACTAGACTACGCGCGCGTCAACTCACCGCGCCCCGCCGACCCTGGTCGACCGTGGTCGACCTTGGCGCGCGGGGCGGCGCGGCGTACTCTGCCCGGCCATGCCCCGCCGCGCCGCCGACCGCCACGCGCGCCCCCACGAGCGCCTCACCGCCGCCGACCTCGTCGTCCTGGGCCTGCTCCTCGAGCGGCCGATGCACGGCTACGAGGTGAACCAGGAGCTCGCGCGGCGCGAGGTCGGCGACTGGGCCGGCGTGTCGCGCCCGCAGGTCTACTACTCGCTCCGCAAGCTCGCCGACGCCGGGCACATCGGGCCGGCCCCCGGCCACGCCGCCGGCGCCGAGCGCGGGTCCGCCGAACGGGGACCCGCTGAACGGGGACCCGCCGAGGGCGGGCCGGAACGCCGCGTCTACCGCGTGACCGCGGCCGGACGGCGGGCGTACGCGGCCGCACTCGCGCGGCCCGAGTGGGCGACCCAGCGGCCGCCCCCGCCGTTCGTCACCTGGCTCGTGCTCGCGACGCACGCCGACCCGGCGGTGCGGGCGCGCCAGCTCGCGCGGCGGCGGGCCTTCCTGGAGGCCGAGGCGACGCGCGAACGGGCGACCCTCGCGGCGATCCTGGCCGGCACGGGGCCGGCGGTCGTGGTCGCCGCGCTCGTCGTGCGCCTCACCATTCGCCAGTTCGAGGCGGAACTGGCCTGGCTCGGCGAGGTCGCCGCGGCGCTCCCCGGGGGGCACCAGGAACCCGACTAACGAAACACCCTGTCAGCGATGTCGCGACTGGTTCGATGCGCGATCGCAAGTCGGTCGCGTCGCCCGGGCGCGCCCGCGGCGTCGAGACGAACAGCGCCGCGACCGCCCGTCGGACGGGTTTGGGCCGCACCGCGCTCCGCCCCGGCGGCAGGAGGTGCAGCGCGTACACGCCCCCGGCGCCGTCGCCCGCTCGGCAGCTAGCGCGCGCCGGGCCGCGTCGAGTGTGTCGGGGCACCACGCCGGATCCAGGGCGCAGTCGTAGACGCGGCCGACCGCGTCGGAGAAGGCGGCCGTAGTGGCGAAGCCCGACATGCGGGACCTCCTCCAAATGGTGGATGCCCGGGCGGTGGGGCCTCGCCATACTGGCGGCCAATGTGCGGGTACCGGGCGGCGCGCGGAAGCGTCGCCAGCGCGACACGCGCGGGTGATACCGAGTAGCCGCGGCAGCCCTCCTCGATGCCTGACGTTCGCTCGCGAATCGTCTGCTTGCTCGTCGTGCCTGTCGCGTTCGCGTGGGCCGCGCACAGCGCCCGGCCATCCGCCGCGCCGGAGCGGGTGCGGCCGAACGACAACCGCGTTTCCGCCGGCACGCTCCAGGATGGAGCGCTGCGCCTCGAACTCGAGGCGCGGCTCGCGACCTGGCACCCCGACGGCGACTCGCTGCCGGGCATCGCGGTCGAGGCGTTCAACGAGCCGGGCCGCGCGCCGGTGGTGCCGGCGCCGCTGATCCGCGTGCCCCGCGGCACCGACGTGCGCGTGTCCGTGCGCAACGCGCTCGGCGACACGCTCACCTTCCACCTGCCGAGCGGCCCCGCCGGCGCGACCGACTCGGTGCGCATCGCTCCGGGCGCGAGCGGCGAGTTGCGCGTGCGCGCCGACGCGCCGGGCACGTACCTCTATCGCGCGGTGACCACCGACCGCACCGCGCGCACGCTGCGCGTCGCCGGCCTGCTGGCCGGCGCGGTGGTGGTCGACTCGGCGCCGCTCCCCGCCCCCGCGCGCGACCGCGTCTTCGTGCTCCAGAGCGCCGCCGACACGATCGAGGGGCTGGAGATGCGCCGCGCGGTGCACGCGGTGAACGGGCGCTCGTGGCCGCACACCGAGCGGCTCGAGGGGCGCGTGGGCGACACGCTGCGCTGGCGGGTGGTGAACGCGTCGGTCACGGTGCACCCGATGCACTTGCACGGCTTCTACTTCCGCGTCGACGCGCTCGACGGCCCCGACGTGGCGGCGGACGGCCAGGGCGCGCCGGGGCGCCTCGTCGTCACCGAGCGCATGTCGCCGTTCTCCACGATGGCGGTCACGTGGGGGCCGGAGCGGCCGGGGAACTGGCTCTTCCACTGCCACTTCCAGGAGCACGTGCTGCCGCACGGGGTGCTCAACGGCGTCGGGCCCGACGGCCGGCCGCGGCGGATCGGCGCGGCGCTTCTGGTGCCCGATGCTCACGCCGCGCACGCCCCCGACGCCGACCACGCGCGCACGGCGATGGGCGGCCCGGTGCTCGGCATCCGCGTGCGCGGGAGTGCGGGCACGCCGGCGCGGCTCGCGAGCGCGGTGCGGGTGCCGGGCGCCGAGCGGCGCCTGCGGCTGGTGGCGGTGCAAGACCCCGGCGTGGGGGACACGCAGCCGGCGATGCGCTTCGTGCTCCACGACCCGTCCTCGGGGCGGCGCACCGATACGGGGCGCGACGTGAGTCCGACGCTCGATCTGCTGCGCGACGAGCCGGTGGCGATCACGGTCTTAAACACCATGCGTGAGCCGGTCGCCGTGCACTGGCACGGGATCGAGCTCGAAAGCTTCTACGACGGCGTCCCCGGGTTCTCCGGCGACGGCCGGCGCGTGGCCCCGCTGATCGCGCCCGGCGATTCGTTCGTCGCGCGCTTCGCGCCGCCGCGCGCGGGGACGTTCATGTACCACTCGCACGTCGAGGAGCCGCGACAGCATCGCGCGGGCCTCGTCGGCGCCCTGCTCGTGCGCGACCGCGCGACGCGCGATCGCCCCGACACCGCGGCGGAGGACCTGGTTTTCGTCTACAAGACCGCGCGCCTGGGCGGGCTCGACGCCGAGGGACTGCCGCGGGAGGTCCCGGTCCCGATCCAGATCAACGGGCAGGCGGACCCCGACACCACGGTGCTGCGCGCGGGGCGCCGGTACCGCTTCCGCCTGGTAGGACTGCCGACCGGTCGCCCCAACACGACCACCTGGCTCACCGCGCGGCCCGACAGCTCGTACGCGAACCTGCGCGACACGCTCGTCGTGCGCTGGCGGCCGGTGGCCAAGGACGGGCGCGACCTCCCGCCCGCCGAGCAGGCGCCGCGCCTCGCGCGGCAGATCGTGAGCATGGGCGAGACGTACGACTTCGAGTATGTGCCCGCGGGCCCGGGCACGCTGCGCCTCGAGGTGCGCGCGGCCGGCGCGCGGGGGCGGCTGCTGGCGCGCGCCCCGATCCGCGTCCGCGCCCCCGCCCCCGCGCCGGCGCCGTGACCCGCCACCCGGACGACCGCTCCGTGCGAACGAGACAGGTGCTGGCGCTCGCGCTGCCGCCGCTGGTCGCGCTCGGCGCCGCCCGCGTCGGGCGCCCGACGCGGGCGCTCCCCGTCGTCCCCAACGACAACCGCGTACCGTCGGGCACCCTGCGCGACGGCGTGCTCACGCTCGCGCTCGAGGCGAAGCGCGCGACGTGGCACCCGGACGGCGATTCGCTGCCGGGGCTGCGGGTCGAGGCGTTCGCGGAGGCGGGGCGCGCGCCGAGCGCGCCGGGCCCGCTGATGCGGGTGCCGGCGGGCACCGAGCTTCGCTTTGCGGTGCGCAACACGCTGCCGGACGACACGCTCACCTTCTACGTCCCCGCGCGCCTCGGGGGCGCGGAGCGGGGCACGGCCCCCGACTCCCTCGTCCTCGCGCCCGGCGCGGGCGGCGAGCTGCGCGTGCGCGCGCGCGCCGGCAGCTACGTCTACCACGCCGCCGGGCGCGCCGGGATCGGGGGCGGCGGCGTCGACCGGACGCATGGCCGTCACCGAGCGCCTCGGGCCGTTCAACACGATGACGGTGACGTGGGTGCCCGAGCGGGCGGGGAACTGGCTCTTCCACTACCACTACCAGTCGTACGCCGCGCCGCACCGCCCGCTCGACGTCCCGGGCGCGACGACCGCGGCGCCGGGCGGACGACCGGCCGCGGCCTCACCGTCCCGCCCCCCACGAGGCGTCGTTGCGCACGATCGTCTGGAGGCGCCGCCAGCGCTCCTCGTTGCGCCGCACCGCCCGCTCCCGCCCCTCGACCGGGAGGTTCTCGTACTTGGGGTGCCACTGGTGGAGGTAGAACGCCGCCTCGGACGTCAGGGCGCGCCGCTCCAGGCCGAGCTTCGTCAGCCGGCGGAGCAGGTCCACGTCCTCGGCGCCCCACAGTTCGTAGAACTCGTCGTACCCGCGGATGGCCTGGTGGAAGGCGGTGTACGTCATCGCGATGCTGGGGTGCGACCGCCAGCCGTAGCGCGGCGTGCTCGCCCGCTTCCACTCGTGCAGCCGGAGCGGCGCCCCGCATTCGCCGGTCCGGCGCAGCTCGTCCGCGGTGTCCTCGGGCAGGTCCAGCATGCGCGAGCACACCACGGAGAGCGGCGACTCGCGCAGGGCCCGCACCGCCTCGGCGACGTACGCCGGCGCGAAGAGGATGTCGACGTCGCTGGTGAGCAGGAACTTGGTCGCGGCCCGCCGGACGCCCACGTTGAGGCAGCGCGAGCGGCTCCACACGCCCGCGGTCTCCACCCGCACGTACGTCGCCTGGTAGTCCCGGCAGACCTCCGCCGTGCGCCCGGCGGCCGCCGGCTCGCTGCCGTAGTCGACCACGAGGGCGTGCAGCAGCGCGGCCGGGTACTCCTGCTCGCGGATGCTGCGCAGGGCGAGCCCGAGCCGGTGGTCGGTGCGGTCGCGGACGCCGATCAGCACCGTCACGTCGTCGGGGCGCCGCCGCTGCGGCGCGACGACCGCGGCGCGCAGCCAGTAGCGCGCCAGGCGCCGGAGCCGGAGTGCCTCGAGCAGGGCGCGCCCGCGGCGGCGCCGGCCGAGCAGGCGGTGGACCGCGCAGAGCAGCGTGACCGCCGGCGGCGGGTGGGCGTGCGCCCCCGACAGCTCCGGGGCGGCGGACGCCGCGTGGCTCACCCGGCGAGCTCCGGGACGACGGCGCCGTCCACCGGCGGGTCGGGCAGTCCCAGCAGCCGGCAGATGGTCGGGTGCAGGTCCAGCGACGAGATGCCCAGGTCGCGGCGGCCCGGCGCGACGCCGGCGCCCCCGAACGCGAAGAACCCGTGCGGGACGTGCTCGCCGGTGCGCGGCCAGCGGTTCGTGCCCTCCAGCGTGCCGACGGCCGCCGAGCTCGCCCGCACCGTGGCGCGCTCCCCGCTTCCGTGGGCGACCGTGCCGGTGGGCACGTCGTTCCACTCGACCAGCAGGTCCGGCAGGGCGTCGCGCCGCGGGCCGCGGTACAGCGCCTCGGTCCGGACGACCCGGCGGACGAGCGGGCCCCCCACGCGTTCGTCGCGGATCGCGAGCAGGTCGTCGGCGAGCCGGGCGCAGAACGCCTTCGCCTCCGCCCCCGGCCGCAGCACGCCGTGGGGCTCCCGGCCCGCGAGGTTGAGCCGGATGCCCGCCACGGGGAAGCCGTTCGCGACGGGGAAGCAGCGGCTGCGCTCCAGGTCGATCGCGTCGAGCGGGCCGACCGGGCGCCGGCCGCTCGGCGCCCCACCGCTCCGCTGCCCGGCACGCGGCCGGTCGCCGCCGGGGCGCCCGCTGAGCGCCCGTGCGGCGGCCCGGGCGCGCTCCGGGAGGAGCCGCCCAACGGTGGACGCGGCCGCCGCCGCCGCGGCCGCGAGGGGCCCGCGCCGCGCGGCCGGCGCGGCGCGCCGCGCGGTCGCGCCGAGGCGGTGGAGGATCCGCGGGAGGAGGAAGTGGGCGCCGCGGAAGTGGCTCATCCCGTGGGCGGAGAACACCAGCACGCGGGCGTCGCCCGCCTGCTCCACGATCCGCGCGATCCCGGCGTCGACGGCGCGGTAGACCCGCTCCAGCGGGTCCCCCAGCTCGGCCCGAATCCCGGGGTCGTGCGCCGGGTGGTTCGGGTCGTGGAGGTGCCAGCACTGGTGGCCCGCGCAGTGCGCCTCCGTGAAGACCTGCACGACCAGATCCCACGGCTCTCGCCGCAGCACGTCCAGCGTGAGCTGCGCCCGCATCGAGGTGGCGCGTTCCAGCCCGGCGACGAACCCCTCGAAGTCCGCGGCCGTCCGCCGGTCGCCGTTGCAGTCCTCCGGAAGCGGGTAGGGCCCGACCGTCGCCCGGATCTCGTCGGCCCACTCCGGCGGCGAGGTGCGGAAGCCGAAGACGGCATCGTGGCCGCCCCACTCCACGCTCTGGACGCCGTTGAGCCGCGGCTCGACGCGGCTGAGTGGAACGTCCAGCACCGCCACCCGCCGGCCCGCGTCGGACGCCAGCCGCCAGAACGGCGTGCCGCCGATGCCGTCGGGGATGTCGAACGGACGGAAGAACTCGTACGTCCCGCTCCGGAACTGCTCGATGCGGTAGATCCCGTGGCCGGCCGGGTTCAGGCCGGTGTAGAATGACGGCCAGGTGCTCCCGACGTAGAAGCCCTCTACGCCGGCCACCGTGCCGGACACGCCGCCGTCCATCAGCGCGCGGAGTGCCGGGAGCTTCCCCTCGTCGGCCCACCGCCGGATCAGGACGGGGCTGGCCGCGTCCACGCCCAGCACGATCAGCTGCGTTGCCATGTCGTCCGGTATCCAGGGTCGGGGGAGCGGCGGACCCGGGGGCCATCCGGCGCCGGACGTGTGCGTGGTGGGGGCGGGTCCGGCGGGGATCGCCCTGGCCCGAGCGCTGGGCCGCGCGGGGCGCGCCGTCACGCTGCTCGAGAGCGGCGCGGACGACGCCTCGGCGCTCGACCAGGAGCTGAACGACGGCGACGTGCAGGGGGCGCGGTACGCCGGGCTCCGGAGGACGCGCGCCCGCGGCTTCGGGGGCGCGGCGAATGTATGGAACGTCGAGATCGGCAGCAATCGCGGGGCGAAGTACGCGCCGCTGGACGCGTGCGACCTGAGGTCGTGGCCGTTCGGGTGGGAGGCGCTGGCGCCGTTCTACGCCGCGGCGCAGGAGGTCTGCGGGCTCGGACGCTTCGCGTACGAGGCCGACGCGTGGGCCGGCGACGGGCGCCGCCCCTTCGACCTGCGCGGGACCGGCCTCACCAGCCGCGTCTACCAGTTCGGCAGCGCGGAGCGCTTCACGCGCGAGTTGCGCGCCGAGCTGCAGCGGATGGAGAACGTCCGGATCGTCACGTCGGCCACCGTGGTCGGCCTGGTGCTCGACGCGTCGCGGCGGCGCGTGCTCGGCGTGCGCGTCGCCGACGCGGCCGGCGCCGTCGCCGAGCTGCGCGCGGGGCGGGTCGTGCTGGCCTGCGGCGCCGTGGAGAACGCCCGCCTGCTGCTGCTGGCCGGCGCGGATGTCGGCGCGGAGGCCGGCGCGGCGTGGCTCGGCAGGGGCTTCATGGAGCACGGGCGCGACTTCTCGATGGTGCTCACCCCCTCCTCGCCCGAGCTGTTCGCGCGCGCGTCGTTCTACGACCTGCACACGGCGAGCTGCGGCACCTCGGTCGGCGGCCGGCTCTCGCTGCACGAGGACGCGGTCGAGCGCCTCGATGTCCCGAACGCCGCGCTGACGCTGATCGCGCAGGAGGCGGCGGGCGCGTCCCCGTCGCGGCTGCGGCGGTGGCTCCGCCGGTGGACCGGGGCATCGCCCGGCGCCGGCGCGGAGCGGCCGCGCTACGGCTGGTCGCGGCTGCCGGCCCGCCGGTTCGCGGTGTTCGGGATGGTGCTCAACCTGGAGCAGCGGCCCGACCCGCGGAACCGGATCCAGCTCGGCGCGCGGCGCGACCGGTTCGGCAACCCGCTGCCGCACCTCTCGCTCGAGTGGAGCCCCGACGAGCAGGTGCGGCTGGACCGGCTCCGCGGGCTGCTGGGCGAGTGGTTCCGCGGCGCCGGTCTGGGAGCGCTGCGCTACGAGCACGGGCGCCGGCCGGACCTGAGCGCCCACCACCACGCCGGCACCACCCGCATGGCGGAGCGGCCCGGGGACGGCGTGGTCGACCCCGACGGCGCGGTGTTCGGGCTCGACAACCTCTACGTGACGGGCGCCTCCGTCATGCCGACGGCAGGCTTCGCGAACCCCACCCTCACCGTCGTGGCCCTGGCGCTCCGCCTGGCGCGGCACCTGGAGTGCCTGGGCGACGCCTGACGATCCGGCGTCGGCGCGGGCGTTCCCCTGCGCATGCGTCCAGATGCATGACCGAAGCCGCATGTCGCTCGTGGTGCGGTCCGCGCCTCGCGTCCGCTGCGAGATTGTCAGTAGGCCGTCGGCTGCCTACTGATCGCTGTGCCGATCGCCCCGCTATTACTTCGGCCAGTAAAATAGACATCATCACGCCGCGTAGCGGACCCGCGGATGCTGGAAGAAGCGTTTGACCTGCTCGGGACGGCGCTGCAGCGAGCGGAGGCGCGAGGTGGCGGTCTTCAACAGGTCGTCCCGGCGGCGTGCCGGCGCGCGCCTCGCGACGCTCAGCTTGAGGGCTCCGTTCAGGTACTCGTCGGGGTTGAGCTCGGGCGAGTACGACGGCAGGTAAAAGAGCGCGATGGCGTCGGCGTGCGCGGCGACCCAGTCCCGCACGTCACACGCCTTGTGCGCGTTCAGGTCAGACCCAGCGTGGGAGCCGCGCTCACGCACCGCGGTCGCCGAGCTGAGGCCCGCCCCGTCGTAAGTCTTCGACCGCTACTCACGCAGCCGACCCCGGGCCGCTGCGGCCCGGGGTCGTTGGCTGCGTCAGGGGGCCGACCAGCCGATGTCCATCAGCGTGGCGCATCCGCCAGTTGGTCCCCGAAAGTTTCGTCCGACCTGGTCGACTACTTCCACCTGGCCTGCGCCGCGGTACCCGCCTTCGGGGCTCGCCTCGCGGTGCTCATGACAGCGTTGTACGTGTTGATCGGCGTGATCTGCCCGTTCGCGAGCTCGAACACGTTCCACACGTCGCCGTCACCCGGCGGTGGTGTGAAGGAGCGCGCGAGCTGCCCGCTGACGTACACGTCGACACGCGCGCTGGACGTCGCAATCGTCCCGCTGCCGCTGTACCGGTCGACCGAGTAGCGGTACACGCCTCTGAACTGCCGCTCGATGGTGATCGTCTCTGGGCCGAACCCGCTCGTCACGTCGAAGTCCAGGCAGGCGAACGGGCTGGCGGTGCAGTTCCCGCGTGAGCCGTAGTACACGGTGAATGCCCCGCCCGTGCTGGTTGGACCCGTGAGGTAGGAGTCGAGGTCCCGGGGATTCGCGCCCCAGCTCAGAACGATTCGCACCTGGCCGACGGCCGCGGTGTTCGAGACGAGCGCCAGACTCACGGGAACCGTCTGCCCGGCGACCGGTGCTGCGAAGGTGAGGGCGTCCGCGTAACCGGCCGCGCGGGCGCGAACCGTCACGGTACCCGGGACCGACGGCAGCACGGTGGTGCCACTCGGGGGAACGTTGACGGTGGTCGCTCCCCCCGCCGCGTCAACCGCCGACGAAGTCAGGGCAGCGCCGTCGACGACGGTGAGTGTGACCGCACCGGATAGCGGCCGGCCAGTGGTCGCGTCCCGAACAGTGACCTGGATGGCGCCGGAGGTCACCCCAACCAGCGCGAGCGGGATCGCCGGGACGGTCACGTCGCCGTCCACCACGAGGCCCCGAATCGTGGTGCTGCGCACGCCGGGCGCTTCAACGCGCACCGTGTACACGTCCTGCGGGATGGCTGCGCGCCAGGAACCGTCCCCGGACGACGTGACCGTGGCGACCGCCGCGCCAGTCGCGCGGGTGAAGCGGAGGGTCGCACCGGCCACCGGCGTTCCCGGCCCGCTCACGTAGAGCCGGCCGGCCGCGGTGCCAGGCGGGGACGGCGCGCGCACAACGACGCGAGCGGACGAGACGACGGCGGCGTTCTGCGCCGACGAGGCCGTAACGGTGTACTCGCCCGGAGTCGCGGGTGCCGTGTACGTCGCGGCGTTCGGGCCCGCCGTCGTAACCGATCCTCCGGTCGCGCTCCACCGTACATTACGGTTGGTGAGCCCATCAACCCCGGCCGTCAGGGTCAGGCGCTCTCCCGCTGTGACGTAGCTGAGCGCTGGAGACACGCTCAGCCGCGGGATCGCCGGGTCGAACTGCGCCGCGATGGCGGCCCAGGCGTTGTTGCCGGTGATCAGGAGGTCGAACGCGCACCCGTCGATCGACGCCGGGTGGATCACACCGGCCGCGCGGCAGGTCGCCCTGGCGCCGCTCACCGCGCTCGGGCTGAAGTCGGACAGCTGGCGAACCTCCCGCGGAAACGCCGGGTCCCACGGGTCCGGCCCGCGCCGGAAGAGCGACGCGGGCGTGCCGAGCGCGACACGCCAGCTGTTCCGGAAGGCGCCGTACAGTCCGTTGAGGTCCGAACCGAGCTGCGCGCCGCCTCGCACGCGCAGGTCGTTGGCGGTATTGCCGTCGTAGTTCCCGAACAGCCCCTCGACCTTGCCCATCCGTGCGTTGGCGACGAGGAGCTGCATGCCGCTGCGGACGCCGCTGTTGTCCGACCGCACGGTCAGCTGGCTCCGATCCGGCCAGGATACGACCGCCAACCCACTCGCGACCCGGACGGCGCCGCCACCCGGGAGCTGGCGCTGCAGCGAGCCGACGCCGGTCGTCTCCTCACCGTTGACGATCACGTCGAAGCCGCTGCCGTTCGGAAACACGTTGACGACATCCCCCGCCACGCGCGCCGCCACGCCGGACCCCCGCGACGCGCTCGTGCCCAGCGGCACGTAGCGCTCCTGCACCTCGAAGTCGTCCCCCGGGATGGTCGAGCGGGTGACCACGTAATCACCCACGGCCTGGAAGCTGTAGGGCCGTCCGTCGATCGTGAAGAGATGCGGATCGCCCCAGCTCCGCCCCGCGTTGCCGGCGACGGGGTCGGGGGGCGGCGGCGTGCACGCGCTCTCGCACCCGTTGACGGTAACCTGGACCGAGTCGGACGCCTCGATGGTATCGCTCGGATCCTCGAGATCTGGCTCCTTCCGCGTTAGGGCGACCACCCAGACACGGCCGGCCCGGCCCCCGGAGATGGTCGCGGTCGCGCCGGCCGCCGAGGCCGGCGCGACCGTTGCGATCGAGGGGTCTCGCGACGCCCACTCCGCGACGCGCCGGCCGGGCGTCAGCGGGAGCGGCACGCGGAGCGCATCCTTGCTACGGACGCTGGCGCCGGCCTGCGTGGTTGTACCCGCGTCGACCGTCAGCGCCTCTGGCGTGACGGTGAGTTCCGACTCGCCCTCTGCAAGCGTGACCTCGATCGCGGGCGTTTCGACCTGCTCGCGGGCGATCACGCGATCCCAGAGTGCGAAATCCACCTCCGCGCTCGCCGAGATGCCGGCGGAGAGCTCCCACCACGGATCGGTGAAGTACGGCACCTCGGCCCCGAGTCCCACCGCCAGCCCGAAACCGGCGGAAGCCTGGATGCCGAGACTATTGAGCACAACGGCAGGCAGGAACGGCGTAACCTTGACGACCGGCCCGATACTCGCGTCGAACACCGCCTCAAGGCGCGCGCCGAGCGGCCTGGGAGTAAAGCGGTGGCTGTCCTCCAAAATCGACTGCATGGAGCCGTTCTCGTAACGAAATCCCATCCGCGCGGTGTAGGACGCGTCGACGCCAGCGGACAGCCCACCTTCAACCTCCCAGGCGCCAGAGAGCTCGAGGTCGACCGTCGGGAAGAGCACGATCGGCACGCCCGCGATGGGCACGGTGATCGGCCGGAGGTTGTCCCACGTCTTGAGCACCCGCGTGGCCTGCCCCTCTGCGTCCTCGGTGATCTCGCCGGACAGCGAAACGGTGTTGCGCGCGGCGGCGACGAACGACAGCACCTTCACACGGCTCTCGTCGATCACCAGGTCGCCCGACAGGCTGATTTCGCCTTCGTAGTCGACGTTCACTTCGACTTCGTTGCCGAGCTCGATCTCGGAGAGATTGAGTTGGAACGACGCCGACGCGTCCGCGGCAGCCGCACCGCGGCGTTGCGTGGGAGCCGCAGACTCCTGGACGAGCGGAATGTCCGTGAAGTGAAACTCGCCGCGCGTGATCGCATCGGCGACCGTTGCGAACGACGTGCGGACGACCACTTGCGTTCCGCTCACTTGCTTCTCGAGGACGCGACGAAGCAGGCCGTACGGCGTCGTCGCAGAGATGCCGGCCGCGATGACGTCGCCGACTGCCAGCTGGGCGACGACCGGCGCCCCCGCCGAGAAGGTGACGCTTCTCGCGTCAACGGCGCGGATGCTGGCCAGGGCATTCGCGTCCAGCACTTTCGTGGTTGCCGGGATGACGGGAGCGCCGGCGCGCGCGAGATGAAACTGGATCGGCAGGGCAGTCGCCGCCGTGAGCGGCGCCAGCGTCCCGTCGGAGCGCGTCAGGGCCCAGCGGCCGCGGACCACGTCGACCGACAGCGCGCCCAAAACGGTGCCGCCCTGCAGCACCCGGATCCGGTACGTCGCACGCGTCGTGAAACGCGCGTCCAGCAGGTTCCAGGCGGCTTCGTACCGTCCGGCCGTCGCGTTCACCGTCAACGGCTGGCTTCCGGCGGCGGGAACTGTCGCGAAGCGCGCGACCGGCTGCGACGTGGCGCACGCCGTCCCGGTCAAAGCGCAAATTTCGACCACCGGTGCGGCGGTCGCGTCGAAGGTCGCGGGGACAGCTGCGCCCGCTCCTAGCGGCGCGAGCCACGTCAGCGCGGGCAGCGCCTGCGCCACCTGCGCCGCCGGGCCGGGGGCGCTGATCACGGGAGTCGGCACCGACGCCGGGGACACGCCGGTTGGCAGGGTGGACATCGCACGGTCGGCGCATCCACCCATCGTTAGTGCGGCGAGAAGCAGGGGGGCGGCACGCGGTGAGGTGCGCATCGCTCAGTCCCCCCTCACCCAACGCCGCCTCCCACCCGTCTCCCCGATCAGGATGGCGAGCCCCGTACCGAATAGCACCCACGTTGCGGGCTCGGGAACCGTAGGGCCTGGCGTGTACGTGTCGCGCTCGATCTCACACCGCTGGTCTGCGGCCCCGCAACTCGCCCCCGGCAGTCCGTCCTCGAGCCCGACGGCCTCAAGGTTCAGGATCGTGAACCGGTTCGGGTTGAACAGCCGCGTCGACGCGAACTGAAACGTGAGGTACTCGCCCGCGCCGCACGTCCGCCCGGCCTGACCGAAGCCGCCGACGGGCGCGCCTGGCAAGCAACCACCCACGCCGTTGTTCGAGAGTGCTGAGAGGAAGATTAAGTCCCCCGTCTCGAAGAGATCCCACGCGCTCTCGTCGACCACTGTCGCCCCGCCGACGGCGGCGGGCGTTACCAGCGTCGCCCGTTCACTTCCCGGCGAAACCGCCGCCGCGCCCGTTCCGAGCACCAGATTGTAGATGCTTGTGGGCAGCGTGGATCGGCCTCTCGCACCGAGTGCTCGGACGCCGACCTCAAACAGACCGGGGCCTGACGTCAGGCGCAGCTCCGCGCAGACTTCCAGTGCGTCCGGCGTGCAGGCGGTGAGCGTTCGCGGTTGCGCCCCGCCAAGTCGCGGGGCTCCGAGGAGGACGAGAGCGGCGGAGGCTGCCAAGGCAAGCCTCCGGTGAGCGGGTGACCGGCGTCGGCGTGCCATGGTCGGGGCGGCAGGGTGACAACATTCCCGTATGCCGGCTACGTCGCCTGGTCGCATACGGGGGCGCCATCATGTGCCCCAGATCACCATCCGTCAATGACGGCCCTGCAACGTGCATCCACACGGTTGAGTCCGACAAGGTTTGATCGTCACTAGGTCTTCCCGAACGAGGGAGCCCGACGTCGCAAACGCGCCCGTCCACACGGTTGAAGAACGGGCCGCGTCTCACGTAACGCGAGCGCGACCGACAAGGCGATCCCCCTCGTCCGCGCCTTGACCGCAGGCGGGCGCGCGTTCAACCGCGCGACGTGGCGTCCGCCGGTGCGTTCTGCGGCCCGGGATCCGCGTCGCCTACGCAATCGAGCCCGCTGCAGGCTGGAGGATCTCGTCACGGAATCGACCTCTCGTCCGTCGCCGTGTCTACGAGTGTTCAGACTCGCAGCGCGTAGACGGCCGACCGAGGCCGCAAACTGTTGCCCTCGTCACCGATCGAAGCCCTCCAGCGGCACAACCCGCTGCGAGGCGACGGGGGAGGCGTCACGAGCGATCAGCTCGGTTGCTCGTGAGCAGTCTGAGCCGGGGCGGATTGTCTGGCTTGGAAGACCGACGTTTCGGCACGATACCCGCGCGGGGAATCACCACGGTGTGTCTCCTCAGCTCTCGGGGCAGTCGGAGGTATACCTTCGTGTCCGCCAGGGTGGACCCTTGACTCGGCGCACCGTGTACGGTGCACTGTACCGCAGGAGGTGCATCATTCGCCGCGAAGCTCAAGAAGATTTCCGCGCGGTTCTAGCAGACCACCGCAGGCGGCGGACCGGTGCGGGAGTGGCGGCAGGCGCTGGACGAAGAGAATCGGAAGCTCGTCGGCACGGACATCGCCGCGGTGGAGTACGAATGGCCCATCGGCATGTCGACGTGCTGGGCACTGGGTGGGGGGCTCCACGAGGTGCGGACCGACCTCCCCGAGAACCGGATCGCCCGCGTGCTGTTCCGCGTGGACCAGGGGCAGATGGGTTCTCCTGCACGCGTTCGTCAAGAAGACACGTACAACGCCCGACGACGATCCGAAGTTTGCGCGGAGACGAATGAGGGAGGTCGCGAAGTGAAGAACTCCCACCTCGGCAGCTCGTTCGACGAGTTCCTCTCGCCGCGGCGATTGCCGCGGCAGTCGCCCCGCTAGTTCCAGTTGTCGATCTTCACGTCGTCCGGGGACGGCCGCCCCGTCCCGGTCTCGACCAGCGCCTTGAGGCTCAGGAGGAACACCGCCCACTTCATGCTGCAGTGTCCCATGAACTCCACCGGCTCCCGCCAGTTCCGGTGCCCGAAGTTCAGGATCGTGAGGTCGCCGTCCTCCGCCAGCTCGAAGGTGACGTCGGTCCCCACCCACTCCGGCGGCCCGGCGAGCATGCGCCAGCGCACCGCGCGGTGTGGCTCCCGCTCGCTGATCGCGAACGCCATCCGCCCGATCTCGGTCCCGTCGTGCCGCCGGAAGCGGACGTCGACGTCTCCGCCGGGTGCCGTTTCGGTCGTGTCCCGGGTCCACCACCCGGCCACCCCCGGCGCGGTCGCCACCGCCTCGTAGACCTGTGCGGCGGGTGCCCGGATGCCGATGCGGTGAAGGATGTCGGCCATCGTCTCCTCGTCGTGATCGTGGTTGTGGTGTGGTCGCGCTCGGGGGCTATCCCTCGTCGTCCTCGACGCCTTCGACGAAGGCCTTCAGTCGGGCGGCCGCCGCGTCCCACTGCGCCGAGACCTGGTCGAGGTACTGCCGCGCGAGCTCGAGCCGCTTGAGGTCGAGCGCGAACACGTGCTCGCGGCCCTCGCGCGTGTCGCGGACTAGGCCCGCGCGCCCGAGCGCGTGCAGGTGCCGCGTGATCGCCTGCCGCGTCATGCCGCTCCCCTCGCTCAGGCGCGTGATCGGCAGCGGCCCCTCGGTCGACAGGCGGCGCACCAGGGTGAGGCGGGTCGCGTCGCCGAGCGCGGCGAACACGGGCGCGGCCCGGTGCGCCGTGGCGCGGCTAGGCGACATGGTCGGCGACATGGTCGGCGACACCGTCGGCGACATGATCGGCGAGCCGTCGCGACTGGCCGGTCCACCCCGCCTCGTTCATCCGGAAGGCCTCGAGCCGCCGCGACGCCGGCAGCCGGTCGAAGCCGGATTCGGTGATCGTGACCGCCGTGCCGCCGGCCGTCTCTTCCAGCGTGAACTCGACCAACGTGGTCGGCTCCGCCGCGTAGTCGACCGCGGGGTCGACGGCGTACGGGTGCCACCGGTAGGAGAAGTAGCCCTCCGGCTCCATCCGCTCGACCAGGATCTCGAGCGTGACGTGCTCGTAGCCGGGGATGGTGAGCCGGCCGAGGACGGCGGCGCCGGGGGCGAAGGGGCGGTCGAGCGCCATCCGGAACCAGGCGCCGAACTCCCGGGCGTCGGCGATGGCGCGCCAGACGCGGGAGCGCCTGGCGCGGACCTCGAAGCGCTTCTCGATGCGGTCGGTGGATCGGGGGGCGTCGGTGGTCGTCGACATCGTCATGGCGGTCCGTTGCTCCGTCGGGTCGCGGGAGAGAAAGCGCAACATTTGTGTTGCGCATTATACGGCCCGCCGCGAAAAATGCAACATCATGGTTGCGCTTCTACGATGCCGTCGGACCGCCGTGCTCCCGCAGGACCGGCTGGATCGCGTGGAGGGACGGCGCGAACAACGGGAGCTGCTCCGCGTCGGCGAAGACGACGTCGAAGTCCTCCGCGGTGAACGCGCGCGCGAGCCGCTCCGCGTAGGTCGACCGGAGCAGGCGCACGTAGTGGTCGACGTCGTAGGCGCGCCGGTCGGCCGCCGACTCGCCCGATGACCTGTCTTCGTTCGAGGGGGTCAGCCCGCCCTCGCCGCCCGTCTTCCGGTAGACGCGCACGCGGTCGCCGGCGCGCCACGTGGTCCGCCCGTCGGCGAGCAGCGCCTCGTAGGCCAACTCGCGGCGCGTCGCGCGCACCGCCAGGTACTGCGCCGGCGACTTCGTGAGCCGCACCTGCGACGCGACGTCGCGCGTGGGGAGCGCGCGGGCGCGCAGCGCGGCGACGGTCGCGAGATAGACGTCGCGCACGCCGGCGACGTCGCCGGCGAGCAGGCGCCCGACCGCCTCGCGCAGGAAGCGCTCGCCGAACGGCTCCGAGCGGCTGGACCGGAACGCGACGCCGCGCAGCGTCAGCTCCCCGTCGTAGCCGAGCAGCGCGTAGTTCTTCGGCTCGTGCGACAGCATCGCCGCGTAGCGCCCCTCCAGCTCGAGCTGCACGAGCGGCGGCAGCAGCGCGGCCACCTCCGCGACGACGCGCCGCTCGTCGGCCTCGCCCCACCCCTCGGGCCCCGCGAAGTAGACCCCGTCGGTGTCCGCCTCGAGGAGCGTCACGCCGCGCGCCGCCAGCTCCCGACAGATGAGGGCGAGCACCTCGCGGCCCCGGCGCGTCACCTCGTTCGCGGCGTGCACGTCGGCGAAGCGCGTGAGCGCGCCCCCGGCCGCGAGGTACCCGTACGCCGAGTTCACCACGAGCTTGAGCGCCGCCGCCATCGCGTCGTGCGCGTGGCGCTCCGCGGAGCCCGGCGCGGCCTCTCGCGCGCGCGCCTTCGCGTCGAGCCGCCGCCCGACCAGGTCGTCGACCAGCGCGAGCAGCGCGCCGAGCCGGTCGCGCGCGGGCCCGATGCGGTAGGCGCGCATGAGCGACGGGTACAGGCTCGCCACGTCGGCCTTCGCGACGCGGCGCGCGACGCCGGTCGCGAAGAGGTGCAGCGCCGCGCCGCTGTGCGGGGTGCCGTCGCCCGCCGCGTGCGCGGGGAGCGCCGCCCCCGCGCGCAGGTACGCGCGCACGAGCGTGGGGTCGATCACGCCGGTGGCGGGGCCCGCGTCGGCGAGTCGCTCGTAGCGGCGCGGCACGAGCTGCGCGAGCGCGTACGCCGGCCCGCCGAGCAGGCGCGAGAGCTCGGCCACCTCGCGCACGTCGTCGGTCGCGTAGCGCCGCATGCGATCCGGGTCGGTGCGGTAGGTCGCGTAGATCCGGTCGCCCGGGACGTACTCGCGGTCGGGGGCGGCGATCCCGAGGTGGCGCGCGACCGCCTTGAGCCCGTGGCCGGGAAGGTCGCGCCGCACGAAGTCGTGGCGTCGCACCGCGTCCAGCGTGTCGATCAGCTCGCGACCCGGCGCTACGAAGCGCACGCGCCGGCGGTCAGTTGAATCGGAGTCGGAGCCGGGGGCGGCCTGCTCGGCGCCGCGCTGGGCGCCCCGCGTCCGCAGCCCCGGCCCGCCGATCCGGCCGAGGGCGAGCGGGACGCCGAGCGTGCGGGCGCGCCGGTCGAGGAAGGGGAGGTCGAAGCCGTGCAGGTTGTGGTTCTCGATGACGTCGGGGTCGGCGTCGCGCACCCGCGCCACCAGCCGTCGGATGAGCTCCGCCTCGGCGGCCGCATCCTCGTCCGTCGCCTCGAGCACCTCGGTGTCGCCGCACGGGTACCGCACCGAGATCATGAAGATGCGGTCGTGCCGCGCGTCGAGGCCCGTCGTCTCCAGGTCGAACTGCAGGCGGTGCAGCGCGTCGAACGGAAGGTCGCGGAAGTAGGTGCGCCCCGTCGCGACGAGGTACTGCTCCTCGGGCGGCAGGCAGAGGACCGTGTCGCCGGGCAGTTCGCGGACGTGGTCGACGCGCCGGCCGAGTCGCGCCGACGCGCCGCGCAGCAGCGCCGCGCACAGGGCGCGCCCGTCCTCGGCGCTGACGAGCCAGCGCAGGGCGCCGGGCCCTTCGAGCTCGCGGTACCAAACGGCCGCGCGCGCGTCGCCGTCGGGGCCGAGCGCGGGGCCGAGGTGGCGCAGGTCGTCGAGGGCGTCGAGGAGGAGCCAGGGGCGGAAGCGCGCGTCCTCGCGCACGAGCGTTCCGGTATCGGGGCGGCGTCGCCACATCGCGACGCGGCCGTCGTGCTCCGCGTGGACGGAGACGATGCCGGGCGTCGGGTCCCAACCCCAGAGCCAGTCCGCCGCGGCGGACGTCACCGGATCTCGCTGGGTGCCATGCGGCCAATCTACCTTCCGCCTCGGAGCTGAGGCCCGATCGACACAGCAGTCTAGGCGGTCTCAGGGGCGTGACGTACGTTTCCGGCTCCGCCCGGCCCGCCTGCCCTCCACGCCTCACGCCCCGCATGCCCCTCGAAGCCGACGCCCGCGAGGAGATCGACCGCGCGCTCGTGGCGTCCGGCTGGCTGGTGCAGGACCTCGCGGCCGTGAACCTCTACGCCGGCTCCGGCGTGGCCGTCCGGGAGGTCCCGCTCGCGCCCGGGCACGGGGTCGCCGATTACCTGCTGTACGCCGACGGCCAGGCCGTGGGTGTGGTCGAGGCCAAGCGCGTGGGCGAGACGCTCACCGGCGTGGAGGTCCAGAGCGAGAAGTACGGCGCCGGACTCCCGGCCGGCATCCCGGCGCCGGTGCGCCCGCTTCCCTTTCTGTACCAGTCCACGGGCGTCGAGACGCGATTCACCAACCGTCGCGACCCTGTCCCGAAGAGCCGCGACCTCTTCGCCTTCCACCGCCCCGAGACGCTGGCGGCGTGGGCCACCGTCGAGCCCCTCCGCGCCCGCCTCGGCGCCATGCCGGGCGTGGCGCCCGGCGGGCTCTGGCCGGCGCAGCTCGACACCGTGCGGCGGCTGGAGGGCTCGCTGGCGGCCGGCCGGCCGCGGGCGCTCGTCCAGATGGCCACGGGCTCGGGCAAGACCATCGCGGCCGTGGCGAGCATCTACCGGCTGCTCAAGTTCGCCGGCGCGCGGCGCGTGCTCTTCCTGGTCGACCGCGCGAACCTCGGCCGGCAGGCGCTGAAGGAGTTCCAGAGCTACCGCACCCCCGACGATGGCCGGCTGTTCACGGAATTCTACAACGTGCAGCGCCTCACGGCCAACCGGGTGGACCCGGTGGCCAACGTGGTGATCGGCACGGTGCAGCGCCTGTACTCGATGCTCCGCGGCGAGCCCGCGATGGCCGACGAGGCTGACGAGTTGGACGCCGACACCGCGCTCGACGCGGTCACGTCGGGCGGACTCGACGCGCTCCGCCGCGACCCGATCCCCGTCGCCTACAACCCCGACCTCCCCGTCGAGCTGTTCGACGTGGTGTTCGTCGACGAGTGCCACCGGAGCATCTACACGCTCTGGCGGCAGGTGGTCGAGTACTGGGACGCCTTCCTCGTCGGCCTGACGGCGACGCCGTCGAAGCTCACCTACGGCTTCTTCGACGCCAACGTCGTCCAGGAGTACGGCCACGAGCGCGCGGTGGCCGACGGGGTGAACGTCGACTTCGACGTGTACCGCATCCGCACCGCGATCACCGAGCAGGGGTCGACCGTGGAGGCGGGGCAGGTCGTCGACCGGCGCGACCGCGAGACGCGCCGCCGGCGCTGGGAGCAGCTCGACGAGCCGCTCGTCTACGACGCCGCGGCGCTCGACCGCGACGTGGTCGCGCCCGACCAGATCCGGACCGTGGTGCGCGCGTTCCGCGACCGGTTCCTCCCCGAGGTCTTCCCCGAGCGCCGGCACGTCCCGAAGACGCTCGTCTTCGCCAAGGACGACTCGCACGCCGACGACCTGGTGAAGATCCTCCGCGACGAGCTCGCGCTCGGCAACGACGCGGTGCAGAAGATCACGTACAAGACGGGCACCGCCCGCTTGGTCGAGCGCGTGCCGGGTCCGGACGGGCGGGACGTGGAGCGCGTGACCTACCGGTCGAGCGGCGTCACCCCGGAGCTGTTGCTCCAGAGCTTCCGCACGTCGTACCACCCGCGGATCGCGGTCACCGTGGACATGATCGCCACCGGCACCGACGTGAAGCCGCTCGAGGTGCTCTGGTTCATGCGCACGGTCCGGAGCCGCACGCTGTTCGAGCAGATGAAGGGGCGCGGCGTGCGCGTGGTGCTGCCCGATGACCTGAAGGGCGTCACCCCCGACGCCGAGGCCAAGACGCGGTTCGTGATCGTCGACTGCGTCGGCGTCTGCGAGGGACCGCTCGCCGACACGCGCCCCATGGACCGGCAGCCGACGGTGTCGCTCGAGCGGCTGCTCCAGGCGGTGGCGATGGGGAACGTCGACCCGGAGGTCGCCTCCACACTCGCCAGCCGCCTCGTGCGCCTCGACGCCCGACTCGGCCGCGACGAGCGGGCGAGCGTGGCCGCGACCACGGGCGGGCCGACGCTGCGCGACCTGGCGCACGGGATCGTGGACGCGCTCGACCCCGACCGGCACCGCGAGGCGGCGCGGGCGCTCGCCGCCGCGGCGCCGGGCGCGCGCGTGGCTGAGCCGGGGTGGGAGCCGGGCGAGGCGCTGGTGGCCCGCGCCCGCGCGTCGCTGCTCCGTGCGGCGCTCGCGCCCGTCGCCGGCGACCCGCAGCTCCGGGAGCGCCTGCTCGACCTCCGGCGCGCGAAGGACCAGACGATCGACACGGCGAGCGCCGACACGCTCCTCGGCGCCGGCCTCTCTCCCGAGGCGCGCGACCGGGCGCTCGGCCTGACCACGCGCTTCGAGGCGTTCCTCACCGAGTGCCGCGACGAGCTGGCGGCGCTCCGGCTGCTCTACGGGTCGCGCGGGCCGGGGCGGGCGCGGCTGACGCGCGCGGCGGTGGAGGAGCTGCGCGCGGCGCTGCTCGACCGCAAGCCGCCGCTCGCGCTCGACGCCGTGTGGCAGGCGTACGAGACGCTCGACCGGGCGCGCGTGCGCGGCGGGCCGGCGCGGCTGCTGACCGACGTGGTGGCGCTGGTGCGCTTCGCCACGCACCGGGACGACGCGCTCGCGCCGCTGCCGGCGGTGGCGCGGGGGCGGCTGGACGCGTGGCTGGCGCGCGCGGAGGCGGACGGGCGCGCGTTCACGCCTGACCAGCGGGCGTGGCTCGCGATGATGGCCGAGCACGTGGCGGCGAACGTGGAGATCGAGGCGGAGGACTTCGACGACCCGCCGTTCGCGCAGCGCGGCGGGCTGGCGGGGGCGCACCGGGTGTTCGGGGCGGAGCTGCCGCGGGTGCTGGAGGAGATCGGGGAGGTGATTGCGGCATGAGCGACGCTCCACCGCACGGCTGGACTTGGACGACACTGGGCGAAGCGTTTCGATGGGGGAGCGGCGGCACTCCGTCCTCAGGTCGCGCCGACTATTACGGAGGGCACATCCCTTGGGTCATAATCGGCGACCTCACGGACGGCCTGGTATCTGAAACCACGAACACCCTTACCGAGGCGGGCCTGCAGAACTCGTCCGCAAAGTGGGTCGAGGAGGGTTCTGTCCTCGTCGCGATGTACGGTTCCATTGGTAAGCTCGGCATCGCGGGTCGACGACTGACGACCAATCAAGCCATCGCGTTCACGGATCCCCGACCAGTCGAGACGCGGTACTTGTACTGGTACCTTGCGAGCATCCGAGAAGATCTCATCGGCCGCGGCAAGGGCGGGACGCAGCAGAACATCAGCCAAACCGTTCTGAAGGCGGTTCCATTTCCGCTTGCGCCACTGAGTGAGCAGCGCCGCATCGTCGCCGCGCTCGAAGAGTACCTGTCGGAGCTCGACGCGGCGGTGGCGGGGCTGGAGCGGGCGCGGGCGAACACGCGTCGCTTCACCGAAGCGACTATCACGACAGCGGCAAACCCGCGTGCCGCCTGGCCCGTCGTGCCCCTGCGGGAGTTGGGCACGCTCAAGGGCGGCGTCACGAAGGGGCAGAAGCGCCGTCCTGATGAGGTTACGCGCGTCGTGCCCTACCTCCGCGTCGCGAACGTCCAGCGTGGCTGCCTGGACCTGCGCGATGTGCGCACCATAGAAGCGACCGAGCGGGAGATCGAGGAACTGCGACTGCTCCCCGGCGACGTCTTGTTCAACGAGGGCGGAGACCGTGACAAGCTCGGACGCGGTTGGGTGTGGAATGGTGAATTGGGCGAGTGCATCCACCAGAACCACGTCTTCCGGGCACGTCTCGATACAAGTCGCGTGGAGCCTCGATTCGTGTCCCATTACGCGAACAGCCACGGACAGCGCTACTTCCTCGACCAGGGGAAGCAGACAACCAACCTGGCCTCGATCAGCATGACGAAGCTAGGCGCGCTTCCCATTCCGGTACCTCCGCTCGACGAGCAGCGGGCGATCCTCTCCGAGGTCGAGGAGCGGCTCGCCGTGGCGGAGCGTACTGCCGCCGACATCGACGTGCAGCTCGCCCGCGCCGCGCGCCTGCGCCAGGCCATCCTCCAGCGCGCGTTCTCGGGCCGCCTCGTCCCGCAGGACCCCGCCGACGAACCGGCGGCCGCGCTGCTCGCCCGCCTGCGCGCCGACGCACCCCTGCCGCCGGGAGCGCGGCACGCCGTGCGACGGCGTGCGCGTCGCTGACCCGGCGCACCCCAGCGACGGAGACCGCCCGTGCCCCACGACGAACCCGTCGCCGCAGACGGCCTGCCCGCGCGCCGCAACGGGGCGTGGGCGCGCGACAAGCTGTCGTTCGTCGACGAGTTCTTCCCGGCCGCGCTCCAGGCGACGCAGGCGAAGCGCGAACGCTGGTACGTCGACCTCTTCGCGGGGCCGGGCCGCAACGTCGACGACGGCGGCGGGGAATTCGACGGCGCGGCGCTACGCGCCTTGCGCGCCTCGGCACAGCACGATCGCGACACGACCTTCACGCACGCCGTCCTCGTCAACCGCGACGTCGGGCATCACGCGGCCCTTCGAGCGCGCGTGGACGGGCTCGCGTCGCGCGGGGAACTCCGGCCGGCGCGCGGTGCTGTCGAGCACGCGCATGCGGACGCGAATCAGGCGGTGCACCGCATCATGGCCGGGATCCACCCGCGTGCCTACGCCTTCGTGCTCGCCGACATCGAAGCGCCGAAGCAGCTGCCGTGGAGCACCGTGGCCGCGCTCAAATCGCACGGGCACGCGAGCGTCGATCTCTTCGTGCTCTTCCCCCTCGAGATGGCGCTCAATCGCATGCTCTCCTACCGTCGAGCCACCGTGGACGAGAGCGCCCAGGTGCTGACGCGCTTCTTCGGGTGCGAGGACTGGCGCCCCATGGTCGATCAGCGGGTCACCGACGCGCAGTCCCCTGACCTGCGCCGCGCCGTGCTCGACCTCTACATGCGCCGCCTCGGCGGTCTGGGCTGGGCGCACGTGCTGGTCGGGCGCGACGTGCGGCGGCTCGGCAATGCGGGCCTCTACAAGATGATCTACGCGTCGAACCACCCGGCGGGCCGCAACCTCGCCGAATGGACCGCGTTGCGATCCGGTCGCGGCGATCAGCTCAGGCTTCTCTAGTTCGACGGGAGCGCCATCGGGAAGGCACTGTGCTCGCGTCCGTCGAGCAGCCTGCCCCCCGACTTCGGCGTGCGTCCGCCCCATTGCTTCCAGAAGAAGGCGACGCCGTGGCGCGTGCACAGGTCGCGCAGCCCGGTCGCCCAGTCGGCTTCGCATCGACGCGCGTGCGGCCCGCTCTCGCCGCCACCGATCACCCAGTCGATGCCGTCGAGATTCAGCTGCCCCAGCGGCCCGAGCAGCGGCTCCGCCGAGACGAAGCGCACGGCGGCCTGCGGGATGTCACGGAGGGCATCGACGCGGTGTGCCACCGCCGCACTCTCGACCGAGGTGCCGAGCCAGATGTTGGGTGCCCACGGCAGTCGGTCCGCGAGCCGTCGCGCACGCTCCGGCCGCTTCGTGAGGACCTGGAACTGGTGCCAGTGCGCCTCGGCCATCACCTCGAACACGCGCTGGATCTGCGCGACCGCGAAGTGCGCGTGGAACACGTCGGACATGCTGTTCACGAAGATGCGGCGCGGACGGCGCCACTGGAGCGGTCGCCGCAGGCGGGCCTCCCAGAACCGCGGCGCGAATGGGTCGCCGCGCGCGCCTGCCGTCGCCTTCACGGGTTCGTGACCCAGGTAGATGTCGCGAACCTTCGCGTGCGCGATGGCAAACGCGTAGCAGTGATCGCATCCCGCGGAGAGTTTCGTGCAGCCCGTCATCGGGTTCCACGTCTCGTCCGTCCATTCGATCGCCGTGGGCATCGGTCGCTCCCTCGCTGGATGGCTCCGAACATACACCGAAAATCTCGACGCGTCGCGCCCTACCGTCAAGATCGCCAGCCGCGCAAAGGGTAACTCCCGGCTGCCTTGTCCTGCAGGACCCCGCCGACGAGCCGGCGGCCGCGCTGCTCGCGCGGGTGGCAGGCCAGACCGCTGCGCCAGCAAGACGCCCGCGGCGGTCGGACCCGTTGCCCGCGCCCGAACGGACGGCGAAACTACAGGCGTCCCCGCCCTGAGGTGTCCGGTGCAGAGCTACACGCTTCGTCTCACCGGCCCCGGCGTCCCCGGTGCCCACCGGCTCCCCGGTGCCCTCGTCCGCGACCTGTTCGACGCGCTCGACCGGGGGGCGCGCGGCGCCGTGCGCCTGCGCCTGGAAGGCCGCAGCGCCTCGCGCGGCCCCGTCCCCGGGTGGCTGGAGCGGGCCGCGCGCTTCGACCTCCAGCTCGACGCCGACCTCCCGGACGGCGCGCTCCGGCTCACCGCGCCGACCCTCGGCGAGTCGCTCCGCGACCGCTTCGCGCAGACGGACCTCTTCGCCGATCCGATCAGCGACGAGACGCCGGTGTCGCTGTTCACCGCTGGCCTCGCCGATGCCGTGCGCGGCCGGCGCGACAGCGAGGCGTTCGACGACGCCCTCCTCCCGGCGTTCGAGGAGCTGGGGCGTGTGTTCGCCCGTCATGTCGCCTCCATCGAGATCCGCAACGGGCACCCCGACGCGCCTCCGCTCACCGTGACCGCGGAGGGCATCCAGGTCGTGGAGCAGCTCAAGCTCCAGATCCCGCGCCCGCAGCGCGTGCGCGTGGCGGGCCGGCTGGACGCCATCCGGTACAGCGACCGCGCCTTCACGCTCGTCCTGCCCGACGGCCCCGCGCTGCGGGGGGTGTACCCGGGCGACGACGGCGGGCAGCTCAAGGAGCACTTCGGGCAGGTCGTCGCCGTCTCGGGTACGGGCCACTTCAAGCCCTCCGGCGCGCTCCGCGTCATCGAGGCCGACGGCGTCACCCCCGCCACGGAGGGCGACCTGGGGGTGTTCGCCACCATCCCGACCTCGCCCGACGCGCCGTTCGACCCGCGCGCCCTACGCGTCCCACAGCGACCCAACACAGGAGTCAACGCCATCTTCGGCAAGTGGCCGGGCGACGAAACGGACGAGGAGATCCTGCGCATGCTCGGGGACCTGGGCTGACCGCTCTGCGTGTCCCCGTTCTCTGATCGCTCCTGCATGACCGCCGACGGCGTCGCTGACATCGACGCCCAGCTCGCCCGCGCCGCGCGCCCGCGCCAGGCCGGCGTCGTGAGCCCTGCCGGCCGGCTCGAATGGTGAACATGTTCGCACGCACGGACGCCGTGGTGAACGATTCGTGCACCCCGTGAACGGATCCCGCAGATTCCAGGCGCCGGACTCCGTATCAACCCCGAAGGTCGTGCCCCCCTCCCGGCCCGCCTCTCCACCGCCCGCCACCGCCCGCCACCGCCCGCCACCGCCGCTGATCGAGCGCGAGTTCGTCCACCCGCGCGACCTGCCCACCGGCGAGCGCCTCTGACCATACCACGCCCGTGCCCGCGGACTGCAGCGTCGGCACCTCACCGAGCGCTGACGGTACGGCGACGACGGTGCGTCAGTCCTGCGCCAGCAGTCGGATGAACTTCGCGAGGCGCTCCGCCTCGGCCCCGGTGAGGTCGAGCGGGATGTTGGCGACCGTCACGACGTGCCCGGGGCGCACCGGCAGCGAGGTCTGATACGTCCCGGAATCGCTCGCGATGGGCGCGCCGACGCCGGCCGCGGCGGCCTCCGTGTTCGCGATCGGCGCCGCCGCCTGCTCCGCGGGGGCGCCTGCCGACCGGCCGTTCGGGCGGTCGCGCCGCCGCGGCGTCGTCGCCCGCGTCTTCACCGCGAAGTTTGCCGGATCGTCCTTCCAGCGCAGGTACAGCTCGACGGCCCGGCGCACCCGCCGCCCGTACTCCTTCAGCGAGTCCGGGCTGAAGTCGCGCGCGCGCTTGTTGGTGAAGCGCCTGACCACGGCGTCGAGGTCATGCAGCGGGAGGGCGCCGCGCTCGGCGTCGTCCAGGACGGCGAACACGTTGCGGGTCGCGACGGCGAACGCCTGCGCCGTCGCCGCCGGCATCAGCCCACGCTCGCCGGCGTGCTCGAGGAAGCTCAGCAGGTCGTCGAGAGTATATGCGTCCGGCATGGGCTCGTTCGGGTGTTATATTGACCGCCGACGGTCAATATAACGTTGGCATATAGCGTGTCCACAGTCTTCTACCCCCGCGCCCTCCACCCCGGGCTCCTCCGCGACCTCGACGTCTACCCGGTCGTCGCGCTCCTGGGCGCGCGGCAGGCGGGGAAGAGCACCCTCGGCCGGGAGATCGCCGAGGCGCGCGGCATGGCGTTCCGCACCCTCGACGACCGCGACGTGCTGCGCCAGGCCCTCGACGACCCCGAGGGGCTGCTCGACGGACTCGGGGGCGCCGGCTTCATCGACGAGGCGCAGCGCGCCCCCGGGCTCTTCGTCGCCATCAAGCGCGTCGTGGATCGCGAGCAGCGCGCCGGCCGCTTCCTGCTCAGCGGCTCGAACCAGCCGCATGTGGCCGGCGCGGTGGGGGACTCATTGCAGGGGCGCGCCGCCTACCGCACGCTCCGGCCGCTCACCCTGGGGGAGCTCCGGTTCGACGAGCGCCCCGGCGCCTGGGGCCTCCCGTTCGAGGGCGCCGCCGCGGACGTGATCGTCGCGCTCGAGCGACGCGCCGAGTCGAACGGCGCGCTCGACTGGCGCGACGTAGTCGAGGCCGGGGGCTTCCCGCGGGCAGTCGCGGCGCCGCCCGATGCCCGACGCCGCCTGCTCGACGACTACGTGCGCACGTTTGCCGAGCGCGACATTCGCGAGCTGCTCGCCGTCGGGTCCCCGGACCGCTTCGAGCAGTGCGTGCGCCTCGTGGCGGCGCGCACGGGGCAGGTGCTGAACGTGAACGGACTGGCCGGGGAGCTCGGGACGCCCGTCACCACGGTGCGCCGCTGGCTCGACGCGCTCCGGCGCAGCTTCCTCGTCGAGGAGATCCCCGCCTACTCCCGCAACGCCGGGCACCGGATCCTCAAGGCGCCCAAGCTCTTCGTCGTCGACGCCGCGCTCGCCCTCGCCGCCGCGCGCGAGCCGCTCCCCACCGGCTTTCACCTCGAGACCCTCGTCGCCGGCGACCTCGCCGTGTGGAAGGACGCGGCGCCCGACCGGGCGGTGCACCACTGGCGCACGCAGCACGGGCAGGAGGTGGACTTCGTGGTCGAGCGGGCGCGCCGACTGGTGCCGGTGGAAGTCAAGGCGTCGGCCGGCGTGGGTGCGGACGACGCGCGCCACCTGCGCACCTTCCTCGACCGACACCCCGAGGCCGTGCGCGGCCTGCTCCTCAGCGCCGACCCCGGGATCCGGCCGCTCGGCGACCGCGTGATCGCCGCGCCGTGGTGGGCGGTGCTCTGACGCGAGCGGCCGCCCGCGTGCCGGCGGCGGCCGATCCGCCCAGGAGAGGTTCCGTCGTGGCACCCGCCGCGCGCACATTCCCCGCACACACTCTCCCCACGCGCCGCCCTCGCATGACCGCCGACCGCATCGTCGCCAAGCTCTGGAACTACTGCACCGTCCTGCGCGACGACGGGCTCTCGTACGGCGACTACGTCGAGCAGCTCACCTACCTGCTGTTCCTCAAGATGGCGCACGAGCGCACGCAGGCGCCGTGGTCGCAGCCGTCGATCGTCCCCGCCGGCGTCGACTGGCCGGCCCTCTGCGCGAAGGAGGGCGACGCGCTCGAGGTGCAGTACCGCCACACGCTCGAGACGCTCGGCCGGCAGCCCGGCATGCTCGGCCTGATCTTCCGCAAGGCGCAGAACAAGGTGCAGGACCCGGCGAAGCTGCGCCGCCTCGTCGCCGACCTGATCGACCGCGAGCAGTGGCTCGCCCTCGACGCGGACGTGAAGGGCGACGCGTACGAGGGGCTGCTGGAGAAGAACGCGCAGGACACCAAGGGCGGCGCGGGCCAGTACTTCACCCCGCGCCCGCTCATCCGCGCCGTCGTCGACTGCGTCGCCCCGCGCCCAAACGAGACCATCGCCGACCCGGCGTGCGGCACCGGCGGCTTCCTGCTCGCCGCGCACGACTACGTGGTGCGCCGCCACCCGTCGCTCGACCGCGCGCAGAAGCGGCACCTCAAGCTCGAGGCGCTGCACGGCACCGAGCTGGTCGACGGCGTCGCGCGGCTGTGCGCGATGAACCTCCTCCTGCACGGGATCGGCCCCACCGCCGGCGACACCGCCGCGCCGGCCGTGCGCGTCGACGACGCCCTGCGCGCCGACCCGGGCCGGCGCTTCGACGTGATCCTCACGAACCCGCCGTTCGGGCGGAAGTCGAGCGTGCGCGTGGTCAACGCCGAGGGCGAGGAGGAGCGGCAGGACCTCACCGTGGTGCGCGACGACTTCTGGGTGTCGACGAGCAACAAGCAGCTCGCCTTCGTGCAGCACGTGAAGACGCTGCTCCGGATCGGCGGCCGCGCCGCGGTCGTCGTGCCCGACAACGTGCTGTTCGAGGGGGGCGCCGGCGAGACGGTGCGCCGCAAGCTGCTGCACGAGTGCGACGTGCACACGCTGCTCCGGCTCCCGACGGGGATCTTCTACGCGCAGGGCGTGAAGGCCAACGTGCTCTTCTTCGACCGCCGGGCCGCGAGCGACCAGCCGCAGACGCGGAAGCTCTGGGTATACGACCTCCGGACGAACAACCGCTTCACGCTCAAGACGAACCCGCTGCAGCGCGCGGATCTGGACGAGTTCGTGGCCTGCTACCGGCCGGAGAACCGGCACGAGCGCACGGCGACGTGGCACGAGGCGGCCGCGCCCGACGGGCGGTGGCGCGCCTACGACTACTCGGAGCTCGTCGCGCGCGACAAGGCGAGCCTCGACGTCTTCTGGCTACGCGACGAGGCGCTCGAGGCGTCGACGAACCTGCCGGCGCCCGACGCGATCGCGGCGGAGATCGTGGAGGACCTCCGCGCCGCCCTGGCAACGTTCGAGGAGCTGCAGGGAGCGCTGGCCGAGCGCTGAGCGCGCCCCCCGTTCCCACCGCCCGCCTCCGCCCCTCTTCCAGCCACCCACGTGTCGCTGCAAGCGCTCCTCGACCTCTCGCTCGTCGGACGCCCCGGGACCATCGGGCTGGAAGACGCGACGCGGGACCCCGCGTCGCCGACCGTCCTCACCTTCGGCGAGATCGAGGCGCGGGCCAACGCGACCGCGCGCCTCCTGGCCGCGCGCGGGTTCGTGGCCGGCGACCGTCTGGCGTTCTTCCTCCCCAACCGCCTCGAGCTGCTCGACCTGTTCCTCGCCTGCGTCCGGCTCGGCGTGATCGCCGTGCCGATGAACGCGCTGTACCGGGAGCGGGAGGTCGCGCACCTGGTCGCGGACTCGGCGCCGAAGGTCGTGGTGACGACCGCCGACCGCGCCGCGTTCCTCCCCGCGGGCACCCCGTGGTGGGACGTGGCGACGCTCGCCGCGGAGGCGGCGGCGCACGCGGGCGAGCGGCTGGTCGTGCCGATCGACGGCGAGGCGGTCGCGGCGCTGGTGTACACGTCGGGGACGACGGGGAAGGCGAAGGGCGCGATGCTGACGCGGAACAACCTCGCCGCGAACGCCGCCGTGCTCACGACGTGCTGGCAGATCACCGAGGCCGACCGCTACCTCGCGGTGCTCCCGCTCTTCCACGTGCACGGCCTCGCGAACGGCGTGCACTGCTGGCTCGCCAGCGGGTGCCGCATGCGGCTCGAGGAGCGCTTCGACGCCGCGCGCGCGGCCGACGTGCTGCGCGCCTTCCGGCCGACGCTCGTCTTCGGCGTGCCGGCCGTCTACGTGCGCCTGCTGGAGCTGGACGACGCCACCGCGCGCGACGTCGGCGCGGCGGCGCGGCTGTTCGTCTCGGGCTCCGCGCCCCTGCCGGCGCACGTGCACGCGGCGTTCGAGGCGAAGTACGGGCGGCGCATCCTCGAGCGCTACGGCATGAGCGAGACGCTGATGACCGTCGGCAACCCGTACGCCGGCGAGCGGCGCGCGGGGAGCGTCGGCCTTCCCTTCCCGGGCACGGCGGTGCGCATCGTCGACCCGACCGGCGCGCCGGCGGCCGAGGGGGAGACGGGCGAGCTGTGGGTGAAGGGGCCGACCGTGTGCGCCGGGTACTGGAACCGCCCGGAGGCGACGGCCGCCGCCTTCGTCGACGGGTGGTTCCGCACCGGCGACCTGGGGACGCGCGGCGCCGACGGGTACGTGACGCTGCGCGGCCGCGGGTCGGACCTCATCATCTCGAGCGGCTTCAACGTCTACCCGCGCGAGATCGAGGACGTGCTGCTCGAGCTGCCCGGCGTGCGCGAGGCCGTCGTCGTCGGCGCGCCGCACCCGCGGAAGGGGGAGGTGCCGCTCGCCTACGTGGTCGCCGCCGACCCGTTCGACGCGGACGCGCTGCGCGCCGCCTGCGCCGCCTCGCTGGCGTCGTTCAAGGTGCCGGTGGACGCGGTGCGCGTCGACGCGCTCCCGCGCACGGCGCTCGGCAAGGTGCAGAAGCACCTGCTGCCGGCGTGGGCGCCGGCCTCGACGCCGACTTCGGCTGATGGCGGGGACGGCGCGTGACCGGTGCCGGGTGGGCGCTGGCGGCGCTGCTGGCGGCGGTCGTGCTCTCGCTCACCTCGCGCGTCAACGTCGGCGTCGTCGCCGTCGCGCTGGCGTGGCTCGCGGGCACCTTCGGCGCGCGGCTCGGCGCCGAGGCGGTGCTGGCGGGCTTCCCCGGCTCGCTGTTCGTCACGCTGCTCGGCGTCACGCTGCTGTTCGCGGCGGCCGAGGCGAACGGCACGCTGGCGGCGCTGGCGGCGCGCGTGGTGGGGCTCGCGCGCGGCGACGCGCGCCTGCTCCCCTGGCTGCTCTTCGCCGGCGCGGCGCTGCTCTCGTCGCTCGGCCCCGGCGCGGTGCCGACCGTCGCTCTGGTCGCGCCGCTGGCGATGGCGGCGGGCGGGCGCGCGGGCGTCTCGCCCTTCCTCACGGCGCTCATGGTGTGCAACGGCGCCAACGCGGGGAACCTGTCGCCGGTGAGCGCCGTCGGCGTGGTCGCCGGCGGCGTGATGGCGCGGGTGGGGCTCGGCGGGCACGCGGTGCGGCTCTGGCTCGCCAACGCCGCGGCGCACGCGGTGGCGACGGCGGTCGCATACCTGCTGCTGCGCCGACGCGCCGCGGGTGCGGTCGACGCGACCGGGGCGCCCGTTGCCGGCGCGACGCCCGGTGCGACGCCCGGTGCGACGCTCGGTGCGACGCCCGCCGTTCCGCCACTCGGGCGTGCCGAGGGGCTGACGCTGTTGGTGATGGCGGCGTGGGTGGCGGGGCTGCTTGTCTGGCGGTGGCCGCTGGGCCCCAGCGCGTGCGCCGCGGCGGCGCTGCTCATCGCCGCGCGCCTGGGCGACGAGGCGGCCACGCTCCGCCGCGTGCCGTGGGGCGCGATCGTGATGGTGTGCGGCGTGTCGATGCTGGTCGCGCTGCTCGAGCGCACGGGCGGCATGCCGCTCTTCGCGGCGCTGCTGGCGCGGCTCGCGACGCCGGCGACGCTCGACGGCACGATCGCGCTCGTGACCGGCGCCGTCTCGGCGTGGAGCAGCACGTCGGGCGTCGTGATCCCCGCCTTCCTCCCGACCGCGCCCGCGCTGGTCGCGCAGACGGGCGGCGGCGACCCGCTCGCGGTGTCGCTCAGCATCGCCGTCGGCTCGCACCTCGTCGACGTCTCCCCGCTCTCCACGCTCGGCGCGCTGTGCGTCGCCACGCTCGCCGACCCCGCCGCGCAGCGCACGCTGTTCCGTCGGCTGCTCGTCTGGGGGCTGACGATGATCGCCGGCGGCGCGCTGCTCTGTCAGTTCGCGGCGGGCTGGGTGGCGCGCCTCTGACGTTCGTCCTTCCACTCTCCGTCGTCCGCATGTCGACCACTCGCGTCATCCTTCCGCTCGCCCTGGCCGGCCTGCTCGCCGCCGGCCCGGTCGCCGGCCAGGCGTCGCCCGCCGCCGAGGCGCTGGCCGCGTGGGTCGCGCTCGACGCGCCGCCGGCGGACGCCGGGCGCGCCGCCGCCGCGGTGCGCCGCCGCGATTCGCGCTGGGCGGCGGACGCGCAGGGGAACCTCGTGCTGCGCGCCGGCTCGGGGCGGCCGCGCCGCGTGGTGGCGTGCGGCCTCGACCAGCCGGGCCACGTGGTGAGCGCGATCACCGACGCCGGCTACCTGCGGCTGCACCGCGCCGGCAACGCGCCGATGCACCCGCTGTGGGACCAGTTCCACCAGGGGCAGCAGGTCGCGGTGCGCACCGCGCGGGGCGAGGTCCCGGGCGTGGTGGCGGTGCCGAACGGTCACTTCGCGCGGCAGCACCGCGGCGACACGGCCGTCGTCGGCGTCGACGAGCTGTGGGTGGACGTGGGCGCGCGGTCGGCGGCGGAGGCGCGCGCGCTCGGCGTCGCGCTCATCGACCCGGTGCGCCGCGACCTGCCGGCGTGGCCGTACGCGGGGCACGTCGCCGGCGCGGACGCGAGCGGGCGCGCCGGCTGCGCGGCGGTGGCCGCGGCGGCGCGCGGCACGCCGGCGTCGGGGGAGACGGTGTTCGTGCTCTCCGTGCTGCGCGGTTTTCGCTGGGCGGGGCTGAACGCGGTGCTCGGGCGCGTGGGACCGGTCGACGAGCTGGTGATCGTGGGCCCGGCGGCGCGCGGGGCGGGTGCCGGCGTGGCCGTCGACCGCCGGCGCACGCGCACGCCGGCCGAGCTGTCCGCCGCGCGCGACCTCGACTCGGCGACCACGCTCGCGGTGCGGGCGCGGTGGGCGGGGGCGCTGGTGGAGAGCGTGCGCGAGGACGACGCCGACGCGTTGCGCCTCGCCGTCGCCGAGGCCGCGGGGGTGGCGCCGGGCGACGCGCGCTGGCTGGTGCCGGAGGGCGGAGGGCGCGAGCCCGCGGCCGAGCGTCGCGACTCGCTCACCGCGCTGTCGGAGACGCTGCGCGCGCTGGTCGAGCTGCCCGGCGTGCCGCAGCACGAGTGGCGCGTGCGCGACGCGGTGCGCGAGCGGCTCCCCGAGTGGGCGTGTGCGCGCGCGACCGTCGACTCGGCGGGGAACCTGCTCGTCGCCGTCGGTCCGGCGCGCGACACGACCGTCGTCGTCGCGCACCTGGACGAGGTGGCGCACACGGTCGGCGCGATCTTCCCCGACGGGCGCGTCTCGCTGGTCGCGCGCGGCGGGGTGATCCCGTCGGCGTGGGAGGGGCAGCCGGCGCTGCTGCACTTCGACCGTGAGGGCGATGCGCCGGCGCCGGCGTCGCTGGCGGGCGTGTTCGTCCCGCGTGATTCTGCGGCGTCGCGTCCGCCGCGCGGCGCGCTCACCGCGTGGTTCGGCGTCGACTCCGCGGGGCTGGTCGCGCGCGGCGTGCGCGTGGGGCAGGGAGTCACCGGGTACAAGCGCGGCCTGCGGCTCGGCTCCATGCGCTTCACCGGCCGCTCGCTCGACGACCGCGCGGGGTCGACCGCGCTCCTGCTCGCGCTGCGCGCGTTGGACCCGGCGCGGCTCGACCACACGGTGATCTTCGCCTGGTCGGTGGGCGAGGAGGGTGGTCTCGTGGGCGCGACCGCGCTGGCGCGCCGGCTCGCGCCGTCGGTGCGCCGCGTGTACGCGGTCGACACCTTCGTGTCCTCGGACACGCCGCTCGAGCTGCCGACGTTCGCGTACGCGCCGCTCGGCGCGGGCCCGGTGCTGCGCGCGCTCGACGACGGGTCGATCTCGTCGCGCGCGGAGCGCACGCGCGTGGAGCGTGCGGCGCGGGCGGCGGGGGTGCCGCTGCAGGTCGGCACGACGCACGGGAGCACCGATGCGACGCCGTTCGCGGCGGCGGGCGCGGTGGGCGCGGGGCTGTCGTGGCCCGGGCGCTACAGCCACTCGCCGGCGGAGGTGCTCGACCTGCGGGACCTCGCGGCGCTGGTGAAGCTGATCGGCGCGGCGGTCGTCGCGCCGTCGCGCTGAGGCTGGCCGGGCGCCGGCGCCTGCGTACGCGCTCGGCGTGCGAGTGCCGCCGAATTCGGGCGCTGGCGTTTTCAGCGCATGCGTCGTCTTCCGATGACGTGCCGCCGGGTTGGCTTGCGGTGTCCCGGCACCGGCCAGAGATTCCCATTCCATGAGCGAGCCCGCCCTGGACTACCGCCGCCTGAGTCTCGCCGAGCGTCTGCAACTCGTCGAGGACATCTGGGACTCCATCGCCGAGGAGGCCCGCCACGCCGCCGACGTACTCCCGCTCTCGGACGCCCAGCTCGCGGAGGCGCGCCGCCGGCAGGAGGAACATCGGCGGGACCCCGGCTCGGCGATCCCGTGGGAGCGGGTGCGCGCGGAGTTGTTCGGGCGCGGCGGATGACGCCGCGCTTCGTATTTCGGGAAGAGGCCTACGCCGAAGTCGTTGACGCCAAGGAGTGGTACGCCGCCCAGGCGCCGGGTCTGGACCTCGAGTTCGCCCGGGCCGTCGACGCGGCGCTCGCCACCGTGGCGCGCTTCCCGGAGGGTTTCCCGCTCATCGATCGGGACATCCGGCGGGTGCTGCTGCGGCGGTTTCCGTACCAGCTTCTGTACTACCATGAAGGCGACGACCTCGTTGTCCTCGCGTGCTTCCACCACCGTCGCGACCCGCAGAGTTGGCGCTCGCGCCGCTGAGCGATCGGGGTGGATCGCGGCGGCTCGCCGGCGCCGCGCGTCTCGCGCCCTGCGCTCGGCTGCTGTCGTGGCCCGGGCGCTACAGCCACTCGCCGGCGGAGGCGCTCGACCGCGCGACCTCGCGGGGCTGATGAAGCTGATCGGCGCCGCGTTGGTCGCGCCGTCGCGCTGACGGCGGGTCACCCCGCCGGTCCTCTACCGCCTCGTCCGCACCCACATGCCCGACGCCTTCGACCCCGCCCTCGCGGCGGACCTGCGCGGCGCGCTCGGCGCCGTTCTCGCCGGCGGCCTTCGATCGGAGCGATCCATTGCGCGCCCGCAATGGTCGGCCACGCAGCAGAACTAGGGCGCCGGGGCGCACGCCGCCTCCCTTGTTCGGCGGGCATTCGGGACGCACATTCCCGCCATGGCCGCCCCCATCTTCGACTTCAGCCACCTCACCCCCGACGAGCGGATCGAGCTCGCCGAGCAGCTCTGGGACAGCCTGGAGCCGGCCGCGGTCGGCCCGGACGAGGCGCAGGTCGCCGAGCTCCGGCGACGGCGGGCCGAGCTCGAGGCGGACGGCGACCCGGGGGAGCCCTGGGAGCAGGTCCTCGACGAGATCGCGGAGCGCGGCGCGTGAGTCCCTCACCGCCGCGCTTGTTCATTCGGCGGGCGGCGAGGGCGGACCTCGCCGAGGCGTTCGGGTGGTACGAGGAGCGGAGCACGGGGCTCGGCCACGACTTCCTGCGCTCGGCGCGGGTAGCGCTTGCGGCGATCCAGCGGGACCCGGCGCAGTTCGCGGTCGCCGTCGACGACATCCGGAAGCTGCGGCTGCGCCGCTTCCCGTACGTCGTCTACTACGTGATCCTCGCGCGCCACGTCTCGGTCATCGCCGTCATGCACGGCCGCCGGCACCCGCGCCGCTGGCAGTCGCGTCGGTGAGCCCCGACGCGGCGGTGAAGCTGGCAGTCTGGCCGCGGAGGCGGCGTGGCACCGCGCGAGGGATGCTGGCGGCAAGCGAGGGTCGGGTGGACGTGGACGTCCTGGAGCGGCTCCTGGATGATCTGCGCCGGCCCCGAGGCGACGCGGCGCCATGAGCGCCATCTTTCGCGCCATGGACCGCTCCTCCCAACGGAGCGACACGTCGGGGGGCTCGTGCCCGGGTGGGGGCACGGGGGGCGGTTCGGGAGCGCGGCTGGCGCGTGTGCGGCGCTCGCAGGCCCGGGCCGACGTCACCGGCATGACGCGCCCGCCGCGCGACCCCAACGAGCGGGCGTTTCTGACTGCGCGAGGCGGGCTGGGGCCGCTCGCCGAGCGCCCAAACGCGCCGACCCGCGAGGAACCGCAGTAGGTGGTCCGGCGCGGCGACCGAGCCCCGAGGCGCCGCAGTTGTCGCGCGGACGCCGGCGGGGCCACGCAGCCCGCCGGCGTACGACCGGCCTGGGCGTGGTGCCGGCGGGCGAAGGCGTCGGCGGACCTGGTCACGGCGCGCGCGCCGGTGTTCGACGGCTCAGACGGCCGGGAGCCCCGCGCATCCAGAGCGGAGCGGGCAGAGTTCGGCGGACGGGGGCGCGCCGGCGGTCACTGGGAGTTCCGCAGGGATCGCGCGCCGCGTTCTCGCACGCGCATGGGATGGACGAAGACGCGCAAGCGGGGCCGGGACGGCGGGTTCGGCGTGCTTGCCGGGGCTAAGTGAGCGGGCGTATGCTGCGGCGCTCGCGGGGCGAAGCCGCTTACGCGGGGCCGTCCGATTGGCCTTAGTCGCAGCATGCCTCAGCGCGCGCACATTGGTACCCGTGCCCAACTCCTCGCCACAAGTCGATCCTGCCCAATGGCTGCGACCGTGCCCCGCTTGCCCGCGAAGCGTTCCACGCGCTCCGGCATTAGCCTCGCACACTTGAAGTTCCGTCGCCGCCACGAGCATGAACTGCGCGTGTTCTGGCACCTCGCGGCCGCGGTCGAGTATGCGGAGCGCTACTGGAAAGGGGTGCCAGCCGAGAGTTGGCCGAAGACCATAGCAGCGATGCCGGGCGACCGAAGAGTCCCGTTCAGCGCAGTGGATCTGTCGCCGGCCACGTATCTAGGCCACGCCTCCGGTGTGCTCCGGTCGCTGGCAGAGAATGCCCTCGTCAACTTGGTCACGGCGTTCGAGGTGTACCTGTTCGACGTGGTACAACGCACCGTCTTTCTTAACCCTAAGAGCCGGTTTCACAACCAGCTAGCCCGGTGCTATCCTTCGCGGCATGAAGCCGATGGTGACGGACGAGCTGTGGGAGATCGTGGCGCCGCTGCTGCCGCGGCGGCGTGCCCAGCCGAAGGGCGGGC
>JAESGM010000139.1_pt1 | contig 165873 bp, 174 predicted proteins | sample 9269721 | NCBI WGS metagenome assembly JAESGM01 (sample SAMN15720920, study PRJNA650825) | algae metagenome | isolation source: Komarekiella atlantica HA4396-MV6 and co-occurring heterotrophs from... | place: USA: Theobald House, Kauai, HI | collected 2009-07-29 | reverse complement strand
AGCGCCTTCCTCAGTCAGACGCCCAGATAGGCGTGCAGTTTCTCGATGTTGGCATCGAGTTCGTCGTTCAGGATCTGGTCGACGACCTTGCCCTGTTCGACGACGAAATGGCGGTCCGCGACGGTGGCGGCGAACCGGAAATTCTGCTCTACCAGCACGATGGTGAAGCCCTCCTGCTTCAGCCGCGCGATGGTCTTGCCGATCTGCTGGATGATGACCGGGGCGAGGCCCTCGGTCGGCTCGTCGAGAAGCAGCGTCTTGGCGCCGGTGCGCAGGATGCGCCCGATCGCCAGCATCTGCTGCTCGCCGCCCGACAGCTTGGTGCCCTGCGAATTGAGCCGTTCCTTCAGGTTCGGGAAGAGCTCGAAGATTCGCTCTACCGTCATGCCGCCGGTCTTGACCTGCGGCGGCAGCATCAGATTCTCCTCGACCGAGAGCGAGGAGAAGATGCCGCGCTCTTCGGGGCAGTAGGCGATACCCGCGCGGGCGATGGTGCGGGCGGGAAGCTTGATCGTCTCGCGGCCCTCGAAGGTCACCGAGCCGGTGCGCTTGCCGAGGATGCCCATGATCGCCTTCAGCGTCGTGGTCTTGCCGGCGCCGTTGCGGCCGAGCAGCGTGACGACTTCGCCGGGCTTCACGTCGAAGGTGACGCCATGGAGCGCGTGGCTTTCTCCGTACCAGGCGTTGAGGTCGCGCACGGCGAGAAGCGGCGCAGCCGTCGATTGCGCCGCCGGCTTGGCGGCAAGGGCTGCATCATGCATGGCCGGCTCCGATATAGGCTTCGACCACGCGCGGGTCCTTGGAAACGGTCGCATAATCGCCTTCGGCAAGCACCTTGCCGCGGGCCAGGACCGTGATCGTGTCCGACAGGGAGGCGACGACCGACAGGTTGTGCTCGACCATCAGCACCGTCCGGTTGGCCGAAATGCGCTTGATCAGCGCGGCGATGCGCTCGACGTCCTCGTGGCCCATACCGGCCATCGGCTCGTCGAGGAGCAGCATTTCGGGATCGAGCGCGAGCGTCGTCGCGATCTCGAGCGCGCGCTTGCGGCCATAGGAGAGTTCGCCGGCGAAGGTGTCCGCGAACTCCGACAGGCCGACATCGGCCAGAAGCTCGAGAGCGCGGGCATCATAGTCCGTCAGGACCTTCTCCGACCGCCAGAAATCGTAGGAATCGCCGCGCTTTCGCTGCAGCGCGATACGCACGTTCTCCATAGCTGTCAGGTTCGGGAACACCGCCGAAATCTGGAACGAGCGCACCAGGCCGAGCCGCGCGATGTCGGCCGGCGACATCGAGGTGATGTCCTCGCCCTTGTAGGTGATCTGGCCGCGCGAAGGCGACAGGAACTTGGTCAGGAGATTGAAGCAAGTCGTCTTGCCGGCCCCGTTGGGCCCGATGAGCGCGTGAATCGTGCCCCGCTTCACGCTCAGATCGACGCCTTCCACGGCGAAGAAGCCCTTGAACTCCTTCGTCAGGTCGCGCGCCGACAGAATGATACTGTCAGTCATGCGTATATGTTCCTCCTCGGCGCCGGCGCGAATGCTGCGTGGTTGATCGTCGGGCTCTCCCATGGCCCACCATCGCAGCGCCCTTGGTCCAGCGCTTGTCGTTGCCGCATGAATGCACGCCAGCGCGGCAGATGCAAGTTCGTAGAAATACGCTGCCTTGCACCGCACAAAGCCTTGCGAAATCAGTTATTTCCGCGTTCGCAAGCGCGAATAGTACGACTTAAGTATAATATAAATTTCACGCTGACGATTGGTCAGATCGCGCAAGGGTTGCTGGCAAAACGAGCCGCACAACCATGGACCCAGGAGGTCCCTCCCCTCACCGGGCTTTCACCACCTCGCCATCCTCCTTGACGAAATCCTCGGCGAGCCGGTTCGGCAGGATGTCGAGCACCGCCTCGGAGGGCCGGCAGAGCCGGGTGCCCTTCGCCGTCTCGACGATCGGGCGGTTGATCAGGATCGGATGGGCGAGCATGAAATCGACGAGTTCGTCGTCGCTCCAGCGGTCCTCGCCGAGGCCGAGTTCGGCATAGGGCGTGCCCTTTTCGCGCAGGAGTTCGCGCGCAGAGATGCCCATGCTGTCGATCAGTTCGACGAGGCGATCGCGCGAGGGCGGAGTCTTGAGATACTCGATCACCACCGGCTCCTCGCCCGACGCCCTGATCATCTCCAGCGTGTTGCGCGAGGTGCCGCAGGCGGGGTTGTGGTAGATGGTGACGGTCATGGATCGACTCCTGAAACGGGGGATCGGACAGGAACCAGGAACGCACGCGCCGCCATCAGGGCAACCAGCGCGCCGACGCATTGCGCGGCGACGAAGGCAGGCACGTCGATCGGGCGGATGCCGGAAAACGTGTCGGTCAACGCGCGGGCGATCGCCACGGCCGGGTTGGCGAAGGACGTCGACGCGGTGAACCAGTAGGCGGAGGTGATGTAGAGGCCGACGAGCACCGCAACGGGCGTTGCCCGCGCCTGAAGGCCGAGCAGGATTGTCAGGACGAGGCCGAATGTGGCGACCGCTTCGGACAGGAACTGCGCCGGACCCGACCGCTGCGTCGATGCGAACTGGACGAGCGGCAGCTCGAACATGCCATGTGCGAGAAGCGCGCCGAGGATCGCGCCTACGACCTGCGCAACCACGTAGAGCGCGGCTTGCGCCCAGCCTATCTCCCGGCGAAGCGCGAACACCATCGTCACCGCGGGATTGAAATGCGCGCCGCTGACGGGACCGAAGAGGGTGATGAGCACGACGAGGATCGCGCCGGTCGCGAGCGTATTGCCCAAAAGGGCGAGCGCCACGTCGTCCGTCAGCCGGTCCGCCATGATGCCGGAGCCGACGACGCAGGCGACCAGCAGCAGGGTTCCCAGCGCTTCTGCGCCCAGCGCTTCAGGACGGATGAATTTCATGAAGGTCGGTCCGGGCGACCGATGGCGTCGAGGACCGGGCGGCAGATGTCGGGCTCTCCCTGGCAGCAATCTTCCATCAGATAGGCCATCAGGTCGCGGAAGCCGGTCATGTCGGCGAAATAGCGGATGACGCGGCTTTCGCGCTGAGAGCGGACGAGGCCGGCGGCGGTCAGGATCTTGAGGTGCGCAGACATCGTGTTCTGCACGGCGCCCAGCCGCTCGGCAATCTCGCCGGCGGGAATGCCGGTCTCGCCCGCGCGCACGAGCAGCCGGAACACGTCGAGCCGGGTCTCCTGCCCGAGCGCAGCAAGCGCAGCCAATGACTCCATCTTATCCATATATCTATCCTTCTAGATATATGCGTATTCGAACCGCCAAGCCCTGTCAATCGACCAATGTCGGCTGGACAAGACCGGCCCGACAAGCGAGACATCGGGTATGGACGACATCGCAAGAAATCCGGCGCCGGCCACACGCATGACGCGCGCTTCACTCGGCTGGCGCACGGCGACCGTCGCCGGCGTGGTGCTCGCGATCGGGCTTTGCCTGTTCCTGATCATCTATGCGTCGAGCGGGTTCCTGCTCCTGTTCGCGGGCATCCTTTTCGCCGTCTTCCTCGACGCCTTCACGACCGGGCTCGGCCGGCTGGTGCCGATCCCGCGTGGCTTTCGGCTGGCGATCGCCTGCGGGCTGACGAGCGCGGCCGTCATCGGCTTCGTGACCAGTGTCGGCGTCACCGCCGTCTCCCAGACGCCGGACCTGATCCGCACGCTGGAACGCGAGATCCGCGGCATCGAGCAGATGCTGCAGGAATACAATTTCGTCGACGTCGTCACCGCCGAGATCACCGACGAGGACGGCAATGGCGAGGCCAATGGCGACAACGCCGCCCGGCCGAGCGGCATCGCCGATTGGCTGCCGGACCCTTCGGGGCTCTTCGGCCAGGTGCGCGCGGCGTTCGCGACGACGTTCGGCGTCATCGGAAATATGGGCGTGATCCTCGTCGTCGGCGTGTTTCTCGCCGCCCAGCCGCAGCTTTACCGCGACGGCGCCGTCAAGCTCGTCTCCATCGAAAGCCGGCCGCGCTTTGCGCAGGTTCTCGACGAGATCGGCATCGTGCTTCGCTTCTGGCTGATCGGCCAGTTCGTCACGATGGGCATCATTGGCCTCGTCGTCTATGCCGCGCTCGCCGCCGTCGGCATGCCGGGCGCGATCCTACTCGGCCTCACGGCCGGCGTCCTCAACTTCATCCCCGTTCTCGGGCCGATCCTCGCCGGCATCCCGATCGTGCTCGTCGCCATGTCGCAGGACTGGTGGGTCGTCGGCTACGCGCTCGGCGTCTACTGCGTCGTCCAGTTCCTCGAAGGCAACATCCTGACGCCGCTGATCCAGCGCCGGGCCGTCAGCCTGCCGCCGGCGCTGATCATGGCCTCCCTCGTCATCATGGGGCTGTTGTTCGGCTTCGTCGGCATCATGCTGGCGACGCCGTTCGCGGCCGTCCTGATGGTGCTGGTCAAGCGCCTCTATATCGAGGACGTACTGGGCGACAGGGCCGGCTGAGGCAGGAACCGCTCGCGCCCCATCCAGCGCGTGATGAAGAGTACGGCGACGACGGCGAGCCCGACCGACAATCCGATCCAGATGCCGACGCCGTCGAAGCCGAGCGGAAAGGCCAGCGCCACGCCGAGCGACATGCCGATCGCCCAGTAGCCGATCGCGGCATAGATCATCGGCACGGTGGTGTCGTGGAGCCCGCGCAGCATGCCGCCGCCGACCGCCTGCGCGCCGTCGACGATCTGGAACAGCGCCGCGAGCGCGAGGAAGGTGATCGCCAATTCGACGACCGGCAGGTTGACCGGATCGTCGAGATCGATGAAGGCCCAGATCAGGGCGCGCGGCGCGAACAGCATCACGAGCGCCACCAGCGCCATGAAGCCGACGCCGAGAACGAAGGCCGTCCAGCCGGCGCGGATGACGCCCTCGCGGTCATTGGCGCCGAAGGCGCGGCCGACGCGGACCGTTGCCGCCTGCCCCAGCCCCATCGGCACCATGAAGGTGATCGAGGCGATCTGGATCGCGATGGCATGGGCGGCGAGCGAGGTCGCGTCGATCAGGCCCATCAGCAGCGCCGCGGCGTTGAAGACCGAGACCTCCAGCGCCAGCACGCCGGCGATCGGCAGGCCGAGCCGGACGAGTTCGATCAGCCGCGGCCAGTCGGCCCGCCAGAAGCGGCCGAAGATCGCGTAGCGGCGGAACTGCCGGTCGGTGGTCACCACGACGACCATTCCCAGGAACATCAGCGTGCTCGACGCCGTCGTCGCGATGCCCGCGCCGACGATGCCCATGGCCGGAAAGCCGAGATTGCCGAAGATCAGCGCCCAATTGGCGACGATATTGAACGTCACCGCCACCACCATCACCACCAGCGCCCAGCCGGGACGCTCGAGCGCCGAGATGAAGGAACGCAGGACGATGTACCAGTAAAACGGCAGGAGCGCCCATTGCAGCGCGCGCATGTAGTCCTCAGCCTGAGCCGACAGCGCCGGGTCCTGCCCCATGGCAAGAAGGATCGCTTCGGTCTGCCAGAGCAGCAGCCAGATCGGCACGGCCACGATCAACCCCACCCACATGCCCTGCCGCACGGTGCGGCGCACGTCACGGACGGACGTCGAGCGGCGGCCGAGCTCGCGCGCAATCATCGGCGAGGTGGCGAGGATGAGGCCGAGGCCGAAGATCATCGGCGCGAAATAGACGTTGGAGCCGAGCGTGCCGGCGGCGAGTGCCTCCGGGCCGACTCGGCCCATCATCATCACGTCCGTCGCCGTCATCGCCGTCTGGGCGAGGTTGGTCAGCACCATCGGCCAGGCCAGCAGCAGCATGGCGCGGATTTCGCCGCGCCAGGAGGATCGGGACGTCATGTCTGGCACGGATTGAAGCATTTCGGGCCTATAGCGCGATTCGCGCTATAGGCTAGACCCAGGCAGGGCGAGCCGTTGGCTCACGGTCGGGCTGCAATCAGCCGGCAACCGCCGCCTGCGGCTTGAACACCATCGCGACGCCGTTGATGCAGTGCCGCTTGCCGGTCGGCTGCGGGCCGTCGTCGAAAATGTGGCCCATATGCCCGCCGCAGCGCGCGCAGTGGCACTCCGTGCGCGTCATGAACAGAGTATTGTCCTGCTTGGTGCCGATCGCATCGGGCTCGGACTGCCAGAAGCTCGGCCAGCCGGTGCCGGAATCGTATTTCGTCTCCGACGAATAAACCGCGAGGTCGCAGCCCGCGCAATGGAACTTGCCGGTGCGCTTTTCGTCGTTCAGCGGGCTGGTGAAGGCGCGTTCGGTCGCCTCCTCGCGCAGCACCTGGTACTGCATGTCGGAGAGGATCGAGCGCCATTCGGCCTCGGTCTTCGTCACTTCGAAATTGCCTTCGGCCGCCATGGCCTGGCCGGGCATCAGCCGGTTAAGCAGGCCTGCGCCCAATGCCGCAAAGCCGATGGCGCCGGCGCTGCCGTAGAGAAATTTTCTGCGTGTCATCGGTTCATCTCCTGCGAATGGAACGCACCCTACATGCCCCATGGCCGCACGGCGCAATCAATTCACGTTGAAAATCGCCGTGATGCGGGAAAGGGCCCCGCCCCTCTCGCGGGTGCAGACGCGAACGCGAAGGGCGGAGCCAGTCAGCCGGCGGATCGGTGCGGGAGCAGGAAGGTCGCCGGCCGGTTGCTGAAGACGGTTCTTACATCTTGGGCAGAAGCACGGCGTCGATGACGTGGATCACGCCGTTCGACTGGTCGACGTCAGCGATCGTTACGGTCGCCTCGCCGCCGTTCTCGTCGACGAGAACGATGTTGTCGCCATCCATCTTCGCCGTCACGGTGCAGCCGCCGACGGTTTCGATGGCGTGCTCGCCGCCATCATCCGAGATCATGGTGCCGATCGCTTCCGACATCGCGTCGGCGGCGACCACGTGGCAGGTCAGGACCTTGGTGAGCTGCTCCTTGTTCTCCGGCAGCAGGAGATTGTCGACCGTGCCTTCCGGCAGCGCCTCGAAGGCTTCGTTCGTCGGCGCGAAGACGGTGAACGGGCCTTCGCCCTGCAGCGTCTCGACGAGGCCAGCGGCCTGGACCGCAGCGACGAGCGTGGTGTGATCGGCCGAATTGGACGCGTTCTCGACGATGTTCTTGTCGGCGAACATCTCGGCGCCGCCGACCATCGGATTGTCCTGCGCGAACGCGGAACCGGCGAGCGCGGACAGGGCAATTGTGCCGGCGAGCATTGAACGGGTGAAATTACGCATGTTCGAACCTCCTGAATTGGCCCTCTTGCGGGGCGACGGGGAAGTCACGAACGCGGGCGGCAAGAGTTTCACCCCCGAGGCGAAAAAGAACCTGAAAACGAAAATCGGCCGGCAGAGCCGACCGATTTTCGTGTCTCGAAAGGCCAGGAGGCCGTTTCGCTTATTCAGCCGGTTCGGCCGGGGCCGTGGTCGCCGGCGGTTCCGTCATGCCGGCAGGCTGGTCGGTGCCCGCATCGTCCGTGCAGGCGGCCATCGCCAGCAGACCCAAAGCAATCAGCGGATACGTCAGAATACGAAACATGTCCTTCACCTCAAATTCCATTGAATTCCCAACCCAGGTCCAAAGTAATGCCTGAGATCGGGATGTCGACCATCCAAGGATAAATTCAGGTCACCTCCCAAAAGATGACGTGAAGCAACATTGTTCTGGAAATTCAATCAGATGCTGCGCAGATCGCCGAGCGCGACGACGGGTCCCGTCGGCAGGCCGGTGGGCGAGCCACCCTGCGGCTCGAGCGAGACGGCGAGTACCGCGCCGGCCGCGAATTTCGCGCGCAGTTCCTCGGACGGGCGGACCTCGAGATGGTCGGCATCGGCAAGGACGCCCAACGAAGCCGGCGGCTCGTCGCCCTCGATGACCCACAGTTCGAAATCCCGGTCGGCCGCAGCCGCGCCGTCGATGCGCGACAGGCTGATCGTCGCATGCGCCTCGTCGTAGAGCGCCAGGTAGCGCACGTCGGTCTCGGGATTTTCGAGCGAGGCCACGAAACGCGGCGACGGCGTCTCCTCGACGGGCGGCTGCAAATTCCAGCCGACGACCAGCGCGAGCGCGACGACCGAAGCTGCGGCAAGGCCGCGCCACAGGCCCAGGCTGTTCCACCAGGATGCGCGTTCGGCCGGCACCGGCTGTGCGGCGGATGCAAAGAGCCGCCGGTCGAGCGCCTGCTTGACCGCGGCCGGCGCATCGACCAGCGCATAGAAATCGCCGAGCGGCGACAGGCGCGCCTCCCATTCGTCGACGAGCCGCGCGAAGGCCGCATCGGTTTCGATGCGTGCCGCGACGTCCCGCCGTTCGGACGCCGGCAGCACGCCCAGAACGTACTCGGCGGCGAGAGCTTCGTCGCCTCCAAGTTCCGGTTCGTGATGGTCGGTCGGCGTCATCGTTGGAGACAGTCCTTCAGCTTCATGAGGCTGCGGCGCAGCCAGGTTCTCATCGTGTTCAGCGGCACGCCGTGGCGCTCCGCCAGTTCCGCGTAGCTCTCGCCAACGAGGTAGGCGCCACGCACGGCGGCGGCCCTGTCGGCGTCCAGTTCGTCAAGGCAAAGATGGATGCGCGCGCTCTCGTCTCCCGCCACCGCAAGCGCCTCCGGCCCTGGGGTGGGGTCGGCGATCTCGGCAGCCTCGTCGAGCCCGGTCTGCTTCATGCGACGCGCCCTGATCCGGTCGATCGCATGATTGCGCGCCACGGCCACCAGCCATGAAATCGGACTCAATTCGGAGACGGCGAAGCGGTCGGCCTTGGTCCATATCTTGACGTAGACTTCCTGCAGCGCTTCCTCGGCTTCGGCCCGATCGTTCAAGACACGCAGGCACACGCCGAAAAGTTTCGCGCTCGTCTGCCGATAAAGCAGATCGAAGGCCGCGCGGTCGCGCAGCGAGGTCCGGACGATCAGCTTCGAGATATCGGGCGGGGTCATCTGGCACCAAACTAGCGGCCGGGTTTCGTTTTGCAACGCCTGATCGCATTTCCTTTTCGATGGCGGCGAAGGCGTTTGCCCGTTCCGGCGAATGAAGCTAAACAGCCCCCGCCCAATATCATGCGAGGACGCCCATGACCCCCGAGCAGCTCGGAACCGCCGAGGAACAGGCCCGCCTTCTCTCCGCCGCCCTTCCCTACATGCAGCGCTACGAGAACAAGACGGTCGTGGTGAAATATGGCGGCCACGCCATGGGCAATGTCGAACTCGGCCGCGCCTTCGCCCGCGACATCGCGCTCCTGAAGCAATCCGGCGTCAACCCGATCGTCGTCCATGGCGGCGGACCGCAGATCGGCGCCATGCTCGCCAAGATGGGCATCGAATCGAAGTTCGAAGGCGGCCTGCGCGTCACCGACCAGAAGACCGTCGAGATCGTCGAGATGGTCCTTGCGGGCTCGATCAACAAGGAGATCGTCGCGCTCATCAACGCCGAGGGCGAGTGGGCGATCGGACTTTGCGGCAAGGACGGCAACATGGTCTTCGCCGAAAAGGCGCGCAAGACCGTGAAGGACCCGGATTCCAACATCGAGCGCGCCATCGATCTCGGCTTCGTCGGCGAGCCGGTCGAGGTCGACCGTACGCTGCTCGACCTTCTCGCGCGCTCCGAGATGATCCCGGTCATCGCGCCGGTCGCGCCGGGCCGCGACGGCCATACCTACAATATCAACGCCGACACCTTCGCCGGCGCAATCGCGGGCGCGCTCGGCGCCTCGCGCCTGCTCTTCCTCACCGACGTTCCAGGCGTCCTCGACAAGGACAGGAACCTGATCGACGAGCTGACCGTCAGCCAGGCCCGCCAACTCATCGCCGACGGCACGATCTCCGGCGGCATGATCCCCAAGGTCGAAACCTGCATCGAGGCGATCGAACGCGGCGTCGAGGGTGTCGTCATCCTCAACGGCAAGACGCCGCACGCGGTGCTGCTGGAGCTGTTCACCGAACATGGCGCGGGGACGCTGATCGTGCCGTAGGCGCCGTTGCGTTTTTGTAGCCTATAGGATACAATCCAATTGATCAGCGTCGTCGAAGCGGAAAGCTACTCCAAGTGGTTCGACACCATTCGCGACCAGAATGCCAAGGGTCGGATATTGATCCGCATCCGGCGAATGACGCTCGGCAATTTTGGAGATGTGTCTCCGGTCGGCGAAGGCGTGTCGGAGCTGCGTGTGCACTATGGCCCCGGATACCGTGTCTATTTCGTGCGAAGGGGTGATGAGCTGATCGTCCTTCTCGGCGGCGGCGACAAAGATTCGCAGTCGCGCGATATCGCGGCCGCAAAGAAGCTGGCAAAGACCTTCTGAGGAAAATCCGATGGCGCTTGATTTTAAACCCTGGGACGCCGCCGACCATCTGAACGATGAGGAGGCGATTCTCGCCTATCTCGAAGCCGCCGTCGAGGACGGCGACCCGGCGCTTATCGCCGCTGCCATCGGCGATGTCGCGCGCGCCAAAGGCATGACAGAGGTGGCTGTCGAAGCGGGTCTGTCGCGCGAAAGCCTCTACAAGTCGCTGAGCGCCGACGGCAATCCATCGTTCGGGACTATTCTGAAGGTCTTGCGCGCGCTGGACATCGAACTATCCTTCAAGCGGCACGTCTCGGCCGCCTAACCCACCAGCACCAGCACCACGATCCCCGCGACGATCAGGACGCAGCCGGCGATTTCGATGCGGTTGATCGCTTCCTTGAAGAAGAACACCGAGGCGGCGAAGGTAAACAGCATCTCGACCTGCGCCAGCGCCTTGACGACGGCGGCCTGCTGCAGCGTCATCGCCATGAACCAGCCGAAGGAGGCCGTCGCGCCCATGAGGCCGGTGAAGAGCGAGGGTTTCCACGCCCGCCGGATGCGGCCGATCTCGGCGCGATCCTTCCACAGCATCCACGCCGCCATGATAACCGTCTGGAAGGTGATGACGATGGCGAGCGTCACCGCCGCCTGCATCATGAAGTTCGGCCCGCCCAGCGAGAGCGACGCGGCGCGGTAGGCGACGGCGGAAATGCCGAAGGCGGTGCCCGAGGCGAGGCCGATCAGCGCATTCCGCGCGATGACGGACGTCACCAGGTTGCGCCAGGTGATCTGCATGTGGGCGACGGAGATCAGCATCACGCCGAAGACGCTGATGGCGATGGCGGCGAGCGTTCCGGCTGTCACCCGCTCGCCGAAGAAGATCAGCGCGAAGAGCGCCGCCTGCGCAGGTTCCGTGCGCGAATACGCGGTGCCGACCGCGAAATTGCGGAACGAGAAAAGGTGGATCAACAGGAACGTCGCGGTGACCTGGCCGATCGCGCCCACCACGACCCATGCTGCAAAGGTCGCGTTCAGCGCCGGCAGCTCGAAGCCGGCAAGGCCGTGCAACCCCGCGACGAAGGCGAGCGCGAAGGGCAGGCCGAAGCCGAAGCGCACGAAGGTCGCGCCGGTCGTGCCCATGACGCTCTTCAGATGCTTCTGGCCGGCCGACCGCAAATTCTGCAGGAATGCGGCCGCGATGGTGATGGGAATCCAAAGTTCCATGTCGCCCCCCGGATGCGAGAGCGGCTAGGGCATAAGCGCCTTTCGCGCAAGCCGGGCGTTGCGCTTCGCCCTTTGCTGCGCCACAAGCAGGCCATGACCAATCTTCCCGATCCCGCCCGCTTCGCCCATGTCACCGACTGGGTGTTCGACCTCGACAACACGCTCTATCCGCACCACACGAACCTGTTCGCGCAGATCGACGTGCGGATGACGCGTTATATCAGCGAGCTTCTGACGCTTCCGTCAGACAAGGCGCGGCTGATGCAAAAGGAGCTCTACAAGGAATACGGGACGACGATGAAGGGGCTGATGGAGCGCCACGCCATCGACCCGGACGATTTCCTGCAGAAGGTCCACGACATCGACTATTCGCCGGTCGAGGCCTCGCCCGAACTCGGCGCGGCGATCTCGGCGCTGCCCGGCCGCAAGTTCATCTTCACGAACGGCGACCGCAAGCATGCCGAAAACACGGCGCGCCGGCTCGGCATCCTCGACCATTTCGACGACATTTTCGACATCGTCGCGGCTGGCCTCAATCCGAAGCCGGCCCGCGCGACCTACGATACGTTCGTGGCCCTGCACGACGTGGTGGGGTCGAACGCGGCGATGTTCGAGGATCTTGCGCGCAATCTCCATGTGCCGAAGGCGCTCGGTATGACCACCGTGCTCGTCGTGCCGAACAATTTCGAGCCGACCTTCGCGGAAGTCTGGGAGCAGGACCCGGATCACGAGGACGACGTCGACTACGTCACCGACGATCTCACGTCGTTCCTGACGTCGATCCTGAAGGCGCCGCCCGCTTGAGACGACTCACATCGCTCGAGGCGCGGATCGACGCGGCCGCCCATGCCGTCCTCGACCGGCTGCCGGCATCCGGCATAGCAGGCGCTTCGGTCGAGTTCCTCGTCTTCGGGCTGAAGCAGGCATGGGCCTGCCTCTTCGGCGGTCTGATGCTGACGCTGATCATCGGCACGCGGCTCTTCTGGCCCGACGACGTGGTCCTGACACGCTACGACTTCCTCTTCGTGTCGGCGCTCGCGATCCAGATCGCCATGCTGGCACTGAAGCTGGAGACCCTGTCGGAAGCCAAGGTCATCCTCATCTTCCACGTCGTCGGCACGGCGATGGAGATTTTCAAGACGCAGGCGGGTTCGTGGATATACCCCGAGGACAGCCTGTTCCGCGTCGGTGCCGTGCCGCTTTTCTCCGGATTCATGTACGCCGCCGTCGGCTCCTATCTCGCGCGTATCACCCGCATCTTCGACATGCGCTACACGCATTACCCGCCGTTCTGGACGACGGTCGCGCTGGCGACCGCGATCTACGTTAACTTCTTTGCCCATCATTTCGTGGCTGACATCCGGTATGTGCTGTTCGCGGCGACAGGGTTTCTGTTCCTGCGCACCTTCGTCCACTACCGCGTGTTTCGCGTTCGCCATCGAATGCCACTGCTGGTCGGCTTCCTCCTCGTCGCCCTGTTCATATGGATGGCGGAGAACATCGGCACGTGGAGCCGCGCCTGGCTCTATCCCGGACAGGAGGACGGCTGGACGCCGGTGTCCATCGAGAAGCTCGGTGCCTGGTATCTGTTGATGATCATATCGTTCGTGCTCGTTACGATCGTGCACAAGCCTCGCGAACTCGAACCCTGCGAACGGCGCGGCTGAGGCGCTTCAGACCCTCGGATCCGCCGTCCGGTCGGGCACGGGGTCGACCGCGTCGTCCGGATTGGAGCCGGCGCTGCGCGAGGGCGGCAGGTTGCCGAGCTGCTCGGCGCTCGACACGCCCGGCCGCTTGTCCTTGTCGAACTCGCCGTCCTTGCGCTCGGTCTCGTCGGGGAGCGAATCCTGCGGATGCTCGGCCGGCGTTTCGGAATGGCCGAGGTCCTTTTCCTGCTGGTGCCGAATGGTTTCGTCGTCGGTGCTGGTGCGTCCGCCCATGGCAATTCTCCTTTGGAGGAGAAACGCCGCTCGCGCCGCGCCTGTTCCGCTCAGTGGCGATGCGCCTTAATCATCGCCGGCTCGCGAACCGGAAACTGCAGCACCACCGACCCCGCCTTCTCAAACTCCAGCGTCAGCTCGATCTCGTCCTCGGCGACCAGCGCCTCGTCGATGCCGGTCAGCATGAAGTGCAGCCCGCCCGGCTTGAACTCGACCCGGTCGCCCGGACCGATCTCGATGCCGCCTTCCACTGGCCGCATCTTCATCACCCCGTCCTCGATCGCCATCTCGTGCATCTCGACGCGGAGTGCGGCGAGCGCGGTCGCACCGACGAGCCGGTCTGCCGTCTCGCCGCGATTGAGGATAGACAGATAGGCGGCCGCCACCTTCTGGCCGGGCTGCATCGCCCGCACCCATGCGCCGGAAAGCTGCAGATCCTCAGCCATCACCGTGTCGAGATCGACGCAGCCCGCTGCGTCCAAAACCTGGCCTTCGAGACACTCCTCGTCGGAGGCAAAGGCCGGTGCGGCAAGCGCGGACAGTGCAAGCCAAGCGGCAGCAATGAGGCGAAGCGGGACGAGATTCATGATGCGAAGGTCCTTTCCGACCTATTTTGCTGCGTCGATCTCATAGAAACGCGCAATCACGTCCCAGGCTTCCTGCGCGGTGTCGACGAAATCGATGATATCCGGGTCGCCCGGCGAAATCGTGCCCTGCTCGGCGAGAAAATCGAGGTCGACCGCCCGCTCCCAGAACGATTTGCCGAAGCAGATCACCGGGACGCGCTCCATGCGGCCAGTCTGGATGAGGGTCAGCGTCTCGAAGAACTCGTCCATCGTGCCGAAGCCGCCGGGGAACACCGCGACCGCCTTGGCGCGCATGACGAAGTGCATCTTGCGGATCGCGAAATAGTGGAAGTTGAAGCAGAGTTCCGGCGTCACATAGGGGTTCGGCGCCTGCTCGTGCGGCAACACGATGTTGAGGCCGATCGAGGGCGCGTCGACATCTGCCGCGCCGCGGTTGCCGGCCTCCATCACGCCCGGCCCGCCACCCGTCACGACGACGAATTCGCGGTAGCCGAATCCGGCCGAATGGTGCGAGCAGAGGCGAGCGAACTCGCGCGCCTCGTCGTAATATTTTGCGTTGGCCAGCAGGTTCTTCTTCTGCACCTCGTTCTTGGCCGCCCAGGCCTCGCCGCCCGGTTCGGGAATGCGCGCGCCGCCGAACAGGATGACGGTCGATTCGATGCCGCGCTCGGCCAGCGCCATGTCGGGCTTCAGGAGCTCGAGCTGCAGCCGGACGGGGCGCAGCTCGCGCCGCGTCATGAACTCCTCGTCGTCCCAGGCCAGCCGATAGGTCGGCGCGCGCGTCTGCGGCGTGTCCGGCACGCTCTTGGCGCGTTCGCGATCCTCGTCCGAATGCGGCAGAGGCGACCAGTCGTTCTTTTTCGTCCGTTGCATGAAACCCGAATACCCCAATCTTGCGCGAAGCGCTTCGCGCCCGTCCGTTTTGCCCAGTCAAACCATGAAATGACTGCGCTTGCACGTGGCTTGCGCCGATACCGCGCTTGGCCTAGTTTCCGCGCCGACCGGAAGCCGCCCATGATCCATGAACGAGCGGCTTTCACACCTATCCAATGGAGCAAATTGATGACCAAGCCCGATATCGGCGCGCTCGAACAAACCATCGAAAAGGCGTTCGACGAGCGTGACGGGGTCGGCACGGGCACCAAGGGCGAAATCCGCGACGCGGTCGAGACCGCGCTCAGCCTGCTCGACCGCGGCGAGGCGCGCGTCGCCGAGCGCCAGGCGGACGGCTCGTGGACGGTCAACCAGTGGCTGAAGAAGGCCGTGCTCCTGTCGTTCCGCTTGAACGACATGGAAGTCATCAAGGGCGGGCCGGGCGATTCGGTCTGGTGGGACAAGGTGCCCTCCAAGTTCGACGGCTGGAGCGCGATCGATTTCCAGCGCGCCGGCTTCCGCGCCGTGCCGAACGCCGTCGTGCGCCGCTCCGCCTTCATCGCGCCGGGCGCCATCCTGATGCCGTCCTTCGTCAATCTCGGCGCCCATGTCGGCGAAGGTACGATGGTCGACACCTGGGCGACCGTCGGCTCCTGCGCGCAGATCGGCAAGAACGTGCACCTTTCGGGCGGCGTCGGCATCGGCGGCGTGCTGGAGCCGATGCAGGCCGGCCCGACCATCATCGAGGACAATTGCTTCGTCGGCGCGCGCTCCGAAGTCGTCGAGGGCTGCATCGTGCGCGAAGGGTCGGTGCTCGGCATGGGCGTCTTCATCGGCAAGTCGACCAAGATCGTCGACCGCGAGACCGGGTCCATTACCTACGGCGAAGTACCTCCCTATTCCGTCGTCGTCGCCGGCGCGCTGCCCGGCAAGCCGATGGGCAATGGCGAGCCCGGGCCGAGCCTCTACTGCGCCGTCATCGTCAAGAAGGTCGACGAGAAGACGCGCTCCAAGACCTCCATCAACGACCTCCTGCGGGCCTGATCCTTTGAACCAGTTTCCGATCCTCTGGCTGTTCTTCGGCCTCAAGGGACGCATCAGCCGCGTCGCCTTCCTGCTCGGCGGGCTGATGATGACGGTCGTCACCTTCTTCGTGCTCTACCGCATGTCGGCCGCCGAAGCGGCCGGCCAGGGGTTCGAATTCTGGAACTCGGTCCTTGGCGTCGTCGTCTTCGTGTCGCTCTGGTGCCAGGCGGCGCTCGCCGCCAAGCGGCTGCACGACATCGGCCGGCCGGGGCTGTTCGCGGTCGCGATGTTCGTGCCGGTGATCAATTTCATCGCCTTCATCGCCCTCTGCCTCCTTCCCGGCGAGCGCGGCCCGAACAAATACGGCGCGACGACCAACGCGCCGAACTAGAGCGAGACGAGCGTGACCCAGTCGACCGACCCCGCCCAGAATCTCGCCGCATTGATCCGCTGCCCGTCGGTGACGCCCACTGAGGGCGGCGCGCTTTCAGCGCTCGAAGCGATGCTGGAGCCGGTCGGCTTTTCCGTCGAGCGGCCGACATTTTCCGAGGACGGAACGCCTGACGTGGAAAATCTCTACGCTCGCCTTTCCGGCAACGGCCCGCATCTGATGTTCGCCGGCCATACCGACGTCGTGCCGCCCGGCGACGAGGCGGCGTGGACGCATCCGCCCTTTTCAGCCGAGATCGCGAACGGCATGATGTATGGCCGCGGCGCAGTCGACATGAAGGGCGGCATCGCCTGCTTCGTCGCCGCCGTCGCGCGCTATGTGGAAAAGCATGGAGCGCTCAAGGGCTCCGTCTCGCTGCTCATCACCGGCGACGAGGAAGGCCCGTCGATCAACGGCACGACCAAGCTGCTCGACTGGGCGGCGAAAAAGGGCGAGGCGTGGGACGCGGCGATCGTCGGCGAGCCCACCAATCCGAACACGCTCGGCGACATGATCAAGATCGGCCGGCGTGGATCGGTCTCGGCCGATCTGATCGTCAACGGACGGCAGGGCCATGCAGCCTATCCGCACCTCGCAGACAACCCGGTGCGCTCGATGGTGGCGCTGCTCGACGCGCTCCTGCATCCCGCGCTCGACGAAGGCACGGACGACTTCCAGCCGACCAACCTCGAAGTGACGACCGTCGATGTCGGCAACCCGGCGGTCAACGTGATCGCGGCGAAGGCGAAGGCCTCGTTCAACATCCGCTTCAACGACACCTGGACGCCCGAAACCCTGCAGGCGGAAATCCACAATCGGCTCGACCGCGCGGCCTCGCGCACGCGCCTGCGGCCTGGCAAGGACGAGCGGATCGATTTCGAGCTGATCTGGCGCGACCGGCCGAGCCCCGTCTTCCTCACCCGCAACGAGAAGCTGACCGACACGCTCTCCGCTTCGGTGAGCGCAGTCACCGGCCTGACGCCGACGCTCTCGACCTCGGGCGGCACGTCCGATGCGCGCTTCATCAAGGATTTCTGCCCGGTCGTCGAATTCGGGCTCGTGGGCCAAACCATGCACATGGTTGACGAGCGCGTGGCTCTTGCCGACCTCGAAACGCTGACGCAAATCTATCTGCGTTTCCTCGAGGACTGGTTCGGATAGACCTGAAATGCCTTCGGCCGACTACGTTCAGCAATCGCTCTCCGGCGCCGCGCGCCTCATGGCCGGCAAGAAGGACGGGCTGCGCTTCCTCGACATCTCGGCAGACGGATTCTGGACCTCGTTCTTCGCCATCGTGATCGCGCTGCCGGCGATGACGGTCGGATGGGTCACGCTCGCCAACGAACTCGCCTTCCAGGGCGACGGCATCGGCAGCCGGCTTTCGATCGTGCTCAGGCTCGCGACCATCGACGTTCTCGCCTGGATCGTGCCGCTCGCCGCCTTCGCGCTTCTCGCCCGGCCGGCGGGCATTGCCCACCGCTTCGTCCATTTCGTCGTCGCCAGCAATTGGGGCTCGGCGATCTATGTCTGGCTGATGCTGCCGCCCTCGCTGATCCGGCTGTTCTGGCCGGCGGCGGGCGAAGGGCTGACCGCGTTCTCGCTCGGCCTCTTCCTGTTCTCCATGGTGCTGTCGTGGCGGCTAACCAACACCGTGCTCGAAAAGGGTCCGGCCTTCGCCACCGGCGTCTTCACCGCGATGTTCCTGGTGACGCTCGTCGTCCTCTTCACGCTGCAGGGCGTGTTCGGCTTCGTTCAGTCGTAGTCGACACGCGTCAGGAACAGCCCGTCCGGCGGCGCGACCTGGCCGCAGCGCGACCGGTCAGCGGCATCGAGCGCGGCGCGAACGTCGTCGATAGACCAAGCTCCCTCACCCGCCTTCTTCAGCGTTCCCACCATCGAGCGAACCTGATTGTGCAGGAAGGAGCGGGCCGAGGCGCGGATCTCGACGATGTCGCCGTCGCGCGTCACGTCCAGCCGGTCGAGCGTGCGGACCGGGCTGTTCGCCTGGCACTGGACCGAGCGGAAGGTCGTGAAGTCGTGCCGGCCGAGAAGGGTCTGCGCGGCCGCGTGCATCGCCTCGGAATCGAGTGCCTTCGGCACATGCCATGCGCGGCCGAGATCGAGTGCGGCGGGCGCGCGACGGTTCAGGATGCGGAAGAGATAGTGACGGGCCGTCGCCGAAAAGCGCGCGTCGAAATCCTCGCTTACGGCCTGCACCGCGAAGACGGCGATCGGGTCGCCGGCCAGCCGCAGATGCGCGTTGAGCGCGCCCATCAGCTTGTCGGCCGCCCAGTCGCGGGAAAGGACCACATGGGCGACCTGCCCCGTCGCGTGGACGCCGGTGTCGGTGCGCCCCGCGCCACGGATCGACACGCGCTCGGCCGTGAAACGGAAGATCGCGTCCTCGATCGCCTGCTGCACCGTCGGCAGGTCCGCCTGCCGCTGCCAGCCGGCATAGGGCCGCCCGTCATATTCGATGTCGAGCCGGAAGCGCGCCATCACATTTCAGCAAAGGCGGCGACATAGACGAGCCGCCCCATAGTCGGCGCCTCGGGCGAGAAGGCGAGCGCCAGCAGATGGTCGCCCTGATAGTCGCTCTCGAATTTTTCTGCGCGACGGCGGGCATAGCCAAACTTGCCGTAATAGGCCGGGTCGCCGAGCACGACCGACAATTCCTCGCCGGCATTCTTCAACAGATGATGCGCGTTCTCGATCAGGGTCTTGCCGACGCCGGTGCGCTGCTTGTCGGGCCGCACCGCAAGCGGGGCGAGCGCCACGGCATCGGCGCTGCGGTTCTTCGATTCCACGACGAGGCGCGAAAACAGGATGTGGCCGTAGATCTGCTGCTCGTGCGTGGCGACCAGTTCGAGCACGTCGTCGCCCGCTGCACGAAGGGCTTCGACCAGCTTCGCCTCGCCGGGATTGCCGAACGCTTCTTCCAGAAGCCAGCGCACGTCTTCCGCGTCGCGCGGCTCAAAAGGCCGGATCACCAGTCCACGCATCATAGCCTGTCGCCCTTCCGCAAACCCGCGCCGCGCAGAAACGCCCCAGCCTCCATCGGCCTGCCGCCCGCGCGCTGCACTTCGACGAGGCGGACCGCGCCATTTTCGCAGGCGATCGTCAGCCGGTCGTCGAGGATCGTGCCGGGCATGCCCGCACCCTCGCCCATTGTCGAGCGCAGCAACTTCAACCGCTCCGGCTTGCCACCGATAGTCGCCTCGCACCATGCACCGGGGAATGGCGAGAGGCCGCGAATGCGGTCATGCACGTCGGGCGCAGGTTTCGACCAGTCGATCCGCGTCTCGTCCTTGGATATCTTGGCGGCGTAGGTCGCGCCCTCACCCGCTTGCGCGACGGTCGGCAGATCGCCGGCCACCAGCCTGCCCAGCGCCTCGACCATCAGCCGCGCGCCGACATCGCGCAGCGCGTCATGCAGATCACCAGCCGTCATGTCGGCGGTAATCGCGACACGCTCGGTCAGCGCGACCGGCCCGGTGTCGAGGCCTTCGTCCATTTTCATGATCATCATGCCGGTTTCGGCATCGCCGGCCATGATCGCGCGCTGGATGGGCGCCGCGCCGCGCCAGCGCGGCAGGAGAGAGGCGTGGCCATTGTAAGCACCGAGGCGCGTTCCATCGAGAATCGCCCTCGGCAGGAGCAACCCGTAGGCGACGACCACGGCGACATCGGCCTTCAATGCGCGAAACGCAGCCTGCTCGGCCTCGCCCTTCAGCGAAACGGGCGTACGAACCTCAATGCCGAGGCTTTCCGCGAGATCGTGGACAGGGGATTTCTTCAGCTCCAGCCCGCGCCGGCCCGCCGGGCGCGGCGGCTGCGAATAGGCGGCGACCACATCGTGGCCCGCCTCGACGATCGCCTTCAACGTCGCTGCCGAGAATTCCGGCGTGCCCATGAAGATGACGCGCAGCGCCACCGGATCAGCCGGCGAGGCGCTGCGGCGCCTTCTCGCGGGCAAGCTTCTTGAACTTGCGCACGACCATGTCGCGCTTCAGCTTCGAGATGTGATCGATGAAGAGGACGCCGTTCAGATGGTCGATCTCGTGCTGGAGGCACGTCGCCATCAGCCCGTCCGCCACCATTTCCTGCGCCTTGCCGTCGCGGTCGAGATAGGTGACCGTCACCGTCTCCGGCCGCTCCACCTCGGCATAGTAATCAGGGATCGACAGGCAGCCTTCCTCGTAGACCGAGATGGCGTCGCACATCGATACGATCTCGGGATTGATGAAGACATGCGGTGCCTTGTCCTCGCCTTCCTTGGCAATGTCGATCACGAGCATGCGGATCGGCTCGCCGATCTGGATCGCGGCGAGGCCGATGCCCGGCGCGTCGTACATGGTGTCGAGCATGTCATCGGCGAATTTGCGGGTCTCGTCGTCGACGCGCTCCAGCGGCTTCGACACCTGGCGCAGGACGGGATCGGGAAGGATGATGAGCGGCTTGATCGTCATGGCCGTCAGGTAATCGGTGAAACCGCGCGCGTCAACGCTTCGGCATGTGGACGTTCACGTTTTGGTCTTATTGCGACGTCGCGAATCGTCTAGTGTCGCGCGATGAACCCGTCCGAATCGCTCTTCGCCGCTCCCCTTCTCCAGCTCGGCTCGACCACGATCACGCTCGCCCATGCCCTGATCGCGGGCGCCGTCGTCATTCTCGCCCTCGTCGCGCTCCTCGTCATGTCTGTCTCGCGCGCCGCGCGGGTGCAGGCCGAAGTGGCGGAGGAAAGCGCGGCGCGGGCGCGCGAGGCGGATGCGCGGCTTGCCGAGATCACCCGCGCCCAACTCGAAATGCAGGGACGCATGGGCACGATCGCCGAAGTGTTCGGCGCGCGGCAGGCCGAGCTCAACAAGGCGATCGGCGAGCGGCTCGACGGCATGACCTCGCGGCTGGGGCATTCCATCACCGAGCAGACCAAGTCGACGCACGAAAACCTCGCCAAGCTGCAGGAGCGCCTTGCAGTCATCGATACGGCGCAAAATAACATCCAGTCGCTCGCCGGACAGGTCGTGCAGTTGCAGCACATCCTCTCCAACAAGCAGACGCGCGGCGCGTTCGGGCAGGCGCGCATGGAAGCGATCATCGCAGACGGCCTGCCCCATGGTGCCTACGAGTTCCAGGCGACGCTGTCGAACGGCAGCCGGCCGGACTGCACGATCCGCATGCCGAACGGCGCGCCGGACCTCGTCATCGACGCCAAGTTCCCGCTCGAATCATGGAACGCCATCCGCACCGCCGCCGAGGCGGAAAATGCCGAGGCCCAGCGCTATGCCGCGCAGACCTTTCGCCGCGATGTCGAGGTGCACCTGAAGGCGATCGCCGACAAGTATCTGATCAACGGCGAGACGCAGGACACGGCCTTCATGTTCGTGCCGTCGGAATCGATCTTCGCCGAGATCCACGAGAATTTCGAGGCGCTGGTGCAAAAGGCCCATCGCGCTCGCATTGTCATCGTCTCGCCTTCGCTTTTGATGCTGTCGATCCAGGTCATCCAGGCGGTGCTCAAGGACGCACGAATGCGCGAACAGGCCCATCTCATTCAAGGCGAGGTCATCCGCCTGATGGAGGATCTCGGCCGTCTCGACGAGCGCGTGCGCAAGCTGCAGACGCATTTCGGCCAGGCGACGCGCGACATCGACCTGATCCTGACCTCGACCGAAAAGCTGACCAAGCGCGGCGAGAAGATCGAGGCGCTGGAACTCGACGCGCCGCAGATCGACGAGAAGGCGGAGGCCAAGTCCGTCGAGGCGCGCAAGGGCTCGCTGCGCCTGCGCGTCGTCGACGACGAATAGACTGTTCACCTGCCCGCGACTGGCAATCCGCCCGCCGATTCCATACCTCTGCGTCAAAGACCCGAAGGGATTTGAACGATGGAAATCGGCCTCTACACATTCGGCGATGTCGGCACCGATCCGGTGACCGGAAACATCGTCAGCCCCGCGCAGCGCCTCGCCAATCTGATCGAGGAAGTCGAACTCGCCGACCAGGTCGGGCTCGACCTCTTCGGCCTCGGCGAGCATCACCGGCCGGACTACGCGGTCTCGGCGCCTGCCGTCGCGCTCGCCGCCGCCGCGCCGCGCACGAAGAACATCAAGCTGTCGAGCGCCGTTTCGGTGCTTTCCTCGGACGATCCGATCCGCGTCTTCCAGCAGTTCGCGACGCTCGACAACATCTCGAACGGGCGCGCCGAGATCATGGCCGGGCGCGGCTCGTTCATCGAATCCTTCCCGCTCTTCGGCTACGACCTTGCCGACTACGACACGCTCTTCGCCGAAAAGCTCGAAATGCTGATGAAGCTCAACGAGGGCGAAATCTTCTCATGGGACGGCGGCAAGCACACGCCGCGGGTCAGCGAGCGCGGGGTCTATCCGCGCCCGGTGGGCGGCAAGCTGCCGATCTGGCTCGCCGTCGGCGGCACGCCGCAATCGGTCGGCCGCGCGGCGATGCTCGGCCTGCCCCTCGCGCTCGCCATCATCGGCGGCGAGCCGGCCCGCTTCGCGCCCTTCTTCAAGCTCTACCGCGAGGCGGCGGAAAAGTTCGGCCGTGATCCGAAGACCTTGAAGACCTCGATCAACGTCCACGGCTTCGTCGCGGACACGCGCAAGGAGGCCATCGACACCTTCTATCCGGCGCAGGCCGAGGTGATGAACCGGATCGGCCGCGAGCGCGGCTGGCCGCCGACGAGCCGCGCGCAGTTCGAAGCTGCCGCCGGGCCGCGCGGGGCGCAGTTCGTCGGCGACGCCGCCGAACTGACCGACAAGATCCTCGCGCACTACGAAATCTTCGGCTTCGACCGCTTCGTCATCCAGATGGCGATCGGCGTGATGGATCACGCGAAGCTTTTGAAGGCGATCGAGATCTTGGGGACGCGGGTGGCGCCGGAGGTGAAGAAGGCGGTCGGGGCGGGGGAGAGGGTGCTGGCGTAACGCACTCTCCGGCAACCGAGGCTACCCCCTCTGCCCTGCCGGCCATCTCTCCGTCAAGGGGGGAGATCATGCGCGTCATCTGGTGCACCAGCATGGCGGCCGATTGAGCAGGGCGGCGACGAGACTAATCTCCCCCCTTGAGGGGGAGATGGCCGGCAGGGCAGAGGGGGGCAACGTCGAGTGCTACCCTTGAACGGTCAACCCTCTTCGTCCGCCAACTCGTTCCAAGCATTCTGCTGCGCCAGCATCGAGCGCAGATACGCCACGTTCGCCTCCGCCTGCTCCGGCGACAGTTCGCGACTGGCGATCGCCTCGGCATCGGCGAAGCGTCCCTGCAGACCCACCACCAGCGCCAGGTTCTGACGCACGCGGCTGTCGGCGCCGGGCTGGGTGACGGCGTTCTGGAGCTGCGCTTCGGCCTGCTTCAAATCGCCTTCCAGAAGGTAGGACATGCCGAGGTTCGAAAGCACGCTCGGGTCGTTCGGCTGCATTTCGAGCGCGCGCGTATAGAGCCGGCGCGCTTCACCGGCCTGGCCGAGCTGGTCGAGGATCGCGCCTTCGGCCGACATCAGCTTCCAGTCCGGATATTCGGGCGTCTGCGCGCGGCGAACCGCATCGAGCGCGGGCTGCAGATCGCCGGCTGCGGCCAGCGCCTTGCCGTAGGCCGCAAGCACCTGGCGCTCCTTCGGATGGTCGATTGCCGCCTTGCGCATCACGGCCAGCGCCTGGTCGTTGCGCCCGTCCATCTGCAGCACGGAGGCATATTGCATCGCGACGTTCATGTCGGCGGGATTGCTCGTATAAGCGGTGCCGAGCTGGTCGGCCGTCGCGCGCAGTTCGGGCGCCGTCATCTGCGTCACCGCGCCGGTCGTCGTACGGTCGACGGAGGCGGTGGTCATGCGCTTGTTGCCGGCACAGCCGGCCAGCGCGAGCGTTGCCGCCAGCGCCAGGATCGTCGCCGTGGTCCTGACCCCTGTCTTCCGATCGATCGACATCTTGCCCCACCTTCGCATCGACGCACCCGTTAATCTCCCGAGCAATATTCCGTTAACCCTAACGGAGCGTTAAAAGGGTCCGCATCTGCTTCGCGCCAGCATTCCAGGAGACCCCATGCCGATCGAGATCACGCAAACGCCGCTCGCCAACGCCAAGCCCATCCATGTCATCGCCAAGGGCGGGCTCGACGCCGCCGCGATCGACGCGCGGGCCCGCGCGTGGGCGAAGGCCAGCGGCTTTTCCGGCCAATCGGGCAAGGTGCTCGCCTTCCCCGACGCCGACGGCGAACTGGCCGGGGCGCTGGTTGGCATCGGCGAGGACGACGGCGCGACGGCGGCGCTGGCGCTCGGCCGCCTCGCGCGCGAGCTGCCATCCGGCGAATGGGCCTTCGCGCCCGGCGCATTCGACGCCCATCTGGCGACACTCGGGCTGGTCATCGGCGGCTACCGCTTCGAGCGCTACTGGAAGGACAGCCCGCGCGACATCCGCCTGCAGCTCAGCCCCGGCATCGACCTTGCCCGCGTCACGCGCGAGGCCGACGGCGTCGTCCTCGCCCGCGACCTCATCAACACGCCGACCAACGACATGGGCCCGGCCGATCTGGAAGACGCCGCACGCAGGCTCGCCAAGGCGCATAAGGCGAAGATCGCCGTCATCGAGGGCGACGCGCTCCTGAAGCAGAACTTCCCGATGATCCACGCCGTCGGCCGCGCGTCCGATCAGGCGCCGCGCCTGATCGACTTCACCTGGGGGCCGAAGGACGCGCCGAAGGTGACGCTCGTCGGCAAGGGAGTCTGCTTCGACACCGGCGGGCTCGACATCAAGCCGGCAAGCGGCATGCTCCTGATGAAGAAGGACATGGGCGGGGCGGCGAACGTGCTCGGCCTTGCCTCGATGATCATGAGCGCCAAGCTGAACCTGCGCTTGCGTGTCCTCATCCCCGCCGTCGAGAATGCGATTTCCGGCAACGCCTTCCGGCCCGGCGACGTGCTGACCAGCCGCAAGGGCCTGACCGTCGAGATCGGCAATACGGATGCCGAGGGCCGCCTGATTCTCGCCGATGCGCTCGCGCTCGCCGACGAAGAGAAGCCGGAACTCCTTATCGACATGGCGACGCTGACGGGCGCCGCCCGCGTCGCGCTCGGGCCAGATTTGCCGCCCTTTTTCACCGACGACGAAACGCTCGCCGCCGACCTTTCGCGGGCAGGCGAGACCGTGGCGGACCCGGTCTGGCGCATGCCGCTCTGGAAGCCCTACGCGAAGAAGCTCTCCTCGCGCGTCGCCGACATGAACAACGTCACCACGGACGGTTTTGCCGGTTCGGTCACGGCGGCGCTCTTCCTGCAAAAGTTCGTCGAGAACGCGCGAAGCTGGGTGCATCTCGACATTTTCGGCTGGAACCCGGTGGAGAAACCTCACGCGCCGGTTGGCGGCGAGGCGCAGGCGATCCGCGCGCTGATGCACGTCCTTGAGGCTCGGTACGGCAAATGACCTCGCTCGACCGCCGCCTCCATGCCTTCCGGCCCGACCTCGCCTCGTCTGATTTGCAGGGCCGCGTCGAAGCCGCACGGTTCGTCGAAGGCCGGCCGGCGCGGATCACGGCGCCGGTGGTCGATTTGCGCCCCACCCCCCGCGCCGACAGCGGCATCGACACGCAATTGCTCTGCGGCGCCACGGTCCGTGTCTTCGACGAGCGCGAAGGCTGGGCATGGCTCCAGGCCGAGGCCGACGGCTATGTCGGCTACGCACCGGCGTCGGCGCTTGGTGCGGTAGAGGAGGCGACGCATGTCGTCGTCGCACAGCGTAGTTTCGTCTATCGTGGCGCGGACCTGCGCTTTCCCATGACCGCCGCGCATTCGATGGGCGCGGCGGTGTGCATCGTCGGCGAGGCGGAGACACGCGGCACGCGCTATGCGCTTCTTGAGACCGGCGAGGCGATGATTTTCGATCATTTGCGCCCGATCGGACATGCCGAGGCGGACTACGTCACGGTCGCCGAGCGCTTCGAGCACACGCCCTATCTGTGGGGCGGCGTCTCCGGCTTCGGCATAGACTGTTCGGGGCTGGTGCAACTGGCGATGCGGATGGCAGGCATATCGGTCCTGCGCGACACCGACATGCAGGCATCGAGCATCGGCACCGCGCTCGACATCGGTGACGATCTCGCCGGGCTCCAGCGCGGCGATCTCGTCTTCTGGAAAGGCCATGTCGCGATCATGCTCGACGCCGCGTCCATGATCCATGCCAGCGGCCACACGATGTGCGTCAGCCGCGAGCGGCTCACCGACGCGGCCGCACGTATCGGCCATCTTTACGGCGGGCCGACGGGGTTCCGGCGGCCCTGATCAGTACCCCGCCTTGCGGTCCACCAAGTGCTGCAACGGCTCGCCGCGTTCGAAGCGGTCCATCTGCTCCACCATCAACGGCACGAGGTGGCGGGCGTCGGAGGTGGCGGCGGCATGGGGCGTGACGAAGACGCGTGGATGCGTCCAGAGCGGGCTTGTCGCCGCCAGCGGCTCGGCTTCGAAGACGTCGAGACTCGCCTCCTTCAGCGTGCCGTCGTCCAGCGCGCGCAGGATGTCGGTCTCTTTCTGCAGCTTGCCGCGGCCGGCATTGATCAGGCACGCGCCGCCGAGCCCGTTGTCGCGGCGCAGCTTCGACAGGAGTTCGTAGTCGACGATCCCCTCGGTCGCCGGCGTGTGCGGCAATAGCACCACGAGGATATCGGTCGCATTGAGGAACGGCGTCAGCCCCGCCTCGCCGCTGAAGGTTTCGACCCCATCGACGGATTTTTCCGTCCGCGTCCAGCCCTTCACGTCGAAGCCGATTGCCATCAAGGCCTTCGCTGCCGCCAGACCGAGCTCGCCGAGGCCCAGAATGCCGACCGAGACGTCCGGCGAGGCTGGCTGCGCGATCTCGCGCCAGCTCTTCTTCGCCTGTTCGGCGCGGTAGAACATGCCTTGGCGCTGGTGGTCCAGCACGCGCCAGACGACATAGTCGACCATATGCTGGGTCAGATTCCCCGCCACCACGCGCACGATCGGCACGTCGGGCAGGTTCGGGTCGGCGAAGATGTGATCGACGCCGGCGCCGATCGAGAAGATCGCCTTCAAATTCGGCAGCGCGGCGAGAATTCCGGGCTGGTGCTTCCAGACCACGGCATAATCGATCGAGGGGTCGCTTTCGCCCTGCGGCTCCGTCACGACCTCGCGTTTGGCCGACAGGAGCTCGTGCCATTTCTTCGGATTGAAACCCTGGACGGACAGAAGAATGCGGCCCGCGCGATGGTCGGTCATGGTCGGCTCCCTGATATGTTGCCTATTCGCTGACGACGCCCGCGGGCGCGGTCGCGATGTCGAAGGCGGCGGCGATAAGCGCCTTCGTGTAGTCGGTCTGCGGGTTCTCGAAAATCTGCTGGCTGGTGCCGTATTCGACGACCTTGCCGTTGCGCATCACGATCACCTCGTTCGCCAGCGCGCGCACGACCTTCAGGTCGTGACTGATGAAGAGATAGGCGAGCTGGTGCTTCTTCTGCAGGTCGCGCAACAGGTCGACGACCTGCGCCTGCACGCTCATGTCGAGCGCCGAGGTCGGCTCGTCGAGCATGACGAAGCGCGGATTGAGCACCATGGCGCGCGCGATCGCGATGCGCTGGCGCTGGCCGCCGGAAAATTCGTGCGGGTAGCGGAAGCGCGTCGCCGGATCGAGCCCGACTTCCTTCAGGACGTCGACGACCAGCACGTCGCGCGCGTCGGCATCCAATTTTGGCTGATGGATGCGCAGGCCTTCCTCGATGATCTCCGACACCGACATGCGCGGCGAGAGCGAGCCGAACGGGTCCTGGAAGACGATTTGCATCTCGCGGCGCAGCGGCTTCATCTCGCGGAAGGAGAAATCGTCGATCGCCTTGTCGCCGAGCTTGATCCGTCCCTCCGACGAGATCATGCGCGAGAGCGCCAGACCCAGCGTGGTCTTGCCCGAGCCGGATTCGCCGACGACGCCCAGCGTCTGGCCGGCGCGCACCGTCACGTCGATGCCGTCGACGGCCTTCACATGATCGACCGTCTTGCGGAAGAAGCCTTCCTTGATCGGGAACCAGACCTTGATGTCGTCGCCTTTCATGACGATCGGCGCCGCATCGTTCGCCGCCGGCGGCTCGCCCTTGGGCTCGGCCGCCAGCAGGTGGCGCGTGTATTCGTGCTTCGGGTTGGCGAATACCTCGGCCGTCGGCCCTTCCTCGACGATCCTGCCCTTCGTCATCACGCAGACGCGGTCGGCGATGCGGCGCACGATGCCGAGATCGTGCGTGATGAAGAGCATCGACATCTTGTTGTGGGTCTTCAGTTCGCCGAGCAGTTCGAGAATCTGTGCCTGAACGGTCACGTCGAGTGCCGTGGTCGGTTCGTCGGCGATCAGGAGCTTCGGCTCGTTGGCGAGCGCCATCGCGATCATCACGCGCTGGCGCTGGCCGCCCGAAAGCTGGTGCGGATAGGCGCCGAGCCGCTTTTCGGGCTCGCGGATGCCGACCTCGTTCAGGAGTTCCAGCGTGCGCGCCTTCGACTGCTTCTCGTTCATGCCGCGATGCAGCTTCAGGATTTCGCCGATCTGCCGCTCGATCGTGTGCAGCGGATTGAGCGAGGTCATCGGCTCCTGGAAGATCATCGTGATGTCGTTGCCGCGCACGCGCATCAGCGCCTTCTCGTCGAGCGCCAGCAGGTCCTTGCCCTCGAACAGCACCTGCCCCGACGGATGGCTCGCGGCTGGATAGGGCAGGAGCTTCAGGACCGAGAGCGCCGAGACCGACTTGCCCGAACCGGATTCACCGACCAGCGCGACCGTCTCGCCGGGCGCGATGTCGAACGACACGTGATCGACCGCCACCTGTTCACGCCCGCCCTGGGCGAAGGCGACGGAGAGATCGCGGACGGAAAGAAGGGGGGTGCTGGTCACGATTTCGCCTTGGCCTCAAGAATGTTTCGAAGCACGCTCGCTTCCGGTCTGATGACATCGAGAGCGACGGGCTTTTTCGCCACGCCCCATCTGCTGTCGTGAAGTTCAATCCGGTCGGGCAGACGTGTATCGCCACTCAGCATATGACCGCAACCATGGCCGATCGCCGTGGCCAGATGGATAGCGTCCGGAAGCTTGACCGTCCGATATCGCGCCCGGATCAGGGCCGCGTGCCGAAGCGTGGACGTCTCGACCGGCGCTGCTTCCATGAAGCCACCCAGGAACATCCAGTCTTCATAGCGCCGAACCAGAGCTTCGTCGCCGTCGCGATAGGGCTTCACGAGAAGCTCGGCAAGCGTCAACTCGCTGGTCACGAAATCCGTACGCGTCGTCACGAGTTCCGTCAGAAGCGAGGTCGTTTCGTCCCGTCCTTCGCCGATGAGAATAAGGATGTTGGCGTCCAGATAGAGGCGTCCAACCTCCATCAGTCGTCCCACTCGTCCCGCAGTTCGCGTATCCGCGCGACGGCCTCTTCGACGGTGACACCACGTGCGTTCTTGCGTGCCTCGCGGAAGCTCTCGAGCAGTTCATCCCTGCTGAACGGCTTGCGTTCCTCCTCCACCGTGACGGTGACCGACGCGCCGGGCTCGAGCCCTTCGCGCAGTTCCTCCGGCAATTTCGACACCGGATAGTGCTCGCGGACGATCCTGTTCATGGGTGCCTCCGGGGCGACATGTTCTGCGCATGACATAGCACAGCGCTCACCGGAACGTCTTGCGCGGATCGAAGGCGTCGCGCACCGCCTCGCCGATGAAGATCAGCAGCGACAGCATCACCGACAGCGACAGGAACCCGACGATGCCGAGCCAGGGTGCGTTCAGATTGCGCTGGCCCTGGCGCAGGAGTTCGCCGAGCGAGGCGGAGCCGGGCGGCAGGCCGAAGCCGAGGAAGTCGAGCGAGGTCAGCGTGGTGATCGAGCCGTTCAGGATGAAGGGCAGGAAGGTCAGCGTCGCGACCATCGCGTTCGGCAGGAGGTGGCGGAACATGATCGTGGCGTTGCCGACGCCGAGCGCCCGTGCGGCATTCACGTATTCGAAGTTGCGCGCGCGCAGGAATTCGGCGCGCACCACACCCACGAACGCCACCCATGAGAAGAGCAGCATGATGCCGAGCAGGATGAAGAAGCCGGGCGGCAGGATCGCGGCGATGATCAGGATCAGATAGAGGACCGGGATCGACGACCAGATCTCGATCACGCGCTGGAAGATCAGATCCGTCCAGCCGCCGAAATAGCCCTGCACCGCGCCGGCCGTGACGCCGATGATCGCCGAGGCCGCCGTCAGGACGAGGCCGAACAGGACCGAGATGCGGAAGCCGTAGATGACGCGCGCGGCGACGTCGCGGGCCTGATCGTCCGTGCCGAGCCAGTTGAAATTACCGAGCGTGCAGTTCGGATCGTCCGCGCCCTCGAAATAGCGCTGGCAGCGCGTTTCGCGGTCGTAGAGCCAGGACGGCTTGGCGGGCGCGGCCTCGGGAATCTCGTTGTTCACCGTGCGGTAGGAATAGCGGATGGGCGGCCAGATCATCCAGCCATTCGCCTCGATCTCCTCCTGGATGATCGGGTCGCGGTAGTCGGTCACCGCGAGGAAGCCGCCGAATTTTTCCTCCGGATAGTCGACGATCGTCGGGAAGAGGATTTCGCCATTGTAGGAGGCGAGGACCGGCTTGTCGTTGGCAATGAACTCGGCGAACAGCGATAGGACGAATAGGATGAGGAAGATCCAGAGCGACCAGTAGCCGCGCCGGTTTGCCTTGAAGTTCTGCCAGCGGCGCTGGTTGAGCGGCGACAGCCACGGCCGCGCGACCTTCTCGCGCACTTCCTCGACCTGCGCCTTGGCGAGCATGTCGGACATCAGACGTCCCTCCGCTCGAAGTCGATGCGCGGGTCGATCCAGGTGTACATCAGGTCCGACAGGAGGCTGACCAGAAGGCCGATCAGCGAGAAGATGTAGAGGGTGGCGAAGACGACGGGATAGTCGCGGTCGAGCACCGAGCGGAAGCCGAGAAGCCCGAGCCCATCGAGCGAGAAGATGTTCTCGATCAGGAGCGAGCCGGTGAAGAAGGCCGAGATGAAGGCGCCGGGGAAGCCGGCGATGATGATCAGCATCGCATTGCGAAAGACGTGCCGGTAGAGCACCTGCCGCTCCGACAGCCCCTTGGCCCGCGCGGTGACGACGTATTGCTTGCGGATTTCCTCGAGGAAGGAATTCTTGGTCAGAAGCGTCGTCGTCGCGAAGGCGGAGAGAACCATCGCGGTCAGCGGCAAGGCGAGATGCCAGAAATAGTCGAGGATGCGGTCGGGCCAGGAAAGGTCCGACCAGTTTTCCGAGGTCAGGCCGCGCAGCGGGAACCAGTCGAAGAACGAGCCGCCGGCGAAGAGCACCATCAGAAGGATCGCGAACAGGAAGCCGGGAATCGCGTAGGCGACGATGACGATGCCGCTCGTCCACACGTCGAAGCTCGACCCGTCCTTCACCGCCTTGCGGATGCCGAGCGGGATCGAGATCACGTAGGAGATCAGCGTGATCCAGAGGCCGAGCGAGATCGACACCGGCATCTTCTCGACGATCAGGTCGATGACCGAGATGTCGCGGAAATAGCTGTCGCCGAAATCGAAGCGGATATAGTTCCAGATCATGTTGGCGAAGCGTTCGAGCGGCGGCTTGTCGAAGCCGAATTGGCGCTCGAGCTGGGCGATGAATTCGGGATCGAGCCCCTGCGCGCCGCGATAGCTGGATTCGCCGCCGGTATCGAAATTCTGGAAGTCGGAGCTTCCGCCGCCGATGCGGTCGGCCGCGCCGCCGCCCTGCCCGGTGATGTTGGCGATCACCTGTTCCACCGGCCCGCCCGGCGCGAACTGGATGACGATGAACGAGATCGCCATGATGCCGAACAGGGTCGGGATCATCAGCAACAGACGTCGTAGGATATAGGCGCCCATCAGGTGCGCTTCGTCTCGGAAACGGTCAAGTCAGCCTCAAGCCCTGCCAATCGATTTCGCCTTTTCCTCGTCGTACCACCACAGCGCCTCGACGGGGAAGCCATAGTCCGGCTTCGGGTCCTTGAAGCCGAACATGTCCCAATAGGCCGCCCTGTGATTCGGCGCATGCCAATTTGGAATCCAGTCATGGCGCGCGCGCAAGATGCGGTCCATGACCTTCAGCGTCACGACGAGGTCGTCGCGCATTTCGGCCTTGCCGGCGCGCTCGATCAGCGCGTCCAGCGCCGGCGATTTCGTTCCCGGATAGTTGCGCGTTCCCGGCAGGTCGGCCGAGCGCGAATGGAAGAAATTGGCGAGCGCATCGCGCGTCGGCGTCGCGCCGAAGGACGCTGCCATGCCGACCATGTCGAAATCGAAATCGAGCTGGCGCGCCTGGTATTGCGCCGAATCGACCTGCCGGATCGAGGCGTCGATGCCGATCTGGCGCATGTTCTCGACGAAGGGCGAGCCCGAACGGATGAAGACCTCGTCCTGGATCAGATATTCGACCGACAGAGTCTGGCCCGCTGCATTCTTCAGCGCGCGCCCGTCTGCCTGCCATCCGGCCTCCATCAGGAGGCGGCGCGCCTGGCGCAGGAGGCGCCGGTCGCGGCCCGAGCCGTCCGATGTCGGCGCGACCACCGCCTCGCCGAAGGCCTCCTCTGGGATTTCGCTACGGAACTCCTCCAGCAGCGCCAGTTCGGCTTCCGAAGGCGTGCCCTCGGCGCGGAATTCCGATTTCTCGAACACCGAATTCGAGCGCGCATAGGCGTCGTAGAAGAGGTTGCGGTTCGTCCATTCGAAGTCGAAGCACATGCCGATCGCCTGGCGCGTGCGCGGGTCGGCGAATTTCTCGCGCCGCTGGTTCAGCGCCCAGGCCTGCATGGAGGGCGAAAGCTCGCTCGGGAACTCGCGCTTGACCACGCGCCCGTCATTGATCGCGGGGAAATCGTAGCCGGTCGCCCAGGTCCGCGCCGTGAACTCCTGGCGAAACTGGATGTCGCCCTTCTTGAAAGCCTCGAAGGCGGCGTTGCGGTCGCGGTAGAACTCGATGCGGATCGTGTCGAAATGAAAGAGCCCGCGCATGACCGGCAGGGCACGGCCCCAGTAATCCTCGACGCGGTCATATTCGATCGTCTGCCCGGCATTGACCCGGCCGACCTTGTAGGGGCCCGAGCCGAGCGGCGGCTTGAGCTGCGAGGCGTCGAACGGGTTTGCCTCGTAGAATGCCTCGGAGACGATCGGCATGGAGATGACCGAGAAGATCGTGCGCGAGGACTGGTTGCCGTTGAAGGCGATGCGGAAGGTCGCCTCGTCCTCGGCCACCGCCTCCGTCATTTCGCTCAAGGGAAGGACGAGCGAGGGATGCCCCTTTTCCTTGAAGAGGTTGAACGTATAGGCGACATCTTCCGCCGTCAGCTTCGACCCGTCATGAAACCGCGCTTCGGGGCGCAGCTTGAAGGTGAAGGAATTGCGGTCGTCGGCGATCGTGATTGTCTCGGCGAGGAGGCCGTAGGCCGAGTCCGGCTCGTCGAGCGAGCCCGCCATCAGGCTGTCGAAGCAGAGCTCCATGCGCGGCGGCGCGTCGCCGCGCGGTACGAAGGAGTTCAGCGTGTTGAAGGTGAGGACCGACTGGTTGTAGCCCCAGTTGGGCACCGAGAAATTGAACCGCCCGCCTTTGGGCGCATCGGGGTTCGCATAGTCGAAATGGGTGAAGTCCGGTCGGTATTTCAGGTCGCCGAAGGCCGAGATGCCATGGAGAGGTGTCCCGGCCTGAAGCTGCGCCAGCGCGACGCGCGGCAGGAACGGCGCGGCGAAGGCCGCACCGCCGAGCGCGAGGAATGCGCGGCGGTCGAGGCGCGCGCTCATTCCGCTTCCTCGATCTGTTCCTCGATCTTCTCTTCGCGGTCCTGCAGTATCCACCAGGACTGCGGATCGATGCCGGCATATTCGGGCTGCTTTTCGGGAATGCCGAACTTGTTCCAGTAGGCGTAGCGCATGGTCGGCTGGAAATATTGCGGCACGGTGTAGTAGTTCCACAGGAGCACCCGGTCGAGCGCCCGCGTCGCCGCCACCAGTTCCTCGCGGTCGGCGGCGTAGATGATCTTGTCGATCAGCGCATCGACCACCGGGTCCTTGATGCCCGGCACGTTGCGCGAGCCTTCCGCGCTTGCGGCCTGCGAACTCCAGTAGTCGCGCTGCTCATTGCCGGGCGATTCGGATTGCGGGAAGCGCGCCGTCACCGCGTCGAACTGGAAGGCCTGGTAGCGCTGGATGTATTGCGAAGTGTCGACGATGCGCAGCGTCGCATCGATCCCGAGCCGGCGCAGGTTGGCCATGTAGCCGCCTGTGATGATTTCGCTCGTCGGCGAGGCGCCGAGGAACTCGATCCGGAACTGCTCGCCCGTCTCCTTGTTGACCATGCGCCCGTCCCGGATCGTCCAGCCCGCCTCGTCGAATAGACGCACGGCCTCGCGCAGATTGTCGCGCTGCGCCTGCGGCGTGTCGAAGACCGGCAGCTTGAATTCCTCGGTGAAGAGTTCGGGCGGCAGCGCATCGCGATGCGCCTCCAATATCTCAAGTTCCTCGCCCTCGGGCAGGCCGCTCGACGCCAGCTCGGAATTCTCGAAATAGCTGGAGAAGCGCTCGTTCATGTCGAAGAACTGCAGCCGGTTTTGCTCCTCGAAATTATAGGCCAGCGTCAGCGCGTGGCGCACGCGCCGGTCCGCAAAGCGCGGCTCGCGCATGTTGAAGGCGAAGGCCTGCATGTGCTGGATGCCGCCCGAGATGAACTCGCGCTTGATGACGTCGCCGCGCTCGAAGGCCGGGAAATTGTACTCGACCGCCCAGCGCCGCGTGCTCGTCTCGAGGCGGATGTCCTCGAAACCGCCGCGCGTGAACGCCAGGAACTCGGCATTGTCGTCCTGGAAATAGGTGTATTCCATGCGGTCGAAATTGTTGCGGCCGATGTTCACAGGTTGCTCGGCGCCCCAGTAATCCTCCACGCGCTCCCACACGATGCGCGAGCCGGGGTCGAAGGAAGCGATCTTGTAGGGTCCGCTGCCGAGCGGCGGCTCCAGCGTCGGATTGGCGACGTTGCGCTTTTCGCCGCGCGCGTTCTCGCCTTCCCACCAGTGCTTCGGCAAGACCGCGAGGTCGCCCATGATGTGCGGCAGTTCGCGGTTTCCGGTCTGGTCGAAGGTGAACTCGACCTCGCGCTCGGAGATCGCGACCGCCTCGGTCACATTGGCGTAGTAGCGGCTATAGGCCGGGCTGATCTCCTTCAGCTTCTCGAACGACCAGACCACGTCCTCGGCGGTGATCGGCTCGCCGTCGTGCCAGCGCGCGCTCGGATTGAGGCGATAGATGGCCGAGGAATAGTCGTCGGGATAGGTGAAGGCTTCGGCGATGAGCGCGTGGCTCGTTCCCGCTTCGTCGGCGGATTGCTGCATCAGCGTGTCCCACAGGAGCCCGCCGAATTGGGTCAGCCCCGCCGCGGGCGTGCCGCGCACGATGAACGGGTTGAAGCTGTCGAAGGTGCCGAACGCCGCCGAATTCAGCGTGCCGCCCTTCGGCGCGTCCGGGTTCACGTAGGAATAGCGGGTGAATTCCTCGGCCGGCGGCTCGGTCTGGATCAGCGACGAGGTCGTGCGCCATTCGGCCTCGGTGTCCTGCGCCAGCGCAGTTCCGGCGCCCACGACCAGAACGGCCGCGACGACCCATGATGTGCGCAGATGATCGCCCAAGCGGCCCAATTCCATGCGACGCGTCTCCTCTTCGTCTTCCTGCGCACCCTACCCGATCGGGCGCGATTGGAAACCGGCAACACGGCTAAACTTTGCGTGGCCGACTTTTCGCCAGACGCAAAAAAGCCGGGCGAAACCCGGCTTTTTCGTGATCGTCGAGATTACGCTTTGGTTAGTTCCGGGGTTAGTTCTGCGCCGGAGCCTGTTCTTCTTCCTCGGTGACCTCACCATCGGCGGCAGGCGTCGCCGGGTCGGTCTCGGGCGAAGCGGCCGAGCCGTCTTCCTCGGGCGTCGCCGGAGCCGGAGCGGCTTCAGTCTCGGTGGCCGTGTCGGCATCGGCCGGCTCGGCGGCATCATCCGCCGGTGCCGCAGCGTCATCGGCCGGTGCGGCTTCGTCGGCAGCCGGAGCGGCCTCGTCCGTTGCGGGCGCGGCGTCTTCGGCGGGCGCAGCTTCTTCGCCTTCTGCTGCCGGTGCGGCCTCTTCGCCTTCGGCAGCCGGTGCGGCCTCTTCACCTTCGGCGGGAGCAGCTTCCTCGCCCTCGGCGGGAGCAGCTTCACCCTCGGCCGTCTCTTCTTCGGCGGCGGCTGGCTCGGGCAGCGGCAGCGGATTGTCGGACTGCTGGTTCAGGTAGGCGATCAGGTTCGCCTCTTCCTGCGGGTCACGCAGGCCGGCAAAGGCCATGATCGTGCCGGGAATGTAGGAGCGCGGATTGACCAGGAACGAGCTGATGTTCTCGAATTCCCAGTTCTTCGCGCCGCCTTCGGAATATTCGGTCATCGCGGCGGAATAGGCGAAACCTTCATGCGAGGCGACGGCCCGGCCGACGACGCCATAGAGATTCGGGCCGACGCGGTTGGCGCCGCCGCTCTCGATCGTGTGGCAGGACGCGCAACGGCGGAAGGCCGCTTCGCCCGCTGCCGGATCGGCGGTGGCGAGAAGGTCGAGCGCGCTCGGGCCGCTTTCGGCAGGCGCGCCGCCGCCGGCCGGCTCCTCGGGAACCGCGATCGCATAGCCCGGAGTTTCAGGGGCATGGGACGCAAAGATCGCGTCCGAGACAAGGCTGACCGAAAAGACGACGAACACGACGCCCAGAAACGCGCCGATCAGCTTGTTGAGTTCAAAAGAGTCCATCTACCCAAGGCTCCAGAGTTCGACCGGGATGATCCGTCGTGTGGCCGGCGCACACGCGACAAAGGGTCCCCCATACCGGTCGTGCCGGTGAAAATCGCGCGGAAACTAGGTCTTTTGCTTGGATGTTGCAACACATATAAGGGCGTTTCCACGTGAGACCTTTTGCCACTTTTCCGACCATCCCGAGAGCAGCACCGCCCGGCGCCCGATGTCCCGACTGATCCTCATTCCCGCCCGCATGGCCTCCACCCGCCTGCCCGGCAAGCCGCTGGCCGATATCGGCGGTCTGCCGATGATCGCGCAGGTGGCAAGGCGTGCCGCCGAAAGCGGCGCGGGCGAGATCGCCATCGCAACGGACAGCAGCGAGGTGGCGCGAGCGGTCGAGGCGCTCGGCTTCACCGCCGTCATGACGGCGACAAGCCACCAGTCCGGCTCCGACCGCATCTTCGAGGCGCTTGAGACCCTCGACCCCGATGGCCGCTTCGAAACCATCGTCAATCTCCAGGGCGACCTGCCTACTATCGATCCCAGCCTGATCGCCGGCGCGGCTAACGTGCTGGAAGAGGGCGACGCCGACATCGCGACGCTGGGCGTCGAGATCGAGGACGAGGCGGAGAAAACCAATCCGAACGTCGTCAAGATCGTCGGCTCGCCGATCGCGCCTGACCGACTGCGCGCGCTCTATTTCACGCGCGCGACCGCGCCCTGGGGCGACGGCCCGCTCTACCACCATATCGGCATCTACGCCTATCGCCGCGCCGCGCTCGAACGCTTCGTCGGCCTCGGCCCGAGCCCCTTGGAGACGCGCGAGCGGCTGGAGCAGTTGCGCGCGCTCGAAGCCGGCATGCGCATCGATGTCGGCCTCGTCCGTTCCGTTCCGCTGGGCGTCGATACGCCCGAAGATCTCGAGCGCGCCCGCGCCATGTTGTCGTAAGGAAGAGCAGAAGCCGCATGTCCAGGACCAACCGCATCGCATTCCAGGGTGAACCCGGCGCCAATTCCGACACCGCCTGCCGCAACATGTTTCCCGGCATGGAGCCGATGCCCTGCGCGACCTTCGAGGACGCGTTCAACGCGGTCGAGAGCGGTGCGGCCGAGCTTGCGATGATCCCGATCGAGAACACGATCGCGGGCCGCGTCGCCGACATCCATCATCTGCTGCCCGAATCGAGCCTGCACATCGTCGGCGAATACTTCCTGCCGATCCATTTCCAGCTCATGGTGCTGCCGGGTGTGAAGATCGACGAGATCAAGTCCGTCCACAGCCACATCCACGCGCTCGGCCAGTGCCGCAACGTGATCCGCAAGCACAAGTGGAAGCCGGTCATCGCGGGCGACACGGCCGGCGCCGCGCGCCAGGTGGCCGACGAAGGCGACCGCACCGCCGCCGCGCTCGCGCCCGTTCTCGCCGCCGAACTCTACGGGCTCGACATCGTCGCCGAGAACGTCGAGGACACCGACAACAACGTCACCCGCTTCGTCGTCCTGGCGAAGGAAGAATCCTGGGCGCCGCGCAAGTCCGCCGAAGATCTGATGATGACGACCTTCATCTTCCGCGTCCACAACATCCCCGCCGCGCTCTACAAGGCCATGGGCGGCTTCGCGACCAATGGCGTCAACATGACCAAGCTCGAAAGCTACCAGCTCGGCGGCACATTCTTCGCCTCGCAATTCTACGCCGACATCGAAGGCCACCCCGACGACGCCAACGTCGCGCAAGCGCTGAAGGAACTCGACTTCTTCTCGCGCGAGGTGCGCGTGCTGGGGGTGTATCCGGCGGCGGAGTTCCGGGTCAGCCAGCGCTCTTCTTGAAAACCCAACCGATGGGATAGTATATTGGTCGTCGTCCACCGTGCGCATGGCTATCGCTTCGTCATCTACACGCAGGACCACGCGCCGGCCCATATCCATCTCGTCGGAGCCGGCAACGCGAAGATCAACCTGATCGGACCCGACGGTTCGATCGAACTGGTCTATGCGATCGGAATCAAGCGGCCGGAGCTGCGGCGGCTTCTCGAGGACGTCGCCAAACGGCGCGACGATTTCCTGCAGGACTGGGAGCGCATTCATGGTGAAGCTGACTGACACGCAGATCGACGCGGCCGAAGAGCGGGGACGGCAGGTGCTTGCCGAAGAGTTGCGGGCGCGGGCGGCGAGCTTTGACGCGGCGAGCGGCCGGATCGTCGTCGAGCTCGAAAATGGCTGCGCCTACGTCTTCCCGCCCGCGCTCGTCCAGGATCTGCACGATGCGCCGGCAGCCGATCTGGCCTTGGTCGAGGTCGACGGGTTCGGCCTCAATCTTCATTGGCCGCGCCTCGACGTTGATCTTTCCGTGCCGGCGCTCGTTGGCGGCGTATTCGGCACACGACGTTGGATGGCAAGCCAGTTCGCGCGTATCGGCGGTAGCACGACATCGCCGGCCAAGGCGCGCGCCGCGCGCGACAACGGCGCAAAGGGCGGACGGCCGCGCAAGAGCGCCTGATCAGCCCGCGTCCACCCACGCCCGGATCAGGTGATTGGCGATCGCCGCGTTCGGCGGCACGGTCAGTCCGTCGGGGTGCGTGCCGTCGATCATTGCGCGCACTTCCTCGCGCGTGAACCAGCGGCAGGCTTCGAGTTCGGTGAAGTCCGGAGTCAGATCCTCGTTCAGCGCCTCGCCGAAGCAGCCGATCATCAGCGAGTGGGGAAACGGCCAGGGCTGGCTGGCGTGATAGGCGACGCGGCCGATCCGGACGCCGGATTCCTCCAGCGTTTCGCGCCGCACCGCATCCTCGATCGTCTCGCCCGGCTCGACGAAGCCGGCGAGCGTCGAAAACATGCCGGGCACGAAATGCGGGCTGCGGCCCATCAGGCAGCGCTCCGGCGTGACCGTCAGCATGATGACGACCGGGTCCGTTCGCGGGAAATGCTGCGCGCCGCAGCCGGTGCACACGCGCTTGTAGCCGCCGATGCGTGCCTCGGTCGCGGCGCCGCAACGGCCGCAGAAGCGGCAATTGGCGTTCCAGGCGAGGAGCGACGCGCCCTGCCCCACGGCGCCCATGTCCTCGGGAGCGAGCAGGCCCTGGCTGTTGAGCGAGCGCAGGTCGATCACCTTGATGCCGTCCGGCAGATCCTCGGGCTCGAGCCCGCCGGGCGCAGCGACGACGGGACCGTCGGGCCCATGACCGAGCAGGACCGCGTGCTGCAGCTTGACCTTCAGGGCCTCGGCTTCCGACGCGGAAAAGCGGCAGTCGGGACCGGCGCCGTTCATCTTCAGGCTGACGCGTCCGCCACGCAGGATGAGAACCGACAAGCGCGGGTCGGCGAGCGCGTCCGCCAGCGCCGTCTCGGAGCGGTTCTCGGCCTGCCGGTCGATGCGATTGCCGGCAAAGCCGACGAAGCGGCTCGGCTCTTCGGCCGGCCGTTCGAACAAGGCGAAATTCACAGGCGGCCCTTGATGTCGTTGATCAGGCCGTGCAGGTCCTCACGGCGATAGGGTTCGGGCTGGCCGTGGCCCCAGACGGGTCCGGGCCAGTTCGCATCGCCTTCCCTGCGCGCTATGACGTGGACGTGGAGCTGGCGCACGATGTTGCCGAGCGCGCCGATGTTGACCTTGTCGCAGCGCGTGACCTCCTTCAGCGCCTTCGACACCATCGTCGTCTCGAAGGAGAGCATCGCCTGGTCGAGCGGCGTCAGGTCGTGGATCTCGACGGCGCCGCGGCGTTGCGGGATCATGATCAGCCATGGCCAGCGCGCATCGTTCATGATCCGAAGCTCGCACAGGCCGAGCCAGATCACTTCGCGGCTGTCGCGTTCAAGCTTCCTGTCGAGCTCGAAACCGCCAGCCCTGTGCGGCATGTCCATGTCTCCCTCCTCTGCCAGGGTTGCGAGGCTAGAGCGTTTCCCCGCCCGATGGAAGCGAATCGTTCCAGCTTTCGATCCGGCCTTGCATTCGCCTTTCGAATTGCCGATATGGGGCGCGGGAGGTTGGTGGTGGACGAGCCACTCGCCAACCGGGTCAGGTCCGGAAGGAAGCAGCCCTAACGAGCCCCGGCACGGGTCACCGTGCCAGCCTCCCACCTTATCCTTCACGGCCAGGCGTCGGCGCCCTTCGCGGCATTGACGACCGGCCATGTCGGGGACAACACTCGCGCCGCGAGGATGAAGGGGCCGCATGGCCCGGGCACGAGCGGGATTTCATGGACCAGGCGCCCGACAAGGACCAAAGCCGCCCGAGCGGGCCCTACCGGGTCCTGGCGCGCAAGTATCGCCCGCGCGATTTCTCCACCCTGATCGGCCAGGAGCCGATGGTGCGCACGCTCACCAACGCGTTCGCCACCGGCCGCATCGCGCAGGCCTGGATGCTGACCGGCGTGCGCGGGGTCGGCAAGACGACGACCGCCCGCATTCTTGCCCGCGCGCTCAACTACAAGACCGATGCCGTCAGCCAGCCGACCGTCGACCTCTCGGTCCCCGGCGAGCATTGCGAAGCGATCATGGAAGGCCGCCATGTCGACGTGGTCGAGATGGACGCCGCCTCGCACACTGGCATCGACGACATCCGCGAGATCATCGAGCAGGTCCGCTACGCGCCGGTCTCCGCGCGCTACAAGGTCTACATCATCGACGAAGTGCATATGCTGTCGACGCAGGCCTTCAACGGCCTGTTGAAGACGCTCGAGGAGCCGCCGCCGCACGTCAAGTTCATCTTCGCGACGACCGAGATCCGCAAGGTGCCGATTACTGTCCTGTCGCGCTGCCAGCGCTTCGACCTGCGCCGCGTCGATGCGGGCCTCCTTACCGCCCATCTGCGCGGCATTGCTCAGAAGGAAGACGTTTCGATCGACGACGACGCGCTCGCGATGATCGCGCGGGCGGCGGAAGGCTCGGTGCGCGATTCGCTGTCGATCCTCGACCAGGCGATCGCGCACGGCTCGGGCACGGTCACCGCCGAGGCGGTGCGCGACATGCTGGGCCTTGCCGACCGCTCCCGCGTCATCGACCTCTTCGAACTTCTGATGAAGGGCAACGTCGCCGGCGCGCTGGGTGAATTCCGCGGCCAGTACGATGCCGGCGCGGACCCCGCGACCGTCCTTACCGACCTTGCCGAGTTCAACCACCTCGTCACCCGCATCCGCTTCGTGCCGAATGCGGCCGACGACGCCTCCATCTCGCAGGAAGAGCGCCAGCGCGGGCGCGAATATGCCGACGGGCTTTCGGTGCGGGTCCTGTCTCGCACGTGGCAGATGCTCTTGAAGGGCATTACCGAGGTGCAGAGCGCATCGCGGCCGGTCAGCGCCGCCGAGATGGTGTTGATCCGCATCGCCCATGCCGCGACCCTGCCGACGCTCGACGAGGCGCTGAAATCGCTGGAAGGCGACGCGCCGGTGCGCACGCTGCCGCAGGGCACGCCGCAAACGACCCCGACCACCGCTCGCACGCCGGCTCCCGTCGATGCCATCGCCGCGCAGCCCGTCGCGGTGGGATCGAATGGCGGCGGGCAGACGATGCGCCTCGTACGCACCGAGCCGGAGCCCGTCCCGGCCGCCGCACCGCAGCCGCAGATCGAGGAAGCGCCAGCCGGCCCGCGCCTCGCGTCGATGACCGACCTCGTCGCCTTGTGCGACGCCAATCGCGACATGGCGCTGAAGGTCCAGATCAAGCAGTTTTTGCGCCCCGTTCGGTTCGATCCGGGCCGCATCGAGGTCAGCCTCACCGAACATGCTCCGCGCATGCTCGTCAGCGACCTGACGACGCGGCTCCACACCTGGACCGGGCGGCGCTGGGTCGTCACCATCTCGCGCGAGCGCGGCGGCGACACGCTGTCGGAGATCGAGCAGGCGCGGCGCGACGTCGCCCTCCTCGACGCCAGGAACGACCCGTCCGTCGCGGCGATCCTCGCCCGCTTTCCCGGCGCGAAGATCATCGACGTGCGGCTGCCCGACGCCGTCGGGGCGCCCGAGGCCGAGCTCGAGATCGACGAGGTGCCGGTCGATCCGGGCATCGGTGACCTCGATGACGACGACGACATCTGAACCACGGAGATCACGATGAAAGACCTTCTCGGCATGATGGGCAAAGCCCGCGAGATGCAGGCCAAGTTCCAGCAGATGCAGGAGGAACTGGCCAATGTGGAAGCGTCCGGCCAGTCCGCGGGCGGCCTCGTCCAGGTCACGCTGGCCGGCAAGTTCGAGATGAAGTCGCTGAAGATCGACCCCTCGCTCTTCAAGGAAGACGACGTGGAGATTCTCGAGGATCTGATCCTCGCCGCGCACAACGACGCCAAGACCAAGGTCGAGGCGATCATGCAGCAGAAGACGCAGGAACTGACCGCAGGACTGCCGATCCCGCCCGGTATGAAGCTGCCGTTCTGACCCGCGGTCAAAGCCTGGTTAACGCGTTCATAAGCATTTGAACGATAGGATCGGGCAAATCCGGTTTTGATCGCGGAGTTCCGGCACAGGTGCGTTTGTGGCGCACCTGCCCCTTTTTTGCCGCAAATCACCCTTTCAAAATCGTCGACGAAACGGCGGGGGCCGTTCGGAGAGGTTTGTAACGTGTTCTTTCGGCTCCCGGCCGCGGCCTGCGCGGTCGCCCTTTCGCTTGTCGTCTCGGCCTGCACGTCCAGCAGCGACCTTCTCGACGACGTCGTGACGTCCTCGGTCAAGCCCGTCGCGGCGACCGCCAGCAACCGCGACTGCATGGCCCGCGCGATGTTCTTCGAATCGAACCGGTCCAGCCGCGAAGGCCTCGTAGCCGTCGGCACGGTGGTGATGAACCGGGTGAACTCGGGCGAATATCCCAAAACGATCTGCGGCGTCGTCGGGCAGAAGAACCAGTTCGCGCCCGGCGTCATGACGCGCAAGATGGATTCGAAGGCCCTGCCGGACGTGATGGCCGCCGCCGATGCGGTTCTCGCCGGCGAGCGCCACCCGATGGTGCAGAACGCCAAGTTCTTCCACACGGCCGGCCTGAACTTCCCCTATCCCAACATGCACTATGTGCTGAAGGCCGGCGGCAACGCCTTCTACGAGAAGCGCGGGCGCGAGGAGCGCGCGGCCAAGGGCGTGCGCCCGCAGTCGCAGCTTGTCGCGGCCGGCCGCGTCGAGGGCAAGCAGCCACGCATCCAGGTAGCCGCCGCCCCGCAGCCGCAGCCCGAACGTTTCGGCACGCCGCAGGCCGCGCCGGCCGTCCCACAAATGGAAACGGCGCAGGCGTCAGCCCCGGCGAGCACGGCCACGGAAGCGCTCTCCTTCGCCGTCGACCAGACCAAGGCCGACGCGATCGGCGCGCTGATCCTCGACCAGAGCAGGACCGGGTCGACCGACTGAGTTCGACCTACACATCGACGGGTTTCGGCGCTAAACCGGAGCCATGTCGAAGAGAATCGCCGGCCCCGAAATCGAACGTCTGATCCAGCTCCTCGCCAAGGTGCCGGGGCTCGGGCCGCGTTCGGCACGGCGTGCGGCGCTGCATCTCATCAAGAAAAAGGAACAGCTTTTCGTGCCGCTCACCGCCGCCATGGGCGAGGCGGTGGAGAAGGTGCGCGTCTGTTCCACATGCGGCAATGTCGACACATCTGACCCCTGCACGATCTGCACCGATCCGCGCCGCGAGGACGCGACGCTGATCGTGGTCGAGGACGTCGCGGACCTCTGGGCACTGGAACGCGCGGCGGCGATGAACGTGCGCTACCACGTCCTCGGCGGCACGCTCTCGCCGCTCGACGGCGTCGGCCCGGACGACCTCAACATCAAGGCGCTGATCGCCCGCGTCGCTTCGGGCGCGGTGTCGGAGGTGATCCTCGCGGTCAACGCGACGGTCGAGGGCCAGACGACGGCGCACTACATCACCGACCAGTTATCCAGCTTCGACGTCAAGGTCACGCGGCTCGCGCACGGCGTGCCGGTCGGCGGCGAACTCGACTATCTCGACGAGGGAACGCTGACGGCAGCGCTGAAATCGCGCACGGCGTTTTGAGCATCGGGCCACAGGGAGAAGACGGATGTCGCGGAAGTCACCCCCCTCTGGCCTGCCGGCCATCTCCCCCTCAAGGGGGGAGATCAATCTCGCCGCCGCCGCACATGAACCTGCAAGGCCGGGTGCGAAATCGACGTGCGTGATCTCCCCCCTTGAGGGGGAGATGGCCGGCAGGCCAGAGGGGGGTGTTCGTCTCCGCCACTTTTTCGCTGCAGCAATTTTCCTCCTCCTCCCCCTCCCCGCCTTCGCCCAATCCATCGACCAGCAATTCCGCACCTGGCTCCAGAGCGACCTCTGGCCGGAAGCCTCCCGCGCCGGCGTCTCGCAATCCACGTTCGACGCCGCCTTCGCCAATATCGGCCCCAATCTCGATCTGCCCGACCTCGTCATGCCCGGCCAGTCCGCGCAGACGCCGCAGCGACAGCATCAGGCGGAGTTCGGCTCGCCAGGCAACTATTTCGCCGAGAACATCGTCGGCGGCGTCACCGCGGGCGGGCGGCAGCGGGCGGGGCGGCTCGACCCGGTGCTGCGCGATCTCGAAGCGCGCTACGGCGTTCCCGGCGGCATCCTCCTCGCCGTCTGGGGCCGCGAGAGCGGGTTCGGGGAGGCGAAGATCCCGCACAACGCCTTCCAGGTGCTCGGCACCAAGGCGTTCATGGCGACGCGCAAGGAGATGTTCCGCGCCGAGGTCATCGCCGCGCTCCTGATGGTCGAGCGCGGCCATGCGCGCGTTTCCGACATGAAATCCTCCTGGGCCGGCGCGCTCGGCCAGCCGCAGTTCCTGCCGACCTCCTATCTTGCGCACGCGACCGCCTATTCCGGCGGGCGGGCCGATATCTGGGGCTCGGAGGCCGATACGCTCGCCTCGATCGCCAACTACCTCGCCCATTTCGGCTGGGTGCGGGGGCGCGACTGGGGCTTCGAGGTCTCCGTGCCGGCAAGCGTCTCCTGCGCGCTCGAAGGCCCCGACCGTGGCCGTCCGATCTCGGAATGGGCGTCGATGGGCGTTGCGCGCGTCTCCGGCCGGCCGTTCCCCGACCACGAATTGCGCGGCGAAGGCTTTCTCATGATGCCGGCCGGCCGCTCCGGCCCCGCCTTCCTCGTCACGCCGAACTTCTACGTCATCAAGGAATACAATGAGAGCGACCTCTATGCGCTCTTCGTCGGCCACGCAGGCGACCGCATCACCTATGGCGACAGCCGCTTTTCCGGCGCATGGGGCAATGTCGGCGGGCTGATGCGCTCCGACGTCGCGGCCATGCAGCGCGGCCTGCAGGCGCTCGGCTATGACACCGGCGGCGCCGACGGGCTGGCAGGCTTCCGCACCCGCCGCTCGATCGGCGAATGGCAGCAGAAGTCGGGGCAAGCGCCGACCTGTTTTCCGGACGCCGGCATCGTGCGCGCGCTGAGGTGATTATTTTCGGCCGCCCCGGGAACCCAAATGCGCCCAACGTCTTGAAGCATTTGGGACGGGTCTGTTTTGGAGTGAACTCATGAAATTCGAATTTTCCGGATTGAAGACCGGATTGCTGGCGGTCGCCGGGGCCGGTCTTCTGGCTTCCTGCGTCGTCGTCGAGGAAGGCCCGCGGCCCCTGCCGCCGCGCCCCGGCCCCGAGCCGATCTGCACCCAGCAATACGATCCCGTCTGCGGCGAGCGCGGACGCGACCAGCAGACCTTCCCGAATGCCTGCGTCGCGCGCGCCGAAGGCTACCGCATCGCCTATGGCGGCGAATGCCGGCGCGGCGGCGGGTCGAACTGGGATCGCCCGGGGCGTCCGGGCGGCCCCGGCTGGGACCGTCCGGGCCGGCCCGGACCCGACCGCCCGCAGTTCTGCACGCGCGAATACGCGCCGGTCTGCGCGACCCGCGGCAACCGCCAGCAGACCTTCGGCAATGCCTGCGAGGCCGAGGCCGCGGGCTGGAACATCCGCCGCGGCGGCGAATGCTGATCTGAAGATGGAAAAGGCCGGCGCGATGCCGGCCTTTTTCTTTGCTACTCGGCGGCGGCGCTCAGCGCCGTCAGTCCGTGGACATCGGCCAAAATCTCGAAGGACCGCACGCGCGCCGCGTGGTCGTGGATCTGCGCGGTCACCATCAGTTCGTCCGCGCCGGTGCGCGCGATGAAGGCGTCGAGGCCGTCCTTGATCTTCTGCGGCGCGCCGACGATGGCGCAGGTCAGCGCCTGGTCGAGCATCGCCTTCGCCATCGGCTCGAGCGTTGCTTCGAAATTCTCGACCGGCCTCGGCAGCTTGCCGGGCCGGCCGGAGCGCAGGTTGACGAAGGCCTGCTGCAGCGAGGAGAACAGATAGCGCGCTTCCTCGTCGCTCGGCGCCGCGACGATGTTCAGCCCCGCCATCACGTAAGGCTTGTCGAGATATTCCGACGGCTCGAAGCGCGTGCGGTAGATTTCGAGCGCATGGTCGAGCTCGGCCGGCGCGAAATGCGAGGCGAACGCGTAGGGAAGCCCAAGCGCTGCGGCAAGCTGCGCGCCGTAGAGGCTTGACCCGAGAATCCAGACCGGGACGTTCGTCCCCTCGCCCGGAACCGCGCGCACGCGCTGCGAGGGCTCGGCCGGCTTGAAATAGGCGAGGAGTTCGAGCACGTCGTTCGGGAACTGGTTGACGTCTCCCGACAGCGATCGGCGCAGCGCATGGGCCGTCAACTGGTCGGTGCCGGGCGCACGGCCGAGCCCGAGATCGATGCGGCCGGGATAGAGCGAGGCCAGCGTGCCGAACTGTTCGGCGATGACGAGCGGGGCGTGGTTGGGCAGCATGATGCCCCCGGCGCCGACGCGGATGCGCGACGTCCCGCCGGCGACGTGGCCGATGACGACGGAGGTCGCCGCGCTCGCGATGCCGGGCATGTTGTGATGCTCGGCCAGCCAGTAGCGGTTGTAGCCGAGCCGATCGGCGTTCTGGGCGAGGTCGAGCGTGTTGGCGAGCGCCTCAGAGGTCGTCGCGCCGTCGGGTACGGGCGAAAGGTCGAGTACGGAAAGAAGGGTCATCGCGTCATCCGGGCAGGTTCAATGCCCGGATATAGGAAGGCCGGTCGCCGGTCGCCAACTCACGGCGTAACGCTTTGCGCCTCTTCCTTGTTCTCTTCCTCTTCCTCGGCCGTCTGTTGCGCCGAGAGGAAGTTGCCGACATGGCTCAGGCTCTCGAAATGGTCGCAGAAGACCTTGATGACGACGAGCAGCGGCACCGCGATCAGCGCGCCGACGAAGCCCCACAGCCACGACCAGAAGGCGACCGCGATGAAGATCGCCACCGCATTGATCTCCAGCCTGCGGCCGACGATCAGCGGGTTGATGAAATTGCCCTCGAGGATGTTGCAGAAGAGGACGAAGGCGGGCGGCACCATCGCGTAGGCGAGGCTGTCGAAGGTGACGATCGACAGGACCGCGACGAGGAGGATGGTGATCGCCGCGCCGACATAGGGCAGGAAGTTCAACAGGCCCGCCGCGACGCCGAAGACGAACGGCATCGGCATGCCCAGCGCCCACAGGCCCGTGCCGACGGCGATGCCGAGCCCGGTATTGATCGCCGCGACGGTCAGGAGATAGCGCGAGATTTCGCGCTCGACGTCGTAGACGACGCGCAAGGCGCGCTTCTTCTCGCTCATCTTGGTGAAGGACTGGATGATCTTCTCGTAGAACATCGTCCCCGAGGCGAGCAGGAAGAGCGACAGGACGAAGGTGATCGCGGCCGTCGTCGAGCCCGACAGGAGATTACCGGCCGCACGCGAGACGATGCCGGGCTGCGAGACGACGACGCGCTGGACATCCGGCTCCGACGTCGTCTCGGCCGCTTCGTCGACCTGGCGCGAGACTTCCATGAAGCGCTCGAACGGACGGCGCAGATCCTCGAGGCGTTCGGTCAGGCGCTGTCCGATGGCCGGCGCATCGTTGACGAGTTCGACGACCGGGCCGGACAGGAAATATCCGGTCGTGCCGATCGCCGTCATCGACATGAAAACGAGCAGCGTCGCCGACAGCGCCTCGGGCACACCGCGCTTGCGCAGGAAGCGCACGATCGGCGTCAGCATCAACGCCAGCAGGAAGGCGAGCACGATCGGCATGAAGAAGTCGCGCGCGAAATAGAGCGCATAGACGACGGCGAACAGGAAGAGGCCGAGCATGAACGTGCGAATGAGGCGCAGATCCCGGTCGCGCGCGGGTGCGGGCTCGGGCGGCACGGACGGCCCCGCTGGATCGAATTCGCTCTTCATGACCGTTCCCCGGACTGCCATCCGCGAATGCCGGCGGCAATCTGGCGGATTGCAGGCTGAAACGCGGCGCCGGGGCTTTCGTTCCTGACGCTAAAATACGTTCTGCTGGGAAATCTGGATACCCGCGGGGCCGAGGATGACGGCGAAGAGGACCGGCAGGAAGAACAGGATCATCGGCACGGTCAGCTTGGGCGGCAGGGCCGCCGCCTTCTTCTCGGCCGCGGTCATGCGCGCCTCGCGGCTTTCGGCGGAAAGCACGCGCAGCGCGTGGGCGACCGGCGTGCCGTAACGCTCGGCCTGGATGAGCGCCTGCGAGACCGAGCGGACGGATTCGAGGCCGGTACGGCTCGCCAGGTTCTCGTAGGCCTGCTTGCGTTCCTGCAGGAACGACAGTTCGGCATTCGTCAGTACCAGTTCCTCGGCGAGCTCGACCGACTGCGAGCCGATCTCCTCGGCCACCTTGCGGAACGCCGCCTCGACGGAGATGCCCGATTCCACGCAGATCAGCATCAGGTCGAGCGCGTCGGGCCAGGCGCGCTGGATCGACTGCTTGCGCTTGGCCGCGCGGTTGGAAACGTACACCACCGGCAGGTAGAAGCCCGCATAGGCCGCGATCACGCAGACCAGGCCGCGGATGAAGTTGGGCTGTTCGGCGAAGGCGCCGAGCCCGAACACGTAGACGATGGCGCCGGCCAGGAAGACGAAGGGCAGGACAAGGCGGAAGAACAGGAATTTCGTCAGCGGGTTCTGGCCGCGATAGCCGGCCATGCGCAGCTTGGCGACGGTCGCCTCGTCGGCGAGCGCGCGGCGCAGGTCGAGCTTCTCGACGATCGAGCGCATGCCGAGCGATTCCTGCTCGCGGATGCCCTTGCGGCGGCGGTCGGCCTCGGTGGCGAGCCGTGCCTTCTGCTGCGCGCGCAACTGGTCGCGCTCGAGCGCGACGGCCTTCATGCGCGTCTTCAGCGGGTTTCCAGAAAGGGCGGGCAGCGCGGTGAACAGGGTCGCGAACACCGCCACCGAGACGAGAACCGCCAGGAGGAAGCTGGGATCGGTAACGATGTTGACGACCGAGCCTGTCATGGTTCGCCCCTAGAAATCGAAGTTCATCATCTTGCGCATCACGAGCAGGCCCATGCCCATCCAGATGCCGGAGATCAGAAGGATGAGGTGGCCGGTGCTGGTGGTGAAGAGCGGCATGATGTAGCCGGGGCTCGACAGGTAGACGAGCGTCGCCACGACGATCGGCAGCGAGCCGATGATCACGGCCGAGGCCTTCGCCTCCATCGACAGCGCGTCGATCTTCGCCTTCATCTTCTTGCGGTCGCGCAGCACCTTGGAGAGGTTTCCGATCGCTTCTGAAAGGTTGCCGCCGGCCTGGCTCTGGATCTGGATGACGATGCCGAAGAAGCTCGCCTCGGCGGCCGGCATGGATTCGGGCATGCGCATCACCGCCTCGGGCAGCGACAGGCCGAGTTGCTGGTGCTCGACGACGCGCTTGAACTCGCCGCGGACCGGCTCGGGGGATTCGCTGGCGATCATGCGGACGGCGTCGTTGAGCGGCAGGCCGGACTTGACCGCGCGCACGATGACGTCGAGCGCGTTCGGAAATTCCTCCAGGAACGCCTTGACGCGGCGGCTGCGCTTGAAGCCGACGAACCAGCGCGGCAGGCCGAGACCACCCGCGATCATCGCGCCGGCCGCCAGCAGCAGCGGCGCGCCCAAGAAGACGAACAGGATGAACATGACGAGGCCGGTCGCGGCCGAGACCATATAGAACTGGCGGATCGACATGGTGAGGCCCGCCTGGCGGATCTGCACCTTCAAGGGCGGCTTGTGCCGGCCCTGCCCGCGCGCCTTCTGCTTCTCCTCGAGGTCCTTCAGCGTGTCCTGCACGGATTTGCGGCGCTTGGCGGCTTCGGCGACGCGGTCGCGCGAGGCGCGCACGACGTTGCGGTCGGCATCAGAATTGCGAACCGTCTCGATCCGGCGTTCGACCGTCCGCTCGCTCTGGACGCGCGAAAACATCAGGCCATAGGCGAGCGCGCCGGCGCTGACGGCGGCGAGCGCGACGAAGAGCAAGAGGTTCATGTCCATCAGAGGCCTCCCGCCGGCGCCATCACGACTGCGCTTCCATGGCTTCGAGCGCGGCGGCAAGGCGCGCCTCCTCGCCATAGTAGCGCGCGCGGTCCCAGAAGCCGGGACGGCCGACGCCGTTCGAGACGTGGTTGCCGATCAGGCGGCCATTGGCGTCCTCGCCCTTGATCTCGTAGGTCATCAGGTCCTGCGTGATGATGACGTCGCCTTCCATGCCGATCACCTCGGTGATGTGGGTGATGCGGCGCGAACCGTCGCGCAGGCGCGCGGCCTGGATGATGACGTCGATTGAACCGACGATGATCTCGCGCACGGTCTTCTGCGGCAGGGTGAAGCCGCCCATGGCGATCATCGATTCCATGCGGTTCAGGCATTCGCGCGGGTTGTTGGCGTGGATCGTGCCCATCGAGCCGTCATGGCCGGTGTTCATCGCCTGCAGGAGGTCGAACACTTCGGGTCCGCGCACTTCGCCCACGATGATGCGCTCGGGGCGCATGCGCAGGCAGTTCTTGACGAGATCGCGCATGGTGATCTCGCCCTCGCCCTCGAGGTTGGCGGGTCGCGTTTCCAGGCGCACGACATGCGGCTGCTGGAGCTGGAGCTCCGCCGAATCCTCGCAGGTGATGACGCGCTCTTCGCGGTCGACATAGTTGGTCAGGCAGTTGAGGAGCGTCGTCTTGCCCGAGCCCGTGCCGCCGGAGATGATGACGTTGCAGCGCACCCGGCCGATGACCTTCAGCACCTCTGCGCCTTCCGGCGAGATCGAGCCGAACCGGACGAGCTGGTCGAGCGTCAGCTTGTCCTTCTTGAACTTGCGGATGGTGAGCGCGGTGCCGTCGATGGCGAGCGGCGGCGCGATGACGTTGACGCGCGAGCCGTCGGGCAGGCGCGCGTCGCAGATCGGCGAGGATTCGTCGACGCGGCGGCCGACCTGGCTGACGATGCGCTGGCAGATGTTCAGGAGCTGCTGGTTATCGCGGAAGCGGATCTGCGTCTGCTCGACGCGGCCGGCGACTTCGATGAAGACCTGCCGCGCGCCGTTGACCATGATGTCTGCGATGTCGTCGCGCGCCAGGAGCGGCTCCAGCGGGCCGTAGCCGAGGACGTCGTTGCAGATGTCCTCGAGCAGTTCCTCCTGCTCGGAAATCGACATCGCGAAATTCTTGATCGCGATGATGTCGTTGACGATGTCGCGGATTTCCTCGCGCGCTGCGTCCGGCTCGAGCTTGGCGAGCTGCGAGAGGTCGATCGTGTCGATGAGCGCGGAAAAGACCTGGCTCTTGGTGTCGTAATAGGCTTCCGAGCGCGGACGGGTGGGCGTCGCGACGCGGCGCGGCTCGGGCGCGAGCGGCGGCGCCGGCTCGACGACGCGCTTCGGCGCGACCGACGCCTCGGAGCGTTCGGCGGGACGTTCGTCGAGCGTCAGGGATTCGGATGCCGACGCCGCCGGGGCGGGCCTGAACTCCGGAGCAGTGCGGCTTCCGCCTTCGTTTCCACGCTTGCCAAACATCTTGTCGCCCGTCGCCCCTTGGCTGCGCTATCGCAACCTCAGATGAGTTCCTGCCGTCGCTAAGCTGCGCTCACGCGCTCTTCTTCTTCATCTTCAACCGGCCGAGCAGGTCGCCGAGGCCGGCCTTCTTCTTCGATTTCATCTCGCTGCGGCCCGTCAGGACATGTGCCATCTCGTGCACGATCTTGACGATCGCGTGCTGCGCGTCCGTCTCGCCCAGCATGCGGCCATTGTTGGCGGCGTTGCCGAAGAGCAGCGGCTCGAACGGGATCACGGCCAGCGGCAGGACGCCGAGCGGCTCGGCGAAATCGTCGGCCGAAATCTCCGGCCGCTTCGGCACGCCGGCCTGGTTGATGATCAGCTTGGGCGGCGCGTCGTTGGGGCGCAGCTTGCGCAGCATGTCGATCAAGTTCTTGGTGTTGCGCAGGTTGGCGAGTTCCGGCGTCGCGGTGACGACGATCTCGTCGGCCTGCGACAGCGTCTGACGCGTCCAGCCGGTCCACACATGCGGCACGTCGAGGATCACGGTCGGCGCGCTGCGCTGGGCGGTCTCGATCAGCGAGGCGAAGGCGTCGGTGTCGAAGTCGTAGACGCGGTCGAGCGTCGATGGCGCGGCCAAGAGCGACAGGCGCTCGGCGCACTGGGCGAGCAGGCGGTCGAGATAGACCTCGTCGATGCGCTCGGGCGAGAACACCGCCTCGGCGATGCCCTGCGCGGGGTCCTGGTCGAAATTGATGTTGGCGGTGCCGAAGGCGAGGTCCATGTCGGCCACGACCACTTCGGACTGGAACAGCGTCGACAGCGTCCAGGCGATGTTGTGCGCGATGGTCGAGGAACCGACGCCGCCCTTGGCGCCGATGAAGGCGATCGAGCGCCCGATCGGCTCGGCGTCCGGGTCGACGAAGATCTTGGCGATGTCGGCGACGATGTCGGCCATCGAGATCGGCGCGACGATGTATTCGGAAATGCCGAAGCGGATCAGTTCGCGATAGAGCGCGACGTCGTTGTGGTGGCCGATCACGACCACCTTGCTCGCGGGGTCGCAGACTTCGGCCAGCTTTTCCAACTTGCCCATCAGGTTTCGCGGCTCGTCGCGCGATTCGATGATGATCAGGTTCGGCGTCGGCGCCGTGTGGTAGAACTCGATCGCGGTCTGGATGCCGCCCATGTGGACCTTCACATGGGCCTTGGCCATGCGGCGGTCTTCGGCGGCGCGCTCGATCGGCTGGGCGACGCCCTCGGTCTCGCAGAAGGCCTGGATCGAGATGCGCGGCACCGGCCGCAGGGCCTGCATGGCGGCCGCATCGGGCACGACGGCATCGTTCGGATCGGTGGTGTAGGCCAGGTTCGTCATGTCGGTGCCCCCACGCTGTCCTAGTAGTTGATCTCGGACGTGCCGATGAATTCCGGCGCGACCTGGCGGCGCTGGTACTGGTCGATCGCGTTCGAGCGGTTCTGCGCATCGATCGGCGTCGTCTCGCGCGGCGTCAGGAGATCGGCCGGGTTGGCGATCTGCGCCGCGAGGTTGTTCTGGTAGGAACAGCCGAAATTCGCCCAGTGCTTGTTGTCGACGCGCCCCAGCATGTCCTCCGGCCAGCGGCCGCAGTTCGACGCCACCTGCGCGCGCATGTTGGCGTAGGTCACGCGGATCGGCGCCGAGGCGTCGGCGGGCGCCTGGTAGTGCTGCTGGACGACGCGGTTCTGCGGCACGCCGGACTTGTGCATGTGGCCGATGAACTGCCCGGCGATCCGCGCGGCGGCGGCGGAGTTGGCGGAGCCGTAGGGCACCATGACATGAACCATCGGCGCCGCCCTGCCGTCGTAGCGGGCCATGAAGCCGTTGATCGCCGCGCGCTGCACGCGGGTCATGTCGTAGTCGTTGAGACCGACCGGAATGTCGATCTTCTCCTGCTTTTCCTCAATGACGATCGGATGGTTGGTCCGGTAGTCGTCCGGGATCGCGCCGACGACGATGCTGTCGCGCTGGGTGCAGCCGGCGGCGAAGGCCGAGCCGGCGAGAGCGATCGCGATCAGGAAGCGGGAGTTCCAGGTGGTCGAATGGGCAGACATCGTGCGGTCCCCGCTCACTTGTAGATGAACCCGACCACGCCGTGGTAGCGGCCGGCGGGCCGATCGGTCTTCATGGTTCCGTAGACGCGGTTGACGCGGCCGAGGAAGTTGCCCGCGCCTTCCGAGGCGGGGTTGAAATTGTCGGTCGGGGCCGCAAGCTCGTTGCGGGCGACCGGCCGCGCCAGATAGGGCGTCACGATGATGACGAGTTCGGTCTCGTTGCGCTCGAAGGCGCGGCTGCGGAAGAGCGCGCCGAGCACCGGCACCTTGGAAAGGCCTGGCAGGCCGTTGATCGACTGGCGCACGTCGTCGCGCACGAGACCCGCGATCATCATCGAGCCGCCCGAGGGCAGTTCGACCGTGGTGTCGGCGAGGCGCTTGCGGATGGAGAGAGCCGTCATGCCACGAATGTTTTGTCGGGGGTTGCGGCCAATCGCTCCCGAAAGCGGCACGGAGCCTTCCGTCGTCGGCTCGGAAACTTGGGTGCGCAGCTTAAGGCTGATGCGACCTGGAGACAGGACGGTTGGCTGGAACTCAAGCCCGATACCATAATCGATTTGCTCGACCTCGTAGGTGACTACGCCATCATCGTCGGCCTCGCCGTTACGAACGAGATTGAATTCGCCGCCAACCCGGAAAGTAGCCTTCTCGCCAGAGACCGCCGTCAGGGTTGGTTCAGCCAGCGTCTTCATGACACCGGATTGCTCCATTGCATTGAAGTAGGCATCGAGGCTGGAAGTCGCGAACGCTGCGCCTGAATGCGACAGCGATTTACCCAAGCCCGGCAGGTTTTCACTGATCGCGCCCCATTGGAACCCATTCGACGCCCCACTGCCGACCATGTTGACGCCCAACTGGCGCATGACCGAGCGCGAGACTTCGGCGATGGTCACCTTCAGCGTGACCTGGTCCTCGCCGACGATCGACAGCATGTTGACGATCTGCGAGACGCGGCGCTCGCTGTCGGGGTTGTTGATGTCGACGCCGCCGATGGCCGAGCCGCCGGCGGCGGTCTGCGAGAACTGGCCGGTCGTCGCCTCACCGCCGGAGACGAAGAGCTGGGCGATCTGCTCGGCGCGCTTGGCGTCGAGCGGCGTCTCCACCGTTCCCGACAAAACGACGTTGTCGTTGATGAGTTCGACCTTGATGTCCGAGTTCGGCAGGTAGCGCTTCAGATGCTCCTCGAGGCCGGCCACGTCGCGCTCGATCGACAGGTCGAGGCTGACGATCTGCTCGCCATTGGCTCCGAAGACGAAGATGTTGGTCTCGCCGACCTGCTTGCCGAAGAGGTAGATGCGCCGCGAGGTGCGGGTCACCGCGTCGGCGACGGCCGGATTGGCGACGAGGATGTCGTAGGCGTCGGCCGGCAGGTCGATGACGATCGACTTGTTCAGCCCGAGCTTGACGCGCTGGCTGGCGGCCTGCGAGGCGATGCGCACCTGCGCGTCGGCAACCGTGGTCGCGGCGACGAGCGGTGCGGCAAGCACCAGCGAAGCGGCGGCGCCGATCAACGTTCTCTTGAAGGTGTCGATCATTGACGGCCCCCTACTTCGGACACCTGTCCGGACTTGATCAATCGAATAGCGCCGCGGCGCCCGCTGCCCGACAGGAGGTGATCGGCCTGGTCGGTGACGACTTCCTGCGTGTCGACGACGGAGCGCAGCGCCAGGCTCAGCCGGTCCGCCATCTGCTGGGCGACCGTGATGATCTCGGCCTGCTCGGGCGTCAGTTCCAGCGTCGCCGTCTCGCCGACCTTCACGCGGCGGCCCTCCTCGTCCTCCTGGATCGCCTGGTCGATGGCGAGGACGCGGATGTTGCGCAGCACCGTCTCGGTCGCGTAGGCCTCGTTGCCCGCGCTGTCCGTCTGCCGGCGCGTCATGATGACGTCGACATAGTCGTTCGGCAGGATGAAGCCGCCGGCCGAAGTGTCGGCGGAAATCTGCGTCGCGACCGCCCGCTTGCCCGCGGGCAGGATCGACGACATGAAGCTCTGGCCCTCGCCGATCAGCTTGGAGCGGCGCAGCGGCTCGCCCGCGTAGATCGGCACCCGCGCGATCGCGGTCTGCAGCTCTTCGAGCGCGTTCGGGTCCGTGTCGCGGCGGATGAAGTAGTCGTAGACGTTGCTGGACGGCCAGGACTGCCACGAAAGCTGTTGGCCGAGTTCGCCGCCCATCGGCACGTCGCCGCTCATCACGAGCACTTCCGTCAGCGCGATGGCGGGTTCGGCGGGACCGGAATCGACGAAGACCTGTTCGGGCGGTGCCGAGGCCATGTTCCTGGCGATCAGGCCGGCGCCCGCGGCGGCCACGACCGCAACGCCAAGGATGATTACTCTCGATGGAGCCATGTCCGCGCCCTTTACCCGGCAGTTCCTCTAAGCCAGGGCGGACCTTGCATCAGCAATCGTCAAATTAAGGTTAACGGCATGCTTACACTTATGCTTAACGCAAGATTGACGGCCCCTACTTCGTCAAGGACTGCACGGCCCAGGCGCCCATCGGAGAGGACGGGAAGACCATCAGCCCGGCTGCGCCGAGCGCGATGCCGTAGGGGATGCCGACGCGCCGGTCGGCGAAGTTGCGCAGCAGCACGAAATTGCCGGTGACGTCGGAAATCGGCGAGTTGCGGTATGCGAGGATCATGAGCGTCAGCGTGCCGCCCCAGACCGCGCCGACGACCATGTACTCGGCGAGCGGCATGCCGAAGCCCATCCACAGCGCCGTCGCCGCCAGAAGCTTGGCGTCGCCGCCGCCCATCGTGCCGAAGGCGAACAGGGTGAAGGTAACGCAGAGCACCACTGCCGCGGCCAGGACATGCATCCCGATCACGGCAAGCGGCATCCCCGTCAGCGGCGCGACGATCAGGAAGGTCGCGACCAGAAGAACGGAGACGCGGTTGGCGATCGTCATGGTGATCATGTCCGACACGGCCGCATAGACCATGCAGAACGGAAAGATGACCAGGATCAGCGCTTCGATCATGACGAACCCTCACTCGACGGGCGCAAACTAGACCGGACGCGCTTAAGCATTGGTGAAACGGATCGGCGGAATTGAAGCAAACGGCACGGCGGCGCGCAGTTAACCGGCAATTCACCATTCTCCTTCACCTTCTACGCGATTGCCGAAGAGGGAGCCGAAACGTGGCGCGGTCGACAAATTCCATTCGCTTAATCGCGGGCCTGGCGCTCGCCGGTGGCGCATCGCTCTTCGCGGCCCCTGCCCTTGCGGATGCCGGCATCTCGGTCCTCGTCAACCAGGCCAAGATCGTCAAGCTGGCGCGCGCCGCCGACACGATCATCATCGGCAACCCCGAAATCGCCGACGCGTCCGTGCAGGACGCCTCGACGCTGGTCCTCACCGGCAAGGGCTTCGGCGTGACCAACCTCGTCGTCCTCGACGCCGACGGCCGGCCGATCGTCGACGAGCAGATCACCGTCTCGCGCCAATCGGTCAATTCGGTGCGCATCTATCGCCGCGCGGCCGTGCAGACGCTGTCCTGCACGCCGGTCTGCGAGGCGGCCTACGTGACCGAGGCCGAATCCATCTCCGACACGACCATCGGCGCACCCTGAACGCGGCGTTAATTCTTTTCGTCGCATCCTAGCGACCGCCACAACCTCAATTCAATACGACTGCGCTAGCGTGGTCGGTGGAGTTGAACAGGCGGGACCCGATAGAATGCCGACACACGCATCCGTCACAGCGCGACCTGCCCGCAAGGGGCTGCTCGGCGCCTTCGCGCGCCGCCGCGACGGCAGCACTGCGGTCGAGTTCTCGATCCTCGTCATTCCCTTCGCGCTCCTGGTCTTCGCCATCCTCGAAAGCTGCATTTCCTTTGCGGCCCAGCAGGTGATGACCAACGCGACCGACGATGTCGCCCGGCTCTATCGCACAGGCCAGTTGCGCGCCGACCAGCTCAGCCACGACCAGCTTCGCGACCGCATCTGCGAGCGCATGGAGATTCTCGTCTCGTCGGATTGCCCGGGCCTCGAAGTCGATCTCCAGACCTTCGACACGTTCGCCCAGGCCGCCGCACTGCGCACGCCCTACAGCAATGGCGATCTCGACGACACGGATTTCGATGCGATTTCCGGCGGCGCGGGCTCCAAGAACGTGCTGCGGGTCTACTATCGCTGGCCGATCATGACCGACCTGATGCGCCTGTCCATGTCGACCATCGATGGCGGCAAGGTGCTGCATTTCGCCACCGTGACATGGCAGAACGAACCCTATGCGGAGTGAGGCGGTCCGATGATGCGTTCCATTGCCACTCTGTCGAAGCGTTTCAGGGCCGACCGGCACGGCGCGGCTGCGATCGAGTTCGCCTTCATCGCGCCCATTCTCTTCGTCCTCTATTTCATGACGATGGAAGTGTCGCAGGCGATCGAGACGAACAAGAAGGTCGGCCGCATCGCCTCGATGGTCGGCGATCTCGTCGCCCAGCAGCGAGAGGTGCCGCGCGCCGACATCGACCGCATCCTCGACATCGGCGCGGCGATCATCCAGCCCTATGAGCGTTCGAGCCCGACGATCATCGTGGAGCATATCGAGATCGAGAACGTCGAGACCGATCCCGAGGCGTTCGTCAGGTGGTCGCGCAAGCTCGAAGGCACCAACAAGAGCCAGGCCGTGCCGAAGAACACCGAGACGGACGTGCCCGAGCAGTTGCGCGTGCCGGGCACCTTTCTCGTGCGCGTGCGCACGGACCTCGACTACACGCCGGTCATCGCATGGACCGCCGACCAGAAGGCTTCGGTCGGGCTCGCCTCGGCGTTCAGTTCCCTGAACATGAGCGAACAATATTATCTGCGCCCGCGCATGTCGGCCGACGTCAGGTGCAACGACTGCTGAGCCCGCAGCCGTTTGCAACGGCCAGCGCATAGGCCTATTTGTCGCCCATATCGCGACAGATGGATCAACAGATGCGCCGCGCCTTCCTTTTCGTGCTCGATTCCTTCGGGATCGGCCATGCCCCGGACGCCGAACGGTTTGGAGATGCCGGCTCGGACACGCTCGGGCATATCGCCGAACGCTGCGCGCGCGGCGAGGCCGATCGCGCCGGCCTGCGCCAGGGGCCGCTTCACCTTCCCAACCTGACGCGGCTCGGCCTCTTTGGCGCCGCGGACCTTGCGGCCGGCCGCGCGCCCGCGGCGAACGGTGTCGACGGCTTCTTCGGCTCCGCGCAGGAAGTATCGAGCGGCAAGGACACGCCGTCCGGGCACTGGGAGATGGCCGGCGTTCCCGTCACCTTCGACTGGGGCTACTTTCCGGAGGAAGGTCCGGCCTTTTCCGACGACCTCGTCGCCGCCGTCATCGCAGACGGCGACGTTCCGGGCATTCTGGGCAACTGCCACGCATCGGGCACCGACATCATCGCGCGCCATGGCGAGGAGCACATCCGCACCGGCAAGCCGATCTGCTACACCTCGGCCGACAGCGTCTTCCAGATCGCCGCGCACGAGACCCATTTCGGGCTCGACCGCCTCTATACGCTCTGCCAGACCGTGCGGCGCCTCGTCGACCCGCTCAATATCGGCCGCGTCATCGCCCGTCCCTTCGTCGGCGAGACCGCCGAAACCTTCCAGCGCACCTCCAACCGCCGCGACTATGCCGTGCCGCCGCCCGAGCCGACGCTGATGGACCGCGTGATCGCGGGCGGCGGGCGCTCGCTCGCGGTCGGCAAGATCGGCGACATCTTCGCCCATCAGGGCGTCTCGCACCTGCGCAAGGCGCCCGACAACATGGCAATGTTCGACCGCGCGCTCGAAGCGATGGACGATGCCAACGACGGCGACCTCGTCTTCGCCAATTTCGTCGATTTCGACGCGCTTTTCGGCCACCGGCGCGATGTCGCGGGCTACGCGGCCGCGCTCGAAGCCTTCGACAAGCGCCTGCCGGAAGCGCTCGACAAGCTTGAGCCGGGCGACCTCCTGCTCCTGACCGCCGACCATGGCTGCGACCCGACCTTTCGCGGCACGGACCATACGCGCGAGCAGGTGCCCGTCATCGGCACCGGGCCGGGCCTGAAGTCCGGCGCCGTCGGCGTGCGGCAAAGCTTCGCCGACATCGGCGAGACGGTGGCCGAACATCTGCGGCTTTCGTCCGGCCCGCACGGCCGGTCCTTTTACGCCGCGATCGCCGCCGATGCCTGAACTGCCAGAGGTCGAGACCGTTCGCCGGGGCCTCGCCCCGATCATGGAGGACGCGACCATCGTCGCGGTCGAGCAGCGCCGGCCGGATCTGCGCTTTCCCTTCCCCGACGACTTCGCGCCACGGCTTCAGGGACGGCGCATCGTCTCGGTCGGACGGCGGGCGAAATTCCTCGTCATCCACCTCGACAAGGACCCGGTGCTGATCGCGCATCTGGGCATGTCGGGCTCGTTCCGCATCCATGACGGCACGAGCGAGGAAACGCCGGGCGACTTCCACCACGAGCGTTCCAAGATCGCCGCGCACGACCATGTCGTCCTCCATCTGGAACGCGGCGGCGAAACGCACCGCGTCGTCTACAACGACCCGCGACGCTTTGGCTTCATGGTCTTTGCCGAGGCCGGCGATCTCGACGCCCATCCCTTTCTCGCCCCGCTCGGCATCGAGCCCACCGGAAACGCGCTCGACGGCGCGGTTCTGGCCGCGCTCCTCGCCGGCCGCCGCGCGCCGCTGAAGGCCGCGCTCCTCGACCAGAAGCTGATCGCCGGGCTCGGCAACATCTATGTCTGCGAGGCACTCTGGCGGGCCGGGCTGTCGCCGAAAAGGCTGGCGGGAACCGTGTCGGGGCAGCGTGCGGCCAGGCTCGCCGACGCCATCCGCGCCGTCATCGCGGACGCAATCGCGGCCGGCGGCTCGACGCTGCGCGACCATCAGTTGACCGACGGCTCGCTCGGCTATTTCCAGCATTCCTTCAACGTCTACGACCGCGAGGGCGAGCCCTGCCGGCGCGAAGGCTGCAACGGCATCGTCAAAAGGGTTGTGCAGTCGGGCCGGTCGACCTTCTATTGCTCCGCCTGCCAGCGTTAGCTATCCCATGTCCAACGCATCGTCGGCGCTCAGGAGGAAAACTTGGCCTACGAAACCATTCTCGTCGAAACCCGCGGCCGCGTCGGCCTGATCACGCTCAACCGGCCGAAGGCGCTCAATGCGCTGAACTCCGAGGTGCTGAAGGACGTCGTCGCCGCCGCCGAGGCGTTCGAGGCCAATCCGAAGATCGGCGCAATCGTGCTGACGGGCTCCGAAAAGGCCTTCGCCGCCGGCGCCGACATCAAGGAAATGCACTCGAAGTCCTACATCGACATGTACATGCAGGACTTCTTCTCCGGCTGGGACGCGTTCACGCGCATCCGCAAGCCGATCATCGCTGCGGTCTCGGGCTATGCGCTCGGCGGCGGCTGCGAACTCGCCATGATGTGCGACTTCATCATCGCCGGCGACAACGCCAAGTTCGGCCAGCCCGAGATCACGCTCGGCGTCATGCCCGGCATGGGCGGCTCGCAGCGGCTCACCCGCTTCGTCGGCAAGTCGAAGGCGATGGACATGTGCCTGACCGGCCGGATGATGGACGCGGCCGAGGCCGAGCGCTGCGGCCTCGTCTCGCGCGTCGTGCCGGCGGGCGAACTCATCGAGGAAGCGCTCAAGGCGGCCGCCAAGATCGCCGAGTTCTCGCTTCCGGCCGTGATGATGACCAAGGAGGCCGTCAACCGCTCCTACGAGACCTTCCTCGCCGAGGGCCTGCGCTTCGAGCGGCGCGTCTTCCACGCCATGTTCTCGCTCGACGACCAGAAGGAAGGCATGGCCGCCTTTTCCGAGAAGCGTTCGGCGAATTTCCGCAATCGCTAGGCCGATAGGCGTTGACGCAACGGGGAGCCTCGACTATAAGCCCCGACGACTGAGGCAGCTTGCGGGCTGCCCCAATTGTTTTTGCGCCCGGCCAAGGCTCGTTCGGCGCGTCCACGCAAAGAGACACTGAAGAGAGGCATTCGATGGCCAATACGTCTTCGGCCAAAAAGGCAACGCGCAAGATCGCTGCCCGCACGGCTGTTAACAAGAACCGCCGCTCGCGCGTTCGCACGTTCCTGCGCAAGGTCGAGGAAGCCCTCCTGTCCGGCGACAAGGCCGCCGCCCAGGAAGCTTTCCGCGCCGCCCAGCCGGAACTGATGCGCGCGGCCTCCAAGGGCGTGTTCCACAAGAACACCGCCTCGCGGAAGGTCTCGCGCCTGGCCAATCGCGTGAAGGCTCTCGAAGCCTGATCCATTGCCACCTGAGATTTTGAAAAAGCCCGGCTTCGAGCCGGGTTTTTTTGTGCCCCGCACACGGATTTCCTGCCGCTGGGGAAGGCCGAATGTCATCGATTGCAACGACTTGCCGACGAAAGAATCATCGATCGCGCCGATCCTTCCCCATGGTTATGCACAGGCTTTCGGCTGGCAGGTTTTCTTGTTGATAATCAATGCTTTACCGGGGGTCTCTTGAAGCCCGCCAAATGAGGGCCACACCCCGCGAAGGCGGCGACGAGTCAAGGCGGCTTTTGGAAAATTTTTTGGAGCCCACAGGCAAATTCGACGACCCGGCAAAAAGGTTTTGAATCAAAACGGTTTATGCGCCGACGACCGATTTGGGGGGTGTGTCCGGAAGGCCCCATCCGGGTTGCAGAGGTGAAGAATCCGTTACGGCGGTCTTGCCTGTGCGCCGCCCCCTTTTGTAATGTCGGTTCCGTTGAGAGGGGCAGGGGAAACCTGCGGATTTAAGCCATTTCCGGCATGTCGGGCAACGTGGAAGCCATGTTCCGCGCACGCTATCGGCTTGCCCACTTTCAGCGCCACTACAGTCGATTTCGCCGTCGCGACGACGGCAAAGCCATTCCGGCCATCTGGCTGGACGGCGAACTATTGCCCAGGGGGCTTGGGGAAACGGGCCGGCGATCCCGCCGGCAAATGAAGGGATCAACCACGTCGGCAGCGACCGGGGTTCAGGACAGACCAAACGAGGAAGCGGCAGGCGGGTCATCGTCGAGGAAGACGCGCCATGCTGCTCGCACAACAGGGACACTCAACATGCAAAGCGGCGTCGAAGCGGGTGCGCGGGCAAGCACCTCCTTTTCGAAGATGAAGGTCGAGGGACAACAACAGATGGATGGCGACAGCACGGCGGGGGCCGGAGCGACGTTCGAACGCGTGACCGCGCAGCTCAAGGCGCGCCTGGGCAATGACGTCTATTCGAGCTGGTTCGGCCGGATGCAGGTCGCAGAGGCCTCGCGGGGCATCGTGCGCCTGTCGGTGCCGACCGCTTTCCTGCGCCAGTGGATCAACGGCCACTATCGCGACCTGATCGGCGAATTGTGGAAGCAGTCCGACCCCTCGGTCCTCAAGGTCGAGATCGTGGTGCGCAGCGCCACGCGGCCCGTCAAGGGCGCGGAGGAGGAGGACGTCCAGCCGGGCAAGCCGCGCGCGCTCGCCAATGCCACCGTCACCCAGATGCCGGTCCGCAACGGCATTCCCGCCGGCCAGCCGCCGCGCGCGTCGTCGAACGAACCGTTCGCGCAGCGCCAGTCCGTGCTCGGCTCGCCGCTCGACAGCCGCTACACCTTCGCGTGCTTCGTCGACGGGCCGTCGAACCGCGTGGCCTTCGCCGCCGCCCGCGCCGTCGCCGAGAGCGCGTCGAATGCGGTGCGCTTCAATCCGCTCTTCCTCCACGCCTCGGTCGGCCTGGGCAAGACGCATCTTCTCCAGGCGATCGCCGCCGAGGCGCTGCAGCGCCGCCCGCAATCGCGCGTCGTGTATCTGACGGCCGAGTATTTCATGTGGCGCTTCGCCACCGCGATCCGCGACAACAATGCGCTGACCTTCAAGGAACAGCTTCGCGACATCGACCTCCTGATCATCGACGACATGCAGTTCCTGCAGGGCAAGTCGATCCAGCACGAGTTCTGCCATCTCATCAACACGCTGCTCGACAGCGCGCGCCAGGTCGTGGTCGCCGCCGACCGGCCGCCCTCCGAGCTGGAATCGCTCGAGCCGCGCGTGCGCTCGCGCCTCAATGGCGGCGTCGCGCTCGAAATGGCGACGCCCGACTTCTCGATGCGGCTTTCGATGCTGCAGCAGCGCCTCGCCGCCGCCTCCGCCGAAGACCCGTCGATCGCGATCGCCGACGGCATCCTCGAACACGTCGCGCAGACCGTGACCGGCTCGGGCCGCGAACTCGAAGGCGCGTTCAACCAGCTCCTCTTCCGCCAGTCCTTCGAGCCGCAATTGTCGGTCGACCGGATCGACGAACTGCTCGGCCACATGTACCGCTCGGGCGAGCCCAAGCGCGTGCGCATCGAGGACATCCAGCGCATCGTCGCGCGCCACTACAACGTGTCGAAGACGGAGCTCCTGTCCAACCGTCGCACCCGCACCATCGTCAAGCCGCGCCAGATCGCCATGTATCTGGCCAAGATCATGACGCCGCGCTCGCTACCGGAGATCGGCCGGCGCTTCGGCGGACGCGACCACACGACGGTGCTGCACGCCGTGCGCAAGATCGAGGGCCTGTCGGACGGCGACACCAAGATGGCGCAGGAGCTCGAACTCCTGAAGCGGCTGATCTCGGACCAGGCCTGATCGGGCGCCAAGCGCGGTCTATCCACGCCTTTGACACCGATCCGGGCCGCTCGTTGCGGCCCGGTCTTGCGTTTTCGCCGGATTTCCTGTCAGTCTGCCCACCCGTTTCCGGCGCCGTTCCGGCCGCCAGGAAGCCCTGCCATCAAGTCCTTCGCGAGTATTATCGGTCATGCGCGTCATCCTCGAACGGTCGAACCTCCTCAAGTCGCTCAACCATGTTCACCGGGTGGTCGAGCGGCGCAACACCATCCCGATCCTGTCGAACGTGCTGCTCGGCGCCGACGGCGAGAGCCTGTCCCTGAAGGCGACCGACCTCGACCTCGAAGTGACCGAGGCGACGCCCGCCCGCGTCGAGCAGGCCGGCGCGACCACCGTTCCGGCCCATCTCCTCTACGACATCGTCCGCAAGCTATCGGATGGGTCGGAGGTCATGCTCAAGCTGGACGAGAGCGGCAATGCGATGTCGGTCGTCTCCGGCCGCTCCTCCTTCCGCCTCCAGTGCCTTCCGCAGTCGGATTTTCCGGAGCTGACCGCCGGCTCGTTCACGCACCGCTTCCAGATGCCCGCCGAGGCGCTGAAGCGGCTGATCGACAAGACGCAGTTCGCGATCTCCACCGAAGAGACGCGCTACTATCTCAACGGCATCTATCTCCACGCCATCGAGGCCGACGGGCGCCTTCGCCTGCGCTCGGTCGCGACCGACGGCCATCGCCTTGCCCGCGCCGAGACGGAAGCGCCCTCGGGCTGCGAGGGCATGCCGGGCATCATCATCCCGCGCAAGACGGTTTCGGAGTTGCAGAAGCTCGTCGACCAACCCGATCTGCAGGTCTCGGTCGAGCTGTCGGACACCAAGATCCGCTTCACCATGGGCTCGGTCGTGCTGACCTCCAAGCTGATCGACGGCACCTTCCCGGACTACCAGCGCGTCATCCCGACCGGCAACGACAAGAAGCTCCTGATCGATCGCCAGAGTTTCGCACAGGCCGTCGACCGCGTCTCGACCGTCTCGTCGGAGCGCGGCCGCGCGGTCAAGCTCTCCATCGGCGACGGCATGGTGACGCTCGCCGTCAACAACCCGGATTCGGGCAGCGCGACCGAAGAGGTCGCCGCCGACTATGCGGCCGACCCTCTGGAGATCGGCTTCAACGCCAAGTACCTCCTCGACGTCGCGGCGCAATTGTCGGGCGGCGAGGCGCAGTTCCTGCTCGCCGACGCCGGCTCGCCGACGCTCATCCAGGACGGTGCGGACACCGACACGCTCTACGTCCTGATGCCGATGCGCGTCTGATCGCCGGACGCGGGACTTGGCCGAACAGACCGCAATCGTCAAGCTAACGCTTACGAACTTCCGGAACTACGGCCAGTTGTCGCTGTCGCTCGAACGCGGTCCCGTGGTGCTGACCGGCGACAACGGCGCCGGCAAGACCAACCTCCTCGAAGCAATCTCCTTCCTGACGCCGGGCCGCGGCCTGCGTCGCGCCGCGCATGAGGACATCGCGACCGCCTCCGCATCCTCCGGCTTCGCCATCAACGCGAAGATCGAAGGGCCGTTCGGCGAGGCGTCGATCGGCACCGGCACGCTTTCCGACCAGCCCGGCATGGTCGAGCTTGCGCGGCGCGTGCGCATCAACGGCGTGCCGACGAAATCGGTCGACGACCTTCTCGAATGGCTGCGCATCATCTGGCTGGTGCCGTCGATGGATGCGCTCTTCAACGGCCCGGCCGGCGACCGCCGCCGCTTCCTCGACCGCCTGGTCCTTGCCATCGACCCCCAGCACGGCCGACGCGCGCTCGACTACGAGAAGGCGATGCGCGGGCGCAACCGGTTGCTTGCCGAGCGCAGCCGCGACGATGGCTGGTTCGAGGCGATCGAGACGCAGATGGCCGAAACGGGCGTCGCCATCGCTTCGGCGCGGATGGAACTCGTCGGCCTCCTCGCCGGCATGGTCGAGAAGCTGCCCGATGACGGGCCGTTCCCGAAATCCGACATCGCGCTCGATGGCGTCCTGGAATCCATGGTCGGCACTGCACCGGCGGTCGATATCGAGACGGCGTTCATCGCGCGGCTCGCCGACAATCGCGCGCGCGACCGCGCGGCCGGGCGCACGCTCGAAGGCCCGCACCGCTCCGACCTCACGGTCACGCACCGGCCGAAGGCGATGCCTGCGGCGCTCTGCTCGACCGGCGAGCAGAAGGCGCTTCTGACCGGCATGATCCTGTCGCAGGCGCGGCTGGTGGCCGAGATGACCGGCGCGACGCCGATCCTGCTTCTCGACGAGATCGCCGCGCATCTCGATCCCGGCCGGCGCGCCGCGCTCTTTTCGATCCTGACCGATCTCGACTGCCAGGCGTTCATGACGGGCACGGACGCCGCGCTGTTTTCCAGCCTCGAAGGCGGTGCGCAATTCCTCGACGTGAAGGCCGGCGCCGTCTCGCCGCGATGACAAACGGCGGCCGCGTGGCTAACATCGCGCCATGAACAAGCCCCCTGCCCTTTCCGACGATGAACTCGAACGCTACGCGCGCCACATCGTGCTGGCCGAGATTGGCGGGCCGGGCCAGCAGAAGCTTAAGCGCGCGCGCGTTCTCGTCATCGGCGCCGGCGGGCTCGGCGCACCTGTCCTGCAATATCTCGCCGCTGCCGGCATCGGCACGCTCGGCATCGTCGACGACGACCATGTCTCCCTATCCAATCTCCAGCGGCAGGTGATCCACGCCACCGACGCGGTGGGGACAGCCAAGGGGACGAGCGCCGCCGACGCGATCGGCCGGCTCAATCCCAATGTGAATGTCGAGATTCACGCCTTGCGCATCACGGCCGAGAACGCCGCAGGCCTCCTTGCCGGTTACGACATCGCCGTCGACGGGTCGGACAATTTCGACACGCGCTATGCGCTTGCCGATGCCTGCGCGGCGGCCGGCATTCCGCTCGTCACGGGGGCGGTCGGCCGGTTTGACGGTTCGGTCACGGTGCTGAAACCCTTCGAGGCGGGCCCGGACGGGCGGCAGAACCCGTCCTATCGCGATCTCTTCCCCGAGCCGCCGCCGGCCGGCCTCGTTCCCTCCTGCGCGCAGGCCGGCGTCGTCGGCGCGCTGACGGGCGTCATCGGCACGCTGCAGGCAATGGAAGTGATCAAGCTCGTCACCGGCGCCGGCGAGCCGCTGGTCGGGCGGCTCCTCCTCTACGACGCGCTCGGCGCACGCTTCGACGTGGTGAAATATCGCGCCGCTGGAGTTTAGCCGCGCATCGGATTCTCCGAGAACCGGTCCCCACTTTTCGGTCCGACGCGTCAGACTTTAAGCGGCAACACGCGGTCCGGCGGGCGGTGGCCGTCGAAATAGGTGCGGATGTTGATGATCACCTTCTCGCCCATGTCGATGCGGCCTTCGATCGTCGCCGAGCCCATATGCGGCAGGATGACGACGCGGCCCTTGGCGGCGAGTTTCAGGAGCTTCGGGCTGACCGCCGGCTCGTGCTCGAAGACGTCGAGACCGGCGCCGGCGAGCTTGCCCTCCTGCAGCATCCTGATCAGCGCGTCCTCGTCGATGATGTCGCCGCGCGCCGTGTTGACCACGTAGGCCGAAGGCTGGAGCAGCGCCAACCGGCGGGCCGAGAGCAGGTGGAACGTCGCCGGCGTCGACGGGCAGTTGACGGAGATGATGTCCATGCGGGCCAGCATCTGGTCGAGGCTTTCCCAATAGGTCGCCTCCAGTTCGTCCTCGATCTTCGGCGCGACGCGCTTGCGGTTGTGGTAGTGGATCGACAGGCCGAACGCCTTGGCGCGGCGCGCGACCGCCGTGCCGATGCGGCCCATGCCGACGATGCCGAGGCGCTTGCCCCAGATCCGCCGGCCCAGCATCCAGGTCGGCGACCAGCCCGGCCAGCGCCCGTCCTCGCTGAGCACGTCCGCGCCCTCGACCAGCCGGCGCGGCACGGCCAGCATCAGCGCCATCGTCATGTCCGCCGTGTCCTCGTTGAGGACGTTCGGCGTGTTGGTGACGGTGATGCCCTTCTTCGCCGCGCTCGCGACGTCGATATTGTCGACGCCATTGCCGTAGTTCGCGATCAGCTTGAGATTGGCGCCGGCCTGCTCGATCAGCGCCGCGTCGATCCGGTCGGTGACGGTCGGCACGAGCACGTCCGCCTCGCGCATCGCCGCCACGAGTTCGGGCTGCGTCATCGGCCGGTCGTCGACGTTGAGGCGGGCATCGAACAGTTCGCGCATGCGCGTTTCGACCTGGTCGGGGAGCTTGCGGGTAATGACGACCAGAGGCTTCTTGCGGCCTGCCATGGGTTCCTCGAATCCTGACGCGTTGAGACCTCTTTAACCAAGAACGGGGATAGTTGGAACCGGAATCACCGGCGTCGGCGTCACTCCGCCAGACGCTTCAGAAAGGCTCGTCTCGACCATGCACCGCACCGCTTCCTCCTCGCTTCTTCGCCGCGCGGCCCTTGCTGGCCTTGCCGCGGCGCTGGCGTTCGGCAGTGTGGGCCTGTCGGGCATCGCTCCGCAAGCCACCGCCTCCGCGCAGGAACTCGGGCCGAGCGGCCTGCCCCTGCCGCGCTTCGTCAGCCTGCGCGCCAACCGCGTCAACCTGCGCGTCGGCCCCGGCACGAACTATGCCGTGGAGTGGATGTACCTCAAGTCGGGCCTGCCGGTGGAGATCATCCAGGAATACGACAATTGGCGCCGCGTGCGCGATGCGGAAGGCGCGGAAGGCTGGATCAACCAGTCGCTCCTCTCCGGCAACCGCACGGCGGTCGTCGCGCCCTGGCACAAGGGCAAGGACGACGTGCAGGTCAACCTCTACGGGGAAGCCAATCGCGCCGCGGCGATCCGTGCCTATCTGGAGCCCGGCGTCATCGGGTCGATCCAGGCCTGCAACGGCGAATGGTGCGAGATGAACTTTGCCGGTCACCAGGGCTGGATCGAGCAGGCGCAGGTCTGGGGCGCCTATCCGGGCGAGACCTATACCAACTGACGATCTGAAATGGGATCAGCCGCGCTTCGGGCGCAGGCGAATGACGATGTCGACATTCGCGATTTCCATGCCTTCCGGCGGCGTCGGCAGGTTGGTCACGCAGACCGGCCCGTGCTCGATGTCCATCACCCGGTTCTCGCCCTCGACGTAGAAGTGGTGGTGGTCCGACGTGTTGGTGTCGAAATAGGTGCGTGCGCCCTCGACGGCGAGAATGCGCAACAGGCCCGCCTCGGTGAACTGGTGCAGCGTGTTGTAGACCGTCGCCAGCGACACGGCGACGCCGGCGCCCTGGGCTTCCTCGTGCAGTTCCTCGGCCGACAAATGCCGGTCGCCCTGCGCGAACAGGAGGTCGGCAAGCGCGATGCGCTGGCGCGTCGGACGAAGCCCGGCACGCCTGACGCGCATTTCGACATCAACTGGGGAGGTCTCCGTGCCTGAGGCCATTCTCTCGCCGATAACTCGCCCTTACAAACCGTGTTGCTGCCGAATTTCCAAAGCAGCGTTGTCACGAAGATATATTCGGTAAGCCGACCACGATCAATAGCGGCACGTTGACCGCCACGGACAGGCGCGTTAAGCGCGAAGCGCGGTTTCCTCGGGCAAACCGACTATGCTAGGGACTTTCTCAAACGGTCGCATGAAGACCGTGCCAACGGGACGGAGCGATATGGCTGACCAGAAATCGAGCTACGGGTACGAGGACCTTCTTGCCTGCGCGGAGGGCAAACTGTTCGGTCCCGGCAACGCGCAGCTTCCCGCTCCTCCGATGCTGATGTTCGACCGGATCACGCAGATCAGCGAGACCGGCGGCGAGTTCGACAAGGGCTTCGTGCGCGCCGAGCTCGACATCAAGCCCGACCTCTGGTTCTTCCCCTGCCACTTTCCCGGCAACCCGATCATGCCCGGCTGCCTCGGCCTCGACGCCATGTGGCAGTTGACCGGCTTCTTTCTCGGCTGGCTCGGCGAAGAGGGCAAGGGCATGGCGCTTTCGACCGGCGAGGTGAAGTTCAAGGGCATGGTGACGCCCACCGTTAAGAAGGTCGAATACGGCGTCGATTTCAAGCGCGTCATGCGCGGCCGCCTCGTCCTCGGCATCGCCGATGGCTGGCTGAAGGCGGACGGCGAACAGATATACAAGGCGAGCGACCTCAAGGTCGGCCTGTCGAAGCAGGAAGCCGCCTGAGGCATCCCGAACCAATCGCGGACAGTCATGCCCGCCATCAAATGGAGCGCCATATGAGACGCGTCGTCATCACGGGTTTGGGGATCGTGTCCTCGATCGGAAGCAATGCCGAGGAGGTCACCGCCTCGCTGCGCGACGCGCGCTCGGGCATCTCCTTCTCCGACGAGTTCGCCGAGCACGGCTTCAAGTGCCAGGTCTGGGGCAAGCCCGAACTCGACCCGGCCGAAGTGGTCGACCGCCGCGCCATGCGCTTCCTGTCGAAGGGCGGCGCGTGGAACCATGTCGCGATGGAGCAGGCGATCACTGACGCGGGTCTCGGCGAGGCCGAGATCACAAACGAGCGCACCGGCATCATCATGGGCTCGGGCGGTCCGTCCACCCGCCAGATCGTCGAGGCCGCCGACATCACCCGCGAGAAGGGCAGCCCCAAGCGCATCGGGCCGTTCGCGGTGCCGAAGGCGATGTCGTCGACTGCGTCCGCAACGCTCGCCACCTGGTTCAAGATCCACGGCGTCAACTACTCGATCTCGTCGGCCTGCTCGACCTCGGCGCACTGCATCGGCAATGCCTACGAACTGATCCAGTTCGGCAAGCAGGACCGCGTCTTCGCGGGCGGCCACGAAGACCTCGACTGGACGATGTCGAACCTCTTCGACGCCATGGGCGCGATGTCGTCCAAGTACAATGACCGCGCCGAAGTCGCCTCGCGCGCCTATGACGAGGGCCGCGACGGCTTCGTCATCGCCGGCGGCGCAGGCGTCCTCGTCCTCGAAGACCTCGAGACGGCCAAGGCGCGCGGCGCCAAGATCTATGCCGAGATCGTCGGCTACGGCGCGACGTCGGACGGCTACGACATGGTCGCCCCTTCCGGCGAGGGCGCGGTGCGCTGCATGCGCCAGGCGCTCGCCAACGTGAAGGGCGACGTCGACTACATCAACACGCACGGCACCTCGACGCCGGTCGGCGACTCGAAGGAAATGGGCGCGATCCGCGAAGTGTTCGGCGACAAGATCCCGCACATCCAGTCGACCAAGTCGCTGACGGGACATTCATTGGGAGCGGCCGGCGTTCAGGAATCGATCTATTCGCTCCTGATGATGCAGGCCGGCTTCATCGGCGAGAGCGCCCATATCGAGAATCTCGACCCCGAATTCGAGGGCATGCCCGTCGTGCGCAAGCGCATCGACGACGCCAAGTTCGACATCGCGCTTTCGAACTCGTTCGGCTTCGGCGGCACCAATGCGACGCTGGTCTTCCAGCGCTACCAGGGCTGATCAAGATGGAAGGTCTGATGAAGGGCAAGCGCGGCCTCGTCATGGGCGTCGCGAACGATCACTCGATCGCCTGGGGCATCGCGAAACAGCTTGCCGAACACGGCGCCGAACTCGCCTTCACCTATCAGGGCGAAGCGTTCGGGCGCCGCGTGAAGCCGTTGGCCGAAAAGGTCGGCGCAAAGCTCGTCCTTCCCTGCGACGTCGAGGATTCCGCCTCGATCGACGGCGTCTTCGACGCGCTCAAGTCCGAGTGGGGCACGATCGATTTCGTCGTCCATGCCATCGGCTTTTCCGACAAGAACGAGCTCAAGGGCCTCTACGCCAATACGACGAAGGACAACTTCACCCGCACGATGGTCATCTCGTGCTACTCCTTCACGGAAATCGCCCGCAAGGCGGCCGAGATGATGAATCCCGGCGGATCGATGCTCACGCTCACCTATGCCGGCTCGGTGCGCGTCATGCCGAACTACAACGTCATGGGCGTCGCCAAGGCCGCGCTGGAAGCATCGGTGCGCTATCTGGCCGACGACTACGGCCCGCGCGATATCCGCGTCAACGCGATCTCGGCCGGCCCGGTGCGCACGCTCGCCGGCGCGGGCATCTCGGATGCGCGGCTGATGTTCTCGTTCCAGAGCCGCAACTCGCCGCTCCGGCGCACCGTCACCATCGACGAGGTGGGCGGCTCGGCGCTTTATCTCCTGTCGAATCTCTCCTCAGGCGTCACCGGCGAGATCCACTATGTGGATTCGGGTTATCACATCACCTCGATGCCGCAGCTCGATGAATTGAAGTCCACGGACAGGATCGTCGGCGAAGGCGCGTAAATCCCGTTCAAGATTGCAAAATAGTTCTTAAGGAGTCTGCGATAGTACATCTGTGAAACAGGGTACGACCGCATGACGTCTCGAAATCCGATCCGGACGAAGGGCTTCCGGCTGCTGACGATCGCAGCCTGCACGCTCGGCAGCTTCGTGATCGGTCTGGCGGCCGCCCGCTACGGCATGGGCGGCCTCGCCGGCGTTCCGGCCGAGATCGTCGGCCTCAGCATGGCCGCGCTCTGCGCCTTCGCGGCGGCGAGTTCGGCCGCGTCCTTCTTCGCCGGCGTCGACGAATCCGTCCAGTACGTCTACCACGAAACGCAGCACGACAAGCTGACGGGCCTGCCCGGCCGCCAGGCGATGATGGCCCTCATCCGCGCGGCCGCCGACCGCACGCGCTCGACCGGCGCGCCGGTCTTCCTGATCGACATCGACATCAACCGCTTCAAGGCGATCAATGACGCGATCGGCTATTCCAACGGCGACGAGCTGATCCGCGCCTTTGCCGAGCGCCTGCGCCAGATCGTGCCGGCCGGCACCGAGGCCGGCCGCATCGGCGCTGGGGAGTTCGCGCTGCTCTATCACGACGAAGGCGGGGCGGAGCGGGTCGATCTCTTCGTCGAGCGGCTGCTCGACCGCATGACCAAGCCCTACCGGCTTGCGAACCACCTCCAGTCGGTCAGCCTGTCGATCGGCATCGTGTCGCTGCCCAAGGACGGTTACGAGCCGGTCCGGCTTTTGCGCCTTTCCAACCTGGCGCTGCAGCACGCGCGCACGTCCGGCGTCGGCGGCTGGGCGGTGTTCCATCCGGAAATGGGCGAAGTCGCGGACTATCGCCAGTGGATCGAGTCCGAGCTCAACGGTGCGTTCGAGCGCGGTGAGTTCTCGCTTTACTACCAGCCGCAGCACGATCTTTCGACCGGCCGCATCGTCGGCTACGAGGCGCTGATGCGCTGGAGCCATCCCGTGCGCGGCATGATCCCGCCGGCCGAGTTCATCCCGATCGCCGAGGAGACGGGGATGATCGCGCCGATCGGCGCCTGGGCGCTCCGGAAGGCCTGCCTCGACGCGCGCCGCCTGCCGAAGGAGTGCTTCGTCGCGGTCAACATCTCGGCCGTCCAGTTCATGACGCGCGATTTCATCGCCGAAGTCGCCGCGGTCGTTGCCGAGACGGGCATCGAGCCCTCGCGGCTCGAGCTCGAAATCACCGAGACCGCGATGATGCAGGACCGCGAGCGCGCGGCGGCGATCCTCAAGGAACTGACCGCGATGGGACTGACCGTCGCCGTCGACGATTTCGGCACCGGCTATTCCAATTTGAGCTATCTGATCGACTTCTCGTTCCACAAGCTCAAGATCGACCAGTCCTTCATCCAGCGCCTGGAAACCGATGCCAGCACCGGCGCGGTCGTGTCGACCATCGTCGGCCTGTCGCGCGCCCTCGGCGTCAATACGATCGCCGAAGGCGTCGAGACCGAGCATCAGGCAACGCTGCTGCGCGCGGCCGGCTGCCATATCGTGCAGGGCTATTTCTACGGCCACCCCGCGCCGCTGCCCATCGAAACCGCCGACGAAAAGCCGCTCCTGCGCGCCGTCGGCTGATTACTTCCGCGCCCACAAGATTTTGAAGCCGGTTTCACGCGCACTTACGCCGCTGGCCGAGAACTTCTCCGCAAGCGCCGCCTCATAAGGCAGGTGAACATTGGCGACGAGAAGCAGCCGTCCGCCCGGCTTCAATAGCCGCCACGCGCCCGCGATCATCGCCTTGCCGATATCCGGGTCGCCGCTCCGTCCGGTGTGGAAGGGCGGGTTCATCACCACCGCGTCATAGCGCTCGCGCGGGTCTTCGCCTGCGGCATCCAACCAGCGCGTCGTGCTGGCGGTCGCACCGGCGAGACGCTTCATGTTCGCCTCCGCCGCCTGCGCGGCCGCATGGCTCGCCTCGTAGAGGTCGATCCGCTTCGCCTTCGGGCAGCGCGCGGCGATCTCGACCGACAGATACCCCCACCCGGCGCCGAGATCGGCGACGGCGCCATGGAGGTCCTTCGGGAGATGCTCCGCCAGAAGCGCGGAGCCCGGGTCGATCCGCTCGTGGGAGAACATGCCGGGTCTCGTCTCGAAGCGCCCGTCGACGAGCATGGTTTCCAGTCTTTCGGCCGGCGCACCATCGGCGCGGAACCAGAAGACGTTGCCGTGGTGCTTGGCCGCTTGCCCCTCGATCTCGAAGCGGTCTTTCAGTCGCTTGCGCAGGCTGTCGGCGCCATCGGTCTTGAGGCCGGCGACGACCACGAGGCCGCCCGGCGCCACGCGCGCATTGGCCTCCAGCACGTAGTGCTCGTTCATCTGCCGGTGGCGGCCGCACAGGACCAGCGCCAGCGCATAGTCCTTGCCCTCGACCTCAGGCGTCACGCGGCAACCGGCACGCTCCAGCTTGAGGAATTCGGGCCGGAAATCCTGCACCGCATCGACGCTCACCGCCTTGAGGCCGCGCACCAGCGGTTCCGTGGCGTTGAGCGCGAGGACGCGCCCGCCCTCGGGCAGGTCGAGCATCCCGGTCTCGAACGGATGCAGCAGCGTCTTCGTCGCGTCGGTCACGGCAGCCTCACAAAAAAACGGGCGCGAAGATCGCGCCCGTTGCATTTCTGATGTCGGCGAGGATCAGGCGTCGGCCTCTTCGGCGTCGGCCGACTTCTTCTCGCGGACGAGTTCCTTGCCGGTCTCCTGGTCGACGACCTTCATCGAAAGGCGGACCTTGCCGCGCTCGTCGAAGCCGAGCAGCTTGACCCAGACCTTCTGGCCTTCCTTGACGACGTCGCCCGTCTTGGCGACGCGGTCGGCGGCGAGCTGGCTGATGTGGACCAGACCGTCCTTCGGGCCGAAGAAATTCACGAAGGCGCCGAAATCGGCGACCTTGACGACCGTGCCCTCGTAGATCTCGCCGACTTCCGGCTCGGCCACGATGGTGTGGATCCATTTCTTGGCGGCCTCGATCTCCTTCGCGTTCGACGAAGCGATCTTCACCGTGCCGTCGTCCTCGATGTTGATCTTGGCGCCGGTCTTTTCCACGATCTCGCGGATGACCTTGCCGCCCGAGCCGATCACGTCGCGGATCTTGTCGGTCGGAATGTTCATCACTTCGATGCGCGGCGCGAACTCGCCGAGTTCCGAACGGCCCTCGGTGATCGCATTCGCCATCTCGCCGAGGATGTGGATACGACCGTCCTTGGCCTGGCCGAGCGCGATCTTCATGATCTCCTCGGTGATGCCCTCGATCTTGATGTCCATCTGCAGCGAGGTGATGCCGCCTTCGGTGCCGGCCACCTTGAAGTCCATGTCGCCGAGGTGATCCTCGTCGCCCAGGATGTCGGAGAGGACCGCGAAGCGCTCGTCTTCCTTGATCAGGCCCATGGCGATGCCGGCGACGGGCTTGGCGAGCGGAACGCCCGCATCCATCAGCGCGAGCGAGGTGCCGCAGACGGTCGCCATCGAGGACGAGCCGTTGGACTCGGTGATCTCCGAGACGACGCGCAGCGTGTAGGGGAACGCGTCCTTCTCGGGCAGCATCGGGCGGATCGCGCGCCAGGCGAGCTTGCCGTGGCCGATCTCGCGGCGGCCGGGCGAACCCATGCGGCCGGTCTCACCGACCGAATAGGGCGGGAAGTTGTAGTGAAGGAGGAAGGTCTCCTTGTAGGTGCCGGTCAGCGAGTCGATGAACTGCTCGTCCTCGCCGGTGCCGAGCGTGGCGACCACGATCGCCTGCGTCTCGCCGCGGGTGAAGACCGCCGAGCCGTGCGTGCGCGGCAGAACGCCGACTTCCGAGACGATTGGGCGGACCGTCGAGAGGTCGCGGCCGTCGATGCGGCTCTTGGTGTCGAGGATGTTCCAGCGGACGATCTTCGCCTGGAGCGACTTGAACACGGTGCCGATCTGCTCGGACGTGTACTTGGCGTCCTCGCCTTCGGCCGGCGCGAAATGCGCCTTGACCTTGGCCTTGACGGCGTCGACGGCGGCGTAGCGCTTCTGCTTGTCGGTGTTCTTGTAGGCGTCGCGCAGTTCGCCCTCGACGAGGCCGAGCATTTCGCCTTCGAGCGCCGAATAGTCGGCGGGGACAAAGTCGCGCGGCTCCTTGGCGGCGACTTCCGCCAGCTTGATGATCGCGTCGATCACCGGCTGGAAGCCGCGGTGGCCGAACATGACGGCGCCGAGCATGGTCTCTTCGTCGAGCTCCTGGGCTTCCGACTCGACCATCAGGACGGCGTCGCCCGTGCCGGCGACGACGAGGTCGAGCTTGGACTCGGGCATCTCGTCGACATGCGGGTTGAGGACGTATTCGCCGTTGATGTAGCCGACGCGCGCCCCGCCGATCGGACCCATGAAGGGCACGCCCGAAAGCGTCAGCGCAGCCGAGGTCGCGACGATCGACAGGATGTCCGGATCGTTCTCGAGGTCATGCTGCATGACGGTGACGACGACCTGGGTGTCGTTCTTGTAGCCGTCTGCGAAAAGCGGGCGGATCGGGCGGTCGATCAGGCGGGAAACCAGCGTTTCCTTCTCGCTCGGACGGCCTTCGCGCTTGAAATAGCCGCCCGGGATCTTGCCGGCGGCGTAGGTCTTTTCCTGGTAGTTCACGGTCAGCGGGAAGAAGTCGAAGCCCGGCTTCGGCTCCTTGGCCGAGACGACGGTCGCCAGAACGACGGTCTCGCCATAGGTCGCCAGAACGGCGCCGTCTGCCTGGCGGGCGATCTTGCCCGTTTCCAGAACGAGCGGGCGACCGCCCCACTCGATTTCCACGCGGTGGTGATTGAACATCTATTGTCCTTTCCTGGGCCCTGCGTCGGCGGCCTGTGCCTGCCGCGCCGTGGCCTCTTCTTGGCGGGACGAGCCACGGGCAAGACAACGGGAGGCTCTTTCGTCTGCGCCGGCCGGCGCGAGCATCCTGCAATCCTGCCCCATGACCGATCCCATGGAGCGTCCCGGCCATCATGGCCTTGCGGACGTGTCGGGCACCGTGCCCGAATGCGAAAAACCCGGCGAAGCCGCTCGCGCGGCTCCGCCGGGAAACTGTTAGCGGCGCAGGCCGATCTTCTCGATCAGGGTCTGGTAGCGGCCTTCGTCCTTGCCCTTGAGGTAATCAAGGAGGTGACGGCGCTGCGAAACCAGAGCCAAAAGACCACGGCGGGAATGGTTGTCCTTCTTGTGGTCCTTGAAGTGCTCGGTCAGGTTCTTGATCCGCTCGGAGAGCAGCGCGACCTGGACTTCCGGGGAACCGGTGTCGCCCTTCTTGGTCGCGTATTCGGTGAGCAGTTCCTGCTTGCGTTCAGCGGTGATCGACATCGCATGCTTCCTTTCGAATGGGAGGAATTGGGTCGCCCACGGCCGGGATGTCGTCCAGCGGGGGCCAGTGGTCGCGGCAGCAAAGGCTGCGGCGATGGCGCGCATATAGTCCATATGCGCCGACATTGCCAGCTAATTCAGCGAAACCGGAATTCAGCCGCCGAAGCGGCGCTCGGCTTTCATCGCGTCGGGATCGGGCAGCAGTTTCTCGACCGGCATGGTGAACCGGCAGTGCAGCCCGTCCGGTTCGATCTCGCGCTCGATGACGGCATCGAGCGTGCCGCCGAGCATGCGCTCGATCACCTCGGTGCCGAAGCCCTTGCCTTCCTCGCGCTGCTCGAGCTTCGAGACGGTCTCGCGCCAGTCGATCGACAGCATGCCCTCGGCGATGCTCCACTCGACGGCCAGCTTCCCCGTGCTGGTCGAGAAAGCGCCGTATTTGGAGGCGTTCGTCGCCAGTTCGTGAACCGCGAGGCCGATCGTCTGCGCGGCCTGGTTCGACAGGCGGAAGCGCGGGCCGCCGATCTGCAGCCGCGACGCCTCGCCGGGCCGGAACGGCTCGATCTGCGCTTCGAGGAGTTCGCGCAGCTCGACGCCCGCGACGCCGCCGGCGATCAGGAGATCGGTCGAGCGCGCGAGCCCCTGCACGCGCTTCTGGAACGAATCCTGGAAGGCGTCGAAATCGCGCGCATGGCGCGCCGTCTGCTTGGCGATGGACGAGACCACGGTCAACTGGTTCTTCGACCGATGAGCGACCTCGCGCATCAGGAAGCGGATTTCGCCTTCGGCCTCCTGCCGGTCCTGCGAGGCCTCGGCGAGCGCCGACGACACGGTGGCGATCTCGGCGACCTTGTAGGGCTTGGCCTCGACGGTTTCGCCGGCGCCGAGGCGGCGCGCGTCGGCGGCGAGCTCGCGCACCGGCCGCGTCACCTGGCGCGCCAGCATCCAGGCGCACAACGCGCTGAGGCCGGCGAGCAGAAGCCCGCCGAAGGCGAAGATCTGCAAGGCCCGCGTCAGCGGCGCGGCGACGATGTCGGTCGGCGACCAGACGACGACCTGCCAGCCGCTCAGCCGCGAATTGACGGTGAAGGTCTCGTAGTCGGCGCCGTCGACGGTCATCGCCTGGCGCGAGGGCGAATCCGGCATGCGCCCGTTCGACCACAGGAAGAACGGCTTGCCGATGTCGGCCGACATAAAGGTCGTGGCGACCACGATGCCGTTGCCGTCGACCACGGACGCGTTCCAGCCGCCGCGCAAATTCTGTCCGGCGATCAGGCTCGTCAGATCCTCGGCATTCTGCGTCAGGATCAGGACGCGCTGCGCCTCGCCCCGCTGCCAGGGCACCATGACGTTGAACACCCATTTCTGCGCGACTTCGCCGTAGAACGCGTTCGAGATCACCGTGTTGCCGGACGCGAGCGCAAGCTGCGCGGGCTGGGGGTCGGAGGTCTGGCCGAGCGGCGCGCCGTAGTCGACGCGCGTGTTGATGAGCTGGCGCAAATCCTCGTCCAGCAGGATGAAGAAGGACCGGGTGTCCACCAGCGCGCTCTTCGCCCGATCGTAGAACTCGCCAAGGTCGTTGCTGTCGAGCGAGCGCGACGTGGACAGGACGCGCAGCGTCGTCGTCATGCCGGCAAGCTCGCGGTCGATCGTCTCGACGATCGAGCCGGCCGTCGCCTCGGCGAGCGTCGTCAGCACATCCTGCTGCGCGCGGTTGTTGCGTTCGAGAAGGACGGCCGTGAACAGGAGCGTCGGGACGAGCGCCACCGCGACAAGCGCGCCGAGATAGGCTCCGATCGGCAGCGGCCACGAGAACCTGCGGTTGCGCGCGGTCTCGTCATGCTGTTCGGTCGCACCGTCGCTCAAGTTCCACCCCCGGGCCCGCGAGCGATTCGAGCTCGTCAATTCACAAGACTAGCGCATGCCGTCGGGCGCGCGCCAACAATTGATAGATGATATCCGCGCTGCGGAATCATTCATCGATTGCTAAAGTTCAAATGGGGCAGAAAATCGGGCAGGTTGCATTCAGCCGACGAAAACGCGTTTCGGCTTGAACATTCCCGCCTCGATCATGCCGATCGCGACGAGCTTTCCGCGCGCGGTGGCGCAGGCCTCGTCGGCTTCGAGCGGCGCGTCACGGCCGCGGATGATGACCGGATTGCCGAGACGGATGCGCGCGGCCGCATCGTCGGTCAGCGCCACCTGCGGCAGGCAGTCGAGCGCCGCGCCGGTGTCGACGAGGACGTCGTCGAGCGCCTTCAGTTGCGCACCTTCGGGCCGGCCGGGCGCCTCGCCTTCGGCAAGTTCCGGCGCGTTGGCGGCGACGGCCGCTTCCAGTTCGGCGAGCGTGACCAGATCGTCGGCGGTGAACGGGTCGACCTCGGTGCGTCGCAGCGTCGAGATGTGGCCGTAGCAGCCGAGGTCGCGGCCCATGTCGCGCGCGAGCGAGCGCACATAGGTGCCCTTGCCGCATTCGATCTCGAACACCGCGCTGTCGTCGCCGCGCTCGATCAGGTCGAAGCGGCCGATCTCGACCTCCCGGGCCGGGATGTCGACGGTCTCGCCGTCGCGGGCCAGATCGTAGGCGCGCTCGCCGGCGATCTTGATCGCGGAGAATTGCGGCGGCGTCTGCATGATGACGCCGGTATAATTCGGCATGATCGCGCGGATGTCGGCCTCGGAGGGCCGCGCGTCGGAGCGCTTCGTCACCTCGCCTTCGAGGTCGTCGGTCGCGCGCTCCTCGCCCCAGGTCACCGTGAAACGATAGACCTTCGCACCGTCCTGCACGTAGGGCACTGTCTTGGTCGCCTCGCCGAGCGCAATCGGCAGCATGCCGGAGGCGAGCGGGTCGAGCGTGCCGGCATGGCCGGCCTTTTCGGCATTGAACAGCCACTTCACCTTCGAGACCGCATCGGTGGAGCCCATGCCCACCGGCTTGTCGAGGATCAGCCAGCCGGAAACCGGACGCCCCTTCTTCTTGCCGCGCCGCGCCATCCTAGGTCCTGTCCTCGTCTTCGTCGTCCAGGTCGCGCACGACTTCCGGCGAACGGAGCAGCGCGTCGATCTTGGCGAAATTGTCGTAGCTGGTATCGAGCCGGAACCGGAATTCGGGCATATATTTCATCTGGCGCAGCGCGCCGGAAACGCGGCCGCGAATGAACTTCGCGTTCTTCGCCAAAGCCTTGATCACAGCCTGGTCGTCCTTGGCACCGAGGGGCGAGACGAAGGCCGTCGCGATCTTCAGGTCCGGCGACATGCGCACTTCCGAGATCGAGATGACGGTGCCCTCGATCACGTCGTCGCGGACCTCGCCGCGCTGGATGACATCGGCCAGCGCATGGCGAACCTGCTCGCCAATGCGAAGCTGGCGCTGGGACGGGCCGTCCGAAGCGAAGCGGGACATGGGATTACCTCAATCTCGCGCGGACGGGGTCAAACCGCCGCGACTTTTCTCAAACGAAGACGACGGCAGGAACCCGCCGTCGCTTCCGTTCTCGGCAAACGCTCCCTTAAAGGGTGCGCGTGATCATCTCGACGCGGTAGGCTTCGATCGTGTCGCCCGCGCGGATGTCCTCGTAGTTCTCGAAGGCCATGCCGCATTCCTGGCCGACCGGCACTTCGGACACTTCGTCCTTGAAGCGCTTCAGCGTCTTCAGCTTGCCTTCGTGGATGACGACGTTGTCGCGGATCAGGCGCACGCCCGCACCGCGCTCCATCTTTCCTTCCGTGACGCGGCAGCCCGCCACCTTGCCGACCTTGGTGATGTTGAACACTTCGAGGATCTCGGCATTGCCGAGGAAGGTCTCGCGGCGTTCGGGCGACAGGAGGCCGGACATGGCGGCTTTGATGTCGTCCACGAGGTCGTAGATGATGTTGTAGTAGCGGATCTCGATGCCGGCCTGCTCCGAAGCGTCGCGCGCCTGCTTGTTGGCACGCACGTTGAAGCCAATGATGGCCGCGCCCGAGGTTTCCGCCAGCGACACGTCGCTCTCGGTGATCGCGCCGGCGCCCGAATGGACAATGCGTGCGCGGACCTCGTCGGTGCCGAGCTTGTCGAGCGCGGCGATGATCGCCTCGATCGAGCCCTGCACGTCGCCCTTGATGACCAGCGGGAATTCCTTGAGTCCGCTCGTCTGGAGCTGCGACATCATCTGTTCCAGCGAGCCGCGCTGGCCCGCCTGGCGTGCGACCGACTTCTCGCGGGCGAGACGCTGGCGGTATTCGGCGATCTCGCGGGCCTTGGCCTCGTTCTCGACGACGGCGAAGCGATCGCCGGCCTGCGGCGTGCCCTGCAGACCCAGGACCTCGACCGGCAGCGCCGGCCCGGCTTCCTTGATCTGCTCGCCCTTGTCGTTGACGAGCGCGCGCACGCGGCCCCACTCGTTGCCGGCGACGAGGATGTCGCCGATCTTGAGCGTGCCGGCCTGCACGAGCACGGTCGCGACCGAGCCGCGGCCCTTGTCGAGCTTGGCTTCGATGACGACGCCCTCGGCGGTGCGGTCGGGGTTCGCCTTCAGGTCGAGGATTTCGGCCTGCAGCAGGATCGCCTCGAGCAGCTTGTCGAGATTGGTGCCCTTGACCGCCGAAACCTCGACGTCGAGCACTTCACCGCCCATCGATTCCACGAAGACTTCGTGCTGCAGGAGCTGCGTGCGCACCTTCTGCGGATCGGCCGACGGCTTGTCGATCTTGTTGATCGCCACGATGATCGGGACGCCCGCCGCCTTGGCGTGACTGATGGACTCGATCGTCTGCGGCATGACGCTGTCGTCGGCCGCAACCACGAGGATCGCGATGTCGGTCGCCTGGGCGCCGCGGGCGCGCATCGCCGTGAAGGCGGCGTGGCCGGGCGTGTCGATGAAGGTGATCGTCTGACCGTCCTGCTCGACCTGGTACGCGCCGATGTGCTGCGTGATGCCGCCGGCCTCGCCCGCCACGACGTTCGCCTTGCGGATGGCGTCGAGAAGCGAGGTCTTGCCGTGGTCGACATGGCCCATGATGGTCACGACCGGCGGACGCGACTTCAGGTCCTCCGGCTTGTCGGCGATGTCGAACATGCCGGTCTCGACGTCGGACTCGGACACGCGGCGAACCGTGTGGCCGAATTCGGACGCGACGAGCTCGGCCGTATCGGCATCGATGATGTCGCCGGGCTTCATGATCTGGCCCTGCTTCATGAAATACTTGACCACGTCCACGGCGCGCTCAGCCATACGCTGGGCGAGTTCCTGGATGGTGATCGTCTCGGGAAGGATGACCTCGCGGGCAATCTTCTCGCGCGGCTCCTGCATCTGGGCGCGCTTGAACTTCTCCTGGCGGCGGCGCATCGACGACAGCGAGCGACCACGCGCGTCGCCCTCGTCCGAGGTCGCGGTGGAGAGCGTCAGCTTGCCGCGGCGGCGATCGTCTTCCGAACGCGGCTTGGCCGGGCGCGGCGCCTCGACGGCGGCCTTGACCGGGCCGCGCTTGATGGCGGTGGCCGGGCGGGCCTTGGCGCGCGAATCCGCCTCTTCCTCTTCGGCGACTGCCGGAGCGGCGGGCGCACGACGGCGGGCTTCCTCTTCGGCGCGGCGGCGCGATTCCGCCTCGGACTGGAGCCGGGCTTCCTCTTCGGCCTGGCGGCGCGCGGATTCCTCGCGCTCCTTGGCGCGGCGCGCATCTTCCTCGGCGCGGCGCTTGGCGTCCTCGACGGCGCGCAGGCGCTCTTCCTGCTCGCGAACGCGGGCGCCTTCCAGCGCACGGCGGCGGGCATCCATCTCGCCGCTCGACAGCGAGTTCAGGACCATGCCCGAACCGCGGTTGCCGACCGGACGGGGTGCGGAACGCGGTGCCTGCTGCGACGGCGCGGAACGCTGCGGCTGCGGCTGGGGCGCGCGCACGACAGGCTCGATCACCGGAGCGGGCGCAGCCTGGACGGGCGCAGCCGGCTTGGGCGTCGGTGCCGGCGTCGGAGCGGCGACCGACGGCGCAGCGGGCGCAGCAGCGGCGGCGACCGGCGCCTCCGGCTTTTCGCCGGGCATGGAGAACTTGCGCTTCTTGGTCTCGACAACGACGGACTTGGTGCGGCCGTGCGAGAAATTCTGGCGCACGGTTCCCTGCTCCACGCCGGGGCGCTTCAGCGTCAAGGTCTTCTTGGTGTTGACGCTCAACGTCTTGTCGTCACCCGATTTCGTATCACTCATTCCGTATCCTCTGCGGCCTCTTTGTGGTCGACGACCGCCGCATTCGCATTCCGCTCGTCCGGGGTTCCGCCCCGATATCGGTCAAGCGCACCCACGCGCTTTGCCGCCGCCTTGCCGGCATCCAAGCCGAGCACGGCAGCATGTATCACATTTGCCCCCCCCAATGCCAAACCCAATTCGGCCTGCGAAAAGAGTTTGTAGGCGGGGATGTCCGGCCCTCCCAGATGCACCACGGAGCGCCGCGCCTGGGTAATCTTGCGCACGCCGTCCTCCGACCCTTCGCGGGCGTGGAGGACGAGTTTTGCCTTGCCGCTGCGCACTGCGGCCTCAACCTTTGCGGCGCCTAGCACCAGTTGCCCGGCCTTGCGCGCCAGCCCGATGGAGCCCAGCGCCTGCTGCGCCAGGAGCCTGTCGACGAGGTCGCCGAGATCCGGCGAAACCGTCACCTTCTCCTTCAGGGCGCGGGCGAAGAGGTTCTTCGCCACAGCCTTGTCGACGACGGATCGCTCACCGGTCACCCAGCAGCCGCGTCCGGGCAGATTGCGCTTGAGATCGGGAACGACGTCCATGTCGGGACCGGCCACGAAGCGGATCAAGCCGTCCGGCGATCCGCCCTGCCTCGTCACTATACATGTGCGTTCGTTCGGTTCGTTCAAGTGCGTACCCGCTCCTTCGCGCCTGATCAGGCGCCCTCGGTCTCGTCTTCGGCTTCAGCTTCGGCGGCCAGATCTTCTTCGGTGATCCAGCCGGCCTTGAGGCGGGCGGCGACGACCATCTGCTCGGCATCGGCGCGGGTGACGCCGAAGGGCGAGAGCACGCCCTCGAACATCTTGGTCTCGCCGTCCTTGCGCTCCTTCCAGCCGACGAGGTCGTCGACGGCGTAGCCGGCGAAGTCCTCGACGGTCTTGACGTCGTCCTCGCCGACCGCGACCAGCATCGCCGTGGTGATGCCCGGAATTTCGCGCAATTCGTCCTGGACGCCGAGCGCGCGGCGCTTCTCGTCATATTCGGCCTCGATGCGCTCGAGATGCTCGCGCGCACGCTCCTGGATCTCGGAGGCGGTGTCCTCGTCGAAACCGTCGATCGACGCGATCTCGTCCGAATCGACATAGGCGACTTCCTCGACCGAGGTGAAGCCTTCCGAGGCCAGCACCTGGCCGACCATCTCGTCGACGTTGAGCGCGTCCATGAAGAGGTTCGAGCGCTCGACGAATTCCTTCTGGCGGCGCTGCGATTCCTCTTCCTCGGTCAGGATGTCGATGTCCCAGCCGGTGAGCTGCGAGGCGAGGCGCACGTTCTGGCCGCGGCGGCCGATGGCCAGCGAAAGCTGGTCGTCCGGCACCACCACCTCGATGCGCTCGGCGTCCTCGTCGAGGACGACCTTGGCGACTTCGGCCGGCTGCAGCGCGTTGACGATGAACGCGGCGGCGTCCTGGCTCCACGGAATGATGTCGATCTTCTCGCCCTGAAGCTCGCCGACGACCGCCTGGACGCGGCTGCCGCGCATGCCGACGCAGGCGCCGACCGGGTCGATGGACGAATCGCGCGAGATGACGGCGATCTTGGCGCGGGAGCCCGGATCGCGGGCGACCGACTTGATCTCGATGATGCCGTCGTAGATTTCGGGCACTTCCATGGTGAACAGCTTCGCCATGAACTGCGGATGGGTGCGCGACAGGAAGATCTGCGGGCCGCGCTGCTCGCGGCGCACGTCGTAGACATAGGCGCGCACGCGGTCACCATACTTGTAGTTCTCGCGCGGGATCAGTTCGTCGCGACGAATGATCGCCTCGCCGCGGCCGAGATCGACGATCACGTTGCCATATTCGACGCGCTTTACCGAGCCGTTGACGATCTCGCCGACGCGATCCCTGTATTCGTCATACTGGCGGTCGCGCTCGGCTTCGCGCACCTTCTGGACGATGACCTGCTTGGCCGACTGGGCGGCGATGCGGCCGAAATCCATCGGCGGCAGCAATTCGGCGATGAAGTCGCCGACCTGCGCGTCCGGATTGCGATGGCGCGCGTCGTCGATCGAAATCTCGCGGGCATATTCCTCGACCGTGTCGACCACTTCGAGCAGGCGCTGCAGCTTCATCTCGCCGGTGTTCGGGTTGATGTCGGCGCGGATGTTCGTCTCCTGGCCGTAGCGCGAGCGCGCCGCCTTCTGGATGGCGTCGGCCATTGCGGCGATGACGATCTGCTTGTCGATCGACTTCTCGCGGGCGACGGCATCGGCGATCTGCAGAAGCTCGAGCCTGTTTGCACTCACTGCCATGGTAAGTCTCCTTGGGCACTTTGCCTGCGCAGCGCGCCAGGCGTCCGTCTCAAATCAGTTGTCGTTGTCGGCGTCGGGTCCGTCGCCTTCGAATTCCACGTCGTCCTCGAGCTTGCGCGCCTTCTTGGCGGCCTTGTCGCGCTTCAGCGTCTCGCGGATCAGGTCGTCCGTCAGGATCAGCTTGGCGTCCGCGAGCGTGTCGTAGGGAATGCGCGCGACCGGCTCCTCGCCATAGCTCAACTGGTCGCTCTCGATCGTGATGCCGTCATCGTCGGCCTCGACGATCTTGCCCTTGAAGCGCTTGCGCCCGGCGACCATCAGGCTCGTCTCGACCTTGGCCAGATGCCCCTTGGCATGGACGAAGTCGGACTTGCGCACCATCGGGCGGTCGATGCCCGGCGAGGACACTTCCAGATGATAGGCCTTTTCGATCGGGTCCTCCACGTCGAGGACCGGCGAGACCGCGCGGCTGACCTCCTCGCAATCCTCGACCGTCATCGTGCCGTCGAAGCGCTCGGCCATGATCTGCAGCGTCAGCCCGTTCTGGCCCGACAGGCGCACGCGCACGAGCTGGTAGCCCATGGAGCGCATGACGGGCTCGATGATCTGCGCGATGCGCGCGTCGATGCCCGTCTCGCGGATGAGGCGGTCGTCGCCCGAAGGTTTGGAAGTGCCGGTTTCGTTCAAGTAGGTGACCCTGATCGCGCCGCCGGTAACAAAAAAGAGCGGGACCGGGTGGACCCACTCTTTGCCATACCGACCAAGAATTTGACGCTCCTATACGCCAACCGGCCCGACCGATCAAGTGCCGCGTCCGCCCCTCCATTCCTGCATGGCAGCGTTGACGCAGCGACATTGGCGAAATCGCCGCGGCGCACCTATCTTTGCTGCATCGCACAATCCTGAAAGGATCGCAGCCATGTCCCGTTCGCTCCAGCGCAGCGTTTCCAGCTTCTTCGGCATCTTCCGCAGCGCGATCGCCGTGTCCGCCGCCGCCGAGGCCGGCCGTCCCGCCCATGCCGGCGACCTTTCGCGTCTCGGCATCGACCCGGCCCAGTTCCGCGCCATCGAGCGCCGCTGATCAGGGCGCCTGAACGTCAGGTCCGCCTGAACGTCAGGTAGGCGGGCGTACGCCCCTCGCGGATCGCCTTCGCCTCGTAGCGCGTGCCCGGCCAGCCCTCATAGGGCCGGCGCCAGTCGTCCGGCCCCTCGGCCTGCCATTCGAACGCTTGATGCGCGCGGCAATGGCCGAGCGTCCAGTTGATGTAATGCGGGATGTCCGAGGCAAACCGGAACCGTCCGCCCGGCTTCAGGACGCGCGCGAACCGGTCGAGATTGACCGGGCTGACGAAGCGCCGCTTCCAGTGCCGCTTCTTGGTCCACGGGTCTGGATAGAGAAGATCGATCCCCGCCAGCGAGGCCGCCGGCAGCCAGTCGAGGAGTTCGGTCGCGTCGTCGTCATGAACTCGCACATTGGCGAGCGGCGCGGCGTCGAACTGCGAGACGAACTTCGCCATGCCGTTGACGAACGGCTCGACCCCGATGAAGCCCGTTCGGGGAAAGCGCGACGCTTCGTGATGGAAGTGCTCGCCGCCGCCGAAGCCGATCTCCAGCCTGACATCCTCCACCGGCGCCGAAAAGAGCGTGCGCAAGTCGCCGGGCGCCGGTTCCTCGAAGTCCAGCTTGAGCTTGGGCAGGTGGGCGGCCATCTGGCCGACCTGCTTCGGGCTCATGGTCTTGCCGTGCCGGCGGCCGAAAAAGGCTTCGGTCGCCCGCTCTCCCCAAACGTGCTTCGACATCGTCAGGCGGCGACCGCTTGCCTGAGCGCCTTCACGAGGTCCGTCTTTTCCCAGGAGAACGAGCCGTCGCGCCCGGCCTTGCGGCCGAAATGGCCGTAGGCGGCCGTGCGCGCATAGATCGGCTTGTTCAAGTCGAGATGCCGGCGGATGCCCGACGGCGACAGGTCCATGACCTCGCGCAGCGCCTTTTCCACCACGTCCTCGGCGACCTTGCCGGTGCCGTGCAGATCGACATAGACCGACAGCGGCTGCGCGACGCCGATCGCATAGGAAAGCTGGATCGTGCAGCGGTCGGCGAGCTTCGCCGCGACCACGTTCTTGGCGAGGTAGCGCGCGGCGTAGGCTGCCGAGCGGTCGACCTTGGTCGTGTCCTTGCCCGAAAACGCGCCGCCGCCATGCGGGGCCGCGCCGCCATAGGTATCGACGATGATCTTGCGGCCGGTCAGGCCCGCATCGCCGTCCGGTCCGCCGATCACGAACTTGCCGGTCGGGTTGATGTACCAGTTGCAGTCGTCGGCGATCGACAACCCGCCCGAGGACAGCGCCTCGCGGATATAGGGTTCGACGACCTTGCGCACCTTCTTGTTGTCCCATTCGGGATCGATGTGCTGGGTCGACAGGACGATCTGCGTCGCTTCCTTCGGCTGGCCGTCGACATAGCGCACCGTGACCTGGCTCTTGGCATCGGGGCCGAGCCGCGCGACGTCGCCGTCGCCGTTCTTACGGGCGTCGGCCAGAAGCTCGAGGATCTTGTGGCTGTAGTAGATCGGCGCCGGCATCAGGTCCGGCGTCTCGCGGCAGGCATAGCCGAACATGATGCCCTGGTCGCCCGCGCCCTCCTCGCCCTGCTTGTCGGCAGCGCTGTCGACGCCCTGCGCGATGTGGGCGGACTGGCCGTGCAGAAGCACGTCGATCTTGGCCGTCTTCCAGTGGAAACCGTCCTGCTCGTAGCCGATCGCGCGGATCGCCTTGCGCGCCACGGACTTGAACTTGGCCGGATTGACCTTCGGATTGCCGGCGGCATCCTTCTCGAATTCGCCGTCCTTGGACTTCTTCAGGAGCGAATCGGGAACCCGGACCTCGCCGGCGATGACCACGCGATTGGTGGTGGCGAGCGTTTCGCAGGCGACGCGCACCTTCCACGCATCCATCTGCGGCTTGCCGCTGCCGTTCTTCTTCGCCGCCTCGCGATAGACGAGGTCGACGATCTCGTCGGAAATGCGGTCGCACACCTTGTCGGGGTGGCCTTCGGAAACGGATTCGGAGGTGAAGATGTAGTTCTGGCGCAAGATCGGGTGTCCCCTCTGGAAAGCGCACTGCCCGAGCGGCAGGCGGAAAGACGTGTAGCCAAGCGCGGAAGGCCCGGTCAAGCCATGCCCGACCGAGTCCGACAAATCCGTGCGGCGCTCTTCTCTACGGCGTGTCGTCGTCTTCGGATGCGAGCGACTTCACCAGATCGATGATCCGGCGTCGAACCTTCGGATCGCTGATCTTGATGAAGGCGCGGGTCAACTGAAGCCCTTCGGAGCTGTTGAGGAAATCGACCACATAGGTCGACCCGTCATCCTCGGCGAAGCCGCTTCGGTTGTGGTCCTGCCCCGGCGCGTCCTCGAAGAAATACGCGACCGGAACGTTCATGACGGAGGAGATCGCCTGAAGGCGGCTCGCTCCGACACGGTTCGTGCCCTTCTCGTATTTCTGGATCTGCTGGAATGTGATTCCCAGCATTTCGCCAAGCTTCTCCTGGCTCATGCCAAGCATATTGCGTCGCAACCTGACCCGACTACCGACGTGTATGTCGATCGGATTCGGTTTCTTCTTGTTGGTTATCATGTCGTCAGCCCATTGGAGCAGGCCATTGTCGTTGAGCTTTGCGCTTCTGGCCGCGTGTCGTGCGAGCGCCCCAAGGCCCGCCCGACTCTAGGTCGCGGTTTCCTGACTATGAGTCGCTAATATATGTGTGTCAATTGACACGAGCGCGCGACCGCAGGTTGTTTGCTGTGGCAGCGATGCCAAGAAGGATCATCACGCAAAAGCCGGCAATATCGGGACGAAAAGGCGGCATGAGCGCATCCGCCTCGACCAGCGGAACCTCCACGTCGAGGACGCCGACCGCGCCGAGCGCGAGCCCGTCGATGACGCGTCCATAGCCGTCGACGGCGGCCGAAATGCCGTTATTGGCGGCGCGGACGAGGGGCAGGCCCGATTCGACGGCGCGGAACTGGGCCTGCCGGAAATGCTGGTAGGGGCCGGGCGTGTCGCCGAACCAGGCATCGTTGGTGACGTTGACCAGAAGCCGCGCATCGGTGCCGCCGCGCGGCGCGATGCCGGGAAAAATCACCTCGTAGCAGATGAAGGGCAGGCCCGAGAGGCCTTTGCCGAGATCGAGCGGGCGACGTGTCGTGCCGGCCGAAAAGCCGCCGATGTTCTGCGCCAGTTGCCTGAGGCCGAAGCGCGAGAGAAAATCCTGGAACGGCAGGTACTCGCCGAACGGCACCAGCCGGATCTTGTCGAACGCGTCGACGATCTCGCCCGAGCCGTCGATGACGACGATCGAATTGTAGTAGTCGGTCCCGCCCTCGCCGACCGCCTGCGCGCGCACGATGCCGGCGAGCAGACGCTGGTCGTCGCCGACCGCCGCGCCGAGCGCGGCCAACGCGTCCGGCCGGTCGCCGAAGAGAAACGGCACCGAGGTTTCCGGCCAGATGATCACGTCCGGCGCGGTCTCGCCTTCGCCGACGGGCCGCGTCGTCAGGTCGAGATGCGCCTGGAAAATCCGGTCGCGCTCCGCCGTGTCCCATTTCTGGCTTTGCAGGATCGACGGCTGGATGACGCGGATCGCGACGCTCTCCGTGCCGTCCGTCGGCTCGGCCTGCGACAGACGCACCGCGCCATAGCCCAGATGCAGCGCGACGAGGCCGATGCCGAGCGCCGCGCCGAGCTTCAGGTGATCGCGGCCCGCGAGCAGCGCCGGCAGCGAGAAGACGAAGACGGCCAGGGCGTTGACGCCGACCGCGCCGACGACGGCAAGGGACTGCATGGCGAGCGGAACCGGCATCGCCGCATAGCCTACGGCATTCCATGGAAAGCCCGAAAACAGGAAGGAGCGCAGCCATTCGGCGAGCGCGAAGGCGACGGCGAGCGCGGCGATGCGGCCGATGTCGTCGCTCCACGCAATCTTGGCCAGGGCTGCGGCGAAGGCGTAGAAGAATGCCAGCAGGGCCGGCAGGCCGATGATGGCGAGCGGCAGCGCCCAGGCGAAGAGGTCGGCTTCGACGAGAAGCGCGTTGCCGGTCCACCAGAGACCGACGAGGAAATAGCCGAAGCCGAACAGCCAGCCGACGAGAAAGGCTGGTCCGAGCCGACGCAACCCGCGGCGCTCGGGCGCGGCGACCGCGCCGTCGAGCAGCCAGACGAGAACCGGAAAGGCGACGAAGGCGGCGAGCGGAAAGTCGAACGGCGCCTGCGCCAGGCTTGCAAGGCCGCCCGCCGCCAACGCGGCCAGCGCCCTGCCGGCGCCCGACAGGAGAATTATCTTGCCTGCAAGGCGCTCCATTCACCCGTCCGCTGCCAGAATCAGACCCCGCACCTCTTTAGCAAAGGCGCGGATGCTTTCCAAACGGACGATCAGTTGGCAGCCTGCCGCACCTGCCGGCGGCGACGGTCGGTCGCGCGTGTCTGGACGATGCGCACGCGCTTGACCCTTCGCGGGTCGGCGTCGAGTACGTGGAATTCGAAGCCGGGGATCGCCTGCACGACCTCGCCGCGGGCCGGGACGCGGCCGAGCGCGTTGAAGATCATGCCGCCGATCGTATCGACATATTCGCCGTGCTCGCCGGCCGAGAACGCGTCGCCGATCTTCTCGGCGACGTCGTCGATCTCCGCCTTGGCGTCGACGATGAAGACGCCGTCGCCGGCCTGGGTGATCATGGCCTCGTCGTCGTCATGCTCGTCCTCGATGTCGCCGACGACCATCTCGACGATGTCCTCAAGCGAGACGAGACCGTCCGTGCCGCCATATTCGTCGATGACCAGCGCCATCTGCAGCCGCTCCGCCTGCATCCGCGCCATCAGGTCGGAGGCCAGCATCGAGGGCGGCACGAAGAGCAGCTTCCGCACGAGGCTCAATTCGCCGATGCTCTTGCCGAGCTCGACATTGGAGAGGTCGAGCGTCGCCGCATCGAGCGGCTTCTTGGTCGCGCGCGCCCGCTTCTGCCCCGCCGTGCGGGTGATGTGGGCGATGACGTCGCGGATGTGGACCATGCCGCGCGGATCGTCCAGCGTCTCGCCATAGACGGGCATGCGTGAATGGCCGAGCCGCTCGAATGTGACCATCAGGTCGCCGAGCGTCGTCGTGATCTCGACCGCCTGGATATCGGCGCGCGGGATCATGACGTCCTCGACGCGCAGTTCGCGCAGCCGCAGGATGTTCTTGAGCATCGCCCGCTCGCCCGGCGAGAAGCCGGCCGAATCCAGCGAATGCTCGTCCAGCGCATCGGCCAGATCCTCGCGGATCGACGAGCCGTTCCTGGGCCGGAAGAGCCCCGAGAGCCTGTGGAGGAAGGTGGTGGACTTGCCGGCTGTGCCAGCGGTCCTACTTTGGGCGTCCGAACCTTCGTCGGAGCCGCCTGCTTCTGCCCGTTCGGGGGAAGCCTCAATCTGCGTTTGTTCGTTCATTGTCCCTAAGGCCATGTTGGCCCTACCAGTTAGACATACGGATCGGGAATGGCAAGACGCGCGAGCACCTTGCGTTCCAGTCCCTCCATCTCGTCCGCGTCTGCGTCGTTTTCGTGGTCATAGCCCAGAAGATGCAGCAGGCCATGGACGATAAGATGGGTGAGATGGTGCGCGAAGGGCTTTTCTTCCAGTGCCGCCTCGGCGAAAACCGTCTCGAAGGCCAGGATAATGTCTCCGAGCATCGGCGGCAACGGGTCGCCCGGCGCAACCTCGAACGCCGGGAAGGAGAGGACGTTGGTCGCCTTGTCCTTTGAGCGCCAGTCGCGGTTGAGGATACGGATCGAGGCGTCGTCGGTGAAGAGCAGGCTGAGTTCGGACGCCGCATCGGCGACGCCGAGCTCGGCGAAGACGGCGCCGACCGCGCTTGTCGCATGGCCGCGCAATTCGTCCTCGGCCGGCCAGTCGCCGGCCTCCATCGCGATGTCGATCTCGATCATCGGCGTCAGATGTTCGCCGCGCCCCGGCCCGGCATGCCCGCGCCCTCGCGGTCATAGGCGCGGACGATCTCGGCGACGAGCGGGTGGCGCACGACGTCGACATCGTTGAAGCGGCAGGTGACGATGCCCGGCACGTCGGTCAAAACGCGTAGCGCCTCGACGAGGCCCGACTTGGTGTTGGGCGGCAGGTCGATCTGGCTCGGATCGCCGGTGACGATCATCCGCCCGCCTTCGCCGAGGCGGGTCAGGAACATCTTCATCTGCATCGGCGTCGTGTTCTGCGCCTCGTCGAGGATGATCGCGGCGTTGCGCAGCGTGCGCCCGCGCATGAAGGCGAGCGGCGCAATCTCGATGACTTCGGCAGCGATCGCACGCTCCACCTTGTCGGCCGGCATCATGTCGTAGAGCGCGTCGTAAAGCGGGCGCAGATAGGGGTCGACCTTCTCCTTCATGTCGCCCGGCAGGAAGCCGAGCCGTTCGCCCGCCTCCACTGCCGGCCGCGACAGGATGATGCGCTCGACCGCACCGCGCTCGAGCAGCATCGCGGCATGTGCGACGGCGAGATAGGTCTTGCCGGTGCCGGCAGGCCCGATGCCGAACACGAGTTCGGAGCGCTCCAGCGCGCGCATATAGGCGTCCTGGTTGACCGAGCGGGCGTAGATGGTGCGCTTGCGCGTCGCGATCTGCGCGGCCGCCATCTTGCCCTTGCGCTCGAGCGTCGGCAGCGTCAACTGGTCGTCGGCGGCGATCGAGATGCGGATCGCGCCGTCCACCTCCGACGGCGAGACGTCGTGGCCCTTCTGAAGAAGGCCGTAGAGATAGTCCAGCGCGCGGCGCGCCTGTTCGGCCGCGCCCGGCTCGCCGCGGATCGAGAGCTGGTTGCCCTTGGAGCGGATGTCGATGCCGAGCTTCTGCTCGATGCGCGCGAGGTTCTGGTCGAACTGACCATAAAGCGCGGAGGCAAGTCCGTTGTTGTCGAAGGTGAGTACGATATGCGCCATGTCCGATGCCCCCTGGGGGCCGGGCTTCAGTTCCGGTGCGACGCTCAATCGGCTCTCCTCATTGGTGCCTGACCTCCACCTTCTCGGCAAAAAGGCTGTTGCGGCCGGCGCTCGATACCTTCACCCGGACAATGTCGCCGATTCGGCCGGCGGTTTCATCAAGAATCACCGGCTGCAGCCAGGGCGAGCGTCCGACGATCTGTCCCTCGCGCCGTCCCGGCTTCTCGATCAGCGTGTCCATTTCCATGCCGACGCGGCTTTGCGTGAAGGCTTCGAGCTGATTTGTCAGCAAAGCCTGCAGTTCCTGCAGCCTTTCGTCTTTCACGCGCTCCTCGACGTGGAACTTCATCTCGGCGCCCGGTGTTCCCGGACGCGGCGAATATTTGAACGAGAAAGCCTGTGCATAATCCACCTCGCGCACCAGCTTCATCGTCGCTGCAAAGTCCTCGTCGGTCTCGCTGGGGAAGCCGACGATGAAATCGCCCGACATGGCGACATCGCCGCGCACGCCGCGAATGCGCTCGACGAGCCGCAGATAGTCGTCGGCCGTGTGCTTGCGGTTCATCGCTTTCAGGATGCGATCCGAGCCCGACTGAACCGGCAGATGGAGATAGGGCATCAATTGTTCAAGGTCGCGATGCGCCGCGATCAGCGCGTCGTCCATGTCGCGCGGGTGGCTGGTCGTGTAGCGCAACCGCGCCAGACCCGGAATTTCGGCCAGCCGGAACAGAAGCTCGCCGAGACCCCACTCGCGAGTTGATCCCCCTTTGGCCTTGCCCTCGCCATGCCAGGCATTGACGTTCTGGCCGAGCAGCGTGATCTCGCGTACGCCAATTTCGGCCAGGCGCTCCGCCTCCGCCACGATCTGCGCGACGGGCCGCGAGACTTCCGAACCGCGCGTATAGGGCACCACGCAGAAGGTGCAGAACTTGTCGCAACCTTCCTGCACGGTCAAAAAGGCGGTCACGCCGCGCGACCTGACCGCCGCCTTGTTCGGCTGCGGCAGATGCTCGAACTTGTCTTCGAGCGCATATTCGGTCTCGACCACTTTTTCGCCCGCGCGCGCCTTCCTCACCACCGCCGGCAGGCGATGATAAGTCTGCGGGCCGACCACGAGGTCGACCGCCGGCGCGCGGCGCAGGATCTCGTCGCCCTCGGCCTGCGCCACGCAGCCCGTGACCCCGATGACCATCTGGTGGCCTTCGGCGGCGCGCTCGGCCTTCAGGTCGCGGATGCGGCCGAGCTCCGAATAGACCTTCTCGGCCGCCTTCTCGCGGATATGGCAGGTGTTGAGCAGCACCAGATCGGCGTCCTCGATCGTCTCCGTCGGCTGGTAGCCGTCGGCGGCCAGCGCATCGGACATGCGCTGCGAATCGTAGACGTTCATCTGGCAGCCATAGGTCTTGACGAAGACCTTCCGGGTCTCGGCCAAACCTGTTTCCCGCGGAGCGATCGTATCTGTCTGTTCCATGCGGCGAGCCTCTAGCGCTTTTTGGCGCCGAAGGACAGACCGCGCGTCATCACAGCTTCGCGCCGCGCCGGACGCCGGTCACGAGTTCGCGGATCGCCACCTCCGAGCGCGCGGAAACCTGCTTGCGGTTCGCGCCGGCGAAGCTGATCGGCTCGCCGAAACGCACCTCGACGTCGACGGGACCGCTTTCGATGATGCGCAGCAGATGGGGCACCAGCTCCTCGTCGCCGATCCAGGCATAGCGCGCGCGGTGCCTGCGCCCCATCGCCATGCCGTGCAGCCGCGAATAGAAGAGCGCGGCCGGCTGCACCGCGAACGCCTCGTCCGACAGTTGCGCGGCCGCGCCGAAGAGCGTCGACTTGAACGGCAAAAGCCGGTTGCCGCAGGCCGTCGTGCCTTCGGCGAACAGCACCAGCGGATCGCCCGATTTCAGCGTTTCGGCCACCTCGCGCGTCTGGTGGCCGGAGCGATGGCGCGCCTCGCGCTCGACGAAGACCGAGTTCTGCGAGCGGAAGAGCCGGCCGAGCACCGGCCATGTCGCCACTTCCGCCTTGGCGATGAAGTTCACCGGCGCGATCGAGCCGAGCACCATGATGTCCGTCCACGACACATGGTTGGCCGCGATCAGCAGCGGACGCTGCGACGAGAGCGGCCCGGTCACATGGACGCGGATACCGAGCAGCGCCAGCACCATGCGGTGCCAGAGCAACGCCGGCCGGCGCGGATCGCCGATGCGCGTCAGTTTCATCGCGGCCTGCCACGCCACGAGACCCACCGTGCCGAGCGCGAAGCCGATCAGGGCAGCGCCGAGCTTCGCCTTGGCGCGCATCGCTCAGTGCAGGTCACGGCGCATGACGATCGCGCCCGTGCGCCCGCCGCCCGGCTGCTTGTAATAATCCGGCCGCTTTCCGACCTGAATGAAGCCGAGCCGCCGGTAGAGCGCGATCGCCGGCGCGTTGGTCTCGTCGACCTCGAGGAAGAGCGAAGCGGTGCGTTCGGCGTGAAGCGCGCGCAAGACGGCATCCATCAGGCTGCGCCCGAGCCCCAGCCGCCGCGCTGAGCGCGCGACCGCGACGGTCAGGATTTCAGCCTCGTCCGCCGCCTGGCGCACCAGCACGAAACCGACCGGCCCGAGATGCCGCTTGCCGACCTCGCGCGCGGCAAAGCCGAAGACGTTGCCCTGCGCCAGAAGATCGGAGAATTCGTCCTCCGACCACGGCCGGATGAAGTCCTCCTCATGGATGCGCGGCAGCGCCGCCGCATCCTCGATCTCCAGCGGCTCGATGGCGAATTCGCGCGGCGTCGACCAGGGCATCTTCATGGCGCCGCCTTGCGCGCGACCGCAAAACCTTCGTTCACCTTGGCATCGGCGGAGCGGAGATAAAGCGGCGTCGGCTTGGCGCCGTTGTCAGGCTTGCCCGAACCGAGCACAGCATAGGCCGCGATGTCGGCCGTCGCCTGCCGCCCGGCAATTTCGAGCGATGCGCCCGCCGCCGCGTGGATCGCATCCGCCGCCGTGCCGACGAGGACTGCGTTCGCGCGCGTCGCAACTTCGCAAGCCCTTGCCAGATCGATCGCCGCCGGCGTTGCGATTTCTTCGCCGTCAGGACCGTAGAGCGCCGCATGGATTTCGCCCCGCCCGCCATCGAGTGCAGCCATCACGTTCCGCCCGGCATTGGTCTGCCGCGCCTGGAATGCGAGCGCTTCGAGCGTCGTTATTCCGATGGCGGGGATTTTCAGCGCCAGCGCCAGTCCGCGCGCGGCCGAGACTCCGACCCGGATGCCGGTGAACGAGCCCGGCCCGACCGAAACGGCCAGCCTGTCGAGATCGGAATAGGCCTTCCCCGCCGCCGCCAACGCCTCGTCGACCACGGCCATCAGATGCTCGGCATGGCCCTTGCCGAGATCGCGCACGGAACGGCCGAGTTCGTGGTCGGCGTGGACCGAGGCGGCGCAGAGATTGGCGGAGGTGTCGATGGCGAGGACGATCATGGGTGGGTATTCGGGGCAAACTTTGGTCGGTCGTGCTCGACGTTGCCCCCCTCTGTCCTGCCGGACATCTCCCCCGCAAGGGGGGAGATCACGCACGTCATCAATTGTGCCAGCACCCTAGACGTTTGAGGGAGACTACGACGAGACTGATCTCCCCCCTTGCGGGGGAGATGTCCGGCAGGACAGAGGGGGGCAACGTCGAGAACCATCATTTCAGGACAAGACCAATCACGCGTCCCGCTTCGCCTTCAACTCCAACCGCCGCCTGTGCAGCACCGGCTCCGTATAGCCATTGGGCTGCTCCCGCCCCTTCAACACCAGATCGCACGCGGCCTGGAACGCGATCGAGTTCTCGAAGTCCGGCGCCATCGGAGAGTACAGCGCATCGCCCTCGTTCTGGCGATCCACCACCGCCGCCATGCGCTTCATCGTCTCCATCACCTGATCGCGCGAACACACGCCGTGATGCAGCCAGTTGGCCATATGCTGCGCCGAGATGCGCAAAGTCGCGCGGTCTTCCATCAGGCCGACATCATTGATGTCCGGCACCTTCGAGCAGCCGACGCCCTGGTCGACCCAGCGCACGACATAGCCCAGAATTCCCTGCGCATTGTTGTCGAGTTCGCGCTGGATGTCCTCCGGCGTCCAGTTGGGACGCGTCGCGACCGGCACCGACAGGATGTCCGCCAGCTTGGCGCGGGCGCGGGACTTCAATTCGGCCTGCACCTTGGCGACATTGACCTTGTGATAGTGCGTCGCATGCAGCGTGGCGGCCGTCGGCGACGGCACCCAGGCGGTGTTGGCGCCTGCCTTGGGGTGGCCGATCTTCTGCTCCAGCATGGCGGCCATCAGATCCGGCATCGCCCACATGCCCTTGCCGATCTGCGCATGGCCGGCCAGCCCGCATTCGAGCCCGATGTCGACGTTCCAGTTCTCGTAGGCGCCGATCCACGCCGCCTGCTTCATGTCGCCCTTGCGGATCATCGGGCCGGCTTCCATCGAGGTGTGCATTTCGTCGCCGGTGCGGTCGAGGAAGCCGGTGTTGATGAACACCACCCGCTGCGACGCCGCGCGGATGCACTCCTTGAGGTTCACCGTGGTGCGGCGCTCCTCATCCATGATGCCCATCTTGATCGTGTTCGGCGCCATGCCTAGCATCGTCTCGACGCGGCCGAAGAGTTCGGACGCGAAGGCGACTTCCTCGGGACCGTGCATCTTCGGCTTCACGACATACATCGAGCCCTTCGGCGAGTTCGCGCGGCGGCCGTTCGGGCCGATATCGTGCAGCGCGATCAGGCCGGTGATCGCGGCATCCATGATCCCTTCCGGCACCTCGTTGCCGTCCGCATCGAGGATCGCCGGGTTGGTCATCAGGTGACCGACATTACGCACGAGCATCAGCGAGCGGCAGCGGACCGAAAACGTCGAGCCGTCCGGCGCGGTGTAATCGAAATCGGGATTCAGCCTGCGCGTGAAGCTCTTGCCGCCCTTGGTCACTTCCTCCGTCAAGTCGCCCTTCATCAGGCCGAGCCAGTTGCGATAGACCTCGACCTTGTCCTCGGCATCGACGGCCGCGACCGAATCCTCGCAGTCCTGGATCGTGGTCAGGGCGGATTCGAGCCAGACGTCGGAAATATGCGCCGGGTCGGACTTGCCGATGTCGGATTCCGCGTCGATCAGCACCTCGATATGGATGCCGTTGTTCTTCATGAGGAACTGCGTCGGGGCAGCCGCCTCGCCGACATAGCCGGCAAACTGCGCGCTATCCTTCAACCCGGTTTTCCCGTTCGCTGTCTCGACGACCAGCTTGCCGCCCTCGACCGCGAAAGACCGCGTGTCGGACCAGCTTGCGCCCTCGAGCGGCACCGCCCCGTCGAGGAAATTGCGCGCCCAGGCGATGACCTTCTCGCCGCGCTTCGGGTTGTAGCCCCTGCCTTTTTCCGCCCCGTCCGTCTCGGGGATCGCGTCGGTGCCGTAGAGCGCGTCATAGAGCGAACCCCAGCGCGCATTGGCGGCGTTGAGCGCATAGCGCGCATTCATCACCGGCACGACGAGCTGCGGGCCCGCGATCCTCGCGATCTCGTCGTCGACGTTTTGGGTCGACACCTTGAAGCCGGGGCCTTCGGGGATAATGTAGTCGATCGAGCGCAGGAAGCTCTCGTAAGCGGCCAGATCGGCCGGCGCGCCGTTCTCGCGATGCCAGGCGTCGATCTTCTCCTGGATGGCGTCACGCTTTTCCAGAAGCGCCCGGTTCTTCGGCGCGAGGTCGGCGACGATTCCCGCGAAATCCCGCCAGAAGCTTTCCGCATCGATGCCCGTGCCGGCGACGGCCTCGTTGGCGATGAAGTCGTAGAGAATCCGGTCGATCTTCAACCCATTGGCGTCAACGCGGTCATTCATGCGAGCAGGCCTCCCTCTAAAGCGTGTGGCGATGGCCCTTCAGGGCCTTGATCGCTTTCACCACGCTGGGGACGGCCGGTCAATTCGGCAAAAGGCGAAACTGCCTTGCGAAAAATTCTAACGCAGCGTGATCCGCGGCCGACCGGTCGCCACCGCGCGCAGGCTCGCCTCGATGAAGGATCGCTGCCCTTCGATCGTCGCTGTGCGCAGATCGGTCGCGACGTCGATCTCGACATCGTCGCTGCCGGCCCGCCGCGCCGCCTCGCGCGCCAGGTCACGCAGATGCGCCCGCGCAACCGACAGCGCATCGTCCTCCGAGCGGTGGTCGGAGATCGTCTCTCCGGCGCTGACGCGGAAAATTCCTTCCACCGGCTGGGTGACGACCGCTTCGGCGCTGACGCGCACCTGTCCCACCACCGCGCCGATGGCGTTCGCCACGTCGGCATCCTCCGGCACGACGCAACCCTGCCCGACCAGCTTCGGCAGGCCGGCATAGTGCAGCCCTGCGGATGCGCCGAGGCCAATGACCTGCCGGTCGAGGCCGACCGCCAGCCTTGCGATGCCGGCCTTGCCGTTCAGCGCGCGCTGGACGAGCGGCCCGGCGACGATCGCCGCGCCGTCGAGACCGTCATCGGCCAGCGCCGATTCCAGCATCAGTTCGGCCGAGCGCCGCGTCACAGCGTCGAGCACCCGCTGCGAAATCTCCGCCGCGCCCGCCGCGATCGGCTGGCCGCGCCCGTCGCGCCGCCGTGCGACGAGTTCCGCGCCGAGGCGCGCCGCGCGTTCGTCCCAGTTGCCCTGCCGCCCGAGCACATGGGCGGCGTCGGAGGGGGTGAAGCCGCATAGATGAACGAGCCCGCGCGCGACGAGGCGCTGCAGCGTCGCGGATTGCGCGGTCGACGTCAGCAACTGGTCGAGCGGCAACGGCGTCGCCGTCACTTTCTCGTAAAGCCGCGCCTCGGCCGCCGAGAGCCCGGCCGCGAGGCGTTCCGGAACGCCGGTTCGCACCGCGAAGCGCCCATCCATCCGCCCCGGATTGGCGGCGCGGAGTTGGCGTTCCAGCGTTTCCGCGATGGCCGCGCCATGCTGGTGGGCGGCGAGGGCCAGCGGCACGAGCCGGCGCGGCCCGAGCAGGATCGCCGGATCGAGCCCCCCATCGGCGATCGTCACTTCCGAATCCCCGCCGAGCCCGAAGGTGCGCATCGCCACCGCCTCGACCATGGTCCGGAACCCGCCGACCGTCGCCCCGTCCGGGTCGAGCCGCGGGACACCTCTGTCGAGGATCGCGATGTCGGTCGTCGTGCCGCCGATGTCGGAGACGACGGCATCTTCGAGCCCGGTCAGGTGACGGGCGCCGACGATGCTCGCGGCCGGTCCCGACAGGATCGTTTCGATCGGACGCTCCCGCGCGAAGCGGGCGGAGACGAGCGCGCCGTCACCGCGCACCACCATCAGCGGGGCGTCGATGCCGCGGGTTTCGAGGAAATTTTCGGTGGCGGTGATGAGGCGGTCGATCATCGAGATCAGCCGGGCGTTGAGCAGCGTCGTCAGGGCGCGGCGGGGGCCACCGAGTTTGGAGGAGAGTTCGTGGGACGAGGTGACGGGGAGATGTGTCCTCTCCCGGATCAATTCTCGAGCCAGTATCTCATGCTTCGGATTGCGGGTGGAAAAGTAGCCGCAGACGGCGAAGCCGGAGACGTTCTCGGCCAGTTCCGGGAGGGCGTCTTCCAGCGCGGCAAGGTCGAGCTTCGTCTCATTGCCGTGGACGTCGTGGCCGCCGGGGACGAAAAGCACCGGATCGGAGCCGAGGGCGGTTCTAAGGCCGTCCTTGTCGAGGTCGGTCTCGGAAAAACCGATCATTACCAGACCGACCCGACCGCCCTGCCCTTCGACGAGGGCGTTGGTGGCGAGGGTGGTGGACATCGACACCAGGCGGATCGCCTTGGGCGCGATGCCGGCCAGCGCGATGACGCTGTCGGCAGCCTCAGCGATGCCGACGGAGAGGTCGTGCCGCGTCGTCAGCGCCTTCGCCTTGGCGACGACGCCGCGCTCCTCTGAGAAGAGCACGGCGTCGGTATAGGTGCCGCCCGTATCGAAACCCAGATAGAGCGGCGCGTCGTCAGTTCCGGCCATGGAGATCGCCCGTTGAAGACGATCTCCTTAACGCGGCCGGTTCGGCCAGGAAAGGCCGATTACTCGACCCAGATGACCTCGCGCGAGCCGCGCTCGACCACGATCGGGCCCTGCTCGGTGTAGACATAGCCGTAATACGGGTCTTCCGGCACCTCGATGATCTGGACGTCGGCCGGCAGGATCGCGCCGGTCGAAATCTCGGCATCGATCGTGACCGGATCGGCCGGGTTCTCGGTGATGTAGGTCACGGTGCGCTCCGGCACGACGTAGCCGGGCGAATAGACGACCTCGCGGCTCTCATACTCGACCAGGACCGGGCGGCCGTTGACGTAGATGTAGCCATATTCCGGGCTGTCCGGCACCTGCACGACCTCGACCTCGGCCGGGATCACGACGCCAGCCTCGATCTCGCCCTCATAGGTGACGGTCGGGACCGGATTGTCGACGACATAGCCGACGACCTCGTCCGGAACGGCGGTTTCCGCGCCGATCACGGCACCGGCGAAGCCGCCGACGATCGCGCCGATCGGGCCGCCGACGACGGCGCCGGCAACGGCACCCGTCGTGCCGCCGGCCGTCGCGCCGAAGCCGCGGGCCTCGTCATTGGTCTGGGCGTGCGCGGCACCGGCCGAAAGCGCGGCGATGGCGGCGGTCGCAAGAAGGAACTTACGCATGTGGGTACTCCTTTGGTGGTGGCGCGATCCCCTTCTCCAAGGCGTCCGCGCCGCAAACGTTCAGTGACGTCCCTCGGCCTCAAAAATGCGTGAGAGCGGGGTGCGTTCCCCTCAAAAGACATCACGGAACGTAACAAGGCGTGCCGATCGAGGGCCGCCATCACCCGTCGAGCATGTCGCGCTGGTCCTGTGTCAACGGCCTTATCCCGGGCTCGACGGGTGCGACCCGCGCGGCCGGCGCGGCCGGTGCGATCGGTGCGACCAGCGCCGCCGGCGCAACGGTGGCCGCGGGAACGGGCGGCGGGCCGGCATCGAAGGTCGAGCAGGCGGGAAGGGCGAGGAGGAAAAGGAGCCAGAATCGCATCGGCCAGCCCTGCCTTGCGATCGTGGCGCAGTTGGGGTGGCGCGTCGTGCGCATCGAAATCGCTCCGTTCCCCATCGTCTCTCCGCCTCACCACGGCACTTCGCTGCGCCATTTGCCCGGGTTCCTCACATGGTTCAACATGCGCACCTCTTCGGCCCGCTCCGGCGTATCGCAGCAGGGCGGGAAAATGCGCCCCGTATGGGCAAGCGCGTCGGTCGGCCGCAGCGGGCCGACGCAGCGCCGCGCGCGCCGGCAGACCGACCATTTGCAACTCGCCATCAGGCCGAGCCAGGTCGCCGCGCGGCGGGACATGTTCTGCAGGATGGCGTCGATCTGCGCACGTTCCTCGTCGTCCCGGCGACCGGCGGCATATTGCGCGTCGGTCTGGTGCGGCTGGCGCGGATAGTAGATGACCGGCAGCGGCGGGATGTCCCGCGGCGGCTTTTGCCTGCGTCGCTTGCGCCTCGCCATCTTGTTCCTCCACGCATGGGTGATCGCGCCCGCGCCGCGCGCGGGGCGGATGAAAGGGTTCGGGAAGACGGGCGGCTGCGGCATCGCTCATCTTTTGTAATGACTGCGATCCCGCAGCCGCCCATCCGGCGTTCGTTACAAAGCCGCGCCGTCCCGCTGCCCCGCCGCGCGTCACGGCTTTCGCCGCGCAGGCATCGACAGGTTGCGTGCTCGTCCAGCACACCCGGCCCGTAGTGGCCGGAGGGGGACCCTCGACGCGGCCCTCCCCGGCCGCCGGCTACGTTTGCCGGACGGCGGAGGCGCCGATCCCCGCCCGCATGACACCGTCGCGACAGGCGTTCCCGAAGACGGGGACGGGCAGGAGTATGGGAGAGGTTTTGGGGAGGGGGATAAGTTTTTGTGCGTTTCGTTCGCCCCCTTGCGGGAGAAGGGAGGGTGTTGCGCTATTTCGCCAGCGCTTCGTATACGCTCGCCCAGCGCTTGGCGCTTTCGGCGTGAAGGCGCGCTACGGCAGGATTGACCTTGCCGCGTGCGGCTTCAGCCATGCGGTGGAATTCTTCGGGCGAGAGGACGATGGCGACACCCTTGCCTCGCCGCTGCACGCGGACTGGCTCGGTCTGCGCCATGTCGATTAGCTGGCCGAAATGGCGCCGTGCAGAGGTAGCGGTCAGGGATTTCATCTGCTCAATTTGGCATAAGCGACTAGGTATCAAGCGCAAATTCAATTCTAAGGTCTGGCATCGAGGACGGCTCGTGGCCCAAAGGCCACGAGCCTCATTGAGTTACTTTCGTTTGTCAGGACGCTGCGTCAGAACGGACGCCGCAAGCGACTTTACTTGACTGGGCGTAACGCTTCTCGGATTCTGCAACGCCTTCGATGCGATGCTTCCAACGCGACTTCCAGATTTCTCATTACGGGCCATTTAAGCCTCCTATGAGATGGGGCACACCCAAAGTTACGCGTCTGGTAGGCGCCCTTGGCGCCTACCAGATCGGCCTAGACTCGACCTATCGGCCAAGCCTTATAGCCGTAATCGTGCGCATCAAGCACTCGACCGTTTTTCAGCGTAACGTACCGACGAAAGACCCTCTCGGGCGGCTTTGGCGGCTTGGGTAACTTAGTCATAATAACTACCCCACAGTGGGGAACACCACTCTAATTATTGACACAATCTCCAACCCGCGGTATACGGCGGTGCGCATCGCTGGAAGTGTGCCGGCTGAAGCCGGGTGTTCACATGCTACAGTATTGAAAGGGCCGACCGTAGGTCGGCCCTTTTTATTTTGCCGTCCTTTGCAAGCTGACGTACTTGGAATCTTGCTGCGTCTTCGGAAACTCCGAAGCCCTGAGCAACCTCATATACAGAGGGAAAGTCGTTCACAAAGAGCTCCGATACGAGAAATTCGCCTGCGAAGGCTTTCGCTTGCCATTCAGGGTCACGGTATGCCTTCGGAGGTCCAACGGCACGCCGATGAAAAATTCTATCGCGTCCGTGAAGCAATAGGTGCCCGAGTTCATGCGCCACGGTCATTCGGTCACGCCCAACCCCTCGTAACGCGCCATCGTATACATCTTCACGAAGAATGATGACCTTTTCATCTACGTTTGTAAGCCCGTGGTTATCTCGCATTTCATTTGCTTCGCGGATATCGAATGTAAAGCTAGGAATAGCCTTCGGTAGAATGAACTCCAACAGCTCTTCAACTCGGACATAGGCCACCTTTTCCAACCCAAGCCCTATCCTAACCTTCGTTGCGAACTGACGAATTTGGGCTCTGCCTAAAGGCAAACACTCGATATCACCGCTGCTCATTTTTTTAAGCCCTCCAATATATCCCTAATCTGCTGCATTTTATCGGGCGTCAGACTGTCGAAATTTCTTGCAAACAGTGCAGCAATCTCTCGATCAGAAGATTTGTGACTGGAAGTGAAGTCAATTTTCACCGAAACTTCCGATCTTATCGAGGCATCACTGAGTTCCTTGTATTGGTTTGGACCAAGTTGATATTCCTCCCTTATCATTTCGGCCAATCGAGCGGCTGGCTTCTTGCGGCCGGTCTCAACCGCCGACAGGTATGCTGCGGAAACACCGATCCTTCTTGCCATATCCCGTAATGTGATACGCTCCTTCTCCCGGTAGTCCCGCAACCATGTTCCTATGGGTGCGAGCATGGCGAATCTCCTGTCAGACTTACAAACTGTGTCTACTGAAAATTGGTTGACGCGTCAACCTAACTTAGGTTGACGCGAGCGAAACAATGCACGGTGCCAAATCGGGTCAGTGGGGTATCCGGCTGGATTGAGGCATCGCAGCTCAATTTGACAGGGTTGCCGCGGACAATTGGACGCTGTCTCCGGCGAGTGTCTAGACGCAGCCATAGCGTCAAGCCAGGTGCATGGTGGCTCGCGGTACGGACGGCGTGGCCTTGAACTTGGGCTAGAGCCTATGGTGAGAAAATTGAAACGCTGCGGGACAGCGCCCCCCTCTGTCCTGCCGGACATCTCCCCCGCAAGGGGGGAGATCATGCGCGGTGAGGGTTGCGGGAAATCCCCCTCTCCGTCTCGGGCCACGCCCGAGCCATCTCTCCCCGCAAGCGGGGGCGAGGAAAACGTCTGCGCTTTGGTTCAGCGCGTCTCGCTTCGGCTTTAAGAGAAGTCATGCGACCTTTAGTTCGTGCTCTTCACCCGATAGCGGATTCACCACGACGAAACGGCCATCGTCTCCGTGGAACTGGTCGTTGGCGTTGAGGAGTTCGATCCCGCACACCTTGCCATCCTCGCCAATGTCGACGAGGAAGTCGTCTGCGATGCGGATCGTTTCCACGTCGCCTTTCGGCTCGCGAAGGCTGATATAGGCGACGTTCGCGGCGGGATCGTAGGTCAGCTTCATCGTCGGCCTCAGAAGAACTTCACGATGACGGTGATGGCGAGCCAGTCGCCGTCTTCGTAGACAGCATAGACTTCAAGCTTTGCGCGGCTCTAATGATTTGGCAAGGCCCGCGGGACAGCGCCCCCCCTCTGTCCTGCCGGACATCTCCCCCGCGAGGGGGGAGATCACGCGCGGTGGGGTTGATGCAAACTCCCCCTCTCCGTCTCGGGCTGCGCCCGAGCCACCTCTCCCCCGCAAGCGGGGGCGAGGAAAGGCGCTTTAGCCGTCGCCCATTTTGAGGGCCTCAATGAACGCCGCCTGCGGGATCTCCACCTTGCCGAACTGGCGCATGCGCTTCTTGCCTTCCTTCTGCTTTTCCAGAAGCTTGCGCTTGCGGGTCACGTCGCCGCCGTAGCACTTGGCCGTCACGTCCTTACGCAGCGCCGAGATCGTCTCGCGGGCAATCACCTTGCCGCCGATCGCCGCCTGGATCGGGATCTTGAACATGTGCTTGGGGATCAGATCCTTTAGCTTCTCGCACATGGCGCGGCCGCGCTTTTCGGCCGCGGAGCGGTGGACGAGCATGGAGAGGGCGTCGACGGGTTCGTCGTTGACGAGGATCGACATCTTGACGAGGTCGCCCTCGCGGTAGTCGGTCAACTGGTAGTCGAAGGAGGCGTAGCCCTTGGAGATCGATTTCAGGCGGTCGTAGAAGTCGAAGACGACCTCGTTCAGCGGCAGATCGTAGGTGACCATGGCACGCTTGCCGACATAGGAGAGGTCGACTTGGACGCCGCGGCGCTCCTGGCACAGCTTCAGGATCGCGCCGAGATAGTCGTCGGGCGTCAGGATCGTCGCCTTGATCCACGGCTCCTCGATGCCGGCGATGCGGACCACGTCCGGCATGTCGGCCGGGTTGTGGAGCTCGATTTCCGAGCCGTCGTTCATGGCGAGCTTGTAGACGACGGACGGGGCGGTCGCGATCAGGTCGAGGTCGAACTCGCGCTCCAGCCGCTCCTGGATGATTTCCAGATGCAAAAGGCCGAGGAAGCCGCAGCGGAAGCCGAAGCCGAGCGCGGCGGAAGTTTCCATTTCGAACGAGAACGAGGCGTCGTTGAGGCGCAGCTTGCCCATGGCGGCGCGCAGATCCTCGAAATCGGCGGCGTCGACGGGGAAGAGGCCGCAGAAGACCACCGGCTGCGCCGGCTTGAAGCCCGGCAGGGCGGTCGCGGTCGGCTTGCGGTCGTCGGTGATGGTGTCGCCGACGCGGGTGTCGGCCACTTCCTTGATCGAGGCGGTGATGAAGCCGAGCTCGCCGGGGCCGAGATCGTCGACCATCACCATCTTGGGCGTGATGACGCCGACGCGGTCGACCGTGTAGCGCGCGTTCGTGCCCATCATGCGGACCTGCTGGCCCTTCCTCAGCCGGCCGTCGATGATGCGCACCAGGACGATGACGCCGAGATAGGAATCGTACCAGCTATCGACCAGCATGGCCTTCAAGGGCGCGGTCTCGTCGCCTTCCTTCGGCGGCGGCAGCTTGGTGACGATCGCCTCCAGCACGTCCTCGATGCCGATGCCGGTCTTGGCCGAGATCATCACCGCATCGGACGCGTCGAGGCCGATCACCTCCTCGACCTGCTCCTTGATGCGCTCGGGCTCGGCGGCGGGCAGGTCGATCTTGTTGAGGACGACCACGATCTCGTGGTCGGCGTCGATCGCCTGGTAGACGTTGGCGAGCGTCTGCGCCTCGACGCCCTGGCTGGCGTCGACCACGAGGAGCGAGCCCTCGCAGGCGCGGAGCGAACGCGAGACCTCGTAGGCGAAGTCGACATGGCCGGGCGTGTCGATCAGGTTCAGCACATAGTGCTCGCCGTCCTTGGCGTCGTATTCGAGCCGGACGGTGTTGGCCTTGATGGTGATGCCGCGCTCGCGCTCGATGTCCATCGCATCGAGCACCTGCTCCTTCATCTCCCGGACCTCGAGCGAGCCGGTCATCTGGATCAGCCGGTCGGCAAGCGTCGACTTGCCGTGGTCGATGTGGGCGACGATGGAGAAATTGCGGATCTTGGAAAGGGGCGTCTTCATGAGCCGCGCTTTAGCAGGGCGGCGGGGGGTTCACAAGCGCGGGCGATGACGCAGGCGGGCAAGGCCTTCGGCCCGCCCAGGCATCGGCCGATGGTCGGCGCTGGCGGGCGCTTGAGTCCGAGGGACAGGCGCAGAGGTCGCGGGCCGGTGGATTTGCGCGGCCGGGCGGCGCCAGATCGGCCATCGGGCGGATTCACCCCGAAGGACGAAAGGATCGTGTCATGAACAGGATGTCCAGGAAGCTTCTGAGCACAAGCGCGCTGTGCGCGGCACTGGCGATCGCCGCCCTGCCGGCGACGCTGGCAATCGAGGACGGCGTGCCGACGCTGAAATGGTCGAGCGCCCACGCCCATGGCGGCGACGGCGATGGCGGCGGTGGTGGTGGTGGAGGTGGCGGCGACAGCAGCGGCAGCGGGAGCGGCGGCGGTAGCGACAATAGCGGCCCCGGCAGCGACAACAGCGGCCCCGGCAGCGACAACAGCGGACCGGGCAGCGACAACAGCGGACCGGGCAATGGCGGCCACGGCGGTGACGATGGCGGCCACGGTGGCCATGGCGGAGACGATGGCGGCCATGGTGGGCACGGCGGCGATGATCGTGGCGGCGACGACCATGGCGGCAACTCGCCGGACGATGACGGCACGCCCGACCAGGGCCATGGCGACGCGCCGGGAACCGTCAAGCCCGGCGACGACGACGGCACGCCGGACCAGGGACGCGGCGACATGTAATCGCCCGCGCGGCGGGGCGGCTTTCGCGAGCCGCCCCGCAAGGCAACGGGACCAGGGTCGCGCCCGGCACGGACCTTGGTCCCAATGACGCCGGGGCGGCGACGCACTAAGATATGATAATGGCAGGCGATGCGCGCTGCCGACAGGCGACCGTGACGGGCATGACGACGACGAAGGGCCTTGCCGCATTGCTGGCGATCCACCTCGCGGTGGCGGCGCCGCTCCTGATGGGCGGTGCGATCAATGCGCATGCCGAAAGCGGCAGCGGTTCGGACGGCAGCGGCGGCGGAGGCGACAGTTCGGGAAGCGGGTCCGATGGTGGCGGAAGCGACAATTCGGGCAGCGGATCGGACAATAGCGGCCATGGCGGCGGCGACGACGGCGACGGTTCGGGAAATTCAGGCAGCGGACGCTCCGGCGGCGACGACAGCGACTATGGCGGCGGCTCTTATGGCGAATATTCCGGCAGCGATCCGATCGGCCGCTTCATGGAGGCGCTGGGCGCATTCGGCGGCGTCGAAAGCTCGCAGCGGGACGGCGGCTCGATCGAACTCCACTACGACGACGGCTGGCGCGAGGTGATCTCGAACGGACGCTACGGTCTGTTCGACCGGCAGGGGCGGCAGGTCGTCGGCCGGGCGGCGAACCGGCTCGACTTCGAGAGGATGGACGCGGCGCGCAGGTGAGGCGTCAGGCGCCGCGCCCGTCGCGGTGCAGGCGCGCAAAGACGGCGGCCTCGACGCGGTTTCGTACGCGCAGCTTCTGCAAGATCCGCGTCATGTGGTGCTTCACGGTCTTTTCGTGCAGGCCGAGGCGAAGCCCGATTTCCTTGTTGCTCATGCCTTCGGGCAGGAAGTCGAGCACGGTCCGCTCGCGCTGCGACAGGAGTTCCATCGGGTTCTGCGGGCCAGGGGCGGGCGCGGCGCGGTCCTGCTTCAAGAGCCGGCCGGCGAGCTTGGGCGCGACATAGGTGTCGCCGGCGTGGATGTCGCGGATGATCGCGATCAGGTCGTCGCCGCCGATGCCCTTCAGCGCATAGCCGCTGGCGCCGCTCTTCAGCGCCGTCATGACGTCGTCGTCCTCCTCGGAGACGGTCAGCATGACGATGCGCGCGTCGGGATGCTCGGCGACGATGGCGCCGACGGCGGCAATGCCGTTGCCGGGCATCGAGACGTCGAGCAGCGCGACGTCGGGGCGCGCGGTTCGCATGAGCTCGAGCGCCTCGCCGGCCGAACCGCCCTGCCCCACCACGTCGATGTCGTCATAGTCGCGCAAGGTGGCGATGACGCCCGAACGGTAGAGCGGATGGTCGTCGACGACGACGAGACGGATGGGTCGTTGGCCGCTAGCCATTGGCTGCCTCCTTGCGCAGTTCGATATCCATGGCGAGCAGCGCCTCGCCGGCGTCGATCGCGAAACGCAGCGTGCCGCCGAGGCTTTCCACGCGCTCGCGCAGGCCGGGAAGACCGAGCCCTTCGGCGTTGCCGCTGCCGGCCTGGCCGGCCGCGACGGGATTGCGGACCGCCAGGTGCAGGCGCCCTTCGCGCATGCCGCCCGCCACGTGCCGAATGCCGCCTTCGGCGTGGCGCCAGGCATTGTTGAGGCCTTCCTGGACAAACCGGTAGGCGCAGATCTTCAGCGCCGGCGCAGCCTCGATGTTCTTGAGGTGGAGGTCGCGGGCGACGGTCGAGTGGCTGCGCACCTCGTGCGCGCCGATCGCCTTTTCCACCGTGCCCTCGAGGTCGAGCCGCGTCAGTTCGGGCAGGACGAGGCCGTGCGAGATTTCGCGGATCTCGTCCATCGCCTGGACGAGCGCGTCGGCGACTTCGGTCAATGCCTCGCCGGTGCGCGCGGTGCGGCCGTTGCGCACCGCGGCGAGCCGCATCGACGCGAAACCGACGAGTTGCGCGGGGCCGTCGTGAAGGTCGGCGCTGACGCGGCGCAGATTGGCCTCGTTGATCTCCACCACCCGGCGCGATGCATTCTCGGCGCGGCGCCGCAGCAGGTTGTTCTGCTCGGCCAGCCGTTCCATGGCGGCGAGACGCTCGGCGAGGGCCCGCCGCTGCTGCGCGATCATCCGCCCGCCGCGATGGACGATGCCGAACAGCGCGAGGCCGATGACGAGCGTGACGAGGCCGGTGACCGCCCAACCCTGGAGGCGCGCGCGCTCGATGTCGGCGGTCAGCGCGGTGGCGTTCTCGTAGAACTCGGCAACGGCGATGACGTCGCCGCTCCAAGCGGCGCGAACGGGGCTGTAGATTTCGAGCAGCGGCATGCCGAGGGCCGCTTCATGGGCGTTTTCGGCGTCGTCCAGCCGGTCGAATTCGGTGACGGTCGCGCCGGCGAAGGCCGCACCGAGGCTCTCGCCCGGCTCGAAGCGCTGCCCGATCTGCGAGACGTCCTGCGCATAGGCCAGCGTGCCGTCCGGCTTCCACAGCTTGATCAGCACGACGCGGCCCTTGAGCTGCTCGGTCTGCAGAAGCTCGTCGATGGCGCGGATCGGCCCGATCGACAGCGTGTCCTGCTCGGACAGTTCCTGCGCCAGCGGCGCGATGAAACTGTCCATGTAGCGGGCGCTGGCAGCGGCCGAGGCCTCCACGAGATCGACCGAAATGCGCGCGGCAACCCAGTTTCCGATCGCCAGCATCGCCGCAACCGCAACCGCGCTGCCCGCCAAGGCGAACTGGGCGCGCAGGTCCAGCGCGGTAAACCGATCCCGGATCGCGCGGAGCGGGGTAGATCGCAAGGACCAGAGCATGGCCGGATTCTAATCTGCAGCCTTCACCCCGACAATCGGGCGAAAGAGCGGCTGACGCTCGGACCTTGGTCTGACGGGAAACGCCCGCAAAGTCCCGCCGTACTCAAAAATTTCACGCCCTTCGAAGTATCGATTTGATATATTTCGTGCGGTTTGGGGTTGTCACACCGATCATCGGGCGTTAGGTTCCGGCCAATCAAGCCGCAGAGACGACATTGTCTCACCGCAATCTTAAACAGATCGCGGGTGCGGCTCTTTTTGTCTGGTCAGTGACCAATGCCGGAGCTTCCGGTGGAAAGATATGTTTTGCGAGATCGAACGAATATCAAGGTAGCAGCTAATTCCATCTTCAAGGTCTTCGGCGACAGTCCCGACGAAGCGCTGCGCCTCCTGCGCGACGGGCAGACGAAGGAAGAGATCTTCGAGGCGACCGGCAACACGATCGGCGTGCAGGACGCCTCGTTCGAGGTGGCCGAAGGAAACATCTTCGTGGTGATGGGGCTCTCGGGTTCGGGCAAGTCGACGCTGGTGCGGATGATCAACGGCCTGATCGCGCCGACTTCCGGGCAGATGCTGATCGACGGCACCGACGTCGCCAACTGCTCCGACAAGATTCTGCGCGACGTGCGCCGGTCGAAGATCGCGATGGTGTTCCAGCATTTCGCGCTGTTTCCGCATATGAGCGTCGCCGACAACGTCGCCTACGGACTCAAGATCAAGGGCGTCGGCGCCGACGAACGCCGCAAGAAGGCCGAAGAGGCGCTGGCGCAGGTGAGCCTCGCCGCCTATGCCGACAGCTATCCCGACGAGCTTTCGGGCGGCATGCAGCAACGCGTCGGGCTTGCCCGCGGGCTTGCGTCGGATGCCGAAATCCTCCTGATGGACGAGCCCTTCTCGGCGCTCGATCCCCTCATCCGCCGCGACATGCAGGAAGAGCTGCTGGAACTGCAGCGCTCCTTGAAGAAGACCATCATCTTCATCACGCATGACCTCAACGAGGCCCTGATCCTCGGCGACAGGATCGCCATCATGAAGGACGGCCGTTTCGTCCAGGTCGGCACGGCCGAGGAGATCGTCGATCGGCCGGCGGACGACTACGTCGCCGCCTTTACTTCCGACATCGACCGCTCGCGGGTCTTCACCGCCGGCAGCGTCGCCGCGCCGGCCGAGGCGCTCGACATCCGCACCGACACGGCCGAGACGGCCATCGCGCGGATGGAAGCGCTGGGGCGCGACGCGTTGCACGTCACCGAGGGCGATGCGATCCTCGGCGTCGTCGCCTATCGCGACCTGTCCGCCTCGCTGCGCGAGAATGGCGGCGCGCTCAAGGATGCGCTGGTGACCGACTTTCCCAAGGTCGGGCGCACCACGCAGCTCTTCGAGCTCTACCCGCTCGCCGAAAGCGGGCTGCCGATCGCCGTCACCGACCGCAAGGGCAAGCTGATGGGCGTCGTCGCCCCGCAGGACGTCTTCGCCAAGCTCGCCACGCCGGTCGCGGCCTGAATTTCCCGTTCGCTTTACCGAAAGGAGGCGCTGTGTTCAGCCCTTCGGACATACTGACAATTCCCCTCGACGACTGGGTCAACAGCCTCGTTCGCGACTGGCTCGTGCCCAATTTCCGGCCCTTCTTCCGCTCGCTGCAATGGCCGATCACGCAGGTGCTGAACGGCCTCGACGGCTTCTTCAACGCCGTGCCGATGCTGCTCTTCACCGCCGTCCTGGCATTCATCGCCTGGCGCACGGCCGGGCGCGGCGTCGCGATCTTCACGATCGTCGCGCTCGCCTTCATCGACATGATCGGCCTGTGGCCCGAGACGATGACTACGCTTTCCATGGTGATCACGTCGGTGCTCTTCTGCACGGTCATCGGCATTCCGGTCGGCATCCTCGCGGCCGGCAGCGACCGCTTCCAGGCGGTGCTGCGCCCGATGCTCGACATCATGCAGACCATCCCCTCCTTCGTCTATCTGGTGCCGATCGTGATGCTGTTCGGCGTCGGCATGGTGCCGGGCATCATCGCCACCATCATCTTCGCGCTGCCGCCGATCGTGCGGCTGACGAATCTGGGCATCCGCAACGTGCGCGGCGACCTCGTCGAAGCGGCGCAATCCTTCGGCTCGACGCGCTGGCAGATGCTGTGGGACGTGCAGTTCCCGCTCGCGCTGCGCACCATCATGGCCGGCCTGAACCAGACGCTGATGCTCGCGCTGTCGATGGTCGTCATCGCCGCCCTGATCGGCGCCGGCGGGCTCGGCCTCACCGTCTTCACCGGCCTTGGCCGGCTGGATGTCGGCGGCGCGACGGCCGGCGGCGTCGGCATCGTGCTGCTCGCGATCATCCTCGACCGCATCACGCAGTCGCTCGGCGAGCCTTCGCGCATGCGCAAGACGTCGCTTCGCGCCACCTTCGCCAATCTCTTTTCCTCCGGCCGCACCGCGCGGACGGGGGAAGCCTGACGGCCGGCTCGACACCGGGCCGGTCCGCAAAGTCCTGCCTTCGCAGGCGAATACTCACATGCAAAAGGAGACTTCACCGATGAAGACATCCACCCTGAAAAGACTTCTCGTCGGCACCGTTTCGGCCGCCGCCATCTTCGCAAGCCCGCTTGCCGCGTCCGCGCAGGACATGCCGGGCGAGGGAACGACCGTGCGCATGGCGCAGGCGACCTGGGATACGGGCTGGTTCCACGCCGAAATCTACAAGCAGCTCATCGAGGAACTCGGCTACACGGTCGAAGGCCCGACGACGCTCGACAATCCGCCCTTCTACCAGGCGGTCGCGCAGGGCGACATCGACCTGTGGGTCAATGGCTGGTTCCCTCTGCACAACACCTACCAGCCGACCTTCGAAGGCTCGGCCGAGATCGTCGGCGCGGTGGCCGAAGGCGGCGCGCTCGAGGGCTACCTCGTCTCCAAGGCGGCGGCCGAGGAGTTCGGCATCACCTCGCTGGAAGACTTCAAGCGCGACGAGGTGAAGGAAGCCTTCGACCGCGACGGCGACGGCAAGGCCGACATGGTCGCGTGCCCGCCCGGCTGGGGCTGCGAGATCATGATCGAGCACCACATGGACGCCTACGAGCTGCGCGACCACGTCAACACGATCAAGGCCGGCTATTCGGCCTCGATGGCGGATGCAATCGCCGCGCACGAGGCAGGCGAGCCGATCCTGTTCTACACCTGGACGCCGAACTGGACCGTCAACGAGCTGGCCCCCGGCGAGGACGTCGTCTGGATCGAGGTGCCGGAGGTGAACCTTCCCGAGGACATGGCCGACCTCGCCGACGCCGCCACGCGCGAAGGCGTCGCGGGCTGCGTCGCAGACCCCTGCACGCTCGGCTTCCCGGCCAACGACATCGTGCCGGTCGCCAACACGGCGTTCCTCGAGGAGAACCCGGTGCTGCGCGCGCTGCTCGACGAGGCCTCGATCCCGCTCGACGCCATCTTTGCGCAGAACGCCGCGATGAACGATGGCGATGACGACATCGAAGCGCAGGCCGCCGCGTGGATCGAAGAGAACCGCGAGACGGTCGACGGCTGGCTGGAGACGGCGCGCAACGCGTCGTAAGACCCCGGCCACGACCTGACAACAAGACGGGCCGCCTCGCGCGGCCCGTTTTCGTCAGACGAGCGTCGCGATCATCGCCGCCGGCATGAGCCCGACATGAAACCCGGCATGGGCGAGGATGGCGGCTTCGAGGTCGTGGCGGGCGAAGAGTGTGCCGAAGAGGAGACCGAGGGTCGCGTTCCAGAAGAGGGTTCGAAAGACGAGCGCCTGCGTCAGCTCCGCGCCGCTCGAGGCCAGGGCCGGCAGATGGCCGAGCGCGAAGAGGATGGCGGCGATGGCGATGCCGGTCCAAACATGGTTGGCCGAAGGGCGCGGGGCGTTGCGGCCGAATGCTTTCCAGACGAGCAGCACGGCAAGGCTCATGACGCCCCAGCGCACGGTGATCTCCTCGACCACGCCGCCATAGAAGATGCCGACGGTGAGGCTTGCCAGGCGCCAGTTGTCGGTGAGCGCCGGGGTCAGGCCGTGCGGGTCCTGCCAGAGGGCGCGGGTCGCGTGATCGGCAAGGCCGACGAGGATGCCGGCCGCGATGCCCATGACGGCAAAGCGCGCCGCGCGCGGCGGCAGGAGCGGGACGGTATGGCCCGACGCGCGTTCGGCGATGCGCGAGCGGAAGCCGCAGGCCGGCGCGACGAGCGTGCCGGCGGTGACGAAGACGGCGAGCATCAGCACCGGGTTGACGACATAGGCCCAGCGCGGCGGGTCGGTGACCGGCGGCAGCGCGAAATAGAGCGCGGCGATGCCGGTGAGACCGAACGCGAAGAGCGCGAGGCCGGCGCGCAGGCGGCGGATTTTCGGGGCCGGAGCCGGCGCGTTCATGGGTTGGTGGGGCCTGTCAGTCGTAGGTGAGGTCCGTCGCCTTACCACCGAAGATCCGGTAGGCATAGAAGGAATAGCCGATGATGACGGGCAGCACGAAGCAGGTGCCGACCAGGATGATGGCGAGGCTCTCGGGCGCCGACGCCGCCTCCCAGATCGTCATCCGGTCGGGCACGACATAGGGATAGAACGAGTAGGCGAGGCCGGCGAAGCCGAGCGCGAAGATGCCGGCGAGCACCAGGAACGGCGTGATCGAATGGCGGTCGTCCTTGTGCGGGAGCTGGAAGCTCAGGAACCAGAGCCACAGGAACATGGCGCCGGTGACGAGCGGCAACGGCGCGACGTAGACGATCTCCGGCCAGGTGAACCATTTCTCGAAGATGCGCGGGCTGGCGAAGGGCGTCGCCAGCGAGATCGCGACCATGCCGACGGCGGTGAAGACGAGCGCCGAGCGCAGGAAGCGCACGGCCTTTCGCTGCAGTTCGCCTTCGGTCTTGTAGATCAGCCACGCCGCGCCCATCGCCGCGTAGGAGGCGGCAAGGCACAGCGCGACCAGCGCGCCGAAGCCGAAGGTCGCGGGACCGCGCTCGAGCCCCAGCACGTAGACGCCGAGCATGTAGCCCTGCGCCAGCGAGGCCGTCAGCGAGCCGGCGAAGAACAGGAAGTTCCACCGCCGCTTGCGGTGGACGGGCACCTTCGCGCGAAAATCGAACGCGACGCCACGGATGATGAGGCCAAGGAGGAGCACGAAAACCGGCAGATAGAGCGAGGTCAGGATGATGCCGTGCGCGACCGGGAAGGCGACGAGCAGCAGCCCGACGGAGAGGACGAGCCAGGTCTCGTTGGCGTCCCAGAACGGGCCGATCGAGTTGATCATCGTGTCGCGTTCCTCGTCGGTGGCGACGGAGAACAGGATGCCGATACCAAGGTCGAACCCGTCGAGCACGACATAGATCAGGATCGACAGTCCCATCAGGCCGGCGAAGATCAGGGGCATGGCGGTTTGCCAGTCGATTGCGTCGATCATTCCGCTTCCCCCTTCATGCCGTCGCGCTCACCCCCCTCTGGCCTGCCGGCCATCTCCCCCTCAAGGGGGGAGATCAGTCTCGTCGTCGCCCCGCTCGGGCGAAAACCCATGGGGCGCGATCGGTGACGTGCGTGATCTCCCCCCCTGAGGGGGAGATGGCCGGCAGGCCAGAGGGGGGCGCCTGGTGCAAAGCTCTCCACGATAGCTACTCCCCCGCCACAGGCTGCGACAGCGGTTGGTCCTCGACCGCCGGATCGGGTTCGTCGTCGCCTTCCTTGCCGGCTTTCAGCGCCAGATGCGTCAGGACGCCGAGATAGACGACCATGAGGACCAGATAGAGGACCACATAGACCGTCAGCGTCAGGGCGACGTGGGCGCCGGGGACGGGGGCGACGGCGTCGGCGGTTTTCAGGACGCCGGCGACGAGCCAGGGCTGGCGGCCGATCTCGGTCGTGTACCAGCCGGCGAGCGTGGCGACCCAGCCCGAGAACGCCATGCCGGCAAAGCCGTAGGCGAGCGGGACGGGAAGCGCGCCGCGTCGATAGAGGAAGAATGCGCCCGCCCATGAAAGCGCCAGCATCGCCATGCCGGTACCGACCATGATGCGGAAGCCCCAGAAGACGGGCGCGACGGGCGGATGCTCGCCGACATAGTCGTTGAGGCCGGGCACGACGCCGTCGGGCGAGTGCTTGAGGATGACGCTCGCCATGTTGGGGATGGCGATCTCAAATCGGTTTTCGCGCGCCTCCTCGTCGGGCAGGGCGAAGAGGACGAGCGGCACGTTGGCCCGCGTCTCCCAGTTCGCCTCCATGGCCGCGACCTTCTGCGGCTGGTGTTCCAGCGTGTTCAGCCCGTGCATGTCGCCGACGAAGATCTGTACCGGGATCAGGATCGCGCCCATATAGACGCCGGTCTTCAGCGCCTTGTGCATCGACGCCGAACGGTCGCCGCGGATGTAGCGCAGGGCCGAGAGGCCGGCAATGAGGAACGCGACCGTCAGGCCCGACGCGATCAGCATGTGGGTCAGGCGATAGGGGAAGGACGGGTTGAAGACGATGGCGAACCAGTCCGTCGCGTGCGCCACGCCGTCGCGCATCTCGAAGCCGGCGGGCGTCTGCATCCACGAATTCAGCGCCAGAATCCAGAAGGCCGACATGGTGGTGCCGAAGGCGACGAGGAAGGTCGCCAGCGTGTGGACACGGTTCGACACGCGCCGGAACCCGAACAGCATGATGCCGAGAAAGACGGCCTCGAGGAAGAACGCGGTCAGCACTTCATAGGCGAGAAGCGGGCCGGCGATGTTGCCGACCGTTTCCATGTAGCCGGGCCAATTGGTGCCGAACTGGAAGCTCATCGTGACGCCGGAGACGACGCCGAGCGCGAAGGACAGCGCGAAGACCTTCACCCAGAAGAAATAGGCCTTCATCCAGGCATGGTCGCCCGTGCGGTCGAAGCGCAGCTTGAAGAAGAGAAGGACCCAGCCCAGCGCGATGGTGATGGTCGGGAACAGGATGTGGAACGAAATGTTCGCCGCGAACTGAATCCTGGAGAGGATGAGCGGGTCCATGACGTGGTCCTTGTCGGTTGCCTGATCCGAACATAGGCCAAGCGGCCGGGGCGTCAAAGGCGCGGGCTGTCGCAGGGGCACCTTGTCGCGCTGCGGCATCTTGGCCGCCGGCAACCGTTTCGCGGTCGCACGCGTATGGGTTTGCGAAACCCCGTTGGAGACACGCATGACGCTCGACCGACGCAAGGCGCGGCACCTGATCTTCATCCTCGGCGACCAGCTTTCGCCGGCGATGTCGGGCCTCGAAGGCGCGGACCCGGCGGAGGATGTCGTGCTGATGTGCGAAGTGGCGGACGAGACGACTTATGTGCGCCATCACAAGCAGAAGATCGCGTTCATCTTCTCCGCCATGCGCCATTTCGCCGACGAGATGCGGCAGGCGGGATTCGTCGTCGACTACGTTGAACTGACCGACCGCAGCAATGCGGGCAGCTTCACCGGCGAACTCGAACGCGCCGTCTCGCGGCATCGGCCGGAGCGTGTGATCGTCACCGAACCGGGCGAGTGGCGCGTGATGGAGATGATGCGCGGGTGGGAAGAGGCTGTCGGCTGCGCGGTCGAGATCCGCCCGGACACGCGCTTCCTCGCAAGCCATGACGATTTCGCGGCGTGGGCGGAAGGCCGCAAGCAGCTCACCATGGAGTATTTCTACCGCGAGATGCGGCGCAGGACCGGCCTGCTGATGGAGGGCGACGAGCCGGCGGGCGGCAAGTGGAACTACGACGCGGAGAACCGCAAGCCCGCCGCAGACGATCTCTTCATGCCGCAGCCGAAGCGCTTCCGGCCGGACGCGGTCACGACGGAGGTCATCGCGCTGGTCGAGGACCGCTTCGCCGATCATTTCGGGACGCTGGACAAATTCGGCTGGGCGGTGACGCGCAAACAGGCCGAGGCGGCGCGCGATGCGTTCCTCAAGGATGCGCTGGCGGCGTTCGGTGACTACCAGGACGCGATGCTGGCCGGGCAGCCTTTCCTCTACCACTCGCTGCTCTCGCCCTACATCAATGTCGGCCTTCTCGATCCGCTCGACCTGTGCCGCCGGGTCGACGCGGCATGGCGGGCGGGCAACGTGCCGCTCAACGCGGCGGAGGGCTTCATCCGACAGATCATCGGCTGGCGCGAGTATGTGCGCGGCGTCTACTGGCTGAAGATGCCGGCCTATGGCGAAATGAACTTCTTCGGCGCCACCCGCGCCTTGCCCGACTTCTACTGGACGGCCGAGACGGAGATGAACTGCGTGCGGCATGTGGTCGAGGAGACGCGTGACCATGCCTATGCCCATCACATCCAGCGGCTGATGGTGACCGGCACGTTTGCCCTTCTCGCCGGCATCGATCCGCGCCAGGTGCATGAGTGGTATCTGGAAGTCTATGCCGACGCCTACGAGTGGGTCGAGCTGCCGAATGTCATCGGCATGAGCCAGTTCGCCGATGGCGGGATTCTGGGAACCAAGCCTTATGCGGCGAGCGGCGCTTATATCGACCGGATGTCGGATTATTGCGGGTCGTGCCGCTATGACGTGAAGAAGAAGACCGGACCGGAGGCGTGTCCGTTCAATCCGCTCTACTGGGATTTCATGGATCGCAATTCGAGGAAGCTATCGGGCAACCAGCGGCTGGCGCAGGTCTATCGGAACTGGGCGCGGATGGATCGCAAGAAGCGGAAGGCGTATCTGGAGAGTGCGGCCGGGGTGCTGAAGGGGCTGGACGATGCGCCGAAGACTTATGGGCAGGGGGAGCGGGGATGAGCGGCGGAGTCTTTCCTTCTCCCCTTGTGGGAGAAGGTGGCCGAGCGCAGCGAGGTCGGATGAGGGGTTGCTTGGCGAAAACCACTCAGACGATGGCGCCAATACCCCTCATCCGCCCCTTCGGGGCACCTTCTCCCACAAGGGGAGAAGGGAGGTCGGCGCCAAGCCCACGACCTACCGCCGCGCAGCCCCGTCCACCTTCGCCAGCAGCGCCTGCTTCGTCTTCCTGTCGCAGAACGCCGCCTCGATCGCGGTGCGGGTCAGAGCCGTGAGGTCCTTGTCGGACAGGCCGAACGCGTCGCGGCCGATCTCGTATTCGCGTTTCAGCGAGGTCCAGAAATAGGGCGGGTCGTCGGAGTTGAGGGTGACCTTGCAGCCGGCGGCGCGCAGTTTCGGGAAGGGATGCTCGGCGAAGGACGGGTAGACCTTGAGCTCGATGTTCGAAGCCGGGCAGACCTCGAGCACGACGCCCGAATCCGCGATGCGCCTGACGAGGTCGGCATCCTCGATGGCGCGGACGCCGTGGCCGATGCGCGCGGGGCGGATGTGGTCGAGCGCGTCGCGGACGCTCTGTGGCCCGCCGAACTCGCCGGCATGGACGGTGATGCCGAGACCGGCTTCGCGGGCGATCTCGAAGGCGCGGACATAGTCTTCCATCGTGCCCATGCGCTCGTCGCCGGCGACGCCGAAGCCGGTGACCAGCGGGTGGCCGCACTTCGCTGCGAAGCGCGCGGCCTTCTCGATCGATTCGACGCCGACATGGCGCACGCCGGTGACGATCATCCGGCCCTCGATGCCGGTCTTGGCCTTGGCCCGCGCCATGCCCTCGCCGAGCGCGTCGGTGTAGGCCTTCGGCGACAGGCCCGCCGCCTCGGCGTGGTCGGGCGAGGTGAAGACCTCCGAATAGATCGCACCGTCGCGGGCGATGGAGGTGAGGTAATGCTCGGCCAGGCGCGCGTAGTCTTCCTCCGTGCGGAAGAGGTCGGCCGCCTCGTCATAGGCCTTCAGGAAGCTGGTGAAATCGTGCCAGACGAACGAGCCGTCCTTGATGAAATGGGAAACGTCCTTGCCGTATTTGCGGGCTTGGGCTTCGACCAGTTCGGGCGCGGCGGCGCCCTCGATATGACAATGCAATTCTGCCTTGAGAACCATTACGGACTTTCTAACTTCGTTGTTCGGCGCGGCTCTTCATCGCGGGCGGGAAGATAGCGCCCCGATGGTCGATCGGCTATGGTCGCCGCGATTTTCAGGACGAAACAGGTGAATTGATGTCGGACGCACGCACCACCGCCCAGGGCGGGATGGAAACTTCCTACGGCTTCCGGCAAGTCAGCGAAGGCGAGAAGCAGCCGCTCGTCAACGACGTGTTCCACAAGGTCGCCGAGCGCTACGACGTCATGAACGACCTGATGTCGGCCGGCCTTCACCGGGTGTGGAAGAACGCGATGGTGACGTGGTTGAACCCGCCGCGCCGCCCGGGCTGGAGCGTGCTGGACGTGGCCGGCGGCACCGGCGACATCGCCTTTCGCATCGTCGAGACTTCCGACCGCAACGCGCAGGCGACCGTGCTCGACATCAACGGCTCGATGCTTGCCGTCGGCAAGGACCGCGCCGTGAAGCGCAAGCTCGACGCGCATGTGAACTTCATCGAGGCCAATGCCGAGGAACTGCCGTTCGAGAACGCGACGTTCGACGCCTATACGATCGCGTTCGGCATCCGCAACGTGCCGCGCATCGACAGGGCGCTGTCGGAGGCCTATCGCGTGCTCAAGCCCGGCGGGCGCTTCCTCTGCCTCGAATTCTCGGACGTCGAGATGCCCGTCCTCGACAAGGTCTACGAGGCGTGGTCGTTCAACGCGATCCCGCAGATCGGCAAGATCGTGGCCGGCGACGGCGAGCCCTACCGCTATCTGGTCGAATCCATCCGCAAATTCCCTAACCAGGCGAATTTCGCCGCGATGATCCGCGAAGCCGGATTCGACCGCGTGACGTGGCGCAACTATTCGGGCGGCATCGCCGCGCTCCATTCGGGCTGGAAGCTGTGAGGCCGGCCGCCCGATGACCACGCCTGCAGCCTATTTTCGCCTGGCCCATGCCGGCTGGATCCTCGCGCGCGAGGGCGTGATCGCGGCCCTGCCCGGCGACCAGCTCATCGGCGCGCCGCGCATGGCGTGGCAGTTCGCGCGCAAGCTCGCGCGGCGGCGCTCGCGCGGCCACGACGCGGCCGACCGCATGTCGAAGGCCGTCGACCGGCTCGGGCCGTCCTATGTCAAGCTCGGCCAGTTCCTCGCCACGCGCCCGGACGTCGTCGGCGCCGACGTCGCCAACCAGCTTGCCCGCCTGCAGGACCGGATGGCGACCTTCCCGACCGCGCTGTCGCGCGCGGAGATCGAGGAATCGCTCGGCCGGCCGGTGGACGAGATGTTCCTCACCCTCGACGAGCCGATCGCCGCCGCCTCGATCGCACAGGTCCACCCCGGCACGATCGAGCGGCAGGGGCGCGTCGAAAAGGTCGCGGTCAAGGTGATCCGGCCGGGCGTCCGGCGGCGGTTCGCCAACGACCTCGAAGGCTTCTTCCTCGCCGCGCACATGCAGGAGCGCTTCATCCCCTCGGCGCGGCGGCTGAAGCCTGTCGAGGTGGCGAAGACGCTCGCCCAGACGACGCGGATCGAGATGGATCTGCGGCTGGAGGCGGCCGCGCTGTCCGAACTCGGCGAGAACACGGCCGCCGATCCCGGTTTCCGCGTGCCCTGGGTGGACTGGGAGCGGACGGGCCGCGACGTCATCACGATGGAGTGGATCGACGGCATCAAGATGTCGGATGTCGAGGCGATGCAGGCCGCCGGCCACGATTTCAAGCGCATCGCGGCGAGCCTCATCCAGTCTTTCCTGCGCCACACGCTCCGCGACGGCTTCTTCCATGCCGACATGCATCCGGGCAACCTCTTCGTCGAGCCGGACGGCACCATCGTCGCGGTCGATCTCGGCATTGCCGGGCGGCTCGGCAAGAAGGAGAGGCGGTTCCTCGCCGAAATTCTCTACGGCTTCATCACGCGCGACTATGTGCGCGTCGCCGAGGTGCATTTCGAAGCCGGCTACGTGCCGCGCACCCATGACGTGCGCGCCTTCGCGCAGGCGATCCGCGCCATCGGCGAGCCGATCCACGGTCAGCCGGCCGAGACGATCTCGATGGCGCGGCTTTTGACGCTGCTCTTCGAGGTGACCGAACTCTTCGACATGGAGACGCGCTCCGAACTGCTTCTGCTGCAAAAGACGATGGTCGTCGTCGAGGGCGTCGCGCGCTCTCTCGATCCCGCGTTCAACATGTGGAAGACGGCCGAGCCGGTGGTCGGCGACTGGATACGCGCCAATCTCGGCCCGCGCGGCTTTGCGGAAGATGCGCGCGATGCCGCCTTCGCGCTCGCTGCGCTTGCCCGCCAGGCGCCCGACATCGCCGCGCGCACCGAGCGCCTGTCGCGCGAGATCGACGCCATGGCCGAAAACGGCCTGCGCTTCGACGACGAGACGGCGTCGAAGATCGGCAGGGCGGAAGCCCGGCACACGCGCTCGGGGCGGATCGCGCTGTGGGTGATCGCGGCGACGCTGGTGTGGATTGCGGTGCAGGTGGCCTGATAGCATTGATTGCAGTGCCAGCATTGCAATCATCCTATGTTGACGCTATTTTGCTCCAATAGGAGGCCGACATGGGCAACATGACCGTTCGAAAAATCGATGACCAAGTAATGCGCGACTTGCGGATCAGTGCGGCCAGGCGCGGCGTTTCCATGGAACAGGAGGCGCGTGATCGCCTGCAACGGCCGCTGCCGGCAGACAGTCTTGACAACGCAAGCGGCGGACAATGGCGCCTGAAGGCTTCGCTGGAGGAGCTTCTGGCGCTCGGAATCCGGCCGGATAAGCCGATCGATCACAAGGCCGAGTCGGACGCGCTCTACGACTATATGGACAAGAGCTGATCCATGGTCGTCGATACATCTGCTCTCGTCGCGATACTGCGCGCAGAGGATGAGGCCGAGGCATTCCTGCTCGCTCTCGGACATGCACCGAAACCGATGATGGGCGCATCGACCTATGTCGAGGCAGGACTTGTCATGTCGAATGATCTGTCTCCGCGCGGTTTCGAACGCCTGAACCTGTTGATCGAGAAGGTCGCAATCGAAATCGTCCCCATGGGACGAACGGAGGCAGTTGTCGCAATCAAAGCACATCGGCGCTTCGGTCGCGGCTCCGGTCACGCTGCAGGTCTCAATTTCGGCGACTGCTTCGCCTATGCGCTCGCGAAGTCGCGGAACATGCCGCTTCTGTTCAAGGGCGAGGATTTCGTCCATACCGACATCGAGCCGGCGCTGAAGCCGGCGCGATGACGGGCACGGCATGACCCTTTCGAACACGCGCGTTCTCCTGATCATCTCCGGCGGGATCGCGGCCTACAAGTCGCTCGACCTGATCCGGCGCCTGCGCGAGCGCGGGGCGAAGGTTCGGTGCGTGATGACGAAGGGGGCGCAGGAATTCGTGACGCCGCTCGCGGTCGGGGCGCTGTCGGCCGATCATGTCTTCACCGAACTCTTCGACCGGCAGGCCGAGCACGATGTCGGCCATATCCGGCTGTCGCGCGAGGCCGACCTGGTCGTCGTCGCGCCCGCCACCGCCGATCTGATGGCGAAGATGGCGCATGGGCTTGCGGACGACCTTGCGTCCGCCGTGCTGCTGGCGACGAACAAGCCGGTGCTGGTCGCGCCGGCGATGAATCCGGCGATGTGGAGCCATGCCGCGACGCGGCGCAACCGGGCGACGCTGGAGGCGGACGGCATCAAATTCGTCGGCCCCGCACGCGGCGAGATGGCGGAGAGCAACGAGGCGGGCGAAGGCCGGATGGCCGAGCCGCTGGAGATCGTCGCCGCCGTCGAAAGGCTCGTAGGTGGGGCCGAAAAGCCGCTCGCCGGCAAGCGCGTCATCGTGACGTCGGGTCCGACGCACGAGCCGATCGACCCGGTGCGCTACATCGCCAACCGCTCGTCGGGCAAGCAGGGCCACGCGATCGCCGCGGCGCTGGCAAGGCTCGGCGCGGATGTGCGGCTCGTCTCCGGTCCGGTAACCATTCCTGACCCTGCCGGCGTCACGACGATCCGCGTCGAGACCGCGCGGCAGATGAAGACGGCGGTCGAGGCCGCGCTGCCGGCCGATGCGGCGATCTTCGTCGCCGCCGTCGCCGACTGGCGGCCGGAAGCCGAGAACGGCGAGAAGATCAAGAAGGTGGCCGGTTCGGGCGCTCCGAGCCTTTCCATGACCGAGAACCCCGACATCCTCGCGACGATCGGCCACCATGCCGATCGGCCGAAGCTCGTCATCGGCTTTGCCGCCGAGACCGAGAAACTGCTCGACCACGCGGCCGCCAAGCTCGACCGCAAGGGCGCGGATTTCATCGTCGCCAATGACGTCTCGGCCGCCGGCGCGACGTCGGCGGGCGTGATCATGGGCGGGGCGAACAACCGCGTGACCATCGTCTCGCGCGCGGGCAACGAGGCTTGGCCGGAGATGACCAAGGACGAAGTCGCAGCAAGGCTCGCCCGCCTCGTCGCCGAGCGGCTGCGCGACTGATCGGGATGGAAAAGCGGCGCGACAGCCAGGCATTGAAGGCGCTTCTGGGCGTGCGCCAGCTCGTGCTCGGCGGCTCGGTCCAGCCCGGCCAGCGCCTCTCCGAAATCGGCCTCTCCGAACAGCTCGAAATCTCGCGCACGCCGCTGCGCGCAGCCCTCGCCCGGCTGGAGCAGGAAGGGCTGCTGGAGCCCCTGCCCTCGGGCGGCTATACCGTCCGTGCCTTCACGCTGGCCGACGTGATCGACGCGATCGAGCTGCGCGGCGTGCTGGAAGGGACGGCGGCGCGGCTTGCGGCGGAGCGCGGCGTCGCGCCCGAACGGCTGAAGGCGATCCGCGATCTCGTCGACGAGCTCGACACCTGCTTTCGCGAGCGCCCGGAAGACATGCTCTTCGACCAGTATGTCGAGCTCAACACCGAGTTCCATGCCATGCTCGCCGGCCTTGCCGGCAGCGAGACCATGCGGCGCGAGGTGGAGCGGGCGATGCACCTGCCCTTCGCCTCGCCGAGCGCCTTCCTCGAGAACCAGGCGGACGTGCTCGCCTTTCGCCGCTCGCTCACCCATGCGCAGCGCCAGCACCGCGACATCGTCGAGGCGATCGCGATGCGCGAGGGCGCGCGGGCCGAGGCGCTCGGCCGCGAACACGCGCGGCTCGCCCGCAAGAATCTCGACTTCGTCGTCGGCGAGGCGCCGAACCTGATCGGACGCGTACCGGGCCTGTCGCTGATCGCAACCTGATTCCTGTATACAGGAATTGATCGCCATGCGCCTCTATGGTACGCATTTGGCTTGACTTCGATCCATCAAGAACCATTCTGTATCCAACGACGTGCGCTGCCGGCTCGTGAGCCTGCCGCCGACACGTCGCGCCATCATTCAATCCACCGGGAGGAAACCCATGAGCAATCTCGAACAGAAGCTGAAGTCTGCCGGCAGCACGGTCGACATGCTGCGCAACTCCAAGATCGGCGCCTATGTCTATCCGGTCGTCGCGCCCGAATTCACCAATTGGCGCGACGAGCAGCGCGCCTGGCGCGAAAGCGCCGTCCTCTTCGACCAGTCGCACCACATGGCCGAACTGAAGGTCGAGGGACCAGACGCCGAAAAGCTTCTCTCCTACCTCGCGATCAACTCGTTCAAGAATTTCACGCCCGGCAAGGCCAAGCACTTCGTGCCGGTGACGCCGGAAGGCTACGTCATCGGCGACGTGATCATGTTCCGCGAGAGCGAGACCGAGTTCAACCTCGTCGGCCGCGCGCCGACGGTGAGCTGGGTGCAGTACCACGCCGAGACCGGCGACTACGACGTCAAGCTGACCGAAGACCCCCGTTCGCCTTCGCGCCCGCAGGGCAAGCCGGTCCTGCGCCGTCACTATCGCTTCCAGGTGCAGGGCCCGAACGCGCCGGCGATCCTCGAAAAGCTCAATGGCGGCCCGGTGCCGGAGATCAAGTTCTTCAACATGGACTGGATCAACGTCGCCGGAAAGAAGGTGCGCGCGCTGCGCCACGGCATGGCGGGCGTGCCCGGCCTCGAACTCTACGGCCCCTATGAGGATTACGACGTCGTGCGCGACGCGATCATCGCGGCCGGCGAAGAACACGGCCTCGTCGCCGTCGGCAGCCGCGCCTATGCGACCAACACGCTGGAATCGGGCTGGATCCCCTCGCCGCTGCCGGCGATCTACACCGGCGAGAGCATGAAGGGCTATCGCGAGTGGCTGTCGGACAAGAGCTACGAGGCGACCGGCGCCATCGGCGGCTCCTACGTCTCCGACGACATCGAGGCCTACTATCTGACGCCGTGGGACCTCGGCTACGGCATCTACGTCAAGTTCGACCACGACTTCATCGGCCGCGCGGCGCTGGAGAAGATGGCCGACGGCCCGCATCGCCGCAAGGTCACTTTCGAGTGGAACCCGGACGACGTGATCGCCGCCTTCGCGACCATGTTCCAGGAAGGCGACCACGCCAAGTTCATGGATCTGCCGCTCTCGAACTATGCCTCGTCGAGCTACGATCGCATCATGAAGGACGGCAAGATGGTCGGCCTGTCGATGTTCGCCGGCTACAGCTACAACGAGCGGCGCATGCTCTCGCTCGGCACAGTCGACGCCGACATCAAGGAAGGCGACGTGCTGACCCTCGTCTGGGGCGAGCCGGACGGCGGCTCGGGCAAGACAACCGTCGAGCCCTCCAAGCAGATCGAGATCCGTGTGCGCGTTTCGGCGGTGCCCTATTCGCGCGACGCGCGCGAGAGCTATGTCGATAGCTGGCGCACGCGCAAGTCCGCTGCCTGACAGCGGCCACGAATGAGAAAAGGCCGGGAGCGATCCCGGCCTTTTTCGTTGCGCAGCGGCCTAGGCCTGCGGCTGCTTCGTCTTGCGCAGATAGGGCAGCACGGTCTCATACTCGCCGAAGCGGGCCTTGGCGTCCTCGTTGGAAACCGCGGCGGTGATGATGACGTCCTCGCCCTGCTTCCAGTTGGCGGGCGTCGCCACCTGGTGCTTGGCGGTCAACTGCATGGAGTCGATCGCGCGCAGAATCTCGTCGAAATTGCGCCCCGTCGTCATCGGGTAGGTGAGGATCAGCTTGATCTTCTTGTCCGGGCCGATGACGTAGACCGAGCGGACCGTCGCATTGTCGGCGGGCGTGCGCCCTTCGGACGACGAACCGGCATCGTCAGGCAGCATGTCGTAGAGCTTGGCGACCTTCAAATCCTTGTCGCCGATCAGCGGATAGTCGACCGAATGACCGGTCGCGATCTTGATGTCTTCCTTCCACTTGCCGTGGTCGGCGACCGGATCGACCGAGATGCCGATGATCTTGACGCCGCGCTTGTCAAACTCCGGCGCAATGCCGGCCATGGTGCCGAGTTCGGTCGTGCAGACCGGCGTGAAGTTTTTCGGGTGCGAGAAGAGGACGGCCCAGCCGTCGCCGATCCACTCGTGGAAGTTGATCTGGCCCTTGGTGGTGTCGGCGGTGAAGTCGGGCGCGGTCTGGTTGATGCGCAAGCTCATGGTCGTCTCTCCCTTCGCGTATTGTCGTTCAAAGGCCATATGGCGTTGGCGACATCCTATCGCAACGGGGGCGCCAAGCGAGCAAAATCCGGCTGCGCGAAAGCGGCTTGGCGCGACGAGGCGCGCGAAACCGGCTGAGAGTTGGAAAATCATTTCCAGGCGACGGATCAGGCCGCGTCGCGAACCTGATAGTCCTTGATCGCCGCGAAGGTGACCTGCTTCCAGCGGTCCGCCTCGTAGTTGAGGCCGAACGTGTGCTGGGCGAGGAAGACGGGGTCGCCGTCGAGATCGCGGGCGATGTCGCCCTTGTGCGCGTCGATGAAACGCTGCAGTTCGGTCTTGTCCGCCGTGATCCAGCGGCAGACCGAGAAGCGCGCGATCTCGAAATCGACCGGCAGCGAATATTCGGCCGACAGGCGCTCCTTGAGGACGTCGAGCTGCAGCGCGCCGACGACGCCGACGATGGCGGGCGAGCCGTCCTCCGGCAGGAAGAGCTGCACGACACCCTCCTCGGCCATCTGCTGGAGCGCCTCTTTCAGTTTCTTCGCCTTCATCGGATCGCCGAGGCGCACGCGGCGCAGGATTTCGGGCGCGAAGTTCGGCACGCCGCGGAAGAGGATTTCCTCGCCCTCGGTCAGCGTGTCGCCGATGCGCAGCGTGCCGTGGTTCGGGATGCCGACCACGTCGCCGGCGAAGGCCTCGTCGGCCGTGATGCGGCTCTTGGCGAAGAAGAATTGCGGCGCCGACAAGCTCATCTGCTTGCCGGTGCGCACGAGCTTGGCCTTCATGCCCCGCTCCAGCGTGCCGGAACACACGCGCACGAAGGCGATGCGGTCGCGGTGGTTCGGGTCCATGTTGGCCTGGATCTTGAAGACGAACGACGTCATCTTCGGCTCGGTCGCATCGACACGGCGGGAATCCGCCTCCTGCGCGCGCGGCGGCGGCGCCCAGTCACCCAGTGCCTCGATCAGGTCGCGCACACCGAAATTGCGCAGCGCGGAGCCGAAGAAGACCGGGGTGAGGTGCCCTTCCCGGAACGCGTTTTCGTCGAATGGCCGGCACGCCTCGCGGGCAAGGTCGAGTTCCTCGATGAATGCCTCGCGCTCGTTTTCCGGCAGCTTGCCGGCGACGCGGTTGGAATCGGGGCCATTGACCTTCGACCAGTCCATATCGGCATCGCCATGGCGCACGGCGTTGTCGGCAAGGTGATACGTCCCGGCGAAGTTCTTGCCCTTGCCGATCGGCCAGGTGATCGGCGCAGTGTCGAGCGCCAGCTTTTCCTCGATCTCGTCGAGAATCTCGAACGTATCGCGCGCCTCGCGGTCCATCTTGTTGACGAAGGTGACGATCGGGATGTCGCGCAGGCGGCAAACTTCGAAAAGCTTCAAGGTCCGCGGCTCGATGCCCTTGGCCGCGTCGATGACCATGACGGCGCTGTCGACCGCGGACAGGGTGCGATAGGTGTCGTCGGCGAAGTCTTCGTGGCCGGGCGTGTCGAGAAGGTTGAAGACGTGGTCGCCATATTCGAACGTCATCACCGAAGTGACGACCGAAATGCCGCGCTCACGCTCGATCTTCATCCAGTCCGAGCGGGTCTGGATCTTGTCCTTCTTGGCCTTGACCTCGCCGGCGAGCTGGATCGCACCACCGAAAAGCAGGAGCTTTTCGGTCAGCGTCGTCTTGCCGGCGTCAGGGTGCGCGATGATGGCAAACGTACGGCGGCGCGCTACCGCCTCTTCGATTTTCTCGGCCATGTCAGGAATCCGGTTCGTTGCCGGGCTTCTAACAAAGCCCGGCAACGAACGCTAGCCCATCGCCTCCTGGACATCCTTCGCCTGCGGGATCGCGGGTTGGGCGCCGGGTTTCAGGCAGGCGAGCGAACCGGCGACGGCAGCACGGCGCAGAGCATCCTCCAGCTTCATACCTTCTGCCAGCGAGGCGGCAAGGTAGCCGCAGAAGGTGTCGCCTGCACCGACCGTGTCGACCGGTTCGATCTTCAGCCCCTGCGCTTCGAGCATGCCGCCCTGGACGGCGGCGACAACGCCGGCAGCGCCGAGGGTGACGACGATGGTCGTGCCGGTCTTGTCGGCCATCTCGCGCATCGCGGCGCGGCGGTCCGACGCGCCGATGCCCTTCAGTTCGGCATAGGCATCGAATTCGGTCTCGTTGGCGACGACATAGTCGGCAAGTTGCAGGAACTCGGCCGCCTCGGGCCGGAACGGCGCGGTGTTGAGGATCGAGGTCGCGCCGACGCGCTTGGCTTCCTCCAGCGCGGCCTTGACGGTGCGCATCGGAATTTCGTGCTGGAGAAGCAGCCAGTCGCCCTTTTCCAGATGCACGTTCTTGATGTCGCCGGGCACGAGCGAACCGTTGGCGCCGGGCACCACCGCGATCATGTTCTCCCCGTCCTTGGCGACGAGGATCGTCGCCGTGCCGGTGGTGGAATGAGATTCGCGCACGCCCGACAGGTCGACCAGCCCTTCGCGCAGGCACGCCAGCGCCTCGTCGGCGAAGGCGTCCTGCCCGACCGCGCCGACCATGCGGACCTCGCCGCCGGCGCGCTTGACGGCCAGCGCCTGGTTGGCGCCCTTGCCGCCGGGCGAGGTCTTGAAGCCGTCGCCGGGCACCGTCTCGCCGGGGCGCGGCAACTGGCCGACATTGGCAACGAGGTCGAGATTGATCGAGCCGATCACCGTGATCATGGAATTTGAGGCCTCCGCAATGTCCCTTCGCGAAACGCCTCTAGTCGATTTTCGCTGCAAGGGGCAGCGAAATCGTTAGCTCAACACATGACCCGCTTCCCAGCCGAGGATCGCGCGCTTGCGCGTCAGGCCCCAGTGATAGCCGGTGAGCGCACCGGACTTGCCGAGCGCGCGGTGGCACGGCACTACGAACGACACCGGATTGGCACCGATCGCAGCGCCCACCGCGCGGCTCGCCTTCGGCGCGCCGATCTCGCCGGCGATGGCCGAATAGGTCTTCGCCTTGTGCATCGGGATTTTCAGCAGCGCCTGCCAGACGCGGACCTGGAAATCGGTGCCGATCAGGACGACGCGCAGCGGCTCCTCGGCGCGCCAGCGAACCGGATCGAAGATGCGGGCGGCATAGGGCGCGGTGGCGCTCATGTCCTCGACATAGGCCGCGTTCGGCCAGCGGCTCGACATGTCGGCGAAGGCCTCGCGCTCGCCGCCGGCATCGTTGAAGGAGAGGCCAGCCAAGCCGCGGTCGGTGACCATGACCAGCGCGACGCCGAAGGGCGAGAGGTGCCAGCCGTAGCGGATGGTCAGCCCCGCGCCGCGCGTCTTGTAGTCACCCGGCGACATCGCTTCGTGGGTGACGAAGAGATCGTGCAGGCGGCCGGGGCCGGACATGCCGACCTCCATCGAGGCCTCGAGCAGCGGCAGGCCTTCATCAAGCAGCCGGCGGGCGTGGTTGAGCGTGACGGCCTGCAGGAAGGCCTTGGGCGACAGGCCGGCCCAACGGGTGAAGAGCTTCTGCAGCCCCATCGGCGTCTCGCCGACCTCGGTCGCCAGTTCGTCGAGCGATGGCTGGTCGCGGAAATCGAGGCTGATCTTCTCGATGACGCGCCGCACGGTCTCGTAGTCGGAGCCTTCCGGCGTGATGTCCTTTTGAAGCACGGCGCTGTGGGCGTTCATGGCAATCATCTCCTGATGCCTCGACTATCGCGCGCCGCGGAGGTCGTCGCCACCCGATTCTTGACGAGTTCACCGCGGGCATTCACTATGACAATGTCATACACGGAGGCCGTCATGCGTGCCAGCAAACCGATCACCGTCACCCTCGGCCAGCAGCAGGCCGACGTCGACCGGCGCGTCGCCTCCGGCGACTATGCGTCGGCAAGCGAGGTTCTGCGCGCAGGCCTGCGCGCGCTCGATCGCGAGGAAGCAGCACTCAACGAATATATGCGCCGCAAGATCCAGGAATCGCTGGATGACCCACGGCCGAGCATTCCCGCTGAGAAGGTATTTGCCGAACTCCGTGCATATCACGAGCGGCGGAAGAAGGAATCTTGAGGTTCCGAGACGTCAACATTCGGCACGAGGCGCGTGCCGATCTCTTCGAAATTTATGACTACCTTGCATCGCGCAGGAGCCGCGATTTCGCGTTTGGCTATATTGGCCGCATCGAGAAAGTCTGCGAGAGCCTCATCGAATTTCCACACCGAGGCGTTCCGAGAACCGACCTTGGAGCGGCTTTGCGCTCTCTCAACTTCGAGGGACGCGCCGTCATCGTGTATCATCTTGTCGGCGAAACGGTCGAGATCGTTCGCATCCTGCATGCGGGCCGCAATGTGACAGCCGACCTCTTCGATCAATAGTCAGCGCATCTTCGCCGTTGCCAGCGCCTGGCCGAACGCTGCGGCGAAGCTTTCGCGGTCGTCGGGGTTGAGGAACGAGCCGATGGCCACGCGGCGGCCTTCGCCTTCCACCGCCATGTCGGTGATGCCGATCTCGTCGTGGCGGGCGATGCGGAACTTGGTCCAGAACGGGTTAAAGGCGTGCGCTTCCTCGCGGCCGGATGGGGCGACCTTGCGGATGTCGAGGCGGGTGCGCGAGACGGCCACCTCCTCGCGGGCGCGGCCGGAGCGGTAGCTCGCCTTGAACGCCAGGTAGATCAAAAGGACGTCGAGGCCGAAGAAACCGAAGACCGGCCAGGCGCCCATCGACAGAAACATCCCGCCCATGCCGATCCAGACGGCGATGAGCAGTCCCATCAGGACCAAGAAGCCCGTGCGCCCGAGCGAACGGTGCGGCGTCAAAAGCGCCTTGAAGATCGGCGCGTCTTCGGCATTTGTGTCGGCCATCCCTCAAATCTATAGAAGCCGCATGGAAAAGCCCAAGACGAAAAACGCCGTTCCGGCGGCCGCCCGTTCAAATCTGCGCGACGCTGCGAAACGCAAGGCGAAGACGCCTGCCCGGCGCACGCGCTACACGCGGGCGGAGATTTCCGAGATCTTCCGACGCTTCCATGTCCAGCGGCCCGAGCCGCAGGGCGAACTTGAGCACGTCAACGCGTTCACGCTGCTCGTCGCGGTCGTCCTTTCCGCGCAGGCGACGGATGCGGGCGTCAACAAGGCGACGCGGGCGCTGTTCGCCATCGCCGATACGCCGGAAAAGATGCTGGCGCTCGGCGAGGCGAAGGTCGGCGACTACATCAAGACGATCGGGCTCTGGCGCAACAAGGCGAAGAACGTCATCGCGCTTTCGCAGGCGCTGATCCGCGACCATGGCGGCAAGGTGCCGGGCGACCGCGACGCGCTCGTCGAGTTGCCTGGGGTCGGGCGAAAGACCGCGAACGTCGTGCTCAACATGGCCTTCGGCCAGCCGACCATGGCGGTCGACACGCATATATTGCGGATCGGCAACCGGATCGGGCTTGCGCCCGGCAGGACGCCCGACGAGGTGGAGGACATTCTCCTCCGTATCATCCCGGACGAATACATGCGCCATGCCCATCACTGGCTGATCCTGCATGGGCGTTATGTGTGCAAGGCGCGAAAGCCCGACTGCCCGGCCTGCGTCATCGCCGATATCTGCAAGTCGGCTGAGAAGACGACATCCGTCCCCGCGCCGCTCGTACCGATCGAGCCGCTGGAGGAAGCGCCGGCCTGATCAGTTGGAGCTGTAGAGCTTCCAGCTCTTGGTGAACTTGCCGTCTTTCAAGTCCGAATGGGCGGTGACCCGGTTGCGGCCGCCGTTTTTCGAGGCGTAAAGGGCCCGGTCCGCCTTGCGGTAGAGCTCGTCCGGTCCCCTCGCCTCGGACGCCATGCAGACGCCGAAGGAGACGGTGATCGGCCCGTAGTCGGTGCCGGTCTTGGCGTTGACGAAGGGGGTCTGCTCGACCGCGCTGCGGATTTCCTCGGCAAGGTCCGTCACCGCCTTCTCGCTCATTCCGGTGACGATGACGCCGAATTCCTCGCCGCCGGTGCGCGCGGCGGTGACGTTGGTCGACATGGACGCCTTGAAGACCGAGGCGACGATCTGCAGGATGCGGTCGCCGATCGGATGGCCGTGCTTGTCGTTGACCGGCTTGAAGCGATCGACATCGGCGAGGATCAGCGCGCCGAACATCGCCTCGCGGCGGTCGGCATAGACGCCCTCCATCGCCCGGTCGAAGGCGCGCCGGTTGGGCAGGCTCGTCAGCGCGTCGGTCTCCGACAGCTTCTTGTATTCCTCGAGCTCGGCCTTCACCGCTTCGAGCTCGGCCGACTTGTCCTGCATGGTCGAGGCGACGCGCCGCGTGCTGTCGAGCGCCGTGTCCGTCGCGCTCGACATGACTGTGGCGACCTTTTGCAGGAAGTCCTGTGACACGGTGCTTCGGGCGCGCAGACCCTGCGAGGTGACGTCGAGGATTTCGCCATATTTCTCGCGCGAGGACCGCTCGCTCTTCAGCATGAGCAGGATTTCGTCGAGCTTTACGCTCATCGAGGCATGGGCAGTCTCGATCATCCGGTCACCGCGGCCGCGGCCAAGGGTGCGTTCGGCCATGTGGTCGAAACCGTCCTGGCCAGGGGTGGGGCCGAGAGCTGCGATCGCGTCGACGAGAGCCGGATTGGCTCCGCTCAAGGCCTCGTAGATGACTTCATAGTTGCGGGGGATCGCTTCCAAATGCATCTGGCGCAGACGTGCAAGCACGTTCGCACCAATATCGGCCGCAAGCGGCTCGGGCATTTCCGAAAGCTGCATTCGCACCTGACCCCCAAAAGCCACCCTCCGCCCCGAAGGCACGGAAAGCGGGCGGACCACAAGTCACGCCATCCGCTAGACTAACGTTACGTCATTGAAAGGTTCGTTAATCAGCATGGAAGTCTGGTAAAGGGCTATCGCCTTCTTGAAGACCCCGAAATCCCCGCCGCCTTTTAGTGATAAAACCACAACCGAGGCAAGAGGATTTCTCACAGGTGCGGCGCGCCGAGCGCACGCGGCGGTTCGGCCGCAGATGACGCAGGGGTTTGAAGATGCTCGGCAAATGCCGCGCGAAGGCGCTTCGGCCGGTCGTCGAACAGCCGGTGCGCCGTCTTGAGGGTCGACTTTGCCAGCATCGCCTTTTTGCGTGCGACGAGCTTGCACAGGACGATGCGCCGGCTGCGCTTCAGATCAAGTTCGCGTGACCGCAGGAGCGCCAGCAGGGCGGCCAGGTCGTTGTGCTCGCCGAGGCGCTCGCCGAGAGCCTCAAGGCGCACGCGTGCCTTGCCCTGCTTTGTCGGCCACAGGTCGCGCAGCAGGCCAAGCTGCGTCCAGTGCGCCTTCACCGCCTTGCGCAGATCGTGGAAATCCTCGTCCGCTGCCCGGTCGCCCGCGCGCTTCAGCGAACGCCTGGCAAGCCGGAGATTGGCGCGCACGCCGTCGGCGAGGATCGCGGCGGCTGCATCGGCGTCGCCGGGCAGCGTCCAGCGGTCCATGTCGCGACGCATCTGGGCCGACCGGCGCAGGCCCTCGTCGATCAGCGTGCGTAGGGCAGCGTCGTCGATGACGTGCTCGTCGCGACGTCTTTCGAGCAGTCCCTTGAGAACGCCCAGTGCTTTCGCACAGCGCGGCCGGACGAGCGCCAGACGGTCGACGGCCTCGACCAGCGCCGCGGCATCGCGCGCATGGGCGAGCGAACGGGCGAGATCGCGCAGGCGGATATTCTCCGCGGCGTAGAAGTCGGGATCGGCGGCGCGCAGCAGCTTCAGGAGGGCGCGGGCCTTCTTGATCGATTTGCGCGCTTCGTGAAGGCCGGCATCACGGTTCTCGCGGGCAAGGAGCAGGCCATCGGCGATCGCGTCGAGATCATTGGCGAGGAGCCTCTGCGCCTCGGCCGCCAGGGGCCGGTCCGCGGCGATCCGGCGGCGGCTCACGCGCGGTCTTCCGGCAGGCCGTCGCGCACGAGGACGGCGTTGTAGTAGCGCACGTCGTCGGTCACCTCGCGGGCGATCCAGTCGGGAAGAGGTCCGACGGGGCCGTTCGTCTCCGTTTCGAGTTCGGCGAGGACGAGCCCTTCGAGCCGCCCGTGGAACACGTCGATCTCGAAGACGAGCCCCTGCCAGGGCACGATGTGGCGCTCCTTGTCGATCGTGTCGGCGGCGTGGGCGAGGATCGCCTCGGCATCCGCGAGCGGGATCGGATACTCGAACTCCTCGCGCTCCGGACCTGCCGGGCCGAACTTCAGCGTCAGCCAGGCATGCGGCCCGATGATGCGCACGCGCACGGACCTGTCCGGTGCCGTGGCGACATAGCCCTGCCGCAACGACCTGACGGAGACTGCCTGGCTGCGCCAGGCATCCGAACCGAGCAGGAATTTACGTTCGATCTCGATCGCCATCGCGCTTCATATGAAACCGGCTGCCATCAAGGCAAGAGCGGCCCGGCTTCGCCGCGAAGCCGGGCCGCTGAATTCCGCTCCCCCGCTATCCCGCTGACCGCCCGGGGCGAGGGAGAAGGGTCGATCTGCCGTCAACGAACGCCGCACGTCGTCGCGCAACGCTCCGGCAGCACCGCAACGGCCCAAGCTCCCTGCGCGGGATACCGGTGCGGCGAATTGGGTTGCTGCCCGAGACCTTGCCTATTCGGCAGCCGCCAGGTTGACGCCGCCGCGTTCGGCAAGGTCCGTCAGCTTGCGGTCGGTCGCCTTTTCCTCGTCGAGGTTCTGCTGCAGAAGGGCGGCGCAATCGCTGCGGCCGAGCTTCTTCGCCCATGCGACAAGCGTGCCGTAGCGCGTCATCTCGTAGTGCTCGACGGCCTGCGCCGCCGCGACAAGCGCTGCGTCGAGAACCTGCTTGTCCTCGACCTCGCCGGCGATCTCGTCGGCCTCCTTCAGAATTCCGTCGATCGCGGGGCAGTTGACGCCCTTCGCTTCGACGCCGTGAAGCTCGAACACGCGTTCCAGCCGCGCGACATGGCCTTCCGTTTCGCGCAGGTGCGTTTCGAAGCCCTTGCGCAGTTCGGCGCTCGTCGCCTTGTCGATCATCTTCGGCAGGTTCTTCAGAATCTGCTTTTCGGCGTAGTAGATGTCGCGGAGCGTGTGGACGAAGAGATCGTCCATCGTTTTGATGTCCTTGGAAAAGAAGCCCATCGTGGGTCCGTCCTCGTGGCTCTAATGGTGGCGGGATTGCCCGTGCCTGATGAGGTCCAAACGTCACGTCCGGGGTCATGTTCCGATGCGATGCCGATCGTGATCGAATGTTTCAGGCACCATGAAACCGTGGCATTTGCGCAACAGTGCGCACGAACCGGAAATGTGGCGCAAATACGCCACCAAACCCGCGCATTTCCGCCATTCTTGAGGGCAGATTCGTCGCATGGATTAATTTTCGATTCATCGGAAATTCATCTGATTTCGCTAGTTTGACGCCATTCGGAAGGGACAACCGACTGGTCAGGGATTTTGGGTCATGCGTATCTGGGCTCGCCTCAACAATCTTCCCCGCGCGTTGCGCGAGTTTCTATTGCCGACTTACCGGCCAGAGCGCCATTACATGCGCGGCCCCGGCCCTGCCTGCGCGCGCCGCGGCGGCAGCGCGGTGATGCGCTGAACAAAGAAGAAGCGGCGCGGCAGCCATGAAGGCGCCAGCGCCGCTTGCCCGGCCGCGAGACTGATCCGCTACTCGGCGGCCGAACGCTGTGCCGAACCCCCTTCCACCGCCTCGATGATGGCGGCGCAAAAGGCGTCCAGATCTCCGGGATTTCGTGCCGTGATCAGATTGCCGTCGCGAACGGTGGTCGAATCCTCCCATTTCGCGCCGGCATTGATCATGTCGGTCCTGATCGACTTGTAGGACGTCGCCTTGCGTCCCTTGACGAGCCCGGCCTCGATCAGGAGCCAGGGCGCGTGGCAGATGGCCGCGAGCGGCTTGCCGGTCTTCTCGAACGACTTGACGAACGAGACGGCCTTTTCCTCGACGCGAAGCAAATCGGGGTTGATCTGCCCGCCCGGCAGGACGAGCGCGTCATAGTCCGAGGCGGATGCGTCGGCGAGAACCTTGTCAACCTTGACGGCCCGGCCCCAGTCGTCCTTGTCCCAGCCGGTGATCTCGCCGGCCTCAAGCGAAACGACTTCGACGGTCGCGCCGGCTTCCTTCAGCGTCTTCAGCGGAACCTCGAGTTCCGACTGCTCGAAGCCGTCGGTGGCAAGGATCATGATCTTCGATTGACCGATTGCCGGCATGGCGCGTCTCCTTCACTTGAATGCGCGTCCCGAACGGGCGCTGCATCCAAACGTGGAGGCTCAGCTTTTGTTCACCATCATTTTGAAGCTGGCGACACGATTTGTTTCAGGCGCCCGTCGACCCGAAGCCGCCGGCCGCGCGCGCGGTCTCGCCCAGATGCGAGCGCTCCTCCAGATGCGGCCGCACGACCGGCGCGACGACCATTTGCGCGATGCGCATGCCGCGCGTGACGGCGAATTCCTCGTCGCCCAGATTGATCAGCAGCACCTTCACCTCGCCGCGATAGTCGCTGTCGATGGTGCCGGGCGTGTTGAGGCAGGTGATGCCGTGCTTCAGCGCCAGCCCCGAGCGCGGGCGCACCTGCACCTCGTATCCCGCCGGGATTTCCATGACGAAGCCGGTCGGCACCAGAACGCGCCGGCCGGGCAGGACGAGCATCTCGCGGTCGGCGGGGACGGCCGCGCGGACATCCATGCCCGCCGCCTCCTCTGTCGCGTAGGAGGGAAGGTCGAGCCCTTCGCCATGGGGAAGGCGCTGAAAACCGATGGTGGGGGAGTTGGCGCTGGTCATGGCGGCCTCTATTCCCCGTCGCGCGCGGCGCGTCAATCGTCGGCGATCGATTCCCTGCCGGATATCTCGTCGATGGAGATGCGGAAGAAGACCTGCTCGGACTTGAACGCCAGCGCCGGGGCGACGGGCTTGTAGGCACCCGGCTCCCACCACATGGCATGGCGGCTGAGCAACTGCCAGGCCCGGTCGCGCAGGCGCTTGAACCCAATCCGGTCGGGCAGTTCCTCGAAGCGGCCGCGCACCATGACCGTGCGCCAGTGCTGCGGCGTGTCGATGTCCTCGACGAGGAGCGCGGCGCCCGGATCGGCGCGCATCGCCTCGATCTTCCGGCCCGGCATCGAGAATGCGTAGAGGTGGTTCTCGGCGAGCGCGTAGTGGATCGGGACGATGTAGGGCGCGCCGCCGCTGACGCAGGCGAGCCGGCCCAGCCTGTTCTTCGCGACGATGTCGAGGCACTGGTCCCGGTCGAGCTCGCGAACGATCATCACGTATCCCTCCGGCCGGCGATGATGCGCCCGAACGGCGAAACTGTCACCAGCCCTATCGGACGATCGGCGGCAGCATCATCGTCTCCTTGATCTCCTCCATGACGAAGGACGCCGAGACGTCCGACAGCGGCACCTTGGCGATCAGGCGCTGGTAGAGCCGGTCATAGGCCTTCACGTCGGGCACGCGGGCGCGCAGCACGTAGTCGAGGTCGCCGGACATGCGGTAGACGCCCTGGATCTCGGGGATCGACTGGACGGCGCTGCGGAACCGGTCGAGCCAGCCCGGTTCGTGATGGGTGGTGCGCACGAGGATGAAGATGGAGAGCCCGTAGCCGAGGCGCTCGGCATCAACCAGTGCGACGCGGCCGGTGATGATCCCTTCCTCCTCCATCAGCTTCACCCGCCGCCAGCAGGCATTGCGCGACAGATGGACCTCTTCCGACAACTGGTCGATCGACAGCGAGGCGTCGCGCTGCAGGGTGGCGACGATGCGCCGGTCGATTTCGTCGATCTGGTAGGCCATCTTGGGATGGTGTCCCAACATTCAGTCATTCGCAAGAAAAGATTGGGACATATCGATGCGATCTTCATGCGATTCTGCGATCCAGCAAATCGGGGAACCAGACATGACCACGCGCATCGCACGCATCTTCACCGACCATCCGGCCAATGTCGGCGAAACCTATTTCGGCCACATGGCCTTCGCCGCCTGGTTCGCCTCGCGGCTCGGCATGGCCGCCGGCGCGGCGCTGATCCACGCGATCCTGCCCTTCGCCTTCGAGACGACCGCCAGCCGCATCGTGCGCGAGCTCTACGAGCGCACGTCGAAGCGCGCCGGCACGCACTGACGCCAGATCAGGGTTTGACTCCCGCGCGCCAGGCGTTATGCGTCCTCGCATCAGCCGCTTGAACGCGATCCGGAGAGACAGACCATGCAGGGCGTGACCGTCGTCGACCACCCGCTTGTCCAGCACAAGCTTACCATCATGCGCGACAAGGACACGTCGACCGCCAGCTTCCGGCGGCTTTTGCGCGAGATTTCGCTGCTGCTCTGCTACGAGGTCACGCGCGAACTCGAACTGACGACGCGCGAGATCGAGACGCCGATGCAGCCGATGACCGCGCCGACGCTGGAAGGCAAGAAGCTGGTCTTCGCCTCCGTGCTGCGTGCCGGCAACGGCCTTCTCGACGGCATGCTCGACCTGGTGCCCGCCGCCCGCGTCGCCCATGTCGGCCTCTATCGCGACCACGAGACGCTGCAGGCGGTGGAATATTTCTTCAAGGCGCCGAGCGATCTTGCCGACCGGCTCGTCATCGTCGTCGATCCGATGCTCGCCACCGCCAACTCCGCGATCATGGCCGTCGACAAGCTCAAGGAGCGCGGCGCGACCAATCTGCGGTTCCTGTGCCTGCTGGCCGCGCCCGAAGGCATCGCGCGCTTCACCAAGGCGCATCCCGACGTGCCGGTAGTCACCGCCTCGATCGACGAGAAGCTGAACGAGAAGGGCTATATCGTGCCCGGCCTCGGCGATGCGGGCGACCGCATGTACGGCACGAAATAGCGCATTAACCGCCGCTTAACGCTCCGGCCATGTCGCGCGCGGCGTTAAGCGGGCTTCAGGCTTCGCCATGACAGTATGAGGCCAGTCCCTTGCCGGAGTGGTCCATGCTGCGCAATCTCATGCTTGTCGGAGCCGCCGTCGTCGCCGCGTCGATCGGCATTCCGGCCCTCCACAATGCCGACCCCGACCTCCTGCCCGGACTCGCCGAGGCCGCGCTGGGCCGCAGCGCGCCGCAGGACGTTCCCGAACTCGCCATGCTGGCGAGCCCCGCGGAGGTGGCGACGGGCCGGCGTGTGCGGCTCGAACCGGACGGGCGCGGCCATTTCATCGGCGATTTCCGCATGAACGGCCGCTCCGTCGAGGCGATGATCGACACCGGCGCCAGCGTCGTCGCCATCAACACGACGACCGCGCGGCGGATCGGCGTCACGGTCGCGCCGGCCGATTTCAGCCAGAGCGTCAACACGGCCAACGGCACGATCAAGGCCGCGCCGGCCACGCTGTCGCGGCTCGAGATCGGCGGCATCGTGGTGCGCGACGTCCAGGCCGTGGTGCTCGACGACAAGGCGCTCTCCGGCACGCTGATCGGCATGAGCTTTCTCAACGGATTGCGCCGGTTCCAGGTCGAAGATGGGCGGCTGCTGCTGGAGCAGTGATCAGGCAACGATCCGCCGCAGGATCGTATCCTGCATGGCAGGGCGCTCGGGAGATATCCGGATCGAGCGGCTCAGCGTCCCGGCAGCCGCATCCGCATCGGTCTCGCTGCGCGCATGGACGAGGCCGAGCAGCGCACCCATTTCCACACGCTCGCCCGGCATCGCGATCCTGGTGATGCCGACGGTCGGGTCGACCGAATCTTCGGCACGTCGGCGGCCGCCGCCGAGTTCGACGACGGCAAGACCGATGTCGCGCGTGGCGATCCCGGAGACGAAGCCCGCCTGATCCGCCAGGACCTGGTGTTCGACGGCGGCTTTCGGCAGATGGGCGTCCATCTTCTCGACGAAGTCGGCCGGGCCACCGAGTTCGCTCACCATACGGCCGAAGCGCTCGGCCGCCGCGCCGGAGGCGAGCGCGTCCTGCGCGCGCGTGGTCGCTTCCTGCGGCGTCGCGGCGATGCCGGACGACATCAGCATTTCGGCGGCGAGCGCCAGCGTGACGTCTTCTAGACGCCGGTCGCGATGCGCGCCGGTGAGAAAATCGACCGCGTTGCGGACCTCCACGGCGTTGCCGGCGGCGGAGGCCAGCGGGGCGTTCATATCGGTGATGAGCGCGGTCGTCGGCAGGCCCGCGCCGTTCGCCACCTCGACGAGGCTGGTCGCGAGTTCCGAAGCCTTGTCCAGCGAGGCCATGAAGGCGCCGTTGCCGCATTTCACGTCGAGCACCAGCGATTTCAGCCCGGCGGCCAGCTTCTTCGACAGGATCGAGGCGGTGATGAGCGGGACGGATTCGACGGTCGCGGTGATGTCGCGGATCGCGTAGAAGCGCTTGTCGGCGGGCGCGAGATCCGCCGTCTGGCCGATGATCGCGCAGCCGGCCGCCTTGACCGTCCGTCGAAACAGCGTCTCGTCCGGCTGTGAACGGTAGCCGGGGATCGCATCCATCTTGTCGAGCGTGCCGCCAGTGTGGCTAAGCCCGCGCCCGGAAATCATCGGGACATAGGCGCCGCAGGCCGCGACTATGGGCGCCAGCATCAGCGAGACATTGTCGCCGACGCCGCCGGTCGAATGCTTGTCGGTGACCGGGCCGGGCAGGTCCGACCAGTCGAGCACATGGCCGGAATCGCGCATGGCAAGCGTCAACGCCACTGCCTCGTTGCGGGACATGCCGTTGAGATAGGTCGCCATGGCGAAGGCCGCGACTTGGCCTTCGGTGAAGGTGTCATGGGAGAGGCCGGCGACGAAGGCGGCGATTTCGGTGGGCGCGAGGGCGATGCCGTCGCGCTTCTTGCGGATGATTTCCTGGGGGAGCATGGCTAGTTCGGCAAGGTGAGCGCCCGGTCACCCCCCTCTGCCCTGCCGGGCATCTCCCCCTCAAGGGGGGAGATCAGTCTCGTCATCGCCGCGCTGAACCTGCCGGAGCAGGCGATAGGGCGACGTGCTTGATCTCCCCCCTTGAGGGGGAGATGCCCGGCAGGGCAGAGGGGGGTGTCTCGCACCGCCATCTCAACCACCCAACGCCTCATCCGCAAACATCGCCTTGAAGATCGCCGCCAACCGCCTGCCGCCGAGCGGCGCCATGTCCTTCGTTTCCTGATGCGACAACTCCCCGCCGGTCATCCCGGCGGCAAGGTTGGTGACCACCGAACAGGCGGCGACGCGCAGGCCGAGAAACCGCGCGAGGATGACTTCCGGCACGGTCGACATGCCGACCGCGTCCGCGCCGAAGACGCGCGCCATGCGGATTTCGGCCGGCGTTTCGAAGGACGGGCCGGAGAACCACATGTAGACACCCTTGTGGAGTTCGGTCCCGGTCGTCTTCGCGGCGCGCTCGATCGCGGCGCGCAGGCCCGGATCGTAGGCTTCGGTCAGGCCGACGAAGCGGCGGTCCGTCTGTTCGCCGAAGAGCGGATTGGTGCCGGAGAAATTGATGTGGTCGGTGATCATCATCACCGAGCCGGGCGGCATGTCCTCGCGCAGCGAGCCGGCCGCGTTGGTCAAGAGCAGTCGGTCGATGCCGATGGCCGCCAGCGTTTCGAGAACGGGGCGCATGGCGGCGGCGTTGCCGTGCTCGTAATAATGCGCGCGGCCGGCCAGCATCAACACCGGCCGACCCGACAAATCGCCGGCGACGATTTGGCCGGCATGGCCGGTGACCCCGCTCTGCGGAAAGCCCGGCAATTCGCCATAGGGAATGCGCACCGCGTTCGCGACCTCGTCGACGAGGCCGCCCAAACCGGAGCCGAGCACGAGCGCGATCTTTGGCGCGCGGCCGTCGAGGCGTTCCTTCAGGCGGGCGGCGGCCTCATTCATTTCAACGTGTCTCCGCGAAAGCCGAAGGGCAGGATTTCGGCCATGGTGACCGTCTCGACGATGCCGTTCTGGTCGCAGAGATGCAGCTTGGTGTCCGGGTCGGCGAATTCGGCGAGCCGCTGGCGGCACCCGCCGCAGGGCGTGATGCGGTCCATCTTCTCGGCGACCACGGCGATCTCGGCCAGCTTGCCGCCGCCGGCCATGACGTAGTGCCCGAGCGCCGTCGTCTCCGCGCACCAGCCCTCCGGATAGGAGGCGACCTCGATGTTCGCGCCGGTAAAGACACGGCCGTCGGTCGTCAGCAGCGCCGCGCCGACCGGAAATTTCGAATAGGGCGCATAGGCATGCGCCATCGCCTCGCGGGCGGCGACGAAGAGGTCCTTCGACATCACCGCTCCTTCACATATGGCACGCCACCGGCGCGCGGTGGGATGGCCTTGCCGATGAAGCCGGCGAGGAGGATGACGGTGAGCACGTAGGGCAGCGCCTGCATGAACTGCGTCGGGACCGGCCCGATGATCGGCAGGGGCGAGCCCTGGAGGCGGATCGAGACGGCGTCGAGAAAGCCGAAGAGCAGGCAGGCGAACATCGCCGGCACAGGCTTCCACTTGGCGAAGATGAGCGCGGCGAGCGCGATATAGCCGCGGCCCGCCGTCATGTCCTTCACGAACCCTGCACCAAGGCCCATCGAAAGATATGCGCCGGCAAATCCGCACAGGATGCCGGTGCAGATGACCGCACGGTAGCGCAGCCACGTGACCGAGATGCCGGCGGTGTCCACGGCGGCCGGGTTTTCGCCGACGGCGCGCAGGCGCAGGCCGAAGCGCGTACGGAACAGCACCCACCAGGTGAAGGCGACCGTCGCGAAGGCCAGATAGACGAGCATCGAGTGGCCCGAGATCAGCTCGGCGTAAATGTAGCCGACGATCGGGATGTCGCGCGCCGTCTCCGCGAAGGGCAGGACGATGCCGCCGAAGCGCTGCTCGCCGCCGAGCGATGGCGTGCGCCCGCCCTGCGCGAACCAGGCCTGGCCGAGGATGACGGTGGTGCCGGCGGCGATGAAGTTGATCGCGACGCCCGAGACGATCTGGTTGCCGCGATTGGTGATCGAGGCGAAGCCGTGGACGAGCGCCAGCGCGACGGAGACGAGGACGGCGAAGACGAGCCCGAGCCAGGCCGAGCCGTAGACGGCGGCAGCCGCGGCGCCGGCGAAGGCGGCGGCGAGCATCTTGCCCTCGAGGCCGATGTCGAACACGCCGGCGCGCTCGGAATAGAGCCCCGCGAGGCAGGCGAACATCAGCGGGATCGACAGGCGGATGGTGGAATCCAGGATCTGGATCAGGACGACGAAGGCTTGATCCATCTCAGGCTCCCTTCTGGCCGGCGGCCTCGCCCGCGCCGGAGCGCGGCGAGATCGAGGCGAACAAGGCCTGCAGGGACGGCCGGAACATGTGCTCCAGCGCGCCGGCGAAGAGGATCACCAGGCCCTGGATGATGATGATCATGTCGCGGCTGATCGAGGGCATCATGAAGGCGATTTCCGCGCCGCCCTGGTAGAGCACGCCGAACAGGATCGCCGCCGGGATGATGCCGGCCGGGTGCGAGCGGCCCATCAGCGCCACCGCGATGCCGACGAAGCCGGCGCCGGTGACGAAATCGAGCTGCAGCCGGTTGGCGTCGCCCATGACCGGGTTCAGCGCCATCATGCCGGCGAGCGCGCCGGAGATCAGCATGGTCACGAGCACGATCCGCGTCTCGCCGATGCCGGCATAGCGCGCCGCCTTGGGGCTGAAGCCTTGCGTGCGGATCTCGTAGCCGAGCTTGGTTCGCCAGATCAGGAGCCAGACGAGGAAGGCGGCGACAAGCGCCAGCAGGAAGGAGATGTTGAGCGGCGAGGAGCGCACCGATGCGCCGAACCAGTCGAAGACGAAGTTCAGCTTCGGCAGTTGCCCGCCATCGAGGAAGGTGCGCGTCTGCGGCGACATCGAGCCGGCCGGCTTCAGCACCGAGGTCAGGAGGTAGACCATCAGGCTGGCGGCGATAAAGTTGAACATGATCGTCGTGATGACGATGTGCGAGCCGCGCTTGGCCTGGAGATAGGCCGGGACGAAGGCCCACAAGGCTCCCATCAGCGCCGCGCCGAGGATCGCAAGCGGAAAGTTCACCCACCAGGGAAAAATGCCGTCGAGCGACAGGCAGACAAGCGCGACGCCGAGCCCGCCGACATAGGCCTGCCCCTCGCCGCCGATGTTGAACAGCCCGCCATGGAAGGCCACCGCGACGGCAAGGCCGGTAAAGATGAAGCTCGTCGCATAATAGAGCGTATAGGCAATGTTCTGCCCGCGCCCGAACGCACCCTCGATCAGGTAGGTAAACGCCTCGACCGGGCTTTCGCCGACCAGAAGCACCACGAGCCCGGCCACCGCGAACGCGACGACGACGTTGATCAGCGGGATCAGCCCGTAATCGGCCCAGGCGGGCAATTTCGCATAAGGTACGCTCATTCGGCGGCCTCCCTGCCGTCGATGCCGGCCATCAGGAGGCCGAGTTCGCCCTCGGTCGCTTCGCCGGAGCGTTCGCCGACCACGCGGCCGTCGAACATCACGAGGATGCGGTCGGAGAGCGAGCGGATTTCGTCGAGCTCGACCGAGACGAGCAGGACCGCCCGGCCCTGGTCGCGCATGTCGATCAGCCGCTTGTGGATGAATTCGATCGCGCCGACGTCGACGCCGCGCGTCGGCTGGCCGATGATGAGGACGCCGGGGTCCTTTTCCATCTCGCGCGCCAGAACGATCTTCTGCTGGTTGCCGCCGGAGAAATTCGCCGTCTTCAGCCGTTCGTTGCCGGGTCGGATGTCGTATTGCCCGATCTTTTTCTTCGCGTCGGCGCGGATCGCCTCGATGTTGAGGAACGGGCCGTTGAGATATTCCGGCCGGTCGTGATAGCCGAGGATCGAGTTCTCGTATTCCTCGAACGGGAGCACGAGGCCGACATAGTGCCGGTCCTCCGGCACATGGGCGAGGCCGCGGTCGCGCAGCTCGCCCGGATCGGCCGCGCCGGTGACGTCGATCGGCTTGCCGTCGAGCATGACGGTGCCGGAGACGGCCGGGCGGATGCCGGAAATCGTCTCCAGAAGCTGCGACTGGCCGTTGCCGGCGACGCCCGCAATGCCGACGATCTCGCCGCCGCGCACGTCGAAGGAGACGTCGTCGACGACCTTGACGCCGCGCGAATCCACGACCGTCAGGTTGCGGACCGACAGCTTGACGTCGCTCGGCCGCGCATCGCCCTTTTCGACGCGCAGGAGCACGCGGCGGCCGACCATCAGCTCGGCCAGTTCCTCGACCGTCGTCTCGGCGGTCTTGCGCGTCGCGACGATCTGGCCCTGGCGCATGACCGAGACATTGTCGGTGATCGCCTTGATCTCGCGCAGCTTGTGCGTGATCAGCACCACCGTCTTACCCTCGGCGCGGAGCTGGGCGAGGATGCGGAAAAGGTGGTCTGCCTCGGCCGGCGTCAACACGCCGGTCGGCTCGTCGAGAATGAGGATATCGGCGCCGCGGTAGAGCGCCTTCAGGATTTCGACACGCTGCTGCAGGCCGACGGGCAAGTCCTCGATGATCGCATCGGGATCGACGTCGAGGCCGTATTCCTTCTCCAGCCGCTTCAGTTCCGAGCGAGCCTTGGAGATGGACGAGTTGAGCAGCGCCTCGCCTTCGGCGCCCAGGATGACGTTTTCCAGCACGGTGAAGTTCTGAACAAGCATGAAATGCTGGTGCACCATGCCGATGCCGAGCGCGATGGCGTGGTTGGAACTGGTGATCGCCACCGGCTTGCCGCCGACGCGGATTTCGCCGGAATCGGCCTGGTAAAAGCCGTAGAGGATCGACATCAGCGTCGATTTCCCGGCTCCGTTCTCGCCGACGATACCGTGAATGGTGCCGGCCTTGATGTTGAGGTCGATATCCTTGTTGGCATGAACCGGGCCGAAGCTCTTGTTGATGCCGACAAGTTCGATCGCAGCTTCGGACATGCAGGATTTCCGTCTGGACGCCTTGGTCAAACCTCGGAATTAGCATGAGCGCATCCGGCCTGCAAATGCGGGCAGTTGACGCTTTGTCACTCGACAAGCGCCGGACCGCTTGGCACTTTCGCGCCCATGACAGCAACACCCCTCTCCCCCTTCACCTTCAACACCACCGCATCGATCGTCTTCGAGCCCGGCAGCGCCGCGCGGCTCGGCGAGATCGCCGGCAAGCGCGTCGGCAGCCGCGTGCTGTTCGTCACCGATCCGGGTCTCCTCAAGATCGGTCTCGCTGACGCTGCTATCGCGTCGCTGAAGGCCACCGGCGTGGAGGTCACCATCTTCGGCGAGGTCGAGGCCGATCCGTCGCGGGCCACCTTGATGAAGGCCGTCGAGGCCGGACGCGGCGCGAGCGGGGTGGTCGGCTTCGGCGGCGGCTCGTCGCTCGACGTCGCCAAGCTCGCCGCACTGCTGATCGGCTCGGGCGAAGACCTCAATGATGCCTGGGGCGTCGCGCAGGCCAAGGGGCCGCGGCTGCCGCTGGTCCTGATCCCGACAACTGCGGGGACGGGATCGGAGGTGACGCCGGTCTCCATCATCACGGTCGGCGAAGAGGAAAAGCGCGGCGTTTCCAGCGCGATCATCCTGCCCGACATCGCGATCCTCGACGCGGACCTGACGCTCGGCCTGCCGCCGGCAATCACCGCCGCGACCGGCATCGACGCCATGGTCCACGCGATCGAGGCCTACGCCTCGAAGAGCGCCAACAACAATCCGCTGTCGAAGATGCTCGCGCGCGAGGCCCTGCGCCTCCTCGGCGCCAACATCGAAAAGGTGATCGCCAACGGGCAGGACCGCGACGCGCGCGGAGCGATGCTGCTCGGCTCGATGCTCGCCGGCCAGGCATTCGCCAATTCGCCCGTCGCCGCCGTCCACGCGCTCGCCTATCCGATCGGCGGCACGTTCCACATTCCGCATGGGCTGTCGAATGCGCTGGTCCTGCCGCACGTCCTGCGCTTCAACGCGCCGGATGCGGCGCATCTTTACGCCGAGATCGCGGGCGACTGCTTTCCTGCGCTGAACGGCGAAGAGGGCGTCCAGGGGCGGTGTGCCGCCTTCATCGAGGAACTGGCGGCGCTGTCGAAGCGCGTCGGGCTGCAGACTCGCTTGCGCGATGTCGGGATCGGAGAGGACGCACTGGCTAAGATGGCGGCGGATGCGATGAAGCAGCAGCGCCTGCTGGTGAACAATCCGCGCCCGGTGTCGGAGGCGGACGCGTTGGCGATCTATCGGGCGGCGTGGTGAGGGGAATGGCAGAAATGACTGCGGGACAGCGCCCCCCTCTGCCCTACCGGGCATCTCCCCCGCACGGGGGGAGATCACGCGGTGTCGACGACGAGACTAATCTCCACCCTTGCGGGGGAGATGGCCGGCAGGCCAGAGGGGGGCAACGTAAAGCGCAATCGTCTGATCGGTCGACGTCATGACCCGCTCCACCCGCGCCGACTTCAAAACTTTCCGCACCATCACCACGCGCTGGATGGACAACGACGCCTATGGCCACATGAACAATGTGGTCCACTATTCGCTGTTCGACACCGCCGTGAACGGCTGGCTGATCGAGAGCGGGGTGCTCGACATCCACGAGGGTGCGCAGATCGGGCTCGTGGTCGAGACGGGCTGCAAATATTTCGCCGAAATGGCCTTTCCGGACACGATCCATGCCGGTATCCGCGTGGCCAGGCTCGGCAATTCCTCGGTGCGCTACGAGATCGGGCTGTTCCGCAACGACGAGGACGAGGCCGCCGCTGAGGGCTTCTTCGTCCATGTCTATGTCGACGCCGCAACGCGCCGCCCTGCCCCGCTCAATCCGGCGCTGCGCGCCAAGCTCGAAAGCATATCCTCATGAGCGAAGACCGCATCGTCCAGTTGGAGACGCTCGCCGCCGAGCAGGAGCGCACGATCGAGGAACTGTCGGCGGAAATCGCCCGGCAGTGGCAGGTCATCGAGCGCATGCAGAAGAAGCTCGACGCGCTGACGAACCGGTTTCTGGCGCTCGAGGAGCAGTCCGCGCCCGACGTCCCGATCACCAAGCCGCCGCACTACTGACCGCGACACGAGAAAAGGCCGGGCGAACCCGGCCTCTCCCTCTGCTCGGCCCGCCGAACAGTGCAATCACATGGCCTCAGGCGATTACATCGCCGGCAGGATCGCGATGTCGCGGATGTCGCCTTCGGCGCCGGTGATTTCCGCCACCATCTCGGTCGCGCCGGTTTCGAGGTCGACCGTGTAGAGGCCGTTGCCGGCGACGAGCCAGGCGGTGTTCTCGCCCTCGGCGGTCGCCTGGATGTCGAGCGCGTAGGTTTCCGCGCCCTCGATGCCGAGCGCGCCGAGCGTCGCCAGCGTGCCGTCGTTCGGCGCCGTCTGGCGCAGCAGCGCTCCGAGGCCGGCATCGATGTCGTACATCGCGGTCGCTTCCGGCGTGCCGACCGAGTTGGTGTATGCGGTGGCGACGACGTTGGGCGTCGCGTCGGCATTCTCGTCGCCGGCCTCGAAGTTGAGCGAGCCGTCGACCGTGGTCTCGCCCGTATCCGGCTTCACGCGCAGATTGGTGCCGTCCGTGCCCATGACGCGGATGGCGTCGGCGACGGGGTTGAAGTCGACCACGCCGGAGACGCCGTCGGGCAGCATTTCGGTCAGCTTCTCGCCGGCCGTGGCAGCGCCGGTCTCGAGGTCGATGGTGACGATCGTGCCGTCGCCGGCGACGCCGTAGAGCATGCCGTCGGCCGGGCGCACGTCGATGCCGATCAGGCTGTCGACGCCTTCGACCTCGACCGTGTTGGACACTTCGGGCGCATCGGTGTCGAACCAGACGAGCGTCTTGTCGCCGACGAGGCCGACGGCGGGCGCGGCGGCGGCAGCGGATGCGAGGCCGAGCGTGGCGACGCCGGCGGCAAGGGCGATGCGGGTGAGACGAATGGACATTGACGGATCTCCTGTTGGCGTTTCAAAGAACGTTTTGGGGAGAGGCGCGCGGTCTTGTTCGCGCAGGTCCTCCGCTGGCCTTACACGCGGCTCGCGCCTTTGGATGCAGCGATACGGATTTTTTTCGCGCCCGCTGCATCGGAACGGCGGCAACCGCGTGTAAAGTGCCTGAAATCACGGACCGGAGAGCCACGCATTGGATGCACGAATGGACGATTGCGACAGCCTGATGCGGCGCGTGGCGAAAGGGGACCGGTCGGCGCTGGCGGCGATCTTCGACCTGGAAGCCGGTCGCCTCATCGCCATCGCCAAGCGCATCGTGCGCCGGCGCGAGCTTGCCGAGGACGTGGTGCAGGAGGCCTTCGTCACCATCTGGCGCAAGGCCGCGCTGTTCGACCATGAGCGCGGCGCCGCCCGCGCCTGGATGACGACCATCGTGCGCCACCGCGCGCTCAACATCATCCGCGACGGCGGGCGGCTCGATTTCCACGATGCCGACCAGCTCGCCACGCTCGGCGACCGCGCGGCCGACGCCGACGCCGCCTATGCGGGCCTCCCCGAGACGCAAGATCTGAAGCGCTGCCTCGACCAGCTCGAGCCCGAGCGCAGACGGTCCATCGTCATGGCCTATGTGGTCGGCTTTTCGCATGGCGAGATCGCCGCGCATCTGGGCGCGCCCGTCGGCACGGTGAAGGCCTGGATCAGGCGCGGCGTCGCTTCGCTCAGGGAGTGCCTGTCATGACGAGCCAGGAACGCATCATGCGCGCCGGCGACTACGTGCTCGGCCTGATGGACGACGCCGACCGCGCCCGCGCCGAGCGCGACCTGACCATCGATCCGGAATTCCGCGAGGCCGTCTGGTCGTTCTCGCAGCGCCTCGAAGCGCTCGACAACGATGCGCCGACAGAGCCCGTCGCCGACGTCCTGTGGACGCGGGTTGCGGCCGAAATCTCCGGCGTGACGCAGCAGACGCGGCTCGAACTCGTGCAATCCGACATGGAGGCCGCCGGCGTTCCGGTCGCGGCGCCCGATCGCCACGGCGCGCTCGGCCTGAAGCGGCCGATGTCGGGCTTCTTCCGCGGCGCGCGCGGCACGGCCCTTGCCGCCACCATGCTCGCCGCCTGCGCGCTCGGCTACGTCGTCGGCCAGGCCTCCGTCACCGCGCGCGATCCGGACGTGGTCGTGGTGCTCCTCAATGAAGAGGACGTGCCCGGTGCGCTGGTCGAGGCCTATGGCGACGACCGCGTGCGCATCCTGCCGCTGACGGATTTCGACGTGCCCGCCGGCAAGGTGCTGGAAGTGTGGACGCTCTACGATAGCGAAGTCGGTCCGGTCTCGCTCGGCACCATGGCGTCGTCGCGCGAGGCTGTGCTGTCCGGCCCCGATCTGCCGGCGCCGCGTCCCGACCAGCTCTACGAGATCACGCTCGAAGACGCGCCACGGTCCTCGGCCGGCCGGCCGCTCGGGCCGATTCTCGTCAAGGGGCTCGCCGTCTCCCCACCGCGATGAGCGGCAGCAGGATCGCCGCGCCGGCAAGGCCGGTGAGCGCCAGGAACCAGCCATAGCCCGTCCAGCCGGAGCGTTCGATGATGAAGGCGGCGAGCGGCGGGCTGGCAAGCGTCGCAAGACCGCCCGCCTGGCTGACGAGGCCGATGGCGGCCGGCACCGCCTGCGGCCGCGCGACCAGGAACGGGATCGCCGCGAACAGCACCGAGGCGACGACGCCGCTCGCCACCGCCATCGTCACCGCCCCCCAGCTTGCCGCGAACGCCCCGCCCGTCACGAAGGCGAAATAGGCGGCGGCGACCGTCACCACGAAGGCGGCGATGCCCAGCGCCATCATGAAGCGCGCCGTGCGCCCGGCGACGAGCACGCCGGCGAGCGCATTGCCGATCGGCGTTGCCAGCGCCACCAGCGCCGGCGCGAAGAGGAGCGCGCCGGGAACGGATGCGAAGGTCGGCATGAAGGTGAAGAGCGCCACCGACTGGAGCACGAAGGCGCCGAAGGCGAGCGCGACAAGCAGGATGCTGACGCTGAAGACGCCCGACGCGCCGGTCGGCGCGGGCGCGGCATCCGCCGGAACACCCGTCAGCCAGCGCAGGACGACGTTCGAGGCCAACGCCAGCGTGGCGAAGAGCAGGATGACGACGAGCAGGTAGGATTGCGCGCCGAAGACGGGCACGATGAGGCCCGCCAGCACATCGGACGACGCATAGCCGAGCGGTACGAAACCGCTCCAGATCGCCAGCACCGGCCCGCGCCAGGCGGGCGGCGAGATCGCCGTCAAAAGCGAGGGCAGGCCGACGCAGAGGACGACATAGCCGAGCCCCTCGATCATGCGCGCGGCGAAGATCAGGCCGGGCGCCGTCGTCGCCGCGAGGATCAGCCCGCCCGGAACGATGATCGCGGAGGCGACGACGAAAGCGCGCTGCGGGCCCATGCGCGCGATGGCGAAGCCGGCCGGCAGCGCGGCGAGCGCGACGAAGAAGCCGATCAGCGCCGTGACCCAGCCGGCCTCGACCAGCGTCATGCCGACCGTCTCGACATACCAGCCGATCAGCGGCGCGGTCTTGGCCAACTGCGCGCCGGTTAAGACGCCCGTCGCCAGGAGAAGGACGATGGCGGCGATGCGCAGGGGTCTGTCGGGCAGGCTTTGCAAGGAGCGGGCTCCGGCGGATGGGTTCGCGGCCTTCCTATCGGGGCCGGCTGCACTTGTCGCTTTCCAAACCGCGCATTCGGCTGGGCCAAGTCACGCGGCAAGCCTCAAACGAAAACCGCCGGGCTGCGAGCCCGGCGGTCTTCATCGATTGGCCGCGCCCGATCAGTAGGGGCAGGCGTTGTCGGTCATGAAGTCGTGCACTTCGACCGCGCCGGAAATGATGTCGGCCTTGGCCTTTTCGACCGCCGCCTTCATTTCCTCGGTGAGGAGATCGTCGTTGTTCTCGTCGACGGCATAGCCGACGCCGTCCTCGGCGAGGCCGAGATTCTGGATGCCGTAGTCGAACTCGCCGTTCTTGGCGTCCATGAAGGCGTTGTAGACGGCAACGTCGACGCGCTTGATCATCGAGGTCAGCACCTTGCCCGGGTGCATGCCGTTCTGGTTGGAATCGACGCCGATGCCGAGGATGTCGGCATCCGCCGCAGCCTGGAGCACGCCGACGCCGGTGCCGCCGGCAGCGTGGTAGACGACGTCCGCGCCCTGGTCGATCTGGTTGCGGGTGATTTCGCCGCCACGGGTCGGATCGTTCCAGGCGGCCGGGGTGTCGCCGGTGTAGTTGCGAATGACCTCGGCTTCCGGATCGGCCGCCTTGACGCCGCCGACATAGCCGCACTCGAACTTGCCGATGAGCGGAACCTGCATGCCGCCGACGAAGCCGACCGTGCCGGATTCGGACGCCATGCCGGCGAGGATGCCGACGAGGTAGGAGCCTTCCTGCTCCTTGAAGACGATCGAGCGGACGTTCGGCTTCTCGACGACCATGTCGATGATGGCGAAGTCGGTCTCGGGATATTCCTCGGCGACCACTTCGAGCGCGGCGGCCCAGTTGAAGCCGGCCATCACGATCGGGTTGCGGCCGTCCTCGGCGAAGCGGCGCAAGGCCTGCTCGCGCTGGGCCTCGTTCGAAATCTCGAACTCGACATATTCGGTGCCGGTCTCTTCCTTGAACTTCTCGGCGCCGCCGAACGAGGCTTCATTGAAGGACTTGTCGAACTTGCCGCCGAGATCGAAGAGAAGGCCGGGGCTGATTTCGTCCTGGGCAAAGGCCGGAACGGTCAATGCTGTTGCGGCCAGAAGGCCAAGAACCATACGCTTCATCGTGATCCACACCCTGTCGGTTGTTTTGCCTGGTTCCCGCGCGACGGGTGATCCCGCGCGCCGGATCGGCAGGGTATCCCCCGCTCGCTCATCACTCTTGCACGCAGGCGGACAAAATTCACGCGGAATTTTGACCTTTTGGATAACACGATGAACGGCGTTTCCTCACCCTTCGGCAGACAACGCCCTGCCCGCCGCCCGATCAGCCCGCCGCAGCCGCAGCCGGCACCTGGCAGGCGACTCCGGTGCCCTTCAGGCCGCAATAGCCGTAGGGGTTCTTGGCCAGATATTGCTGGTGGTCCTCCTCGGCGTAGTAGAACACCGGCGCGTCCATGATCTCGGTCGTCACGCGGCCGAGGCCCTTGGCCTTCAGCGCCCGCTCATAGTCCGCCTTCGACGCCTCGGCGGCCTTCAACTGCGCATCCGTCTTGGTGTAGATCGTCGAGCGGTAGGTCGTGCCGACATCGTTGCCCTGGCGCATGCCCTGCGTCGGGTCGTGGCTTTCCCAGAAGATGCGCAGGAGCTCGCCGAACGAGACCTTCGCCGGATCGTAGATCACCTTGACCACTTCGGCGTGGCCGGTCAGCCCCGTGCAGGTCTCCTGATAGGTCGGGTTCGGGGTGACGCCGCCGGCATAGCCGACCGCGGTCAGCCAGACGCCCGGCGTCTGCCAGAAGAGTCGCTCGGCGCCCCAGAAGCAGCCCATGCCGAAATAGACCGTCTCGAAACCTTCCGGCGCGTCGGATTTCTGCGCGATGCCGGAGACATAATGATTTGCGGCGGTCGGGATCGCGTTGGCGCGGCCCGGCAGCGCTTCGCTCTCGGTCGGCAGTTTCAGCTTCTTGTTCAGGATATCGCTCAGGAAGAACATTGCCTCTCTCCTTCGAGCGGCGGTCCGCTCATGCGTGAAGCGCGCCGCGCGGATCGCGCCGGCGCCGGTAGCCCATGGCGTAGAATATGAGGGCGAGGCCGACGAAAACCAAGACGGCAGGAGCCGAAGCTGTCGCAACCGTGATCGGCCGCCAGACATCCGCGATCGACCCGGCGGGGTCGACGCCGGCCAGCATCGCCTCCAGATCGATCCCGGCGGCGAGCGCCGCATCGCGCAGCGGCGTCAGCGCCACCGCATTGGCCGCGATCGAGCGCGCGGCGTCGATCACGGCGACGATGACGGCGAGCGAGAGGAAGAAGGACGAGACGATGCGAAACAGGAAACCCATGAGCCAGCCTTACCATGCGCGCTGTCTTCGGCGAAGCGCTGTCGAGTTGCTAGTCCAACCTGCCCGCCGGCGCAATCCGACGCGTCGCGAACCGGCTGCGCCGACGAAATTTCGCCCCGTCCCGCTTTCGCGCCGTTGAGGCCTTCACAAGCCCGCTGCAATCGACTAGATCAGCGCCGTGCCGCGCGAGATGCTCGCTTCGGCGCGCCGGAGAGGTGGCCGAGTGGTCGAAGGCGCACGCCTGGAAAGTGTGTAGGCGGGAAACCGTCTCGAGGGTTCGAATCCCTCTCTCTCCGCCATTCATCTCACTGTCAGCCAAGCTACTGATAATAATTGATTTTAGCTGCCTCCATTTATGGCTGGTGCCCCACAATGGTGCCCCAAAAAACGCGATGCACATTGCAGGCGTCTGCGTCTAGGCTAAATGAGGAGGGCACTGATTGGCAAAAGATGAGACCCCATCTGCTGGGGGAAAGCTCCTTGAGATTATTCCCGGCATCACCGCACTCGTTGTGGCGGTCAGTTTCGCGTTGGGCAGCGCCAGCCTGTTCGGTCGCACCTTCGCCCTTGGGTCCTCGGCTTCTGAATTCCTGTCCGTAAGCGATCTTGCAACGGCGACCGTCCGGCACTCGCCCTTCGCGATAATCGCTCTGGCGGCAATGACTCTCTTTGAGTTGGTGTTGGTATCGCCATCATCGAAGCCGGCCCCGGTTAGCTTTCCTCAGCGACATTATCGGGCTTTTTTGCTGGCACTTTGGGCAGCTACAGTCGTTTTTTGGACAGTCCGCCCCTCCATTGCCGCAAGCTTAATCCTGCTTCTCTCGCTACCTCTTCTCATGACATTCACAAGGGTCACCTCGTTTAAGGTTGACCAAGGGGCGGTCCCCTCGTGGGCCCTTATCGGAACCATTCTCATGGGATTAGTGGGGATTGGCTTTCTGAATAGCTATCAAAAAACTATCAACCAAGTGGTTGGCGCAGGAAGCCGGACGCCCAAGGCGACACACTCAATCTGCATTGAGGATGACTGTCGGCCTGGACTCCTGGTTGCTCGGTTGGCAGAGATTTCCGTGGTGCGCTGGGTGCCTGAAAAGGCGCTAGACTACATACCAAATGACCGGATTTCGCGTGTCACTATAGCTGAGCCGGTCGCTGATCGTCCCATCTTCAACGTGTGGGGATGGCTCAGGAATGCGTGGGGTTGGACATCCACTCCTAAAGTGACAGAAACCCCTCCGCCGTCTGTGCCTCTCACTTCATCCCCCCCTTGAGCAACCCATCAACCATCCGGCTGACCTACGTCGGGGTCCATTTGCCGCCTCGCGATGTAGCCACCGCCATCGCATTCAGCTCCTCCGCAATCGCCACGAGGTTTTTCCCGCATTTGCATCGGGCCGATGATCTTGTAGACGCTCTCGGCTCCGCCCTAGCCGCCTGCTGTCCAGCTTCGTTCCTCTTCATCGTCGCTTAGCCTCCAAGTTGCCGCCCCCCGTGCTTCGTCGCCTGAGCGCAGACTTGGCCCGCTTCGATATGAACTCTCGCTCCTGCTCCGCTAGGCCAGCAGAACCTTTGCATCGGCAGTCGACTGAACGAGGCTTTGCTGGGAAGAATGGTGTAGTCCGCGCAGGATTCACTAAAAATGGAAACCCGCGAGTTCCCCCGCTTGAGGCCATACGTTAGGTCAGTCCTGAGCGAATCTGAGGCTAGGCTCTGCACGACGATGACGAGCAATTCCATCATCATCTTTGCGAGGAAACCCATTGAGGCTGGCGAGAGCAGAAGCTGCACGATCTCGCTTCAAGAGGGGGATGAGAACGCCCTACGATCCTTCATCGAATAGAGGTTTCGAAACCGGATAGTCAACGAGGAGACTAGCGCATTGACGATTTGAGTGTGACGGGAATTCGCCTCCGCACCACCCGCTCGGCCGCCCATTCCATAGCGTGCATCGCAGTGCAGACATGACGCCCAGCTACCATCATTCCATCGTGCATGGGTAATGCCGGGACGCCTTGCATCATCAGGCGCAGCAGTGCCTGGACCAAGATCTGGCTCTCGGTGAACATGAGGTCCATCGCGAGGTCACGGCCAAACAGAGGGACTAGGGCAGCATGTTTCAGCGCTATGGCCTCCCTAAAGCGAGCGGCGGTCCATCCTAGCGGCAATTTAGCCTTCACGTTGCTAGGCAATCTGCTCATTTCCGATGGCGTCGAGAGGAGAGCCGAAAGGCCAGCCTTCACGCCTTCCCTGTGCCCCTCCAGACCCGGAATCGCATAGAGATCACCCTCAGGCGGCTCAGACCCCGCCACCCCATAGGCGAGCCTTGGGAACATGCTGGCGAAGTCGAGGTCGGCAATGGGTTCGCCATTGATGCGCAGCCCCTCCCGCCTGTGCTGCGGCAGGGTGAGCCAGAAGGCACCATAGAGCCTGCCGTGAAGGTTGAACGCGGGACGATCATTGGGGTGCCGAAGGAGGAAGCGGCGGGTCAGCGTGATGGATGCCTGCGCTTCCCCATCAAGCTCGATGCGCTGCAGGCTGAGGAAGCGGTTTATCTCCTCCATCTCCATCCGCAGGCGGCAGGTCTCATCGGTATCCTCGTAGTTGACCAACTCGTTGGGCGGCTTGTTGCCGTAGGCGTCACGTCCGGTCCTAGCGGTGAGCCATACGGTCTCCTCCCCCTCTGCCTTGCCGACTTGCCCGATGCTAACCTCATTGACCTTCAACGCCTCAAGGAGCCATCCGGTCGCCTCTATGCCGGTTCGCCTCTTGTGGGTGACTGCACGGTGCTTCACGATCAGCCCCAAGTCGGCCATTGCGCCGATTACTTTGGGAAGTTGCCCAAAGCCCGACCGGTCATACCGCGTGGCCGCAGTGTGCTCCATCTTTATAGCCAAGCGCCTGCCATGAAGCTCTCCTCGGTGGAGGAGCGCCAAGTTGGCCACGAGGGACGAGATGATGTTGCTTACCCTCTCCACCACTTCAGCCTTGGGCCGCCTTAAGTGCCGCCCGGCTCGCTTTAGGTTGGCGTCGAGGAGGCTTTCCGTGACCTTGGTAGCGATGAGGAGGAGGTGGAAGCCTGTGCAAGTAGCCCAAGGGTCGAACATCAGGTCCGAGGGGATGAGGGGGTCTGGATTACCAGCCTCCCCCTCTTGGGCCATACGGTTCTCGCGCGAAGGGAAAGCTCTAAGCGGAGGCAAGGAGGCGGCCATATAGGTATTGCGGGGAGCTAAGGCCATTTGGACATGCGGCCGCCACAATTCCTCGGCTCCGCTGGAAGCACCGCTGCCAATATGTGAGCACGCCAAGTCCCCTTCCATATCACTCGCCTAAAGGTAGCTGTTTTGCATCATCCTACCGCACGCTTGTCCCATGCGGGCCGCCACCCCGGCAGATGGGAACGATGGGGTCCGAACCTCTCTGTCTTAATCCGCAGGATTTCCGATATCGCCGCCCGCGCAATTGGCTCTGCCGCCCTTTCCAAGGCTTCGCCAATCTTCCTCAGGACCAAGCCTGAGGACCTGGGATAAACATGAAGCTCCGTAGGCACGGGCGCTCCCCTTGGATTCCACATTTCCCAACGCCGGTGTGTCCCGCTGGCGAGCCGATGCGCAGCCTTCGCGGCCTGCACAACACGAAACTCGCGGACGCGATGGCTTCCCCGGTCGTCTTCGATGAGCGCCGCCACTCCCAGATAAATGGATAGGAGCCGCTCTGCCGTGACGCCAGTTTGCCGCAAACGAGCGAAGGCCACCTCCGCTCTATAGGCCGCAGATCGCCCCTTTAGGTTCATCGCTGGGTCAATTCGCCCGGAGAAGGCGAGGCGGTGCGCCAGGTCCATTCTTGCACTCTCAGCGACCGTACCGTTCTTCTGTAACCAGCTCGCGGCGGCCAAGATGTAAGGCTTGAGATCGGCTGCGCGATACGTTGGGCACCAGTGGGAACCGTGACGCGACTTAAACTGAACATGATAGCGACATTGCAGCACACTGGCGGATACAGGGATCGAGGCAACGGGACGGCCGCATCCTGGTATCAAGCAGATACGCATTGGACCGTCCCCTGCTGCCACTCCCCGCTCAGCTAACTTTGCTGAAAGGCGAGTCGATCCCACTATGCAGCGTCTCGGCGTGCTGCGCGTGCTCTCTTGGTGAGCCGCTCGATGGTCTCGTCATGCGGCGAGTATCCTTTCGGGACATAGTAGACCCAGAGCCGAATAGCACGCTCTCTCAGAACACGTTCGACGCGTCGAAGGATGTCACAGTTGGCGAGCGGTCCATCACTTCCCTCCCAATCCTGGGCTTTCCAACTCAGTATGTTGTTTGCGGCCGTTTGGACGTACTCGCTGCGCGTGAAGGCTGCCAATGTCGATCCCGGTTGAAGCGCCTCAAGCGCTCCCGCAAGGCCAGCCAGAGCCGCTCGCGGCGAGGTACTATGAAGATCGCTTGACTTCACCGTTTCGATGAAGAGACCCGGAATTTCCTTGGCTTCGACGCGCCACGCTGCGGCTGATTTTTCTGGGCCGCCGCTGCCCGCTAGCCAAGCGATGAACTCGCCAGCTTGGTCAAATTGCGGCGCACCCTCAGGGTATCGCCATTCGCTTTTAATCATACTTTTCCTTTTATAGCCCCATTGCAGAGCGGCCAAGCAATGCATCAATTCAGCAGTAATTTCAAGCTTTTTATTTCTTTTCTTCCTCATATATCGATTGCACCTTTGAGAATACGTATATCAGTTGCCATTTCTAGGGTATATTGATGAATTGCCAGCCTGTCATTTGACCACCTTACTATATCTCTGCTCGTGCCTCTTCCTGGCCTCCTACCCATGATCCTCCCTATGCTTCTCCCTATGCTTCTCCCCATGCTTCTCCCTATGCTCTCCGGACGGTCATCCTAAGGGGCTGCCTACGTATGGTCGCTCCCATCAAAGCAGGTGCGGATACTTTCCCATTGATCCCAACAAGGGGCATTGCCATTGGTCTCAGACTGCCTGTGAAGTGGCAGGACGCGGTGGTTCAGCTAAGTCGAGGCTGGAAACTCACCATGGGGTAGTGCGGCGCCCTCAAATCGTCCTGACTTCCCAGGGGCGTGCCGGTGTTCAGGTTCATGCGGAGGATAAGGAGAGCGACCCTCTCTCTTTCAACGTCTCGGTGATCCGCACGAGGTCAGCCACCGAGCGAGCCGGCAGGGTAGAAGATTGTTACGATCAACAAAGTGCCCTCACGGGCATGTTTAGCGCCCGCTCGAGTTCGGCTTGGTCGTGGCCACGGAGGATTGCTCCTCTTTAGGAGCTTCAAACAGCCAGCATATTGGGTTTCGTATGGTTCGCTTCATGCCAGCTAGTCGTGACGAGCAAGCCCGGCAGCACAGAGAGATGCCTTTCCAACGAAAACGACACCAGATAGGATTATCTTTGGACGCAGACGCGGCGTTCCGGGGTGTGGAAACCCTGAGTCCAACGGTAGGCACCGACCGAACGGTGTCAGTCCTCGACTATTTTGGTCGGGGAGCCTGTGGCGTATGTCCAGGTTCTCCGAACTAAAGGCCGCAGGAACCGGGACTCGGTTTTCCAACTCCCCGATCAGGGTCAAGGAAGGCAAGCTTGCGGGGGCGAACCGCAGGCGATTGCCTCGGGGGAGTACCGAAAATGACGCAGCGGATTATTGTTCTTACGGCGGCTGCCGGATTGATACTTGGTAGCGTAGCGACCTATGCTGCTTCTTTGGCCGGTGATGGACAGTCGGTCGCGCAGAGGTATCAGTTCGGCCCGGCAACGGGAAAAGTGGTTTGGCGGATGGACACCTTTTCAGGCAAACTTTCTCTCTGCCATGCGAGGTCCTTTCGGGAAGCCCCGTATTGTGGCCCTTGGGGAAGTCAGCCCATCCCCCCCCGGCAAACTGCTGCTCCAATACCAAATGCTTTGGACCGAAGCCTCGATGAACTGATGGGGCCGCGACCCGAGAAGCCCACTGCGCAGCGTGGCATGTCGGACGAAGAGTTCCAGCGACTTCTCAACAATTTGGCTCCGGCCGAAAAGGCACCGGCTGATTAGATGCTAGTCGGCTGATTTTCTGCCAGTATCCGAAACACGCTCGCGCGGCTGATCCCCAACGCATCCTTGATGTCATTCGCTGACTTCCCCTCCGCTCTCAATTTCAACACGGTGGCTGACTTCTTGCGGGCCGTAGGTTGCCGCCCCTGATACTTTCCTTCGGCTTTAGCCTTGGCGATACCCTCCCGCTGCCGCTCAAGCATTAGCTCCCGCTCAAATTCCGCTATGGAACCTAGAAGGTTCAGCATCAGCTTGCCGGTTGGCGTGCCCGTGTCGAGGTTCATTGCGAGGATGCGCAGTTCCACCCCCTTCGTCTTCAACGTCGCCATGATTGCCACAAGGTCCGCAACGGAACGCGCAAGGCGGTCCAACTTCGTCACGACGAGCACATCACCTTGGCGTACCCATTCAAGGGCTGCTTCTAGCTGGGGACGCATGGTCGACACAGACGAAAGCTCTTCACTGAATATCTTGGTGCAGCCTGCTTGATGTAAATCGCGAAGCTGCGCTTCAAGACCAGCTTTCTGGTCGGAGGTGGAGGTGCGGGCATATCCAACAAGTACGGGCGTGGTCATCGGGTCTCTTCATCTGCATCATGTGAGACCATTAAGTGAGACGATTGCCCGATTTGTCAAGAGAGCACTCGTATGAGACGAAAGAAGGCACTAAAGCTAAGACTCACATGAGCTTGCGCTATTGAGACATCAAGCTGACCCGATTGAATAGAAACATCGATGATGCGGCTAACTGCTGCGTTCTGTTGGTTGCGATGCCAACTCATGTTCTTCCGTGCCGCTCTCTTCCGAGCTTTACCGAGGACCGCGACGGCTAGTTCCGCCAAACATGCCTCACCCAGTACTCGTGCTCCGGCAAGCACAATGCGAGAGCTAGGAATCTCAAGGGTAAAGCGAGGTCCAGGAGTATGGTCAAAAAGCGGGAGCAAAATAAACGCGAGACAACAGCGCTGACGAAGGCAATCGGGCAGGCTCTAGCGCCGCTGCTTACAAAGCGAATTTGATGAGCCCTTGACCCAGCGCAAGTTGTCGGCGTGTGGTGCCTCGGCGCATAGGGACAGACGACTACCCCCG